>LNFM01010161.1_pt1 | contig 13385 bp, 12 predicted proteins | sample 596031 | NCBI WGS metagenome assembly LNFM01 (sample SAMN04254537, study PRJNA301005) | activated carbon metagenome | isolation source: dual media filters at the Ann Arbor, Michigan drinking water treatment plant | place: USA: Ann Arbor
CAACCAACTCGGTCGAATTTTTGGGCGAGACGTATTACCATTCTTTATGTTCCCTCACAGATCAGCATGAATTTAAATACCAGGTAAACAAACATACCGAGGCTATGGAGCGGCTGTTGGGGGTACGGCCGGCAGTGTTTAGAAACACAGAATTGATATATTCCGATCGTGTCGCACAGATGATTCATCAATTAGGATTTAAAGGAACGTATATTGATGGCATTGAAAAAATACTGGATCAAAAAAGTCCAAATTCATTATACAAACCTCCGCACGCATCTGACTTTAAACTTTTTCTGCGTAATTATAGACTCAGTGATGATGTAGCATTTCGGTTCTCAGATAAAACCTGGGAGGAATATCCACTTACGGCTAAAAAATATGTGAGCTGGCTGGAACAGCAAAAGCCATCCGATGGCAATCTGATCAATCTCGGAATGGATTATGAAACATTTGGAGAGCACCAAAAGAAAGGAACAGGCGTGTTGCAATTTCTCGAAGATTTTCTCACCACGGTTGCATCGAAGAAATCAATTAAAATGATAAACCCAACGGAGACAATTCGTAGGCTACGTGCAAAAGAACAGATTTCTGTTCCCACTCACATTTCATGGGCCGACTGTGAACGGGATCTTTCTGCCTGGCTCGGAAATGACATGCAGCGTGATGCGTTTGATTCTGTCCACAAGTTGAAGCGAGAGGTCATGGATCTCAAGGATGATAGTCTAATCTCTATCTGGAGATACTTACAAACCAGTGACCATTTCTATTACATGTCTACCAAAAAGGGTGATGATGGAAATATTCACCACTACTTCAGTCCTTACCCTTCACCTTACGAAGCATTTATGAATTATATGAATGTTCTTTCAAACCTTGAATATAAAATAAGTTTGACCCGCAAAAGTTTACAAAAAAAGGATGCACAGACAAGGGAAAGAATAATAGATAGAAGCAATAACAATTGATTCAAAAACAATTAAAGTTAACCAGCAATAGCTATGTTTTACACCCATGAAAGTTTGCAAGACAGCGAATATGCTGCTCATCTTCTTGCACAAAAAGTCTTGCATTACAAAAGTAGCAATACCATTGTAGTAGGTGTGGGTCCCCATGGAGCGTCTGTGGGTCCCTCGTTGGCAAAAGAACTGAATTTACCCTTTCATGTTGTCTTATGCAAAGAAATAAAGCATCCAGCCGATGAAACGATAACAATTGGGTCCGTAAGTGATGGAGAAGTAGTGATGAATATGAATGCCATTAGTCATGACATACCGCAGGATTTTCTCATGCGACAGGTCATCAACCTAAAAAATCAAATCGAAAAGGATTACAAGGCCATCTATGGTGATGAGCCTAAGCCTTCATTTCGAAGTAAAACGGTTATCCCGGTAGTCGATGTTCTCCTAACGCCTGAAAGTCTACTGGCAGGAATTAAGGCAATTAAGACTCACATACCCCTGCAGGTGATAGTGGCCGTGCCCGTGGTAGAACCGAGGGCTGCTGCCAGGGTGGCTGATGAAGTAACCGATTTTATTTTCCTACGCTCTTGTTGGTATTCTTCACCAATCACCAATGATCTTGTAGCAACAGCAATAGCTTCACCGAGTTAGCGTAACGAGGATGCCTGCCTTTTGAAATAGGCGGTGTTGCGAACCTGATCGAGAATGGAGAAAATTCTCCACGTTATACTTTCATCGAGGTATTTTCAAAGAAGTCGCCATATTAATTTGTATATACAAATAGAACCTATCTGCCGATGTACATCGGATAAAGATAGTGGATGTCACCACCAGGAAAAGTCCTGATAATGATTTGTCCTTAGGTCGAATCCGTTCTTTGCCTTAGCCTTTGTTTTTAAAGATACTTGCTCCAAATAAAATCGTAATCAAAAACAATACGACAAAGATGTAGAACAAAATCTTAGCAATAGAAGCGGCACCTGCTGCAATTCCGCCAAAGCCAAAAATGGCGGCAACAACTGCGATGATGAAGAAAATAACTGCGTAACGTAACATGGTTTTTTGTTTAGAGATGGAAATAGAATTTAATATGATCTGTTAAAAAGCTCATTAGCTAACACTACGGTGAGTTAGTGAGCTTTTATTGATTCCTGTACTAGAAATTGTGTGCCGCATCATAAACCCTTTAATAAGAAGAAAATATGATGCTTTCAACCCTCAAAGAGAAGATTATTCCTCATGTTGGAATAGTATTCCACAATGCTTAACTATTGATGAGATACTGAAATATTAATAATTTAATTCGTACGCAGATAAATTCCAGGTATTACCGCTTTCATGGATAAGCGGTGTCAATGGCATGACCTTTTCTTATGTATTTCGAGTAGTCTTTACTAAACTAATAAACATTAAGCTATGAAATCAAGAAATTTGATTGGAGGATTGTTGGCTGGGGCAGCCATGGGTGTTGCAGTTGGGATGCTATTAGCTCCTGCCAGTGGAAAGAAAATCCAAAAGAAACTCAGTAAAAAGTCTCAACGGCTTCTTGAAAATCTCAAGGGTGGTGCCGCTGAGTCAGCCTCTTACCTGAAGGGAAAATACAGTGAAGGAATTGAGGAAGTAACCAAAAAGGGGAGGGCGATGGGTGATATGATAGGTGAGAAAGTTACTGGTAAGTAATTTTTATACCCATTCTTTACCAGACTCAACCTTCATCTTTTGACTTTTTGCAGAGAAAAAAAATAGCTCCTCATGGGAGCTATTTTACTTACTTACACTTAATATTTTAATTTGATCCAATGTTGCCTTGTGCAACATAAGTAGGATCAATAGCGCTTGTGCTAATATTTATATGACCATTATATTCAGTGAGTTGATCATAATTGATCAATGTGTTATTATTCAATTTGCGAACAGAGGTTACACTCTTCCCCGTATTACCTGTAAAATTATTTAAAGTAAGTGCAACAGGCCCTGTCGTAGCAACATCGTTGTCATAGATATATATGGGATAGTTACCTGTAGGGGATGCACCATTTAAGTCAACAGTAACCAGTGACGAACCACTGACACGTTTCGCGAATGTAACCTGACCATCAATACCGGATTCGTTCACAGTTCCTAATGTATAGGTAGTAGACGAAGCAGTTAATTCATTCTCACCAATATCGCCTTGTGCGACAAGTGTAGCAAGGTCCGCTGTACTAAGATGCACGTTCGTGTATCCGTTTAGCATAAGGAGTTCATCGTATGTGATAGCAGTACCATTGTTCAATTTGGTCACTATAGTTTCACTCATACCGGTTCCGCCATTGATCGAATTTAAATCGATGATAATGCCCCCGGTTTCTGCAGCCGTGTTTTCATGAATGTGCGCAGGGTGTGTATTGCCTGAAGATGTTCCATTCAGGTCGATGGTAACAACAGTTGTGTTGTCATCGCGCTCCGCAAACTTCACGGTTCCACTAATATCAGGGTCGGATACAGAGTTTAATGTATACGTTTTAGATACCCCCGTCAGGCCTATCGCTTCTGCGTCATCATCTTCATTGCATGCCGCAATAAATACTGTTGCCATAGATGCAACCATCATAACTTTAAAAAACTTTTGAATTCTTTTTTTCATAATAATTATAGTTTCAATTTTCTAGTACAGGTGTAATTTCGTGCCAATCATAAACTGCTTTTTAAGAGCTGTCTGACCACTAAAGTGAATATGCCACTGGGATAATTATTTACACTTTGTAGAGACATAGAACACCTTTCAATTTTCTGCATGTTTTTTCTATCTTTATTAATATTATAACCAACACATGTTCAGGAAATGAGCAGGCCCAGTATGATTTTGTCTTTTTTTACAAGCAGGTGATAGTCCGGTGCGGCAATATAAATATGACCTCTTTTGATGGGAGCATTTTCTTCAACTGTTTCGCAAATGAATGATGTATGCGGCTTAAGTCGATGATATAGAAAATCCCGGATACTCGTTCTGGATAGATGCATAACTATAAATACAGCCATGTCCATCTCTGCCTTGAATTGAGATACCAATTCAATGAGTGCCTTTATACCGCCAGCAGAGGTTCCAACAACAACAATAAATTTCGGCTCATTCATCCTTCACGTTTCAATTTTTGTGTTTTATGCTGCTCTAAAAAGAATGGTTCTGTTAGTTCAGCTTATCAACAGCCGCTTCAGCCTGCTTTGCCATTTCCAAATGATGTTCCAGCGTGGCTACTTTTCCAGCCGCCCACGATTTTAGATCAGCATCATTTCCTTTATCTGCCTCCTTCTTAAACTTATCGATGTCATCCTTATGATCTTTTACCATAAATTCCGTGTAGGCATTATCAAAGTCTTTTCCGGTTTTGGCCGCGAGGTCATTGTATCTGTTTTGGTTTTTGTCACTTAGTGTCGTTGGTAATGTGATATTCTTCTGAGCAGCCAATGTTTTCAGTTCTTCATTTGCTTTACCATGTGCATCTACCATCATCTGGCCAAACGCTTTAACATTAGCCATCGTTGAATTAGTCTGCGCCAGTTTTCCTAATTGAACCTCCAGCATACCGCCATCGGCCGCAGCTACCGCAAACTCAGTATCACCTTCGATTTTTGAGTCATCAAATTTCTGTTCATTCTGGTCAATAGCCAGCTCTGTGCTATCCGAATTGTTTTTTGGATTACATCCTACAAGGAACACCATGATACCAAGTACCACGACAGTAACGAAATGAGTTTTCATGATTTTCATAGTATTGAATTTTAGATTTACTCATTCTTATCCATTGCCGTACCAAGATATAATCTACCTCTGCTGGCCATTAGCCTAAATCCTATTTTAATGATTGTATAGATTAATAGAAACCTGTGGTTTATTTTCTACAAGATCCGCTCATAGTATGGTCAGGTGCTTTGGGTATAAATTCAGCAGATGAGGAAGGCAGGCATCAATGAAAGTGATGATCTTCATCATGGGCACCTCTAACAGATTATAAATTGGAAGCTATAATTCGCTGGCATAGAATTTCCTGTTTGCCACAAATAATTAAACTAAAAAAATAAGTTATGAAAAAAATCACAAAGTACTTCACCTTTTTAATGCTCACCGGCTTGATGTCCGTTACAGCCTTCGCACAATCAGCACAAGAAAACAGAACCGAGCCGCGGTCATTAAATGACAAAAACGTTAGCGACCGACTTCAAAAGGATTTGGATAGCAGAAACACTACTCTTAACGGTCAGCCTGTAAGTTGGTTCGACACAGGTGACGGTTATTATGGTACCTATTCTAATAACGATCAGAACTTCATGACCCGTTATGATAAGAACGGCACGTACTTAGAAACCATGACCAAAAGAGAATGGAACGACTACGTGCCTGCATCGCTTAGATCTTCTTTTGACGCTAGCCCATACAAATCTCAAGAGGTAAAAAGCTATTGGGAAGTTTCTGATCCAGGCAAAAAGGGTTACTACATGGAATTTAATGACAACAATGGAAAGGTATCAAGAGTTTGGGGCAATGAAAAGGGAGAATTCTCTAATCAGCCTTATGACTCAAAAACACCTAAAATGTAAGACAGTTTTGGTGAGTAACGATGCAACGTACTCATAAGGAGTAAACAAATAGTTAAACAATTAAAATATATATTATGGATAATGAAAAAACAGTAGACGTATTAAATACGCTCATCGAAATCAATAACGATAGAATTGAAGGCTACGAGACAGCTTCAAAAGAAACAGATGAAGAGGATCTAAAAAGATTGTTTTCACATATGATTGAAACCAGTACAACCTGTAGACAAGAACTTACCGAGGAAGTGGAAAGGCTAGGCGGCACACCTATAGAAGGGACTAAAATAACGGGCAAATTTTTCAGGGCCTGGATGGATGTAAAAGCTGCACTAACTGGCAAAGACTACAAAGCGATTTTGAACTCATGCGAATATGGCGAGGACGTGGCTGTAGACACTTATGACACTGCTCTTAAAAATGATGAAGAGCATCTGGGTTTAGAGCAACGAACTATGATCGTAGAACAGCGTGAGAGAATAAAAGCTGACCATGATGCGATAAAGGAGTTACGAGATCAACTGGTAGCTCAATAGGTTTAAATTTTATGAAAACGGAGGAGCTAAGCTCCTCCGTTTTTTTTTCGAACCACGTGATGAAAAGGTTTTTCGATGAGCAAATTTGCGTATGCCTTTAATAGATCAATATTTAATTTTTTCATCCTTATCCCATAAACCCCAGTAGGCACCCACATCACCTTCGGCACCCACTTTCCAGGATTCATCGAAGGAAGAAAAATAGAAAATTTCAATATTATCTTCCTTCGACCACTTTTGCGTATTGATGAAATACTTGATGAAATTTTCATCGGATGGTATGGCGGCCCCGAAATTGGTGCCTTGACTCGGCCAACCCGTTTCGCTGATAATAACTGGCTTTCCTTTGGCAGCCCGTATTGCCCTGTTATACATTTCCTTCATATACAACAATGAATAGTCGATGTGACAACCTTCCCAATAGGGGTAGCAATTGGCAAGCACTACATCACATGCTGCAGTAATTTGAGGCTTTACATCGAACTCAAAATACGCGTCCACATATCCAACTGGAATTGCGGGAATAGCCTGCTTCACTTTATTTATGAAGGCGATTAATTCATCTTCTGTCAAATCACCCCGGAGCATAACTTCATTTCCCACTGCGGCTATATCAACATATCCTTCTTTTGAAATCCTGATAAGGTTTTCTACTTCCTGCTGGTTGATCTTATCGTCATTGCCTAACCAGGCACCGACTAATGTTTTTATGCCATACTCTTTGGCAATTTTTGGAATCAGTTCGTTTCCTTCTGTACATGAAAATGACCTAACCCAGTGGGTGTAGGGCTGAATGATTTCCATCCGTCTTCTGATCTGTTCCTCATTGATTATATCACCAGGCTTTTGCCCTTCGATGTATGGGCTAAAGCCGATGCCATGCATACCCGCATTCAAAACATTTCTAAACAGCTCACGCAAGGACTCTATCGTAGCGCCTTCATACGAAAGACCTGCTAACGATAATAACTTTTCAGCTTTAGATGACATAGTTACTTATATTTTAGATTTTCATTTTTATCCCATATTCCCCAACGTTGACCCACGTCTCCTTCGTGACGAACTTTCCATGATTCATCAAATGATGAGAAATAGAACATCTCGATGTTATCTTGCTGAGACCACTTTTGGGTGTTTATAAAATATCTCATGGCATTATCTTGTGAAGGCTGAGCCTCATTGTTGCTCGATCCCTGATCGGGCCAACCGGTTTCGGTAATGATAACTTTTTTTCCACGCGCAGCTTCTTTCGCTACGGTGTACATCTCCTTCAGATAGCCGGATGACTGATCGATGTGGCAACCTTCCCAGAACGGATAGCAGTTCGCCAAAACAACATCACAGGCATCTACCAGATCGGCATGTTCTTTAAACTGAAAATACGCATCCACATATCCGACCGGTATGTTGGGCAGTGCCTTCTTTACTTGCTGAATATAATTGAGCAATTCTTGTTTAGTTAAATCATTGCGTAGCAGTACTTCGTTTCCTACTACGGCAATATCCACATATCCTTTTTTTGCCAGGTTGATTAATCCTTCGATCTCCCTATCGTTATTTGCTCTATTACTGTCAATCCAGGCGCCAGCCATAGTCTTCAGTCCTTTTTCCCGAGCTACTTTTGGAATAAACTCATTTCCTTCCGTGCACGAAAACGAGCGTACCCATTTCGTATAAGGTGTAATGATTGCCATTCTTATTTGAATCTGATCCTCAGATAGCGTATCACCAATGTTTTGTCCCTCGCGGTATGGGCTAAAGCAAATTCCGTGAAGTCCTTGGCTTAGCGTTTTGTCGAAAAGTTGCTTCGTTTCTGAATGGGATTTAGCTGTAAAGTCAACATCCGTTGCTAACGCTGAAATTTTACCAAGCGATAAAAACTTTTCTTTTTCATAATACGAAGATGATTTTTTTGTTTTGGCAGCTTCCCGCTTATCCAACTCTGCCCGTATCTCCCTGGAACGTTCTTCAGTCACATCATAATTTCGCATAACGTACATAGCTGTTAGCGTACCGAGAATAGGGAGTCCCGAGAAAAAGGCTCGCAACCCTTCAATAGCTCCTTCGGGCTGTGTGGCTGCTCCAGAATCAAACCCAACAACGCTCATGATTACACCACTTAATCCACCTGCAATGGCAAAACCAAATTTTACCATCCACCAATAAATGGCTCCAAAGGTTCCTTCTCTTCTTAAGCCTGTGTTTATTTCATCCATATCAATTACATCGGCTGTCATCGACATCATCAATACAAATAGACTTCCAATACCGAATGAAAAAAACGGTAATGCAAAAATGAACATGTACGGTTTTCCTGGAATGAAGAGAAACCATAACATGATATAACCTATAACTGAGACACCTTGAGAAGCGATAAAGGCTCTCTTTTTACCAAACCTTTTCGATAATCGGGTAACAATTGGAATGACTAAAAAAGTGGTTCCTAGCGCGCCCAAACATCCAAAAAGTGTTGGCCAAATACCTGCTGCTCCGGCATCGCCACCAAAAAGATGGTATACGATAATAAAGAACGAAAATGCTGCGATCGTATTAAAAGCATTGAAAACCAAAAAGGTCGCGATGCAAAGTTGCCTAAAGGGTTTTAGTGCTAATGCTTCCTTAAAACTTGAAAGTATTGCTTTGAGGCTTCCTCCTATAGTCTTAACGCTAAGCGGAGAGTAATTTTCATGAAGAGTCGACTTACTTTTAATAAATAGGGCAGGCACCATGGCGCAAAATGCAAATATGATACCCACCCACACGGCCAGTGTTCGGGTTGCTACATCCGCTGATTCAAAAAGGGTCTTGTCATACATGATCACCCAAAACCACGGGGCAATCACCCATGCCCATTGACCGATCCATTGGGCCACCGCCATAATGCTGGTACGCTCATGAAAATCGTTGCTCATTTCATAGCCCATCGCCACGTATGGAACACTGAAAAGGGTGAGGCCTAAATAGAAGATAAATGACCAGATGATGAAATAGATAAAATTATATTCTACACCATTGGCTCTATACAATTGCCACATCACAATGAAGGCGAGCCCCATAAGAACAGATCCCATGAAAACGTATTGTCTTCGTCTTCCCCATTTGGATTTTGTATTGTCGGAGATGAAGCCCATAATGGGGTCGGTAAACGCATCAAATATTCTGGGGAAAAAATATATCGTTCCCCACATCCAACCAGGGAAGCCAAGGTCTTGCACTAACACCACCATGAAGATACCCAGCACGGCAGGGAACATTTGATTGGCTAACATACCCACACCGAAGGCAACTTTTTGACCGAACGGAACCTGATTTGTAATCGTAGACATGGTTTTTATTTTAGATTGGAGGTATTTTTTTCTTTCTGAATAATCGTTTGAAGACCTGAACATTCCCTCACCCCGTCCTTCGTACCTCGGACACCCCTCTCCCCGGGGAGAGGGGCAGGGGTGAGGGGATAATTCTTTTCAGGCTCTTGCATTTTATTCTTCCTTGAATTTGATGATCAGACTTATTTTACCGGTGGTGCCATAACTTCTTCCAAAAGTTTCTTTTCATCACCATTAAATGTTTTTACAATCGGATTGCCACCCCTGGTAAGGTTATTAAAGACACCCTGATCGACTAACTCCCACAATGGATATTTAGCTTCACCTGAAAGTCCAAATAGTCCAAAATGATTTTCAGAACCATTCGGATTTCCTGCGTCTTTCCACTGTTCATCAAAGGCTTCGAAATAAAAACAGGATATACCCTTAGCGTTCGTCCACTCACGCATGTGTTTGTAGTATCGACCTTGTTTGTACTCATCAGTAGCTCGTGATCCTTCTGGTCCATAAAAACCATCGGACACGGTTGCCCAACCCGTTTCACCAATGTGAATGGGTTTATCCACGCCCAGGCTTTTTACATACCTGGCAACAGAGTCGTATTGTGCTTTGGCAAACGCTACAGCACGTAGCATGGCCGCATCTGCTTTTTCAACTTCTGAATGTTTTGTTTCTTCCACAGGCACTCGCCAAAAGTCGGGATTGTAATGTGTGTTGTGATAAGGATACGTATGCATAGATATGTAATCCACCGCTTTGATTAGGTTCTCCAGATCTTTTGTGTGATAGGTGGAATCTCCACCTCCCCAGGAGGAAAAATCGTCAGAACTGGTTATCCAAAGTTCTTTGGAAAGTTTGCCTTCAGCCTTCAAAGATTGCAAGTGGTTAACCCACTTAAGGATAACAGCAGGCTGAACGTAATAGCTAGCCGCCCACTTTACCATCGCTTCATTGCCCACAGCTACGATTTTTACTATATCCGGATATTGATTAGCCAGTGCAACTGCGCGATTAATCTCGCCTTCATTCTGTTCACTTTCTATGTCGTGATCAGGCGTTTGATCGGTCCATGCATTTTTACAATCTATCCAGGCGCCCAGCATCACGTACATTTCAAAATCAGGATCAGCGCTCTTTAACTCATGGATGGCCTTAAGTAAATTAGATGCATGGGGCAATTGAACATTGTAAGTCCTGACTATTTTAACTCCCATGGCAGATAAAATTTTCAGATCTTCTTTCAGTTGCTCAATGGTTGGCTGAATCTCTCTTGATTTTTCCCTGTAGCCTTCATAGCTCATGGCCAGGTAATTTGCGTTGCCTAAAATATCTTTTGCTGTCACTTCTTTTTGGTTAACTGGTTTATCTGACTGTCCTTCTGGTTGCCTATTGCTGCAAGAAATGCTTGCCGTTAAAATTATTCCGAAACAAAGTGCTAATAGTTTAAAATTCATAGTGATGTCATTTGTTTCTGCCTTCATATAAATCTATTCTTCGTACATACAGATTATTTATAGTTCAAGCCATATCCGATAGGATAAAGCGGTTTTATCCCGCTGTCCCAAAAGTTGGGACCATACTTACCATTATAATCTGCTTCTGATTTTGGCCAGGAATGGGGAAGCTTTCCCTTAAAATCATATTCGCCAAACAACGCTTCAGCAATGCCATCGCCCTCAGAACCAGGTAGCCATGCTGCGACAAATGCATTGGATTGTTCTATTTGTTTGGTGACTACCAACGGTCTTCCCGAAATCAAAACCACTACCACCTTGATTCCTTTTTCAACATAGTGGCCAATTAATTTTTGGTGAGCGTCCGAAAGCGTAAGCTGATACTTGTTCATCTCACCGCCAATGTCTCCGAAAAATTCAGCGTAGGGAGTTTCTCCAACAACAATCACGGCTACATCCACATTGTCAGGGTTGGCACTACCATCATGATCGTATATAACTTCTTGTGTTGAAAATTTCCTAATGCCTTCCAGAATAGAAGTAGCGTCTTTGTAATTTTCAGTTGTTCCTTGCCAGTTCACAGTCCACCCACCGGATTGCAACCCTGTGTTATCTCCAAATTCACCAACTACTACAATCTTAGAAGCTTTCCTTAACGGTAATGTGTCGTTATCATTTTTGAGGAGCACCAAAGATTCGCGCACTGCTTGTCGCGCTACCTCCCGATGTTTCTTGATTCCAATTTTCTTAATCAATTTTTTATCAGGAAAAGGATTATCAAATAGTCCAACCCGGAATTTCTGTCGCAAAATCCTGCGCACCGCATCGTCAATTCTGGATTGTGGAATCACTCCATTCAACACGGCATTTCGTACACCCTCCTGAAACATGCCAAGATCTCCGTCCACCGCCATCACTACATCGATACCGGCATTGATGATCTCTGTTTCCCCAAAACGTGAGTAGGCCTTCCAATCGGAAACAACAATACCATCAAAATGCAAACTCTCTTTTAAAAGATCGGTGATCATCGCTTTGTGCGCATGCATAGAAATACCATCCAACTTATTAAACGAAGCCATTACGGATCCTACGCCTGCTTCAATAGCTGCCTGATAGGGTGGTAGCAGGCGCTGTTGAACTTCTTCCAGACTCAAGGTGGTGTTGCCGCCTTCCACTCCAAAATCAGTTGCTCCGTCTCCAATAAAATGTTTGGCAGTAGCCATCACGGTGAATGGTTCAGTGAGACCCTGATGTCCACGCACGGAGGCTTTTGTTAATTCAGTTGTAATTTCTGTGATTTCAGAGAATGCCTCATAAACCCGGCCCCACTTTTCATTAAATGGAATTGCTACGCATGGTGAAAAGACCCAATTAAATCCGGTGGCCTTCGACTCGATGGCGGTAATAGTCGCAATCTTTTCTACCAGGTCGGCATTTCTTGAAGCGCCTAAACCAATATTGTGCGGAAAGATTGTAGCGCCTTCATAGGTATTCTGACCATGCACCGCATCCACACCAAACAGCAAAGGTATACCCAGGCGGGTATCCAGAGCTTGCTCCTGCATGTCGATGAATTTGTCTTGCCATTCGGTAGCATCGTTGCCAGGGAGTGGGCCTTGTGTGTGTATGACCGAGCCAATGTACTTTGCCTTTATATCTTCAAGAGTGATGTCATCAAAATGCCGTACCTGTGTCATTTGACCTATCTTCTCATCGAGGGTCATCTGCGCCAGCAAGGAATCAACTTTTTGCTCCAGGAGTGTGTTGGTTTTTATTTTTTTATCCATCCGTTGATTACCTCTAGAAAATAAATATTTATGTCAAAGCCTTACTATGCTAACCAACAACCTCTACCTCAACATCCCTTGATTAATATGAACTACTATTCGAATAACATCTCCCGTTCTATCAAATATTTTCTGACTAGTCGATCTATCAAGACTCAAACTTTCAGATTTTGAAACGCTACCATTCAAAACTAATTCAAGTCTATTTTTATCAGCTAGTTTATAGATAACCGGCACCTGGCAGTAAGTGAAACACAATGATTTTTCTTCCAACGGCAATTCAATTGTTTTTCCCTGTACATCTACATACTTAAAGAGTTGTTTCTTAGATAAGAATTCAGTTTTCCTCAGCATATGTGGACTAAATGAAAGCTGGCCATCCTTTACAACTACACCTAACTCTCCAAAGCGTGATAAAATATCTTCTTTTACCTGGCCCGTCATTCCGGGTTGTTGAGCGCCCTTGTTGGCTGGTGTATGTGAATAGGGGTCTGTAGGGAATGCTCCATAAAGAGTGGGAGATTTGTGAATGCCAATGCCTTCATTAATCTCATAGTAATGCATCAGCAGTTTACCAACCAGGCTTTCGTTCTCCTGATCCTCAATTGCTTTGAGGCAACATTCCTGCACGGCCAATTGCAGTTTGGAAACCATGTGCCAATAAATGGATCCTAATCCTTCGTAGCCATAGAAAGTACCTGACCTTCCGGTAAAAGCTTTATGGTTAAATATTTTTTCAAAG
>LNFM01010162.1_pt1 | contig 13385 bp, 13 predicted proteins | sample 596031 | NCBI WGS metagenome assembly LNFM01 (sample SAMN04254537, study PRJNA301005) | activated carbon metagenome | isolation source: dual media filters at the Ann Arbor, Michigan drinking water treatment plant | place: USA: Ann Arbor
TTCGGACGGTCAAGCCAAGTTCGGACGGTCAAGCCAAGTTCGGACGTCAAGCCAAGTGCGGGCGGTCAAGCCAAGCGCGGGCGGTCAAGCCAAGTGCGGGCGGTCAAGCCAAGTGCGGGCGGTCAAGCCAAGTGCGGGCGGTCAAGCCAAGGTCGCGTCGTCAAGCCAAGTCGGAGTCGGGTCGAAGCCTCCCCATGCACTGCAATCGGCTTGCCACGCCCAAAGTCTCGCGGTGTTGGCCGGCGCGCCGCTCGGCCCCCGTCGGCCCGCGACGTGGGCGTCGCGTCGTTCCGGTGGGGGCAGGGCAGCGTCGCCATGTCATCCGGGTCAGCCCTTGCCCACCAGCTTGCGCAGGACGACGCGCGGCCCAGGGGTGGCAGTCGAGGGATCTTCCTCGAGCGTGACGAGCACCTCGAACTTCGGGTGGGCCGAGGTCGCGACGATGTCGGCGTCACGATCGTCCTCGTCGTAGTCGAGCAGACCGACCTTCGTGGTGCCGTGGCCGGGCACCGCGATCCACACCACGTACGCGCGCAGCGAGGGGTCGATGCGCTTGGGCGGCGCGAGGTGCTCGAAGTGCATCGTCATCTCGCGCAGGTCGGTCTTGTTGACCTTGACCGTGATGTCGGCGACGGCGGCGTAGTTCGGCGCCTCGGTGTCGACGTGGTAGCGGCTCGCGCAGCCGCCGAGGGCGACGAGGGCGACGGCAGCGATGCGGGGGACGATTCGGTTCATGGCGCTGGGTTCGACGCGGGCCTGCACGGCACATTCCGCGTGGGGCCACGTGCCACGCCCCGCGCCGACGATCGGGGCAAGGCGCCCCAGCGCGCGGATCAGCCGAGGACGCGGGCGGTGACGCCCGCGAAGCCACCGACGGCGTCGATCTGCCACGCGCGCGCGCCTGCCTCGCGCGCCCCGACGAGATCATCGCCGTCATCGTCGCCGACGTGCAGCAGCGACGCCACGTCGACGCCGAGTTCGCGCGCGGCGTGGTGGAAGATCCGCGGGTCGGGCTTCTCGAGCCCGCACTCCGACGAGACGACGAGCGCATCCAGACGATCGAGCAGACCAAGCGCGCCGAGCAGCGGCCTCAGCCGGAGATCCCAGTTGGACAGCACGGCGACGCGCAGCCCCGCGCCGCGCAGCGCATCGATGCACGCGACGGCTCCCGCGGCGATCGACCACGCCGACGCCCGCGCGTAATGGGCGTACAGATCGTCGAGCAGCGCCGGCATCGAGCAGCCCGTCGAGGCCGCGATCACGTCGGCCCAGAAGTCGCGCCAGGTCGGATCGTAACGGCGCCGAGGACGGGCCGCTCGCATCGCGGGGCCGAAGCGGCGCGCCACCGTCGCGGCATCGACCGAGACGCCGTGCGTACGCGTCGCGCGGGCATAGACCTCGGCGACGGCCTCCGCGGGGCGCAGCAGCGTGCCCGCGGCGTCGATGGTGAGCGCCGCGACGCCCCCGGCGTTCACGAGCGGCGGCGCGGGACGATCAGGTACTCGCCACCCAGCGGCGTCGCGCGACGGGGGCCCAGCGTCCGCGGGGACGGGGGCACGGTCGTCGGCGGGTGCGCGGCCTTCGAGGCGCGGGGACCGAAGAGGGCGTGGGCCAGGTCGACGCCGTGCGCCGAACCGCCGGGCCCCGCGGCGGGTGGCGCGACAGGGACGCGGCGGTCACGGAGCGGGTCACCCATGGGTGGCCGTGTGTACCAGAGGATGCGCGCCGGGAAAACCCGCATCGTCCGGCGGCATCACGGGCGCTCGCAGGCTGCTAGAGCGCGACGAGTTCGTTGTCGGCCGGTGCTGCGGGCGCGGAGCCCCAGGCGCGCGTCGCCGCGGCGTCCCGGCGCGCTGCCTCGCGCGCGGACTCGGCCGCCTCACGCTCGCGCGCTGCGGCCTCGAGCCGCGCCTCGAGGGCGGCTTCGGCCGCCTCCGCGTGGCGCTCGGCGGCTTCGGCCGCAGCCTCTGCGGCCTCCTCGGCGGCCTCGGCCTGTCGCTCCCACAGATCCTCGCGCAGCTCGATCGCGTCCTCGATTGCCTCCATCTCGAGGGTGAACGGGTCGTCCTCGAACAGCAGGTCGAGGCCGTCCATCTCGATGCCGAGGAAGCCGTTCATCGGGCCACCGAACGGCCAGGCGTCCATCGACCAGCCGCCCTGGATGACGATGCGCAGCTCCGAGGCGCGCGGGGGCGGAGCCGGCGGAAGCGGCGGCGCCGGCGGCGGGGGCGGCAGCGCACGCGGTGCCGCGACGTCGAGCTCGACGGTCTCGTGGGTCCCGACGATGCGCACGCGCGCACGATCGTGCAGCCCGCTGCCCGCGACATCCTCGACGACGATGCGCTGCCCAGGCGCGGCGGCTGCGAGGCCGGCGGTCGTGAGCGGCACCGACGGCGCGGCCTGGGCCGACGGCGTGACACCGGGCGCCAGCCATGCCACCGCGCCGAGCAGGCCGACCGCGGCGCCGACCCGCCACGCGGGCTTGAACTCGGCCACGACACGCCGGCGATCGTCGAGCAGTCGCGTGATGCGGCGGATGATCGGCGAGCGCGCGCTCGCCATCGTCGCGGCCATCGGCGTCGGCGGCTGCCGCTCGACCCACGCGGCGACCTCGGCGAGGCACTTCGCGAGGTGGACCCCGGTGCCGCTGTGTCGCGCGGCCCAGTCGTCGCACTGGAACTCCGACACCTCCTCGATCTTGCGGCGCACGAGGTGGTGCAGCGGCTGGAAGAAGAACAGCGCCTCGACGATCGTGCTCGCCACCAACCATGCGGGGTCGCGGCGCAGGACGTGGGCGAGCTCGTGGGCGAGCATGCTCTCCTGTTGTTGCGGCGTGAGGCCCTCGATCGCGCGCTCGGGCACGCAGACCTCGCGACGCATCAGCGCGACCGGCGAGGGCAATGCCGGCGAGGTGGACAGTCGCACGCGCTTGGCGAGCTGCGCCTTGTTGCACAGGGCCAGCCACGTCTCGAGCAATGGATCTTCGATCACGTCGCGCCGACCTGCGAGCTGACGACGAAGGGTGCGGGCCCCGAGGGCCACGCGGATCAACCCGAGCGCAGAGCCGGCGAGCACGAGCGACAGCAGCACCCACGGCCACGCGGCGCTCGTCGTCGTCGTCGTCGTCGTGACCACGGACGCGGGCGCAGCCGCGGCCACGGGTGCGGTGGTCCGCGTCGCGACGATCGTCAGGTCACCCGATCGGTGGCGCACCATCGCGGGCGACGCCTCGGTGGCCGCGACGCTCGGGGCGACCACGCCATGGGTCTCGCCCGCGAGCGCCTGCGGCATCGAGAGGTGCCCCCACGGTGGCTGCACGCCCGCGCCGAGCTGGACGGCCGAGGTCACGATCGCGCCGCCGAGCGCGAGCTTCCACAGGGTCTCCTGCGTCGCGAGCGAGAGCCGCGGCACGTAGCGGCACACCAGCCACACCGAGAGGATCAACACCGTACTGTGGAGCGCGTAGGTCAGGACCCACGACAGGATCGTCGTCACCATGGAGCACACTTCCTTTCGCGCGAATCGGACCCTAACTGGATCCCTCGTCCTCGGATTCCCGCCGTGCGGCGATCATTCCGCGGACCACCTCGAGTTCATGCGCGTCGAGTCGACCACCTCCGGTGAGGTGACTGACCAACGCCGCGGGATCACCCGCGAAGAAGAACTGGGTGAGCTTGGCGAGCATGGTGCGACGCACCTCGTGCTCGGGCACCTCCGCGCGGTAGACATAGGTCCGCCCACGCAGCGAGTGGCTCACCAGACCCCGCTTCTCGAGCCGCTGCAGCAGGGTCGCGACGGTCGTCGGGGCGAGGGCCCGATCGTGCTCGCAGACCTGCTCGTGGACCTCGGCCGCCGTCGCCTCCTCGCGGTCCCACAGGACGCGCATGAGGGCCAACTGGAGGTCGCTGAGCTGCGGGTCGGTCATCGGGAGGAACGTACTACGTTCGTAGTACTACAGTCGTAGTACTACAAGCGTCGTCACGGGCGGTCAAGGGGGAAAATGCCGCCCACGCGCCGCGGCGGTGGCCTAGGATGGCGCCGATGGCGGTGCACCGATGCGGCTGATCTTCGCCCATGGCCTCGAGAGCGGGCCCGAGGGCCGCAAGACCGCGTGGCTGCGCGAGGCGGGCCACGACGTGGTCGCCCCCGACGGACGCGGCCTCGATCTCGCGGCCCGCATCGCGCAGCTCGTCGCGGCGCTGCGGGACGAGGCCGAGCCGCGGCTCCTCGTCGGCTCCAGCTTCGGCGGCATCGCGGGGCTCGTGGCCTCGATCGTCGCGGCGCAGGTCGGTCGTGGCCCCTGCGCGATCCTCCTCTGCGCGCCGGCGTTGCAGCTGCCGCCGCCTCCACCGTACGAGGTCGACCTCGCCCCGCCGTGTCCGGCCGCGGTCGTGCACGGCACGCGCGACGAGATCATCCCGGTCGACATCGGACACGCGTGGGCGATCGAGCACGGCGCCGCGTGGTACCCGTGCGACGACGATCATCGGCTCGGCGCGAGCCGATCGACCATCCTGCACGCGCTCGCGTCGCTCGATGCGGACTCGCGATCATGAGCGCCCCGCGACTGTCGGCCGACGAACACGCCGCGCTCGAGGCCGGGCGTCGCATCGGCGATCCGCTGGCGGACGCGGCGGCGCGCGAGCACGGTGCAGCGTCGCGGCTGTTCACCGCGCCCGAGGGCTCGGCGCTCGCGCAGATGATCGCCAGCGTCGATCCCCCGCCGTCGTGGCTCGACGGGGATGCCCTGCGCACCGGCGGCGAGCTGATCCACCGCGCGGGGCCGTGGGCCCTGGTCGCGCTGGCCTCGGCCTCGCTGGTCGAGGGCTACGCGGATCCCCGCGGCAACAAGCCGCTCGTGATGTCGGGCCAGCTCGAGCGCCGCGCGTATCGGCGGCTCCAGGAGACGGCGCGCTTCCTGCTGTGCGTCTGCGCGCCCGATGGCATGCGCGGACCCGACGGCCCCGGATGGCAGGCGACGCTGCGCGTGCGGCTGGTCCACGGCCGCGTGCGCAACCTGATCCGCGCGTCGGGTCGGTGGAACGACGCGTGGGGCGAGCCCGCCAACCAGCACGACACCGTCGGCACGTTGATGATGTTCACCGTGTTCATGCTCGAGGCGCTCGAGCGGCTCGGTCTGCGCGTCACCCCCGACGAGGCCGAGCGCTACTACCAGCTGTTCCGCTACGTCGGTCACCTGCTCGGGATCGAGGACGCCCTGCTGCCGGTCGACCTCGATCACGCGCGGCGGACCACGGCGTCGATCCGATCGGTGCGCCTGCCCCCGGACGACGACTCGCGCGCGTTGACGGCGGCGCTGCTCGGCGCGCCCATCCGCGAGGCTCGCACGCCCGCCGAGCGCGTCCTCGGCGTCGCGCTGCGGCAACTGCTGCTGGGCGGAACCCATGTGCTGCTGCCGTCGACGATGATCGACGCCCTCGGGATCCCGCGCACGGCGTCGCGCCACCTCGTGCGCGCCAGCGGCCCGCTCGCCGCGGCGTGGGGTCGCCTCGGCGCCCGCGGTCCGGGGCGAGCGCTCGCGGTGCGGCTCGGTCGAGCCCTGTGGGACGCCTACGTCGAGCACGGGCTGCGCGGCGGTCCCCAGCCCTTTGCGCCCCCCGAGCGCCTCGGTGGCCGCAGCCGCGCCGAGCCGGCGTGAGCGTCGATCAGTCGCCGAGCGGCACGCGCCGCGGTGACCTCGGCCCGGCAGGCTCCCAGATCTCCGCCAGACCGGCGAGCGACGACTCCGCGTCCGGTGCCGGAGGGACGCTCCAGGCGACGAGCCCCGCGACGACGACGACGATCGCCGAGGCCAGTACCACACGCCGACGCAGCGCCGGCGCCACGACGCCGTGCAGCGCGACCGCGGCGAGCCCGAGCGCCACCACGACCGTCGACGCGCCGGCCCCGGGCACGCGGCCGCGGAATCCGTCGATCACCGAGTACGGCTGCAACCCCAGCTCCACGAGCGGCACCAGCTGATCGCGCAGCGGATTGCCGGTCGGGATGAGGTGCGGGAACCAGTTGGCGGCCAGCGCATTGATGGCGACCGACCACACGACCACGCCGACGAGCAGCGCCGCGGCCACCTCGCGAGTCCCGATCGTGCGCAACACCACCACGAGCATGGGCATGATCGCGGGCAGGGCGGCGACGAGGTAGCGCGGCCCGACCCTCCAGCCGCCGGCCTGCTCGAGCCCGAGGGTGAGCACGAACATCGCGACGAAGATCCACGCGTGCGCGCGGGCGAAGCTCCGCGCGTCGCCCTCGGGGAGCCGCGACCACCCCCACGGCACGAAGGCGACCACCGGCGCCCAGTACAGCAGCCCGCCGTAGGGCGAGAGGAGATCGTCGAACACGTCCGCGGCGCGCGGCCACGTGAGGCCGAGCAGACCGCGGCCGTGGATCTCGGCGAAGCCGGCGTCGATCGCCTGGTGGTAGCCGGTCGAGAACGCAGAGCCGTAGACCGAGTGGTGGTACGCCCCGAGGGCGATCATCGGCACGGCGGCGGCGAGCACCGCCGCGATCACCTGCGATCGCGCGCCGCGTCGCCACGCGAACCCGGCCGCAACGCCGAGCGGCACCGCGGCGAACACCACCCCGTACTCGACCACCACGCCGAGCGCGGCCACGAGCCCACCCAGCGCCGCGCGCCGCAGCGTCGATCGGCGGGCGGTGTCACGCCACGCGTCGAGGGTCCACGTGGCGCCGACGAACAGGCACAGCGCGGCGAGGCTGTGCCCGAACAGCACATGGGCGTAGCTGGCCAGGGGCGTGCCGAGCACGACGATCGTCACCGCCGCGCGGGCGTAGGCGTCGTCGCCGAGCCGTCGCGCGGCGAACCACGCGAGCAACAGCGTCGGCAACCACGCCCCGAGCAGGCGCGCGCCGAGGGTCAGCGCGGCGAGATCGGGCGGCGCACCGATCGCGCGACCGAGACCGTAGACGACCACCGCGACGAGCGTGGCCCCGGGCGGCTTGTTGGGGACGGTCGCTGCAGCGCCGATCCCCGGCGCGCGCGAGATGTCGGGGCCGGGCGCGATCCCGCGGGCGACGACGGCATCGATCGCGAGGCTCCCGTGGTCGACGATCGCGACCGCCTGCAGCAGGCGCGGCCGCTCGTTCGCGTTCATCAGCCGTGACAGGTACGGAGCGCTCGCCCCGGTGGCGACGCCGAGCGCCATGATCCAGCTCCATCGCTGCCACGAGGATCGTGCCGCCACCGGGCTCGAGGATACCCGGCCGGGGTGCGCCGCGAGCGGGAGACTGCTAAGTATGGGCGTCATGCGACCGCGCTCGACCCTCTGGCGTCGCCAGCTCGCACGACTCGCATGCGCGCTCGCCCTGCCCCTCACCGTGCTGCCCGGCTGCGAGCGCATCAACGCCCTGCTCGAGCGCGAGGCGCCAGACGAGGCCGCGGCGGAGGGAGGCGACGACGCGACGTCGACGGCCAAGGAGGCCAAGCAGGCCAAGCAGGCCAAGCAGGCCAAGCAGGCCAAGGCGACAGCCAAGGCCAAGGTCCCGGCGAAGGAAGATCCGGAGACGCCCTCGGTCGCCACGCTCGAGCGCTCGCGCCGGCGCGCCGACCTCCCCGCGCGCGGCGTGCAGCATCTCGGCTACAACCTCGACACGATCGACGGCGTCCAGGCGCAGAGCGGCGCCCCGGAGATCCCGACGTGGGGTGTGCAGGGCGACGGCGCGATCCGAGCGGTGCGCGACGACGACCTCGGGACCGGCTGGACCTGCCCCCACGACGCGTATCGACCGTGCGCGGTCGGCTTCCACCTCACGACGCGCGCGTCGGTGCGGGCGGTGCGGCTGTACGCCGCCGCGGCGGGCAAGGCCTACGAGCAACACCGCCGCATCGCCGAGGTCCGCGTCCACACCGACGAGGGGTGGTTCGACGCGGAGATCGACGACGGCGCGCAGTACATCTACGTGGTGTTCGGCAAGCCCGTCGAGACGTCGACGATCGTGCTCGAGGTGCTCGCCTATCACGGTCGCAAGACCGGCCCGCTCTTCGTCGCCGAGCTCGAGGTCTTCGGCCGAGATGGCACCCCGCGCGAGCCGCTGGCGATCGATCCCGAGCACGTCGTGACCGAGGTCGAGGGCAAGCCGTGGACCAAGAGCCGCGACGGACAGATCCACGGCCCGTCGTTCCTCGAGGTGCTGCAGGACGACGGCACGCTGCGGCGCGTGCTGCCCGGCACCGCGATCTACGGCCGGGCCGACGACGAGATCCTCCTCGTGGAGTCGCTCGCTGCAACCGACTGTCAGACCCACACCGGCCTGTTCTACCTGCTCAACCGCACGACCCGCGTCGAGGTGCCGATCGGCGATCTCGGGAGCATGGGCGGGCAGATCTTCCGCAGCAAGGACGGCCGCGGGTTCGTGGGCGGCTTCGTCGACGATCTCGACGCACGCGTCACGGGCGTCGTGCTCGAGGGCGACTCGTACAAGAACCGCCGCACGCAGCGGCTGGCCAAGGTGACCGGCCCGAAGTTCCTCGACACCTGGGGCATCGATCGCGAGCCGCTGCCGCGCGGCGGTGCACCGACGAACGGCGCGGTCGAGAACTGCAAGCTCGGGGGGGACGACACCATCGGCGCGCTGCGGCGGGCGACCGGCGGCAAGCCCGAGCCCAAGCCCGGCGAGTGGATGGTGTGCGCGCTCGAGGGCGGCGCGCAGGCGTTCCTCAGCGACCACGGGCCCTGCGGCAAGTCATGGGAGATCACCGTGCTCGACGCGGCGCAGAAGGTCGTCGCGACCAAGTCGGCCAAGCGCAAGGGCGCGCGGCTGCGGGTGCGTCGTCGGGGGCAGACCGAGCTGCTCGTCGAAATCGGGGGCATCGACGACGCCACCGAGATGATGCGCGTCGGCAAGGCCGGCATCGCCCCGCTCGGCCCGCGTGCCTTCGCCGCGGCGCCGCCCGAGGCCTGCCGCAAGCGCTGCGACGACACGCTGGTGAACAACGCCATTCCCTTATGATCGCGCCCCGCTCGCGCGTGTCCTCGCGCGCGCGACCGCGGTCGCCGGCACCCGGGCCCGCTGCTATCCTCGTCCGCATGCGCGCGCCCCCCGGAGTCCTCGCGATCGTCCTGTGTCTCGCCGGCTGTGACCGGGCCGCGGAGGCCCAGGAAGCCGCGACGAAGGCCGCGACCGCGGCCGCCGATCACACCCAGAAGGCCGTGGACGAGGCCGGCAAGCGCGTCGACGAGGCCGGCAAGCGCATCGACGAGGCCGGCAAGCGCATCGACGAGGTGGTCGACGAGACCAAGGCGGCGACCGGACGCGCGTGGGCCGGGCTGACCGACACCGGCGAGCTGAGCACCACCGCGCTGGCGTGGATGAAGGACACCGCGGAGTCGACGGACATCCGCGCGGTCGTGGCCAAGGGCGTGCAGGTGGCCCCGGTCGCGTTGGAGGTCGCCAAGACGATCAACGGCGCGGTCGACTCGGACACCGCGGTCGAGCCGATCTATCAGTCGCTGGACGGCCGCGACCCCGCCGAGGTCGATCGCGCGATCGGGTCGATGCCGCGGGTCGAGATCGTCGACGGGCTGAAGGTCGGCTTCCACGAGCTGTCGCGGCTCGACGCCGGCACCTCGGTGAACGAGCGCGCCTACCTCATGACATGGCGACGCGAGGATCACATCGTCGGGCTGGTCTACCGCACCACGCGGACGATCGATCTCGACAAGCTGGTGAAGGAGGCCCCGCGCCTCATCGCGCTGACGCAGACCGCCCTCGCGGCCGAGACCCCATGAGCGCCGACGCACCGCTGCCCCCGAGCACGACGCTGGGTGAGCTGCTGCGCGCGTGCCCCGACGCGACGTACGTCGGCTGCGACGCGAACACACCGGTGCGCGGGGCGAGCACCGATTCGCGGCGCATCGTGCCGGGCATGGTGTTCGTCGCGCTGCGCGGCGGCGCCCACGACGGGCACGCCTTCGTCCCCGACGTGCTGGTCCGCGGTGCGGCCGCGGCGGTGATCGCCGCCGACGCGACCGCCCCCGCCGGGCCCCACGTGCGCGTCGCCGATCCGTGGCAGGCGCTGCCCTCGATCGCGGCGGCGTCGTGGGGACACCCTGCCTCCGGCCTGCGGCTGGTCGGCGTCACGGGCACCAACGGCAAGACGACGACGGCGCACCTCGTCGGCGCGATCCTCCGCGAGGCCGGCCGGCTGCACGCGCGCCTGGGCACCACGGGCAACTGGCTCGTCGATCACGAGGACCATGCTGGGTTCACCACGCCGTTCCCGATCGAGCTGCAGGCGCTGCTCGCCGACGCGCGCGCGCGTGGTGCGACGGACGTGGTGATGGAGGTGTCGTCCCACGCCCTCGCGCAGGCCCGGGTCGCGCCGCTGCGCTACGACGCCTGCGGGCTGACGAGCTTCAGCCAGGACCACCTCGACTTCCACGCGGACATGGACGACTACCTCCGCGCGAAGTGCCTCCTGCCGGGCACGTACCTGCGCGACGGCGGCGTCGCTGTCGCGGCGGTCGACGACCAACCCGCCGCGGCGCGCTTCCTCGCCGCGGCCGCGCGCGGCACCGCGTGGCGAGCCTCGCGGGGCGCGGTCGCCGACGCCGAGATCCGGGCCCACGCGATCGAGCTCGCCGCGACCCACACGAGCGCGCGCGTCGAGACGCCGGCCGGCCCGATCGATCTGCGCACGCCGCTGGTCGGGCCGTTCAACCTCGACAACGTGCTGGTCGCGATCGGCCTGTGCGTCGCGACGGGCGTGCCCAACGACGCGATCGCGGCCGGCCTCGCCGGCACCCGCGGCGCGCCCGGCCGCCTCGAGCCGGTCACCGTGCCGGGCGTCCGCGGCCCGGTGGTGCTCGTCGACTACGCCCACACCCCCGACGCGGTCGAGCGCACGCTCGCCGTGCTCCGGCCCCTCACCCGCGGCAGGCTCGTCGTGCTGCTCGGCTGCGGTGGCGATCGCGATCCCGGCAAACGCCCGTTGATGGGCGCGATCGCGGGCCGCGACGCCGACGTCTTCTGGGCGACCTCCGACAACCCGCGCACCGAGTCGCCCGCGGCGATCGTCGAGCAGATGGTCGCCGGCGTCGACGCGTCGGCCCGCGGCCGCGTCCTCGTCGAGGTCGATCGCGGCCGCGCCATCGCCGGCGCGATCGCGGCCGCGGGCGAGGACGACGTCGTGCTCCTCGCGGGCAAGGGCCACGAGGACTACCAGCAGATCGGCCACGAGAAGATCCACTTCGACGACCGCGAGCACGCCCGCGCAGCGCTGCAGCGCCGCGCCTGACCACGGACGCGCCGGCTCGCTCGCGCGATCACGCCGGGGCCGCGTCGCGCCGCAGCGCCTCGACCACCCGCTCGAGCCGCATCCCGCGGCTGCCCTTGACCAGCACCACGCTCGGCGCGTCGAGGCGCGCGGCGACCCAGCGGCTCGCGGCGTCGGGATCCTCGGTCACGAACACCTCGACGCCATGGGCGGCGGCGGCGTGGGCCATCTCGCGGCTGCGCGGGCCGAAGGCCACCAGCGCGCCGATGCCCGCCGCAGCACACGCCTCGCCGACCGCGACGTGGAGCGAGAGCTCGTCGGGTCCGAGCTCGAGCATGTCGCCGAGCACCGCGATGCGCCGCCGGCCGCCCTCGAGCGCGGCCATCGATTGCAGCGCCGCGCCGACCGATCCCGGGTTCGCGTTGTAGCAGTCGGCGACCACCAGGTGATCGCCCAGCGCGATGGTGCGGCCGCGATCGCCGACCGGCTCGACGGCCGCGAGCGCGGCGAGCATCCCGGCCAACGGCAGGCCTAGCGCCGTGCCCACGGCGATCGCCGCCGCGGCGTTGCGGGCGTTGTGCAGGCCGAACAGCCCCAGCTCGAGCTCGAACTCTCCGTGGGCCACGGTCGCCATGCGGGCCCGCGTCGTCGCGCCCTGCACCACCTCGACGATGCGCACGTCGGCATCCGCGTCGGGCCCGACGCGCCACACCGTCAGGTGCGTCCCGCCCGGGAGGTGCGGCCGCAGCAGCGGCTCGTCCGACGGCACCACGACGATCCCGCCGTCGCGCACGTGGGCGATGGGCTCGGCCTCCGCGGCGGCGATCGCCTCGATGGTCTTCATGAACTCGAGGTGCTCGAGCGCGACACTGGTGATCACCGCGACGCTCGGCGACACGAGGCGCGCCAACAGGTCGTTCTCACCCGGCGCGCTCATGCCGAGCTCGATCACCATCGCGCCCGGATCCTCGGGCTCGCCGAGCAACGTCAACGGCACGCCGAGGTGGTTGTTGAGGTTGCCGCGCGTGCACAACACCCGCGGAAACCCGGTCGCGAGCACCGCCGCGATCATGGCCCGCGTCGTGGTCTTGCCATTGCTGCCGGACACCGCCACCACCGGCCCGGTGCACTGCTCGCGCCGCGCGGCCCCGAGTCGCTGCAGCGCAGCCGTCGTGTCCTCGACCTCGATCACGCTCACATCCCCGTCGGGGATCGACCGCCCGCGCTGCACGAACACCGCCGCAGCACCCCCGCGGATGGCGTCGGCGAGGAATGCATGGCCGTCCCGTGCCGCCACGATCGGCGCAAAAAGCGCGCCGGCGATCGGCGAGCGGGAATCGAGGAACACGCCGCTCACCTCGCGCGCGGCGTCCCGCACGAGTCGACCGCCGGCGGCCTGAGCGAGTTCGATCGGGAGGTAGCGCATGGGTGACGTGCATAGTGCCATCCCGCTCGCCCGACCGCCGACCCGAAACCAAACCGACACGACGACCAACCGCGAGCCACCACCCGAAGCCGACGACTGCGCTTCCCCGTGGCGCTGATCCTCCGCATCGTGCTAAGGTAGCGCCGCGATACGGTGGGGTTTTCATGACCGGCCGCGATACACTACTCCTGGATCAGGGCTACCAGCCCATCAAGGTCATCCCGTGGCAGCGGGCGTTGTGCATGCACTTCGTCGGCAAGGTCGAGGTATTGCGCGACTATGAGTGGGTCGTGCAGACGATCTCGACCACCTATGCCGCGCCCGCCGTGGTCCGGTTGCTCCGCAAGCTCAGCTCGCGCCCGCTGCACGTCCGCTTCTCGCGGCAGAACGCGTACCTGCGCGACAACCATCGCTGCCAGTACTGCGGCATCCGCTGCGGGCCGCGGGACCTGACGCTCGACCACGTCGTGCCGCGCTCGGCCGGCGGCAAGACCACGTGGCGCAACGTCGTCACCGCGTGCGTCGCCTGCAACCGTCGCAAGGGTCGCGAGTCGCCCGAGGCGGTGGGCATGAAGCTGCGCTCGATCCCGACGCGGCCCGACTGGCTCGCGCCGCGACTGCTGCACGTCGGCGAGGACTCGGTGCCCGAGGCCTGGCGCGACTGGCTGCATTAGTCTGTCAGGGGAAGCGGCCCGCTTCCCCCTC
>LNFM01010694.1_pt1 | contig 13385 bp, 12 predicted proteins | sample 596031 | NCBI WGS metagenome assembly LNFM01 (sample SAMN04254537, study PRJNA301005) | activated carbon metagenome | isolation source: dual media filters at the Ann Arbor, Michigan drinking water treatment plant | place: USA: Ann Arbor
GTCCGCGCCTGGGCGATGTGCGCGGTGAGTCGGTCGAGTTCCTCGCGCACGTCGGCCTTGCCGACCAGAAGCGCGACTTCCTGGGCAAAGCGCTCCTCCGACAGCGCGGGCACGCGGCCGAGCAATTCGGCAAGCTGCGCCTCGAAGCGCGCACGCACCGTGCCGATCTGAGCCAGCGCGCGTTCCGTGGCACGGACACACAGGGCTTCGATCTCCGCGACATGGCCATCGATGACCTTGGCCAGCGCCTTGCCCTCGGCCGCGCGGGACGCGACCAGCCCCTTCAGGGCCTCGTCGAGGGTCGCCTGCAGCGCCTTGTCGAGGACGATCAGCGTCTCCTCGGAGTCCTCGGCCCCATCCTCTTCCTCGATGACCCCGCGCACGCGCAGCAGTCCGTCGGCCGAGGGAGGCGCGGCGCCCGTGGTCTTCCGCACCTCGTCCACCAGGGTCGCCAACTCGGCCAGCAAAGCCCGGTTGATGCTGAGCGGCTTGGCCTGGCGTTCGCTCGAGATGGTCAGGGTGAGCGAGACGTTGCCGCGCTTCACCCGCCCGCCGACCGCGGCGCGCGCCGGATTTTCGAGGCGATCGGAGCCCGGCGGTACACGGCAGCGGATTTCGAGGTTTCGCCCGTTGACGCTGCGCGCTTCCCAAACCCAGCGCCGCCGGTCATCCGATCCCTGCGCCCGGGCGTATCCCGTCATGCTTGCAATGGGCACCATCACTCCTTAAGTGGATCGGCATTTCGATTCAATCGACTATTGAGGCGCGTGTCGATCATGGCTGAGAGGCGTTGGGCACGGCAGACAGGCCTCAAGGCTGCGGCGTTGTTCGTCGGTCTGGCCGCGGCATTCATTGGTCTGGAGCTGCTGTCGACGGCCTGGCTGACGATTCGCGACGGCCGCTACATGCCGGCCAAGGAACTCTTCGCCAACACTCGCAATTCCTACATCCAGGACCTCACCATCGGCGGAAACTGCCGGTACGTCGACACGATGTATCCGCACCCGTACCTGGCGTTCGTCCATCATCACGACGATCCCTGCGGCGTTCCGGGCGCGAACAATATCGGGCTGCTCGGCGACAACTATCCCGTCGCCCGCAATCCCGACCGTTACGTGATCCTGGTGTCCGGCGGATCGGTCGCCTCCCAGCTCAGTCAGATCTACGACCCGGCGCGCCGCAGCTTCCTCGAGGAGGAGCTCAATCGCAATTTCGTCAGCCCCACCGGCAAGCCTTTCCAGGTCCTGAACGGCGCGCTGGGCGCCTGGAAGCAGCCGCAGCAGATGATCGTGTTCTCGATCTATGGCGACTTCATCGACGCCGTCGTCACGCTCGACGGCTACAACGAGCAATACCTGATGACGCCCGGCCTCGGCGTGCGCTTCGAGATGCCCGCCGCCAACTATCTCGGCGTGAACCCGATCATCGCCAAGGACGGGTTCGGCAACCTGGCGATCAGCTGGTTCATGGGCCGGATCGCCGGCTGGCTGAGCCAGGGCGTCACGGCGCATTCGCATGCGGCCTACCTGCTGGCCGTGGCCCTTGCCGGCAAACCGCCGGACGACAACTCCGGCTTCGGCGCCAAGACCTATGCCACCATGATGGGACTGCCGAAGGAGATCGCCTCCTCGCCGTCGGCCTACATGGATTGGCAGATCGCGCAGTACGCCAAGTACATTCGCATGATGGATCTCTCGGCTCGCGAGTTCGGCATCAAGTCGATGTTCTTCCTGCAGCCGGTACCGGCCGTCGACAAGCCGCTCACCGCGGAGGAAAGCCGCAACACGCCCGACAAGTCCTACGGCGCGCGCTATGTCGAGATTGTCCGGCGACTGCTTGCGCTCAAGGAGCGCAACATCGAGATCCGAAGCATCCTCGACGTCTTCAAGGACGAAAGAGGCACGATCTACATCGACGACATCCATCCCAAGCGCGAGAACATGGATAGCCGCGGCTATTCCCTGATCGCGGCTCGCATGGCGCAGGAAATGGCCGCCAACTGGGGCTGGCAAGCCAGGCCACAATAGGGGCGCCGCATATGAAGACCTTCTCAAGCATCGTGATCACCGGCGCGTCGAGCGGCATCGGCGAGGCCCTGGCCCTCGACTATGCAGCCCCCGGAGTGGCTCTGGCGCTTACCGGCCGTGACGTCGAGCGGCTTGATACCGTCACGTCTGCCTGTCGCGCGAAAGGCGCCACCGTCGTCTCGGCCACGATCGACGTCACCGACCGCGACCGCTTCCTGCCATGGCTGGAGAGCTTCGACGACGCACACCCAGTCGATCTCGTGATCGCCAATGCCGGCATCTCGATCGACAAGGACAATTCCTCGCTCGACGATTTCTCGATCATCCGCAAGACGCTCGACGTGAACATCAACGGCGTGCTGAACACCGTCGAGCGGCTGCTGCCGCGGATGATGGAACGCAAGCGCGGCCAGATCGGCATCGTCTCCTCGCTCGCGGGCTTCATTGGCCTGCCCTATTCGGCCTCCTACAACGCCAGCAAGGCAGCGGTGCGCGTCTGGGGCGAGAGCATCCGCTACGTGGTGAAGAAGGACGGCATCGGCGTCAGCGTCATCTGCCCCGGCTTCGTCGTCAGCCGCATCACCACCGACGCCCCCTTCCCGATGCCGTTCATGATGACCGCGGCCAGGGCGTCGTCGATCATCCGCCGCGGCCTCGCCCTGAACCGGCCGCGCATCGCCTTCCCGATCGGCACGAAGGCCGCCGTCTGGCTGGGTACGACCCTGCCCGGCCGCTGGTCCGCGCGATTGCTCGGCGCCGGCTAGCGCTTCTCGAGCTTGCGCAGTTCTTCGTAGACGCGGTTCGCCGCGATCTCGACGCCCTTGTCGGTCCAGTGCGCGTCGCTGCGCCGATAGGCACCGCGCACGCCGGCGAAATCCTTGCGCAGGTCGACGTAGCGGATCTGCGTCCTGGCCAGGGCTTCGAGCAGCCGATCCTGCCGGTAGTCGGCGATCACGTTGAAGGCGTAGAAGCGCGGCCACGGCTTCCAGTAGGCGACATAATCGGGATCGACGGTGCCCGGCGGCACGATGAACAGGACCAGCGGCACGCCGCGCTCGCGGGCGGCGCGGTCCATCGCCGTCAGCCACGACAGCGTCGCCTGGATGTCGCCGTCCTTCACAAGACGCGCCGCCTGCTCCTTCGTCGTGGCCTCAAAGTAGGGAGACTGCTCGACCTCGGACTTGGTCATGAGGTTCAGCAGCCAGCCCTGCAGCGATTCGTCGTCGACCTTGCCGGAGGCGTAGGCCTGCCAGAACGCGTCGCCGTCGCGGCCAAAGATGGCGGCGATCTGTTGCTCAGTCAGGTCGGGGTAGTAGTAGCGCTTGACGTGACGCACGAGCGCCGGCGTGCGCTCGGCCGGCGGCAGGCGGGCGATCTTCGCCAGCGTGTCGAATTCCTGCGGCACCGGCTTGTTGGTCGTCAGCATCTCCGACAGGCGCAGACGATTGACCAGCACCCAGTTGGCGTTCGGCATGACGTTGCCGAGGATCGAACCGCCGGGCGCCTCGCTGACGAGGCTGGGCAGGATGCCCTGACCGTAGCCCTGCCCGTCATAGAGGAAGTCGTTTCCCGAGAAGAAGAACACCGCGAGCGCATCGGGCGACAGCGCAAAAGCCACGTCGCGCATCCGATAGTAGTAGCTGCGCGGGCCCGTGGCGGAGATTCCGAGATTGATCATCTCGGCCTTCGGCTGGCCGGCCTCGATGAAGCGCCGCTCGACCTCGCCAGGCACGGTGAGGCGCGTGAGCTGGAACTCCAGATAGCTGTCGCCGATGAAGACCGTGCGGAATCCGCCGTCCGCCGCTTTGGCGATGCCGCGCTCCTTGTCGCGCATGCCCCATGAATTGTAGGGCTCGAAGATCCACGGCTTGTCCGCGAGGCCGGTGAAGTCACTCGACTGCACGTTGACCGGCGGCGTCGAGCGCAGCGCCCGTGCGGGCCACGGCGGCGCCTCGAGAGAGGCCAGCAGTTCGAGGCCCGCCAGCGTGACCCCGGTCAGGATCAGCCCGAATACGATCGCGTAGATTCGCTTGCGGCCGTTCTCAGTCATCGCCCGGCGTCATATAGGGCGAGTTCGCGACGGTCCACCGGGCCGGCCGCTCCTGACGGAAGATCTGCCGCAGGTGCACCTCGTCCGGCCCGTCGGCAATCCGCAGCATGCGCGCGACGGCATAGGCGCGATGGATCGGCGCATCGTCGCTGCCGCCCATGGCGCCGAACAGTTGCATCGCCCGATCGGCGATGCGCTGGGCCATTTCCGGCACCGCGACCTTGACCATGGAAACGTCGCGCCAGGCGGCCTGGTGTCCGTCGCTGTCCAGACGCTCGGCCGTGCGCAGCACCAGCAGCCGTGCCTGCTCGATCTCGATGCGGGAGCGGGCGATGGCCTGTTGCGTAGAATCGTAGTCGATCACCGCCCGACCGAAGGTGCGCCGTTCGGCGGCCCGCGCCATCATCAGTTCGACCAGGACCTCGCAGCTCCCGATGGCACGCATGCAGTGATGCAGCCGCGCCGGCCCCAGCCGCACCTGTGCCGCCGCAAAGCCCTCGCCTTCTTCGCCCAACAGGTTCCCGGCCGGCACACGCACATCCTTGAAGTCGAGTTCGGCGATGGGCGCGATACTGTCCTCCCAGCCGAGGAAACGTAGTTCGCGCACGACCCGCAGGCCGGGCGACGGCATCGGCACGATCACGCAGGAATGGCGTCCGGTGCGCGGCGCCTCGGGCCGCGACACGCCCATCACGATCACGAAGGCGCAGGCGGGATGCGCGCCGCCGGTGATGTACCATTTGCGGCCGTTGACCACCCAGTCGTCGCCGTCGCGGCGCAGGCTCGTGGCGATGTTGGTCGCATCGGACGACGCGACGTCGGGTTCGGTCATGCCGAAGGCCGAACGGATGCGGCCGTCCAGCAGCGGATCGAGCCAGCGCTTCTTCTGCTCCGCGTTCGCCGCATGCTGCAGCATGATCATGTTGGGAACGTCGGGCGCCTGGGCGTTGAACACTTCCGGCGCCCACGGCAGGCGGCCCGTGATCTCGGCGATCGGCGCATAGGCGCGACTGCTCATGCGGTCCGGCAGGCCGAGGTTCCACAGCCCCGCGGCGCGCGCCCTGGCCTGCAGCCCTGCCATGAACGGCGGCGTGCCCTTGTGTGACGAGACATGCGCCGCCCATTCGCGATGGCGTGGGAGGATTTCGGTGTCGAAGAAGCCTTCGACGGCAGCCAGCAGGTCCGTGGTCATTTCATCTGGTTGGTGAGAAGCGCGGCCACGCCGCCCTGGTCCTTGCCGTACTTCAACAGCGCGGAGCGGCCGCCGGCAGCATAGGCGGCGACGGCGCCCAGCAGGCGCCTGAGTTGATCCGGGCTCGAACGGTCGAACCTGCAGTAGGCGCCACGCGTCAACTTTGCGATCTGGGGAAAGAGACGCGAGGCCGTGCGATCGTCGCCTTCCTGGAACACGAACACGGGCAGGCCGAGCAAGCCGAGCTGGCCCGCCTCGTGGCCGACCGCGTCGACATCCTCCTCGCAGCAATCTCCCACGAACACCACGGCGTCGAGCCGGCTCTCGCGGCGCTGGTCTCCGGCGTAGCGCAGCAGCCGCGCGATCTGCGTGCGGCCGGCGGCGCAGCGCACCCCACCCATCAGGCGCGCCAGCTCGCGGCCGTCCGACGTCCACTTGCTCACTTTGAATTCCTCGAAGCCGCGATAGAAGGCGAGCCGCACGTCGAGGCCGCCCAGCGCATCGGCGGCCACGAACATCTCGCCCTGGATGGCGCAGGCATGATCCCAGGTCGGCTCGCGGCTCGCCGTCGCGTCCATGGCGAACAGCAGCCGGCCGCGGCCGCCCGGCGTGCGATTGGCCGGCAAGTTGCCGACTTCGCGCACGAATGCATCGACGGCGTTCGCACCTGCGGTAGACGGAACACTGGGTTTGTCGGCCACGTCCTTTGACCCTCTGCGATGCCTTCAATATGGTGCAGCCGCGCTTGCGCGCCAACATTGAAGCATGACCGGAAACGCCCCCTCCTTCGCCACGCTGCTGCTGCGCGTCTTCCTGCCATTCGCGCTCGCCTATTTCCTCTCCTACATCTTCCGTGGCGTGAATGCGGTGATCTTCCCGTATCTCGAACGGGATGTCGGCATCACGGCGGGCGACCTCGGCCTTCTTACCTCGGCCTTCTTCCTGTTCTTCGCCGGCTGCCAGCCGATCCTCGGCGTCATGCTCGACCGTTACGGGCCGCGTCGCGTGCAGGCCGTGCTGCTGGCGATGGCCGCGATCGGCTCGGCGCTGTTTGGCCTCAGCCTCTCGCTGGGCGAACTGATCGTGGCGCGCGTGCTGATCGGCCTCGGATTCGCGGGCGGCCTGATGGCCGCGATCAAGGCGATCACGCTCTGGTATCCGCCGGAACGCTGGGGACTGATCACAGGCTTCCACATGATGGCCGGCGGCCTGGGCTCGATGGCCGCGACGCTGCCGATCCAGTGGTCGCTCTCGGTCATCAGCTGGCAGGGCCTGTTCTTCTGGCTGGCCGGCCTCTGCCTCGTCGTCTCGGCGATCCTGTTCACCGTCGTGCCCGAGCGCGGCGTTCCCGCACAGCAGGGCACCTTGCGCGACCAGTTCCGCATCACCGGCATCGTGCTGACCAACGGCTTCTTCTGGCGCATCCAGCCGCTGCTCACATTCCAGCAGATGGCCTTCATCGCCGCGATCACGCTGTGGATCGGGCCCTGGCTGCGCGATGTCGGCGGTATCGCCAGTCACGAGGCCCGCGCCGATATCCAGCTCTACACGACGGCAGTGATGACCGCGGGCTTCGCGCTGAGCGGTGTGCTGGCCGGCGCCTTCCGCCGCATCGGCATCAGCGACTTCGCCTCGGCCAATCTCGTCAGCGTTCTGTTCACCCTGGTCTGTGCCTGGCTCGCCTTCCTGCCGTCGTTCCATCCGGTCGCGGCCTGGCTGCTGTTCGGCTTCCTCGGCGCCTATCCGATCCAGTACATGCCGCTGCTCGCGCGCTCGTTCCCGCCGCAATATGCCGGCCGGGTCAGCACCAGTTCGAACCTCGTGGTCTTCACGGTGATCTTCGCCGGACAGTGGGCGATCGGCAAAGTCGTCGACCTGTGGCCGCGCACCGCCACCGGCTACTCGCCCGACGGCTACAGCTGGTCGTTCGGCCTGCTGTTCATCCTGCAGGTTGCGGGTCTGGCGTGGCTTCTTCTGTCGCGGGCGCGTCCGCTTCTGCAGGAGCGACCCCCGGCAGGTTGAGCGACGCCACGAGGTCGCGCACTTCCTGGCGCGCCGCGACGTGGCTCAACGTCAGCGACGGCCCCTTCCCGCCACGCTTCAGGTCGAGCAACGTGAGACCGGTCAGGAAAAGCTCCTTGTAGATCACGCGCTCGCTGAGGCCCGCCGCGACGCGGAAGCCGATGCGCCTGGCCAGTGCGTCGATCACCGTGCCCATGTCGCGCTTGTTGCGCGCGGCCAGCGACGACAGGCGATTACGCATCACGATCCAGTCGACAGGCCGGCCGCCCTCGACGGCGCGAATCTGGCGCTGCTTCCATACCGCCTCGGCATAGATCGAGGGCCGTACGATCTTCAGCGTGTCCGGATCGACGCGCGCCAGCAGGTCGAGGTCGATGAAACTGTCGTTCAGCGGCGTCAGCAGCGTGTCGGCCCAGGTATGGGCGAGCCGGCTGAGATGGGTGTCGCTGCCCGGCGTGTCGACGATCACGAAGTCGGCCGCGCCCACCGCCGGCTCCAGCGCCGCCGCGAGCCGCGCGCGCTCGTCGGCTTCGGCCTCGCGGCGGTCGTTCAGGGTCGAGATCAGCACCGGCGTATGCAGCGGCATGGGCAGGTCCATGCCCTTCTTCGCGGCATAGGCGGCGCGGTTCTCGACGTAGCGGCTCAGTGTGCCCTGCCGCGCGTCGAGATCGAGCGTCGCCACGCGCGCGCCGTCGTTCATCAGCGACACGGCGATATGCAGCGCCGTCGTCGACTTGCCCGAGCCACCCTTCTCGTTGCCGATCACGAGGACGTGCCCGCGGCCCTCGACCCGAGGCGCCTGCGTCTGGGCGATGCTCGGGTTGGGCGCCGGTTGGAATCCCTCGCTCACGATGCCTTGCGGATCCAGACGGCGGTGTCGTGGAACACCGCGCCGCCGTTGGGCCAGCCGGGATCGGCGGAGGTCAGCGCATTGATGCCGATACCGGTCTCGAAGTTGCGGTTGGGCCAGATGCCCTCGACCACCACGACGCCCTTCTGCTGGCCGGCGCGGGGCTTGGCATTGACGATCGTCTTGCCGCGCTCGTTGCCAATCTCCAGGCGCTCGCCCTCGACGATTCCCATGGCGGCGCAATCGTCGGGATTCATCAGAGCAGTCGGCCGCACCTCGCGCTTCTGCGAACTCGGCGTCTCGGTGAAGGTTGAGTTGAGGAACGTGCGCGCCGGCGCCGCGACCAGCCGGAACGGCTTGTCGTCGGTGGCATTGTCGATCACATCGAAATGGTCGGGCAGTGCCGGCATTTCCTTGCCGCGACCGCCATAGGCCGCCCAGTCGGGCTTGAAGCGGAATTTCTTGTCGGGCCAGGCGAAGCCGTCGAGGAAATGCGACGTCTCGAAGCCCAGGTGGAAGTCCTGACCGCCCTTCTGCCAGTTGGTCTCGGCATCCCACATGTTCGAGACCTTGAGAGTCTCGTCCATGATCTCCCACGGCGTCATGTCGAAGCCGCGATGCTTGGCGCCCAGGCGCTTGGCCAGCTCCGAGATCAAATAGTGGTTCTCGCGGCATTCGCCCGGCGCGTCGATCACCGCCTTGGTCACCTGGAAGAAGGTATGGCCGCTCGCGGTGTAGAAATCATCGTGCTCGAGGAACATCGTGGCCGGCAGCACGATGTCGGCGAAGGCCGCCGTCTCGGTCATGAACTGCTCGTGCACGCAGACGAACAGGTCGTCGCGCTGGAAGCCCTTGTGCACCAGCTCGAGCTCCGGACAGACCATCGCCGGATTGGTGTTCTGGATCAGCATGCCGGTGACCGGCGGTCCGTTCTTCAGCGCCGCGGCATCGTTGGTGAGGATCGGCCCGAGGCGCGACTGGTCGAGATCGCGGATCGACGTATCGACCATGTCGAGACCTTCGATCAGCGTCTTGTTGATCGGATACATGCCGGTATGGCCGTAGAGCGCGCCGCCGCCCTTGTACTTCCACGCCCCCGTCACGGCCGGCAGGCAGGTCACGGCATGCATGTTGGCCGCGCCGTTGCGGCTGCGGCTGAAGCCGTGATGGCAGCGGATGAACGACGCCTTGCTCTGCCCGTATAGGCGCGCAAAGGACACGATCTCGTCGACCGAAAGGCCGGTGATCTTCGACGCCCATTCCGGCGTGCGCGTCGCGACATGCGCCGCCAGTTCATCCGGCGCGTCGGTGTACTTCCGCAGATAATCCCAGTCGGCATAGCCCTCCTTGAAGAGGACGTGCATCACGCCCACCGCCAGCGCGCCGTCCGTGCCGGGACGCACCGCGAGGTGGATGTCGGCCTGGTCGGCGGTGCCCGTACGATAGGGATCGACGACGACGAGCTTGGCGCCCCTCTTCTTGGCCTTCATCGCGTGGGTCATGACGTTGACCTGGGTGTTCACGGGATTGCCGCCCCAGATCACCACCAACTCGGCATGTTCGTCGATCTCCCGCACGTCCGCGCCGCGCTTGGCGCCGACGCCGGCGATCCAGCCGGTGTCGGAAAGCGTGACGCAGATGGTCGAAAACCAGCGCGAATACTTCATCGCATGGCGCAGGCGGTTGATGCCGTCGCGCTGCACCAGGCCCATCGTGCCGGCATAATAATAGGGCCAGATGGTCTCGGCACCGTGCTGACGCGCCTTGGCGATGAACTGCTCGGCCACGATGTCGAGCGCGTCGGTCCACGAGATCTCGGCGAACTGCTTCGAACCCTTCGGCCCGATCCGGCGCATCGGCTTCATCAAACGGTCGGGGTGATGGACGCGCTCGGCGTAGCGCGCGACCTTTTCGCAGATCACGCCCGCCGTGTAGTCGTTGCGCATCGAGCCGCGGACGCGGCCGATCTTCGTGTTGCTCAGTCTTTCGACATCGAGCGCGCAGGTACTCGTGCAGTCGTGCGGGCACACCGACGGAACGGTCGTCGTGCCGGACTCCTGCAGCTTGGCACGGCCGACCGGCGGGTAGGCATGATCGTCGGGTGACATGTGGACGCTCCGCGTGAAGTGCCGCAGCATACAGTCCGGTTATCCGCCATGAAAGCGGCCTCAGGGAGTGGAAAGTCAGCGTGTTTTCTCAGGATCGGGTCTCCGTTGGCGCTGTAAGACGTGCCACCGCCGCCGATGCCGAGGGCATCGCGAGACTTTTCCCCAACCTTCCGCCGTTGGGCACGATGAGCGACACACGTGCGATCTTCCTGATCGACGGCGAAACCACGCCGCTCGGCGCGCTCCTGCTGGAACAAGCCGCCGATCATCTCGCCGCCGGGCCACTGGAAACTACGTCCGGTGGCGACCGCGAGCCCGTGATTCGGGCTTTGCTCGGCTTTGCCGAACTGACCGCCCGCGCCATCGGCCTTCGGCAGGTGCGGCTGGTTGCCTCGACCGTTCCACCCGATCTCGCCGCCTCGCTCGGCTACCGCGACGGCATGAAGCGCATCCGCACCGGCAAGCTCGCCGGCATGCTCGACCATCTCGAAGCGATCGGCGTGCCGCTCTGGCGGGATGGCGCGGCGCCGTTCGATCTCACCCTCTACTACCGCGGCGTCTGGGGCGCGGTGGCCCTGCTGGTCGGCTTCGGCAGCATCAGCCTGGCCGTGTTCGGCCCCGGCAACGTGTCGCTGCTTCACGTGCTGGGTCCCGCCCTGCTCTGCTCGGCGGCTTCCCTGTTCGCCATCGTCCAGGTGATCCTGATCGTCGTGGCGGCGCGGCGCAGGGCTGGCGTGCCGATCGCGCTCGCCACCTTCGCTGCCGCGGTCCTGTCCATCGCGGGCATCGGCGGGCTCTTCGTCGAACGCGCGGTGCCGGCGATCGGCGAATTGTGGGCGATCCACACCGGTGACGAGGCCCTCGACACGCTGACGGTTTCGGTGAGCGCCGACGGCACCACGCTCAACCTCGACGGGGCCTACGGCACCCGCAGCGCGGAGGCCGTGCGCCAGGCTCTCGAGAAGAACCCGTCGGTGCGCCGCGTCGTGCTCGCGGGCCCGGGGGGCCGCCTCGGGACCGCCTTCGAGATCAACCGCATGATCCGCAACCGGCGGCTGGCGACGCGCGTCGACACCGGCTGCGCGTCGGCCTGCACGATCGCCTTCCTGGGCGGCGCCGACCGCTCGATCTCGCCGTCGGGCCGGCTGGGGTTCCATCAGGGCAGCTTCCCCGGCATGGGATCGAACGACATGCACGAGAGCAATCGCGACATGCGGCGCTTCCTCGTCGCCAGCGGCGTCACGCCGGAGTTCGCGCAGCGTGTCACCGAGACACCTCCCGACGAGATCTGGACGCCGACGCCCCAGGAACTGGTGGCCGGCCGTGTCGTCCAGCGCGTGAACCGCTGACCATGCCCTTCTCCGACAGTCGCCTGATCGACGGCGTCGCCCTGTGGTGCGAGGCCCTCACCTCGCGCGTATCGAACGGCCGGCCGGCGCTGTTCTGCGACCGCGACGGCGTGATCGTCGAGGAAGTCGGCTATCTCGGAAAACCCGAGGATGTCCGGATCATTCCGGCCGCCGCATCCCTGATCCGAGCGGCGAACGATCGCGGGATACGGGTCGTCGTCGTCACCAACCAGAGCGGCATCGGACGCGGCTACTATGGCTGGGACGATTTCCGTGCCGTCCAGGGAAGGATCGTCGAAGAGCTGGCCAGGTCGGGCGCCGAGATCGATCTGGTGGTCGCCAGCGCCCACCACGAAGCCGGCGGCGGTGTCTTCGCGTCGGAAGCCCATCGGTGGCGCAAGCCCGGCCCCGGCATGATCCTGCTCGCCCGGGAAAGACTCGACGTCGACCTGCGTGCATCGCTGATCGTCGGCGACAAGCTCAGCGATCTCGAAGCCGGCCATGCGGCGGACATTGGCAACGGCCTCCTTGTGAGGACCGGTCATGGCGAAGACGCCGCGCGGAATCTCACCAGCGCCTTTTTCGGCCGAATGAAGGTCAGTGTGGCCGCGGACGCGTCCGGCGCGCTCGCATGGCTGGAAACGATCGCCTAGCCCGGTCGCCCCGCCTCCACGCGCTCGCAAATGTAGTGATAGAGGCAGGCATGCGCCTGCTGGACGAGCGGCGTGTGCCTGCTGGGCACGTCGATGAGGATGTCGGCATGCCGGGCGAGATCGCCGCCCCCTTCCCCCGTCAGCGCGATCGTCGTCATGCCCATGGATTTCGCCGCCTTGAAGGCTTCGACCACGTTCTTCGAATTGCCCGATGTGCTGAGGCCCAGAAGCGTCCCGCCCGCAGCGCCATAGGCCTCGACCTGGCGTGCGAAGACGGTCTCGTAGGCATAGTCGTTGGCCCAGGCGGTGAGCACGGCGGAGTCGGCTGAGAGGCAGATGCAGTTCAGTGCCCGCCGCTCCTTCAGGAAACGTCCGACCAGTTCTCCCGCAATGTGCGAGGCGTCGCTGGCCGAGCCGCCGTTTCCGCAGACCAGAAGCGGCTTGCCCGTGTCGAAGGTCCGGCCGATCTCGACGATGGCGCGTTCGACGTTCTGGATCGGCGCATGGTCGATACAGTCTTGCAGCACGCCGATGGACGCCTGAAGGTATCCAGCGATACTCATGGAATGCCCGGCCTTTCGTTGAACCATCCCGTCCGCTCTAGCACACATATGCAGGTCCAATCGGCATGATCCCGCGCGGTCTTTCCTACGACGACGCCATGACGCAATTCCGCTGGCCCCGGCCCGAGCGGTTCAACATCGGCCGCGCCGTCTGCGAACGGCATGCGCCCGACACGCTGGCGATGATCGTCGAGAACGGCGACGGTACGGTGCGCAACTAGACCTTCGGGCAGCTGCTGGCCGCCAGTTCGCAGCTGGCCAACGCGCTGCTCTCGCGTGGCATCGGCAAGGGCGACCGGGTCGCGGTGTTCCTGAGTCAGGGCGCCGAGCTCACGATCTGCCATCTCGCCGGCTACCGGATGGGCGCCGTCGTGCTGCCTCTGTTCACGCTGTTCGGCGAGGAGGCGATCGAATACCGGCTTTCCAACGCCGGGGCCTCGGCCATCGTCACCGACATGAGCCAGCTCCCGAAGCTGCTGGCGGTGCGGGACCGCCTGCCCGATCTGAAGACGGTGATCGTGATCGGCGCCGGCGCGCACGGCAGCGCCTTCCTCGACTGGGACCGCCTGCT
>LNFM01010163.1_pt1 | contig 13384 bp, 14 predicted proteins | sample 596031 | NCBI WGS metagenome assembly LNFM01 (sample SAMN04254537, study PRJNA301005) | activated carbon metagenome | isolation source: dual media filters at the Ann Arbor, Michigan drinking water treatment plant | place: USA: Ann Arbor
GTTCCTCGGCAGTGTGTCACGGAAGGTGGCGCGACATGCACCCTGTTCGGTGCTGGTGGTGAAAAGCTGAGGCTGAGAGACTACCGAAGGCGCGCAACCAGGATTCCTGGCGTGGACCTCTCGGATCATGGGGCTTTCTGGAAGAAAGCCTCTCCTGCTGTGATGTTGACGGATACGGCGCTCTGCCGGAACCCGCATTATCACCGGGATATGGGTAGGCCGAATACATTGGCCTATCCCGCGATGGCTGAACTGACCGGAGGGCTCTATGATGCCCTGTTGGAGTTGGATCGGGCGTCGCGCGAAAGGTCTTCCTCGCTCCCCGCTGGCGGAGGTCCGATCGGCGCCCGACACGATCAAGGATAGCTGTGACGAGAGGGCCTCTGTGTGAGCCGGAAACCGGGGTCACCACGAGGAGTCGATGAACTTATGACTTTTGAAGAAATCTTCTGGGGGTTTCTGATCGCGTTGGGCGCTGGAGCGCTCATCGGCCTGCAACGCCAGCAGTCCAGGGACGAGGAGAAAGGGCCCGGCGTCGGCGGCGTCAGGACCTTTCCGCTCATTGCGCTCGCGGGTGCCCTCTCCGCATTTATCGCACATACGATGGGGATGTGGCCCGTGCTGGGCGCCATGGGGGTGATCGGCGTCTTCCTGGCCATCTCGCAGTATCACGAGTCGAGCCGAAGCGCGGATCCAGGGATGACCACGCAAGTGGCGGCCCTCATCACCTTTCTCCTGGGGGCCCTGGCTCTCTCGCCGGGGATTCCCTTGCCTGTCGGCGACCGCTATCTCCTGATTGTCGCCAGTGCCGGTGTGGTGATGGCCCTGCTGTCGTTCAAGGAGCCGCTGCACCAGGCGGTGGCCCGCATCTCCGATGACGATCTGTACGCGACGGCGAAGTTTGTGGTGCTCGCGGTGGTCGTTCTGCCGTTGCTGCCCAACCGCACCTATGGTCCCTTCAATGTCGTGAATCCTTTCCATGTGGCGCTCATGGTCGTGTTGATCGCAGGGATGAGTTTCCTCGGGTACATCGCGATGCGGATTGCCGGTCCGCGTCACGGTCTGCTGGCGACCGGCATGCTGGGGGGACTGATGTCCTCCACGGCCGTCACGATCAGCCTCGCGACGAAAGCGCGGGAATCATCGCCGGTGGTCGCGCTCGCCGCCGTCGCGACGCTGCTGGCCTCGAGCACGATGTTTCTCCGCATGCTCGTCGTGATCGGTGTGATCAATCCAGGTCTTCTCCCGAGTCTGGCCTGGCCGTTGGGGATCATGGCGCTCGGCGGCTATGGGACGGCGCTGCTGTTCTATCTCAAGTCGCGTCAGGTTCTTCACGAGGTGCCCCCGGTGCTCTATTATAACCCGCTCGAACTGGGCACGGCGTTGAAGTTCGGCCTCTTCTATGCGGTCGTGATCGTCGTGGCCAAAGGCGCGCAGATCGGGCTCGGCGACCAGGGCCTCTACGCCTCCAGTGTGCTGGCCGGGACGACCGATGTCGACGCGATCACGCTCTCGGTGGCTCGGTTTCACCAGGAAGGATTGGATACGCGGACCGCGGCGACCGCGATCACGGCGGCGGCGATGACGAACACGATCGCCAAAGCGGCTCTTGCCGCCTGGTTCGGCGGCAAGGCGTTGGCCTGGCGTGTCGCCCTGGGCTTGGGGGTAGCCTTAGTCGGGGGCGCTGTGACTCTGGTCTTCACCACATAGCCCATAGCGCAAAGTGGCTGGGAGCAATCATGGGGGGCACTATGTTCCGCTTGTACGCACAGAAGCCACTATGTGGGTGCTTGTCCTGAACTGCGGCAGTTCAAACCTGAAATTCCGGATGGTAGACATCCGCGATGAGACGTCGACCACCATGATCAGCGGAATGGTCGACAGAATCGGCGAAGCGGCAACCCTTACGCTGGCAGTCGATAGGGTGCGCGAAGCGCCGCGTGATCGACAGATTCTCGACCATTGCCAAGCCGTTCAGTGGGTCTTTGAACGTCTGAGCGGCATGCGCGTCGAGTCCGTGGGGGTGCCATCTTTCAGCAACCCGTCCGCATCGACGCGACCGTGTTGGCTGATATCGAGCGGCTCAGCGGGCTGGCGCCGTTGCACAACCCGGCGTGTCTGGCTGGGATCACCGCCGCCCAGCGCGTGCTGGGCTTTGCACAGCGGCAACTGGAGCGGGTGCCGGAGGCCTATCGAGCCGATGCGTTGGAGCAGGATCTGGTTTTTCTGGGGTTGGTGGCCATGAAAGACCCTCTCCAGCCGGAGGCGAAAGCGGCTGTCCCACTCTGTCTGCACGCGGGGATTCGGACGGTGATGATCACGGGGGATCACAAGGACACGGCGGCGGCCATCACCGCGGAGCTGGGATTGATGAAGGCCGGGGAATAGCCTTAGCCGGGACGGACCTAGACCGTCTGTCCGACGATGAGATGGTGAACGTTGTTGCCCATGTCGCGGTCTATGCCCGCGTTTCGGCCGAGCCTAAGCTGCGCATCATTCAGGCCTGGAAGCGGCGAGTGGCGATCGTGGCCATGACCGGGGACGGCGTCAACGATGCTCCTGCGGTCAAAGCGGCGGATATCGGTGTGGCGATGGGGGCAACAGAACGGATGTGACCAAGGAAGCGGCCGACATGGTCGTGACGGACGACAGCTTCGCCTCCATTGCCGCAGCGGTGGAGGAGGGGCGGGCGTCTTCGACAATATTCGCAAGACCGTTCACTTCCTGTTGCCCTGCAATGTGAGCGAAGTGCTGGTCATGCTGTTTGCCGCCTTGCTGGGATTGCCATTGCCGCTGCTGCCGATCCAGATTCTGTGGATGAATCTCGTGACTGATGGCATTCCTGCCCTGGCTTTGGCTGTTGATCCCAAGGCTCCTGATTTGATGCAGCGTCTGCCCAGCCTGCCTGACGCCCGGTTGCTGGATGGTGGGCGGCTGCTTGCGATTGGAGCCGAGGGATTGATGTTGAGCGTCATCGCCCTCGGAGCTTTCAGTTAAAACTTGTACGGATCGCATCAAAATGTTGAGCAGGCAAGGACCGTGGCGTTTACCGTGATGGTCGTCGTGCAATTGGTTCAGGCCTTCAACTGCCGGAGCGACCGGTTTTCGCTATCTCAGCTAGGCATTGGGACAAACCGGCCGCTTTTGTGGGCTTTCCTTTTTCCTGTGCCATGCAGCAGATCGCCGTGCTGACGGTTCCCGTTGCCTCGCCCATCTTCAAGGTCGCGGTATTGCCGCTCGAAGACTGGGTGCTGATGGGAACGATGGGTGCCTTGGCCGTTTGTGGTCATGGAAGCGGTCAAGTGGCAAAGACGGCGAGGAGTCCTGATCGGACACGATCGCTTCACCTCGCTATGGTTACAAGTCACTCGGCGTTTGCGTCAGGTATACGAGGTGTTCCACACTCAGAAGAGTTAAGGACGATCTGTACAAGGGTATGACCCGGTTCCGTGAGCGAGGCGGCTTGTTGATGGACAGGCTGGCTCAGGCTAAGACCCCGATTCGTCCGTCAGCAGTTCCGGGTAGGCCGGGAGGAGCGTCGAGCTGAGGAACCGCTGCCCCCGCATCACCCGGTCGATGGCGCTAGGAAGTTCGTCAGCCGATCGTTTTAGCACATAGCCCCTCGCCCCAAGCCGGAAGGCCTCGGCGATATAAGATGGCCGATCATGCACGGTGAGGAAGATGATCCGCATCTGCGGCATGGCGACGAGCAGCCGGCGGGCTGCTTCGAATCCGTTCATGTGCGGCATTCCAACATCGAGAAGGATCACGTCGGGCTTGAGTGCCAGGGCAGCTTGGAGCAAAGCAGTTCCATCGTGTACAACACCGACGACGGAGGCCGCCTTGCCGGCTGCTTGTCCCACCACATCTTCCATTTCAGGATGATCGTCGGCTAACAGGATACGCGTTCCATTCATAGGCCCCCTCTGCGAATCGGCTTTCTCCAGGAGATAGATCTGAGCGAGGACTGCGCCCCTCGTGCGCTTTCATGATGCCCTCTGATGCTGCACGGGCTCCGAATAGCTGCGACACTCGTTGCTATACACCGGGGGCGCCTCGGCCGGTACTAGAGAAGGACCTAGTTTCTCCGGCTCGCAATTACTAGGTGTCAGATGGTGGAGTGGTAAAAATCGGCTAGGGCTGGGTACTGGCGAGACCCTGTGTGATTGCATACCGCATCAATTCCGCAGTGGTATGGATGTCGAGCTCTTCCATCAGGCGCGTCTTGTGGAACTCCACAGTTTTCACGCTTACGTTGAGTAACGTCGCGATCTCCTTGGTCCCTTTCCCTTCCCCGATCAATTGGAGCACTTCTCGCTGCCGAGGAGTGAGTTCGGACGCGGCGCCTTTGATGGCTGGCGGGTTTTCCTGCTTCAACGCCCGTTCCAGCACCGGTTTGGCGATCGAAGGGGTGAGATAGAGCTGCCCTTGTAGGGCGGCATCGATCGCCAGCGGCAATTCCAGCGGAGCAGACCGTTTGAGCAAGTAACAGCTGGCCCCGGCGTGAAACGCCTCCGTGGCATACGTCGGGCTCGTCTGCATGGTCAGAAAGATGAGTTTGATGTGGGGGCGGAGCTTCTTGATTTGCCTGGCGGCATCGATCCCGTTGAGCAACGGCATGGCGATGTCCAAGATGATGAGGTCCGGCTCCAGCCGTTGTGCCGCGTCCACCAGCGCACGGCCATCCTCGACCGTGCCGACGACGTCGCAGGTTTCCTCCGCGAGCTTGCGCAGGCCCGCCAGCATCAGGCTGTGATCGTCGGCCAAGAGCACGCGCGGTCTTTGTGCGGCGGGATCCTTCATCGTGGTACACGCTACGCTCACTGACTGGGGGATGCAAGGCGTTCAATCGGGTCCGTTCGGTCGGTCGCGTCGGGCGGCATACCGGACCACGGCACCCATGCGTGCACCTCCGCTCCGTCTCCGGGATACGACCGGACACGAAACCTACCCTTCAACAAACGCACCCGCTCCTCCATGCTGATGAGCCCAAGTCCGCCTGAACGGGATTCTATGGCGTCCGAATCAAATCCCATTCCGTCGTCACGAATACAAACGCCGACGCCGGCGGCGGTGCCGAGCAACCGGACCAGTACCTTCGAGGCCTCGGCATGTTTGAGCACGTTTTGCAGACTCTCTTGGGTCACGCGATACAGGCATGTGGCCACGTCCATCGGGAGGGACTTGGGGAGGCTCCGCTGCACGTACTGGACATCCAATCCGCTGCGGCGCCGGAACTCATCGACGTGGTCTCTGACCGCCGCCTCCAAACCCAGGTGTTCGAGGACCGAAGGATGCAACTGATAGGCGAAGTTGTGCACGTCGTCGGCGAGCTGGGCGGCGGTCTTTCGAAGGCTCGCCAGATGAACCTCGAGCGGCGTGTCAGACGGACGAGATCGTTCAAGCGAGCCAATCTCTACGGCAAGGACCGCGAGTCGCTGCGTGATGTCGTCGTGCAGTTCGCGTGCGATCCGTTGCCGCTCGTGATCCTGGGCCTTCAATAATTTCTCGGTGAGCGCTTCGAGTTGCGCCTGATGCTGGCGCAGTTGAGCCTCGGCCTGTTTCCGTTCGGTGATGTCCTTTTCCGATCCGACCATGCGAACGGCACGGCCTGCTTCGTCCCAAAGCGCGATCCCGCGGTCTAAGATCCACATCCAGCTTCCGTCTCCGCGACGAATGCGGTACTCCTCGCGAAACTCTTGCCGATTTTTCGCCAGGTAGTCATCCAGATGGCCAAGGACACGGATGCGGTCGTCGGGGTGGATGCGTGCCGACCACTGTTCTATGGTCTCATGGCCGTCTTCTCTGTCGACCCCGTGCATCTCTTTCCAGTGGGATGAGTAGGCGACGAGCCGGGTCGTTAAGTCCCAGTCATAGACACCGTCATGCGTCGCTTGAGTCACGAGCTCCCAGCGATCCAGGGCGGTTTTGAGCTCGGCCGTGCGCCGGGTGACGCGGGCATCGAGCTCTTCATTGGCGAGGCGCAACGCCTGTTCTGCGCGCGTCCGCTGTTCGGCTACCTGCCGAAGGCTTGCGTGGGCGCGCTCCAGTTCGACCGATCGCTTGGTAAACATCTTTCCGCTCCAGAGGGCCGACCAGATGGCGAAGAAGGCCACGCTCCGGTTCACGAAGGACCAGATGAAGGATCCTCCCGGCGGAGAGACAAGCAGACCGATGACCAGCAATAGCGAGCAGAGGATGCCGAGGACGAGCGCAACCCGCCACCCTCCGAGCCAGAGCGAGGCGAGACAGACCGGCACGTAGAGCATGAAGACGGCAAAGCCGAGCGGCGTGATCCAGTCGAGTGCAAATACTGCAGCCGTGGTAGCCGTGAGAAGTCCAAGCAGAGGCAGGCCGGTCGGTGGCGGTATGGTGATCAGGGGGACGCCTTTCGTCGGATGTGCCCGAGATCTTAAGCGTCGGTGCCAGTCCTCGCAAGGGCCACAGCCACTCAAAAGGTCGCCTGACGACGTTCCTGGTAGTAAACGAGAGTGAGGACTAGGTCGATCCCTAGGTCAATGCCGCATCACAGCGGGATGTTTGAAAGCGGGATTGGGGGCTCTATTCCTGCCTCTCCCGTGCCTGGCTGCGTTTCTGACGCATACTCGGTAGAACCGTAAGGAACGGTCGAGCCGGCCCACTGCGAACCGACTGGGAACGCATCCGCTGGGAGATTCTTTGTTGCCATCTGGGTCGTTCCCCAGTTGGTTGGAGACGAGCGAGTTCGTTACTGTGCTGCACATGATGTGCAATCACACTAGGCGGGGCTCGACGGATCAGCGACGTGATGCTGTCGCGTATCGCCCCATCCTGCAAGTGGTCTTGTCGCAAGATGCGTCAGTCGCCGGCAGCCGAAGTGCTGACTCAGAGGCGGGAAGCCTGCGCGCAAGGCGCAGAATAGGTTTGCATTTATCCACCTCTCGTTTGCAAGGCATCAGACCGGCACCATTCATGCGTCATGCGGTCCTGCCGGGCTAATCCATTCACGGCGAGATGGCAATGACTCTGTTGGTGGACGCTCGGCGGTGTGGAGGGTCGGTATTTGTGACGGCCATTGCTGAAGGAACGGCGACTTGTCCTCGCTGTCGGGGATTCATGGTACCGCTGACCGCCGAAGACGGGAAGGATGCGCCATCCTGCGCGAGCGAGCAGCCGGGCTGGCGGTGCGTCAACTGCGGTGAGCGGATCGATTCGGTGATCGTCGCTAACCGATTGGCGACACGCAGCGGCACGCTGATGGAATCACGGCCTCGGACTTGACGAACACGACGTGCAGGGACCGTCGAAGAGGAAAGACCTGTACGAGCGGGACATGCCGGCGACAGAGCCGGAGAAAGGATGGCGATCATGGCCGATCAGAAGCACGGAGAAACGCCGGTGTGGTCCATCGTATTGGCCGGCGGCGAAGGTGAACGGGTCAAGCCCTTGGTGCAGCGATGGCTCGGACGGCACCGTCCGAAGCAATATTGCGCCTTCGTGGGCACGCGCTCAATGTTTCAACATACCGTGGACCGCGCCGCTCAGGTCAGCACCCTCCGTCGAACGGTTGTGGTCGCGGCGCGCCATCATGAAGCGGAGCTTCGCGATCAATTGGTCGGGCGGCCAGTCGAGCATCTGCTCCTGCAACCGGCCAACTCCGATACGGCGGCCGGCGTGTTTCTCCCTCTCACCTATGTCCGGGCCCGCGATCCGAAGGCGACGGTTGTGCTTTTGCCTTCCGATCATTTTGTGTATCCGGAAGCACGGTTTCTCCGTTTGGTGCGGCAAGCCATCCAGGTGGCGGAACGAGGGGCCGATCGCCTGGTACTTCTCGGCGTCCGGCCTGATCGGTTGGAGTTGGAATACGGATGGATCGAGCCGGAACCGGAACAAGCCGGTGAGAACTCTGGGGAGCCGGTGCGCCGCGTGCGGAGGTTTCTGGAGAAGCCGGAGCCGGCCCGAGCCGACGAAGCGATGCGGAACGGAGCCTTATGGAACACTCTGGTGCTGGCGACGAAGGCGGAAGTGTTGTGGGAGTTGGGATGGCAGTGTTTTCCCGAAATACTCGCGCGGTTTCAGCGGCTCGGTGATGCGATCGGCGGCCCGCGGGAGGCGGCGGTTTTGGAGCAGACTTATGAGGGGATGCCCCTCGCCAACTTCTCCGCCGACCTCCTGCAGCGTATGCCGGAGGCCGTCGCGGTGCTGGAGCTTGACGGCGTTTTGTGGAGCGATTGGGGGAAGCCCGAGCGGATTGCTGAGACTCTGCGCCGGATCGACAAGCAGCCGGCCTTTCCGCCGCATTGTCTGGAACGTCCGTTTGCGCCGCATCCGCTGCCGCTCCAGGCGGAGGTCCGTTGGGCTTTGTAACGGTCGATGTGAAAGGAACGAGGATGAAAATCGGGATGAGTCGAAAAAAACGAACAGGATCGTCGAGTCCGGTCAAAGGAGCGTCCCCCGTACCTGCGACCGGAGAAGACGGCGTGCAGGCGCGGATCGCCGTGAGAGCGTATGAGATTTATATGGAGCGGGGCTTCCGGGAGGGGCACGAACTTGACGACTGGCTCGAGGCGGAACGGGATGTACTCGGTGGTCAGATGTAAGCCGCCGAGGGGATGGTCTGCATCGGCACTCCCATCAAGAGGTGAATCCCGGCTCAGGAGTGAACAACAAGTAGGGTGGATATATATGTACTTGCGCTGAACAGTGGAAGGTCGTCGCTCAAATTGGTGTTGTGCGAGGGCGAAGGATCGACGGGTTCGGTGAAGGACTTGCCGCAAGGTCTGTGGGGCACGCTACGCGGAGCAGCCGGACGGATAGGCGGAGAGACGACAGGAACAGGCACAACCAATATAGGGGAAGAGGTCGATGGTTATATGACGACCGTCGACGAAGAGGGCCTGATCGCGCGTGAGACCCTGCGCTGTTTGATCCATGCGAAAGGAACTGCTGTATGAAGGAACACCGCTTTGACGACGAACGGCTCGCTGAGCGGGCGGCGGATTGCCGACGGGGCGACTCTGACTTTTCGCGATGGGCCGAAGGGTACGGCGTAATCCGGCACAGCGACGAGACTCAGATCCGCGTCCATAATCTCCTGCACGCACGCAACTCTTCCGGCACAACCGGCGATGCGGTTAAGGTCTATGATCTGCTCATGGCGTTGGATCGGCTCACCAGCGCCGGCCTTTGGCTGGTGGTCCATCAAACGTATGCCCGCCACGTGTACCTGGATGGCCGTCCGCTGGCTGCAGAGGAATTCAAGCTTCGTCCCGACGGCCATACGGGCGGCTCGCTCAACATGGTGCCGGCTTATGCGGGGTACCTGGCGGCGAATGTGCTAACCGCCCACACCCGCGGGTGGCTGATGGGGCAGGGCCATTGCGTCGCCGCGATCGACTCACTGAATCTGTTGGTCGGCAACATGACGGAGGCTCACGCCGAACGCTACTCCGTCACCGACGAGGGGTTGACCCGATATGTGAGGGATTTCTATTCCTACCGGTTGCGCGAGGACGGCCGGCAGGATTCGCCGCTGGGCAGCCACGTGAACGTCCACACGGCGGGAGGACTCTCGGAAGGCGGTTATCTCGGATTCGCTGAGCTGCAGTACGTGCATATGCCCTTGCCGGGTGAACGGCTCGTGGCGTTTCTCTCAGACGGCGCGTTCGAAGAGCAGCGCGGCAGCGACTGGGCGCCCCGCTGGTGGCGAGCCGAGGATTCCGGGCTTGTGACGCCGATCATGATCAAGAATGGCCGGCGTATCGATCAGCGGACGACAATGTCGCAGCAGGGGGGGGCGGCCTGGTTCAGCGAGCATCTGAAATTAAACGGGTTCGACCCGATGATATTCGATGGACGGGATCCGGCCGCCTTTCTCTGGGCAATTCTTGAAATGGAGCGCCGCCTGGAAGAGGCCGCAGACTCCGTCCGATCCGGCCAGAGCCGTTACCCGATTCTTTTGCCCTACGGCATCGCCGTCGCTCCGAAAGGGGCCGGATTTCCCGGGGAGGGCACCAACCTCGCTCATAACCTGCCCTTGATGGCCAACCCGCGCATCGACCGCCGTGCCGCCGATCTGTTTAACAAGGGAGCGAAACGGCTCTGGATTCCGCAGGCCGATCTCGCCGCTGCCGTGACCCTCTTTCAGCGGCACAAGACATCCGGCCGGGCAAGGGAACGCGATCATGTGCTGGCGCACCGGAACCTTCCTGCGGCGGAGATCCCCGATCCCCCATTTCGACCGGTGTCCGAGGAAGCGCGCCGCGCATTGAACGGTTGGCCTGTGGCCTCGCCGATGACGGCCATCGACGGCATGTTCGTCGCAATTCTTGATGCCAATCCCCATCTGCGGCCACGAGTCGGCAATCCGGATGAAATGCGATCGAATCGTTTGATTGGGACGCTTGAGCGTCTGAAGTTCAGGGTGACTGATCCGGAACCCGGCATTCCGGAATCTGAACAGGGCGCCGTCATCACCGCACTCAACGAGGAGGCGGTGGCATCTGCGGCCCTGGCCAACAAGGGCGGCATCAATCTGATCCATACCTACGAGGCCTTTGGGAGCAAGATGCACGGCGTGGTGCGGCAGGAGATCATCTTCGCCAACCACTGTCTGGAAGCGGGCCGCCCGCAACGGTGGCTCTCGATGCCGCTGATTCTCACCTCGCACACCTGGGAGAATGGGAAGAACGAGCAGTCCCATCAGGATCCGAGTATGGCGGAAGCGATGCTTGGCGAGTCAGCTCATGTTTCGCGCGTGCTCTTTCCCGGTGACTTTAACAGCGCGGCCGCCGTGATGGAACGGCTGTACCAGACACATGGCCAGCTCTGGACAGTGGTGGCCCCGAAGGCTGAGGTCATTCCCGATCTCCTGATGCCTGAAGAGGCCCGGATGCTCGTCAGGGACGGCGGCGTGCGGCTGGAGTGGGCGGGCTACCAGCGCGAGCAAGCGCGCCTCATCCTCACTGCCGTCGGCGCGTACCAGTTGGTGGAAGTGCTTGCGGCCTCGCGTCGGCTGGCGGATCGAGAGATTCCTCACCTGGTCGTCTATCTCCTGGAGCCGGGCCGGTTCCGCGCGCCGCGCTCCATTGCGGAGCAGGCCCATCAGGCGTCTCCGGAGGTGATGGCCAAACTGTTCCCGCCCAAGATCCTCCCACGCCTGTTCGTCACGCACACGAGACCGGAAGCAATCCTGGGCTTGCTCGGCCCGCTGCATACGGGCGCGCAGACCGCCGGGCTTGGCTACATCAATTACGGCGGGACGTTGAGCACGCCCGGGATGCTGTTCGTCAATCGGTGCAGTTGGGCGCATTGTGTCAGGGAGGCGGCCCGATTACTGGGGGTGCCGGACGCGGACTGGTTGAGCTCGGACGAGCGTCAGGCGCTCGACGGGAAGCAGAGTCCCCATGGAGTCATCATCCCTGATGTGGGCCGATGAACAAAATGATGCGCTGACTCACACGCTATCGAAAGGGTGAGTCGAAGGAGCCGGGTCTGCTGGTGTCGCTCTAAATAGGAGGTGTGTCATGGATGTCATGCGGGCGACGGTGTTCCACGGTGTGAACGACATCCGTGTCGAGGATGTCCGGCGGCCCAAGGCCGGGGTCGGGCAGGCGGTGATCCGGATCACCATGACGACGATCTGCGGGACCGATCTCCACATCGTTCGGGGCGAGTATCCCGTCAAGCCGGGTTTGATCATTGGACATGAACCGGTCGGTGTCATTGAGGAGCTGGGTCCGGGACTAAGTGGATATCAGATCGGCGATCGCGTGCTGGTCGGCGCGATCACGCCTTGCGGGCAGTGTCGAGCCTGTCTGTCTGGACAGGCGGCCCAATGCGGCGGGACGAAGGAATATCAGGCCACAGGCGGCTGGCGTTTCGGCAACACGATCAATGGCAGCCAGGCCGACTATCTCCTGGTCCCTTCGGCGCAGGCGAATCTGGCCAAGATTCCCGATGAGCTCACGGATGAACAGGTGGTGTTGCTGGCGGACATCGCCTCGACCGGGTTCAGTGGAGCGGAGGCAGGCCACGTGAGAATCGGCGATGCGGTGGTGGTGTTTGCGCAAGGTCCCATCGGCATCTGCGCCACGATCGGTGCGAGACTCATGGGCGCTGCGTTGGTCATCGGCGTGGATGGCGACGAGGCGCGACTGGCTATGTCGCGGCGCATGGGCGCGGATGTGGTGTTGGACTATCGACACACGGACGTGGTGGCGGAGGTGAGACGGCTTACGGGCGGCGGCGCCGACGTTGCCATCGAGGCGCTTGGTCTTCAGGGGACCTTTGAGAATGCGCTGCGCTGTCTGCGGCCCGGCGGCACGTTGTCCAGCCTGGGCGTGTACTCGGGCAAGTTACAGCTTCCCTATGATGCCTTCGCCGCCGGCATCGGAGACTATCGAATCGTGACAACACTCTGCCCCGGCGGCAAGGAGCGGATGCGGAGGCTCATGTATATGATTCAGTCGGAGCGCGTGGACCTGACGCCGCTCATCACGCATCGCTTCTCGCTGGAGGAAATTGCCGAAGCCTATCGCCTCTTCGGCGAACGCAAAGACGGCGTGATGAAAGTCGCGATTAAACCGTAGGCCACGTCGGGGTGGGACGCTGTGAACGGGGTGTGCCGTCAGTCGCCTCACCCTTACGCAATTTCGGCGGCAAGTTCCGGGGGAATTCTTCGATGAATCTGCAGAGGTGGCGGTGGCTGTTGCCGTGGGCGGTGACTCTTGCCCTCGGGATGTTGGTTGGTCTCGGCGTCTACACCTTCGTCTACGCGCGCGGCGGCTCCTATTTGACGGATAACCCTGCCGCCTGCATCAACTGCCATGTCATGCGCGAGCAATATGCCGGGTGGCTCAAAGGCAGCCATCGATCGGTGGCGGTGTGCAACGACTGTCATACCCCGGATGGCGTGATCTCAAAGTACGCCGCGAAAGCGCGGTATGGCTTCTTGCATGCCTATGCGTTTACAACCGGCTGGTTTCCCGACGAAATTCAAATCACGCCGCATATGCATGCATTGACGGAGCGGACCTGTCTCAAATGCCACGCGGCGATCGTGGATGCCATGACCGTGACCGGTGCCGGTCGTGAGAGGCTGAACTGTCTCCGATGTCACCAGAACGTCGGTCATCAATAACGAGAGGACCATATGAACCTGACCCGAAAACTGACGGTGATCCTGGTGCTCACGACGGCGGCGGCGATGGCGGTGGCCGCGCTCCTGGTAAACATTTTCCAGCGCCAGCAGGAGGCCAAGAACACGTTCGTCCGCGTCGTCGAGTTGACCGATCGCACCGAAAACGCCGAAGAGTGGGGCAAGAATTTTCCGTTTCAATTCGACGCGTACCGCCGGACGGTCGATCAAGTGCGCACGCGCTTCGGCGGCAGCGAAGCGGTGCCG
>LNFM01010165.1_pt1 | contig 13383 bp, 9 predicted proteins | sample 596031 | NCBI WGS metagenome assembly LNFM01 (sample SAMN04254537, study PRJNA301005) | activated carbon metagenome | isolation source: dual media filters at the Ann Arbor, Michigan drinking water treatment plant | place: USA: Ann Arbor
ACCTCGTTGCGTTGGTTGAGCAGGATGATGCCGACATTCGGGCGAAACCCGTCTTTGTCCAGCATGCCATCACCTGAAGCTTTATCATCTGCGGACCATTATATGACCGGCTCGTCACGCGAGTGCGCGCGTCATGGATGCGCGGCTGGATGCGCGAACCCCTGAGCGCGTGGCAGCTGAAGCGGCCAGAAATCTTGCTGCGATGCGCGCATCCTCCTTCTTCATCTCGACCCTCAAGGAAGCCCCTGCCGACGCCGAGGTCGTCAGCCATCAGCTGATGCTTCGCGCGGGGATGATCCGCAAGCTCGCTGCCGGCATCTACACCTACATGCCGATGGGGCTGCGGTCGATTCGCAAGATCGAGAACATCATCCGTGAAGAGATGACTCGGGCCGGCGCCATCGAGTTGCTGATGCCGGTCGTGCAGCCGGCCGAACTGTGGATGGAGTCGGGCCGCTGGTACAAGATGGGTCCGGAACTGCTGCGGGTAAAGGACCGGCACGAGCGTGACTTCATCATTCAGCCGACGTCCGAAGAGGTCATCGCCGATGTCGCGCGCGAAGCGCTCAGAAGCTACAAGCAGTTGCCGGTCAATTTCTTCCACATCCAGACCAAGTTTCGTGACGAACGGCGGCCGCGTTTCGGCGTGATGCGCGGGCGCGAGTTCACGATGAAGGATGCTTACTCGTTCGACCGGGACGAAACATCGTGCATGAAGAGCTACCAGGCGATGTATGTCGCGTACGAGCGCATCTTCAGTCGCATGGGCCTGACGTTCCGCGCCGTGGCCGCCGACACCGGCAACATCGGCGGGAAGGCGAGCCATGAGTTCCAGGTGATCGCAGACAAGGGTGAAGATGCGATCGCCTACTGTCCCACCTCGGACTACGCCGCCAACATCGAGATGGCCGAGGCCGTGCCGTTGATCGCACAGCGCGCGTCGCCAACACAACCGGTCGTCCGTACGCCGACTCCGGGCAAGGAAAAGTGCGAGCACGTTGCCGACCTGCTGGGTCTGCCGCTGACTCGCACGGTGAAGTCCATCGTGCTGACGGTCGAGCGCCGCGACGACAAGGGCCAGGTAGCTGCGGCGGAAACCTGGCTGCTGCTGGTGCGTGGCGATCACGAACTGAACGAAGTCAAGGCCGGCAAGGTCGCTGGGCTCAAGGAAGGTTTCCGCTTCGCTTCCGACGCCGAGATCCGTGCGGCATTCGGATGCAAGCCTGGCTATCTGGGTCCGATCGGCACCAAGCTGCCGGTGACCGTGGTGGCCGATCGGACCGTGGCGAACATGAGCGACTTTGTCTGCGGCGCCAACGAGGAGGACTACCACCTCACCGGCGTCAACTGGGGGCGCGATCTGCCCGAGCCGATCGTTGCTGACATCCGCAGTGTGGTCGCTGGCGATCCGTCGCCGGACGGGCAGGGCGTGTTGGCCATCCAGCGCGGTATCGAGGTGGGCCACGTGTTTGCCGGGTTGCCCTACGCGGAGACCATGAAGCTCACGTTCACAGATGAGAAAGGCCAGCCGCAGCCGATGGTCATGGGCTGCTACGGCATCGGTGTAACGAGGCTGCTCGGGGCTGCGATCGAGCAGAACCACGACGCCAAAGGGATCATCTGGCCCGATGCGCTGGCGCCGTTCACCGTGGCGCTTTGCCCAGTCAATTATCGACAGTCAGACCAGGTGCGGCAGGTGGCGGACATGCTCTACGAAGAACTCCGCGCCGCCGGTGTCGATGTCATCCTCGATGACCGCGGGGAACGCCCCGGCGCCATGTTCGCTGACTGGGAACTGATCGGCGTTCCGCACCGAATCACGATCGGCGAGCGCAGTCTCAAGACTGGCGAACTGGAGTACGTCTCGCGGCGCCAGTTGCAGCCGGTCATGTTTGCGTTGGCGGATGCGGCCGCATTCGTCCGACAGCAGATCAAGCCGTAGTCGCATGGCGCAGCGCCGGCGCCTTGCGTTCCTGGCGGTGCCCGTCGCCGCTGTTTCGCTGCTGTGGCTGCCACCGCGGGCCCGCGCCGGTGCCCAGCAGTACGAGCCCATGGCCGCCGCCGTGCGCAATGCACTGGCCGCGCAGATCGCCGATGCACGCCCGCCGGTGCGTAGCTTCGATGATCCGAAGGAGCGCGTGGCCTTCGTTCACTGGCTGGGCGAGATGTCGAGCCGGCTAGTACGCCGCAAGGCCGACTACCAGACGCGGGTCGAGTTCCTGCGTACGCTTGACTACGAGTGCACGCGGGCGGGCCTCGACCGCCAACTCGTGCTGGGCCTGATCCAGGTCGAAAGTGCGTTCCGCAAGTACGCAATCTCGAGTGCCGGCGCGCGCGGCTACATGCAGGTCATGCCCTTCTGGACGAGGGTTCTTGGCGACGGCGACCCGCGCCGGCTGTTCGACATGCGGTCAAACCTGCGCTACGGCTGCGTGATCCTGCGCCACTACCTCGACATGGAAAAAGGCAATTTGTTCCTGGCGCTCGGGCGCTACAACGGAAGTCGCGGTCGGGCCGAGTATCCGAATGCGGTACTGGCCGCGTGGAAGAACGCCTGGTCGTACGATCAGTCCAAGGCGCCGTTGGCCTAATGATCTACGCGCCGCTGCGCTTCAGCGCCGCGGCATCCCGGGCATGCCGCCGCGCAGCGCGCCGAGGCCGCGCATCATCTTGCCCAGCCCGCCCTTCTTCATCTGCTTCATCATCGACTGCATCTGCTCGAACTGATTGAGCATGCGGTTGACTTCCTGCACAGGCACCCCGCTTCCCGCGGCGATGCGACGCTTGCGCGAGGCTTTGATCAGTTCCGGCTTGGCGCGCTCCTGCGGGGTCATCGAATTGATGATCCCTTCGACTCGGCGGATCTGCTTGTCGGCGTCCTTGTCGTTGACCTGACCCGCGGCCTGCGCGAACTGCGCCGGCAGTTTCTCCAGCATGCTGGACAGGCCGCCCATCTTGCGCATCTGGCCGATCTGGTCGCGAAAGTCATTCAGGTCGAACTTGTCGCCCGACTGCATCTTCTTGGCAAGCTGCTCGGCCTGCTTGACGTCGATCGACTTCTGCACGTCTTCGACGAGCGACACGATGTCGCCCATGCCGAGCACCCGACCCGCCATGCGCTCGGCGTCAAAGCGCTCGAGCCCGCCGATCTTCTCGGCGACACCGATGAACTTGATCGGCCGGCCGGTGATGTGCCGCACCGATAGCGCCGCACCCCCGCGCGCATCGCCATCCAGCTTGGTCAGAACCACGCCGGTCAATGGCAGCCGCTCGGCAAACGCCTTGGCCGTGTTGACTGCATCCTGCCCGAGCATCGCGTCGACCACGAAGAGCGTCTCGACCGGATGGACCGCCCCATGCAACGCAGCTACCTCGCGCATCATCTCCTCGTCGATCGCCAGCCGACCGGCGGTGTCGACGATGAGGACGTCGAAGAATTGCTTGCGCGCCTGCTCCAGCGCGCGCAGCGCGATGTCCACCGGCTTGTCACTCGGCGCGCTGGCACACACGGTGGCGCCCGCCTGGGTGGCCACCGATCTCAGTTGTTCGATCGCCGCGGGTCGATAGACGTCGGTGGAGACCGCCAGCACTTTTTTCTTGCGTTGCTCGATCAACCACTTGGCCAGCTTGGCCGCGGTCGTGGTTTTTCCTGCACCCTGCAAACCCGCCAGCAGGATGACCGCCGGCGGCTGGGTCGCCAGGTTGATCTCGCGCTCGGCTGCCGGCAGGTCGCTGCCCATCAGCCGCGCGAGCTCCTTGTGCACGATCCCGACCAGTGCCTGCCCGGGCGTCAGGCTGCCGGCAACATCCTCGCCCAACGCCTTTTCCTTGATGCTGGCGACGAACTCCCGCACCACCGGCAAGGCGACATCGGCCTCGAGCAACGCCACGCGCACCTCGCGCAGCATCTCCTGCATGTTCTCTTCGGTCAGGCGGGCCTGCCCGCGCATCGTCTTGACGACGCGAGCAAGCTTGTCAGTCAGTTGATCCAGCATTTGAACCGGGCGCGACGAAGCGCCATCAAGGAGGAGCCTGCGTGCTATATAAATGCACGTATGGCGAATGGATCATTTTACGTCGCGCCCCATGTACTGATCGCGGGGCTCTACCTTCTCCTGGCAAGACAGGTGTGGACGTCGCTCGCGGTCGACGGCGCTGCGGTTGTCAGGTCGGGCGTTGATCGCTGGGCGCTGCCGATTTTGGCGATCGGGCACGGTGTCCTGCTCACCATTGGTGTCTTTGGCAACGGCGAGTTCCGCTTCGGTTTCGCGCTCGCGTTGTCCGCCACCCTCTGGCTGACGGTGCTGATTCTGTGGCTCGAAGGCTTCTTCGTGCCGTTGCGCGGGTTGCAGCCCGTTGTGCTGCCCGCGGCCGCGGTGGCCCTGTTGCTGCCGCTGTTGTTCCCGGGCGGCATGATCGCAGCCGATCGCGGCCTGGCGTTCAAGCTCCACCTTCTGGCGGCGATCCTTGCCTACAGTCTGCTGACGATCGCGGCCCTGCACGCCTTGCTGATGGCTGCACTGGATCGCGAACTGCACCGCGGCAAGCGCGATGCGCGCGATCCCAGTCCGCTATTTCGCCAGATTCCTCCGCTGCTCGCCATGGAGAGCCTGCTGTTCAAGCTGATCCTCGCGGGCTTTGTTCTGCTCACGCTGACGGTCGGGTCTGGCCTGTTGTTCTCTGAATACCTGTTCGGCCGTGCGCTGCGCTTCGAACACAAAACGGTGTTTGCACTTGCGGCCTGGCTCGTGTTCGCGGGGCTGCTTGCCGGGCGGGTGATATTCGGCTGGCGAGGGCGGGTCGCGCTGCGGTGGACGTTCGCCGGCTTCGCGATGCTGATCCTCGCCTATGTCGGCAGCCGCTTTGTGCTGGAAGTCGTGCTCGGTCGCGGCTGACCCGGTCGCCCGCTCTCAAGCTGTCAACTCCACCATGGGTCGCATCCTCTTCTTCGTACTTCTGGCGCTGGCCATCTACATAGCCTGGCGTTACCTGCGCATGCAGCGGCGGTCAGATGGCGCAGATCCGCGGGATCGGCCTCGTCCCAACGATGCGTCGGCGCCCGAGGCGATCGTGCGCTGCGATTCCTGTGGGCTGAACTTGCCGCAGTCCGAGGCCCTGCCGGCGCCGGGAGCCGAACCGCGGCGTTGGTACTGCTGCGAGGAGCACCGCCGGCAGGGAACCGCGCGGTGATGTTCAAGGTAGCAGTCCCCGCAAGGGTCGGGGCCTGCCGCCGTGCTGTCTGACGAGAGCGACCGACCCGATGGCCGACGCCTCCCTTGAATCTCGCCCGCTGCCGTTCGATGCGCCCTGGCGCACGCTGCAGTATTTCGCCCTGGTACGCGTGCTCGTCGCCAGCAGCCTGCTGCTGTCAGTCGCTGCCCTCGACGTCTCGTCCACCGGTGCAGGCACCTCGGACACCGACTTCACCCTGACGCTGAGCGTTGCCTACTTCGCGGTAGCCAGCGTCCTTGCCATCGCCTCGATCTACCTGCGACGGCGTTTCCGCGTGCAATTGGCGGCGCAACTGGCGACCGACCTCGTTCTCATCACCTTGCTGGTGGTGCTCGCAGGGGGTCTGCGAGGCGGCATCATGGTGCTCTACCTGCTGCCGCTGGCCGGCGCCGCACTGCTGCTGCGGACCAGTGCGGCGTTCTTCGTGTGCTCGCTGGCAGTCCTGGCGTTGCTCGCCGACAGCGTGTGGCGCAGCATGCTGGGGCAGAGCTCCGACTCGTCGCTGTTCCAGACCGGGTTGTACGGTGCAGCGCTGTTTGCGGTGACCGGGTTGTTGCGACTGCTGTCGGCGCGGCTGGCGACCCAGGAGCGACTGGCGTTGGCGCGCGGTCGTGACCTCGAGAATCAACTGGAGATCAACCGTCTCGTGATCGGCCAGATGGAGCAGGGGGTGCTCGTTGTCGATGCAGAAACGAGGGTGCGGGCGAACAACCGTGCCGCCCGCCTGATGCTCGGCCTGCCGCCCAACGCGCAACTGACCGGCCGGCAATTGCTTGAGTTCGAGCCGGTCCGTCCGCTCGCGCAGGCGTTCCTGCGCTGGCGTGAGGTCGAACGAGCGACCGGTGCCTGGTCCAACACGGTGATGCAGCCGATGGTCAACGAGCCGCAGCATCAGATGCCGGAACTGCAATTGCGGGCACGCTTTGCGCGTCCGCCGGTCGAGACAAGTGACGAGTTCGTCGTCTTCCTGGAAGACGTCCGGGAGGTCGAGGAGCGCGCCCAGCAGCTCAAGCTTGCGGCCATGGGGCGGCTGACGGCATCGATCGCGCACGAAATCCGCAATCCCCTGGCTGCCATCAGCCATGCCGGGCAGCTGATGGCCGAAGACGCTCAGGAGCCGCTGCAGCGTCGGCTGGCCGGCATCGTGCGGGAGAACACGCAGCGACTGGACCGACTGGTTGACGACGTGCTGCGCGTTGCGCGGCGCGAGGCGCCCTTGGGGGACGACATTGATCTGTCGACCTTCGTCAAGGACTGGCTCGCCGAATTCCAGCGGGACCGATCGCTGCATCCCGGTCGCGTGCTGCTAAGTGCCGGCGCGGGCGTGATGGTCAAGTTCGAGTCGTCGCACTTGCGACAGGTCCTGTTCAATCTGGTGGACAACGCGTTGCGCTTTTCCAGCGGAAAGGCGGGCGCCGTGCAGATCGTGGTCGAGCACGCTGTCGACGACGGCGGACGCGCGCGACTGTGGGTGTTCGACGATGGCCCCGGGGTTGCACCCGAAGGGCAGTCGACGCTGTTCGAGCCGTTCTTCACCACCCGGTCCGGTGGCACGGGCCTTGGTCTGTACATCGCACGCGAGTTCTGCGTGGCCAATCGGTGCGAACTCGTCTACACCGGCCGTCGCGAACTCGACGGCAGCACGCGCGACGGCTTCGTGTTGCGGTTCACCCGGCGTGCCATCACGGGCACCGAGGACGTCGGCTTTCTCGATACGATCCCGGTCCAATGAACGAGTTGACTTCGCCGCGTGCCGGCCCGCCTGCTGAACCAGTGAGGCGGACGCCTGCCGTGCTGGTGGTCGATGATGAAGCCGACTTAAGAGAATTGCTGTCCTTGACGTTGGTGCGGCTTGGACTCGATGCCGACGGCGCCGAGTCGTTGACGCAGGCGAGGCAGCTTCTGGACCAACGTCGCTACGCGCTGGTGCTGACCGACATGCGCTTGCCTGACGGGATCGGCCTGGATCTCGTACGCGAGGTCGCCCAGGGCAAATGGGGCGAGGCGCCGCCGATCGCCGTGATCACCGCCTTCGGCAGCCCTGAGAATGCGGTGGCGGCACTCAAGGCCGGCGCGTTCGACTATCTCACCAAGCCGGTCGACATAGAGAACCTCCGCTTGCTGGTGCGATCGGCGTTGCAGCAGGTGCCTGATCGCACGGGTCGTCCGCTCGGCAGCCCCGGCGCCAGCGGTGCCGCTGCCCTGGCGCGGTTGCTCGGCGAATCTGCGTCGATGAAGCAACTGCGCGCGATGATCGTCCGGCTGGGCTACACCATGGCGCCGGTAGCGGTCCGTGGTGAGTCAGGCAGTGGCAAGGAGCTCGTGGCGCGCGCGATTCACGAGTGCTCGGCGCGCCATGCAGCGCCTTTCATCGCAGTCAACTGCGGCGCCATTCCGGAAACGCTGATGGAGGCCGAGTTCTTCGGCTACCGGCGCGGCGCATTCACTGGCGCCGATCGTGATCGCGACGGCTTCTTCCAGGCCGCCGCCGGCGGCACCTTGTTCCTCGACGAGGTGGCGGAGTTGCCGGTGGCGATGCAAGTCAAGCTGCTGCGCGCGATCCAGGAGCGGCGCGTGCGCAAGGTGGGCGCCACGGCGGAGGAACCGGTGGACGTGCGCATCCTCAGCGCGACGCATCAAGATCTCGCGCGGCTCGTCGGCACGGGTCGCTTCCGTCAGGACCTGTTCTATCGCCTCAACGTCATTGAACTGCGGGTTCCAAGCCTGCGCGAACGCGCCGACGACATTCCGTTGATTGCCGATGCACTGCTCGGCCGCATCGCAGAGCGCAGCGGCGAGCGACGCGCACATCTTTCTGGCGATGCGGAGCAGGCGCTGCGCCGTCATCCGTTCCCTGGCAATGTGCGGGAACTGGAGAACGTCCTCGAACGCGCGGTGGCGCTGGCCACCGAAGAACAACTGCAGCCGATCGATCTGATGCTGCCGCAGCCCGAGGTGGATCTGCTGCTCGAGCCGGAGCCGGTCGAAGCCGCCGACGCAGCCGCGGCAGAGACGGTCGACGAACCGCCGACGCTGCCCGGCACCGCGCTGCCGGCCGACGAGCGCCCATATCGGCTCGAAGGCGGCATCCCCAGTGACCTGGGGGCCTATCTCGACGCGATGGAACGCGACGCGATCCGCGCCGCGCTCGGGCGCACCGGCCATAACCGAACCGCCGCTGCTCAGCTACTTGGCCTGACGTTTCGGCAACTGCGTTACCGCATGCACCGGCTGGGGCTGCGCTGAGCACGGGGCGGTGACATCGATGCGGGCTGGGCGGCGAGTTTGGACGTCGGCGTGATGGCGCAGTGCTTGCAAGTCAAGGCCGACGGCTGGGTCCATGGCGCCTGTCACCAGCCGTCGGTCAACTTCGATGACCGGCCGCCCGGCGTTGCGATCGATCTGCTGGTGATCCACAACATCAGTCTGCCGCCTGGGAGCTTCGGCGCCGGCAATGTTCAGCGCTTGTTCGCCAACGAACTGTCGGGGGAAGGCCACCCGTTTCTCGCACAACTCGCCGGCATCCGTGTCTCGGCCCACTTCCTGATCGAGCGGACCGGGGCGCTGACCCAGTTCGTATCCTGCGCGCATCGCGCTTGGCATGCCGGAGCCTCATCGTTTGCCGGACGCTCCCGCTGCAACGACTTCTCCATCGGCATCGAACTCGAAGGGACCGATTTCGCTCCGTTCGAGTCCGCGCAGTACGACACGCTTGCCGTGCTGGTGCCTGCACTCACCCTGGCCTACCCGATCTCCTTCGCGCGCGGCCACGCCCACATCGCGCACGACCGCAAGACGGACCCCGGACCGTACTTTGACTGGTCCCGCGTCCCATCACTCGCGGCGCTGAATCGTCCCTGACTCTGGCGTCGATGTCGGCGCGACGGCGACCGGACGATCGGACGCGAACCTCATTCACCCGAACCCGCACGCACGGCTGGTTCGCGTGTGTGCTCGAGTCAGCAACTTCCTGTTGAGTTTCGTCAACTGATTGCCTATGATCGCCGCACTAACTGTTGTGCAAGCCCCATCGTGCAGCACTAGATGTAGTAGGCAAGAAAAGCGTGCCGTGCGCGTGAACAGAAGCGGCGCGTGAGCGCCAATCGGGATTGGCAGCCGGTGTCCCGCAGTAGCGATGCGACCACTTTGCCAGGGCGTTTCGCTTGAGTCGCACGGGCTGGTAGCCGAAAAAAGTTCAAATCAATAGATTGTGGTGCCGGTCAGCGATAGCCGGTTCGGCGCTGATGCCACCGCAATTCGAACAAGATCATTGGAGGCACGATGCAATACAGCGAGGCGATCACGGCGGCGACAGCGGGTTCGATCCAGGCTGCGCAACTGCCGGTGTCGGCGACGGCGCCCGTCACGGCCGGCGGCACGATGGCCACGACCCTCGCCGACTATCGGATCCTTCGTCGCAATGGCGCTGTGGTCGGGTTCGAACCGAGCAAGATCGCCGTGGCGATGACCAAGGCCTTTCTCGCCGTGCGTGGCGGTCAGGGTGCGGCCTCAGCGGCCGTGCGTGAGCAGGTGGAAAAGCTCACCGGCATGGTGGTGTCCGCGCTGATGCGTCGTCAGCCTGCCGGCGGCACATTCCACATCGAAGAAGTCCAGGATCAAGTCGAACTGGCACTGATGCGCGACAGCGCGCACGACGTGGCCCGTGCCTACGTTCTGTATAGAGAGCGTCGTGCGCAAGAGCGTGCGGCCAAGGCCCGCGAGCAGGCGGCCACGGCGGCACCGGCCGAACCGCAACTGAGCATGCTGGAAAACGGCAGCCGCGTGCCGCTCGACCTCGCTCGGGTCCGCGCGCTGGTCGAGTCGGCATGTGTCGGTCTTGGTGATCAGGTCGCCGCCGACCTGATCCTCGCCGAGACAGTCAAGAACCTGTACGACGGCGTGCCGCTGGACGAGGTCTACAAGTCCGCCATCCTTGCTGCACGCGCGCTGATCGAAAAGGATCCGGCCTACACCTACGTCACCGCCCGTCTGCTGCTGCACACGGTGCGCCGGGAGGCACTCGGCGAAGAGGTCACCCAAGGCCAGATGGCCACGCGCTACGCGGACTACTTCCCGCAGTTCATCAAGTACGGCATCGAGGCTGATCTGCTCGATGACAAGCTGGCGCTGTTCAACCTGAAGCAGTTGGCGCAGGCGCTCAAGCCGGAGCGCGATCTGCAGTTCAATTACCTTGGCCTGCAGACGCTGTACGACCGCTACTTCCTGCACCACGACGGGCGCCGGTTCGAGTTGCCGCAGGCGTTCTTCATGCGCGTGGCGATGGGGTTGGCACTCAACGAGGTCGACCGGGAAGCGCGAGCCATCGAGTTCTACGAGGTCTTGTCGAGCTTCGACTTCATGAGTTCGACGCCGACGCTGTTCAACAGCGGAACCCGGCACTCGCAACTGTCCTCCTGCTACCTGTCGACCGTGTCCGACGACCTCGACGGCATCTATGAAGCGATCAAGGAGAACGCCCTGCTCGCCAAGTACGCGGGTGGCTTGGGCAACGACTGGACGCCGGTCCGCGCGATGGGCGCGCACATCAAGGGCACCAATGGCAAGAGCCAGGGTGTCGTGCCGTTCCTCAAGGTGGTCAACGACACCGCGGTCGCCGTGAACCAGGGCGGCAAGCGCAAGGGTGCAGTGTGCTGCTACCTGGAGACCTGGCACCTGGACATCGAAGAGTTCCTGGAACTGCGCAAGAACACCGGGGACGATCGGCGCCGCACGCACGACATGAACACCGCGAACTGGATTCCGGACCTGTTCATGCGGCGTGTGATGGAAGGCGGCGACTGGACACTCTTTTCTCCGAGCGATTGCCCGGATCTGCATGACAAGACCGGCCGTGCCTTCGAAGAGGCGTACACGCGCTATGAAGCGAAGGCGGCGCGGGGCGAGATCAAGCACTTCAAGACGATGCCGGCGCTGCAGCTGTGGCGGAAGATGCTGTCGATGCTGTTCGAGACCGGGCACCCCTGGATCACCTTCAAGGATGCCTGCAACCTGCGGTCGCCGCAGCAGCACGTCGGCACCATCCACAGTTCCAACCTGTGTACCGAGATCACGCTCAACACCGGCCCGGCGGAGATCGCGGTGTGCAACCTGGGCTCGGTGAACCTGCCTGCGCACATGATGGCCGACGGGCAGGGCGGGTTCCGGCTCGACCAGGTCAAGCTCAAGAAGACGATCCGTACGGCGATGCGGATGCTCGATAACGTCATCGACATCAACTATTACGCGGTGCCGAAGGCGCGCAATTCCAACGTGCGGCATCGCCCGGTCGGTCTCGGCATCATGGGCTTTCAGGACAGCCTGCACATGATGCGCACGCCTTACGCGAGCGAGGCGGCGGTCGAGTTTGCCGACCGCAGCATGGAGGCGGTCTGCTTCGAAGCGTACTGGGCCTCGACCGAGCTTGCCGAGGAGCGCGGCCGCTACTCATCGTTCACCGGTTCATTGTGGGATCGCGGCATCCTGCCGCAGGACACGCTCAAGCTGCTGGCCGCCGAGCGCGCCGGCTACGTTGAGGTCGACTCGAGCGTCACGCAGGACTGGGATGCGCTGCGCGCACGTATCCGGCAATTCGGCATGCGCAACTCCAACTGCGTTGCCATCGCGCCGACCGCCACGATCTCCAACATCATCGGCGTCGACGCCTGCATCGAGCCGACGTTCCAGAACCTGTTCGTCAAGAGCAACCTGTCGGGCGAGTTCACCGTCGTCAACGAGTACTTGGTGCGCGACCTCAAGCGCCTGGGCCTGTGGGACGAGGTGATGGTCGCCGACATCAAGTATTTCGACGGCAGTCTGGCCAAGATCGACCGCATCCCGGCCGAACTGCGGCAGCTGTACGCCACCGCGTTTGAGGTCGAGCCCAAGTGGCTGATCGAGGCGGCGGCGCGGCGCCAGAAGTGGATCGACCAGGCCCAATCGCTCAACATCTACATGGCGGGAGCGAGCGGCAAGAAGCTCGACGAGACCTACAAGCTCGCCTGGTTGCGCGGCCTGAAGACCACCTATTACCTGCGCACGATCGGCGCGACCCACGCGGAGAAGTCCACCTCGAACCGGACCGGACAGCTCAACGCCGTGCCCTCCGGCGGTGGCCTGGCGGCGTCTGCGTCGAGCATGCCTGAGCCCGAGGGCAAGGTCTGCCTGCTCAAGCCCGGCGACCCGGGTTTCGCCGATTGCGAGGCTTGCCAGTAACGGCAGCGCGACCCCAGTCACGATTACGAGGAAAGAACATGCTCTCCTGGGATGACCCCGTCGCCGCACCGGTGCCGCGCCTGCAACCGATCGCCAGCGAGCCTGCGCTGCGTGCAACCGTGGCGGCGCCCACGGCATCGGTGGCCCCTGATACGCGCCGCGTCAACGCGGCCGACAAACGAATCATCAACGGCCGGACCGACGTCAATCAGCTGGTCCCATTCAAGTACAAGTGGGCCTGGGAGAAGTACCTGGCGACCTGCGCCAATCACTGGATGCCGCAGGAAATCAATATGTCGCGCGACATTGCGCTTTGGAAAGACCCGAACGGGCTCACCGAGGACGAACGCCGACTGATCAAGCGAAACCTCGGGTTTTTCGTTACTGCCGACAGCCTGGCCGCCAACAACATCGTTCTTGGCACCTATCGGCACATCACCGCGCCCGAGTGCCGCCAGTTCCTGCTGCGCCAGGCCTTCGAAGAGGCAATCCACACCCACGCGTACCAGTACATCGTCGAGTCGCTCGGCCTGGACGAGGGTGAGATCTTCAACGCGTACCACGAGGTCGCGAGCATCCGGGCCAAGGACGAGTTCCTGATCCCGTTCATCGATACCCTGACCGATCCGCAGTTCCAGACCGGCACGGTGGAAGCCGATCAGACCCTGCTGCGCTCGCTGATCGTGTTCGCCTGTCTGATGGAAGGCCTGTTCTTCTACGTCGGCTTCACTCAGATCCTGGCGCTGGGGCGCCAGAACAAGATGACGGGGGCGGCCGAGCAGTACCAGTACATCCTGCGCGACGAGTCGATGCACTGCAACTTCGGCATCGACCTGATCAATACGATCAAGCTCGAAAACCCGCAGTTGTGGACCGCCGAGTTCCGTAAGGAGATCGCCGCGCTGTTCCTCAAGGCAGTGGAACTCGAGTACGCCTACG
>LNFM01014494.1_pt1 | contig 13383 bp, 11 predicted proteins | sample 596031 | NCBI WGS metagenome assembly LNFM01 (sample SAMN04254537, study PRJNA301005) | activated carbon metagenome | isolation source: dual media filters at the Ann Arbor, Michigan drinking water treatment plant | place: USA: Ann Arbor
TGAATAACAACATGATCACGGCAGCAACAGAAGTTACCGTGAGTACCAGGATGATGACTTTCATCAATTTATCTAACAATACATAGTGACCGCTTACCAGTAATGTGAAGGAAAGTAGTAGTAACGCACTGCTAATGATAAATGCAACTATCTGTGGATCATGTCCACCAAGTCCCTCCAGTCCGAAAATATGTGTTATCAAACCGGAAGTAACTACAGTAATAGCCGCTTGAACGATAAACATGGTGGCTATCGTCATGAGCAGGTATAACCACACGGCCCATTTTCCGAGCTTCATATAGCCGTGTAATATGTTTTGTCCTGTCGCAGCGGTGTAGCGCGGTCCAAATTCAAAGAAAGGATACTTAACCAGATGGATGATAATGATAGCAATTATCAACTCAAATCCAAACATCCCGCCTGCTTGTGTGGATTGAACCAAATGGGATACGCCGACAGCGGCCCCTGCATACAATAATCCAGGACCCAAGCGTGAGATAAAATGATTAAAAAGTTTGTAAAGTGACATTGTTCTTATTTCTTTGAGATATCGTAGTATTAAACTGGTTTCTGGCTTTTTCAAAAAAACCACAGTAATTGTTTTCTTGCCCTCTTGAGTTCCTGAGGCAACGGCGGTAAGGTAACACAAGTACTGAAATTATGCCTTTTGCTGTTTGATTGGAAGTAAGAAGAATGGTCATCACACCGGAATTTTGGAATGCGCGACTAGATCACTATGGAAATTACTTGTTATCGAGATCCTGAAATCAGCCGGGAAGCGCGTCACTTGCCGGCAAGTACTTATAATCTGGCAATCACCTTGTTAGCGCGCTGTCCTACCAAACATTTATTTGTTCCCATTCGCAGTATGCAGTATATGGCGATTATTGATCATGAAGAGTTTGTGTTTATCGATGGGGAACGTAAATGCTGGATTGAAATTGCATGGCGGAATTTTAAGCCGCAAGCCCGAGATGCGCTGGATCAGCCGGTTGCTTACGAGGCCGTTTATTACCGTGCGAACCTGTCAGCCATCATGTCACGGTTGCAAAGGGAGTTTCCGGCTGCCTTGCAGGCGCTGGTTAACAAAACAAAGTTGGATGGCCCGGCCCGGATTATCCATTTTCCAGCAAAAGATTAATCATCATCCTTCAATTCGTTATCCCAACCCTTTTCCTTCGCACTCGCGATAGCTTGTGCGTATAACCGGCTATGCCGAGCACGTAACTCATCCGGTAGACGGCTGGGTAAATGCGCATAAGGTTCCCAAGCGCTGTGAACTTTTTCATACAAAGATTGCATTTGTGCGCCACTCCAACCTATGCAAGTCTCTGTTTCCGGAAGAATACCAAACACCCAAGCATCGCGTACGATGCGGCCCAGGTGAGTTAGTCCTTCATTATGATCCTGATCGATACCCACATAAAATTGTTCTGTCATTGCGTTAATCTCATAAAAATTTGCATACTATTGGTAAGTGGTTTTAGCCCTGAAAGTCAGTTTAGTTTTTCTTATGGGTAGATTCAGATTTTGCATCGAAGCGATCCAATATGTGGTGGGTCATGCTCTTGGCGAGCTCTTCCTCGCCAAAGAATACAGTACCTATCTTGTCTTTGCGTAATAATTTTGTTTCATCCTCGCTACGAGTACGCAATACAATTTCAATTGTTGGATTTAATGTGCGTGCGGTATCAATCATCTGGCGAACATTCAATGGATCGGATGTCGCGACGACCAGCATGGCGGCATCCGTGATATGCGCTTGTATCAGTACTGAAGGTTCCGTGGCATCACCGGATACTGCATTTTTGCCTTGTTTGCGAAGATCCTGAACCAGTTCACGATTTTGCTCTGCGATGATATAAGGGATATCCTTTTCATTCAGAGCATTTGCAATGCGCTGACCGACGTGGCCGTAACCCACGATAACAACCTGTCCCTGAAGAAATTTACGTTCTGTGCTCATGGGCAGCTCAGCGAATGGATCATCGCGATTTTCATATTTGCGTGCTACTGCAGAGTATTTCAATATCCAGTTTCGAATCGGTACGACCGCAGCAAAGGCAATAGGATTAAAAGCAATCGAAATTAAGGCGCCAGCAAGCACCAGACTCATTCCTTCGCTAGACATCAATCCAAGCGATAGCCCCAATCCTGCCAGGATAAAAGAAAATTCTCCAATCTGTCCTAAACTTGCCGCCACTGTCAGTGCGGTATTAAGTGGATAGCGAAGCATTAGAACCAGCAGCATGGCCGCCATAGATTTGCCAACAATAATGATGGCTACAACAGCTAAGACATGCATAGGTTCATTGATTAGAATGGTGGGATCAAACAGCATGCCGACAGAAACAAAAAACAACACTGCAAAAGCATCGCGCAATGGCAGTGACTCCTCGGCAGCACGATGACTGAACTCGGATTCGCGCATGACCATGCCAGCGAAGAAAGCACCGAGTGCAAACGACACGTTAAATAGCGCTGCAGCACCATAAGCAATGCAAATCGCGAAAGCAACGACAGAAAGAGTAAATAATTCACGCGAGCCCGTGCGCGCAACTTGCCACAATAACCAAGGCAATACACGATGACCGACTACCAGCATCAACGCAATAAAAGCTGAAACCAGTAACAACGTATGTCCGACGGTGAGCCATAGAGAACTGGTTGCACTCTCAGTTCCGTTGGATCCTCCCAGCATGGTGGCAAATGAAGGTAAAAGCACAAGAATCAATACGGTGACAAGGTCTTCAACAATCAGCCAGCCAACGGCAATCTGACCGTTCATGGTTTCCAGAAGACCACGTGATTCAAGCGCTTTAAGCAGAACAACCGTGCTGGCACAGGATAATGACAAACCCAGTACTAAACCCGCACCTAAACTCCAGCCCCAGGAGTCAGCCAGAACCATGCCTAAAATGGTCGCAACGGCCATTTGAACAATCGCACCTGGCAAAGCGATACGTTTTACTGCAAGCAGATCATTGAGTGAAAAGTGCAATCCAACGCCAAACATCAATAACATGATCCCGATTTCTGATAATTGAGAAGCAATGCCAATATCTGCGACAAACCCGGGTGTAGCGGGGCCAATAGCAATCCCAGCGAGCAGATAGCCTACCAAGGCAGGTGTTTTAAGCCGTTCCGCAATAAAGCCAAAGATTAAAGCCAGACCAAAGCCGGCCGCAATCGTAGTAATCAGTTCAATGTTATGTTCCATTCGAATTCCAGTATTTTTGCTTCATAGGAGTATTGGCCGGTTTGTTTGGTTCGCTTCATTAGGATTGCCGAAAACTATTTCCATACGCATCAGCTTCAATATTCTGTACTGGGAGCGCCATCAGATACAGCGGGTGCGTTTAAAAATTTTTCGAACTCAACGCGTTCTTCTTCAATGGCGTCAAGAATCTGGCGTTTAAACTCATCGCGTGAAAATGCCTCTTCAAGCATCAGAAGCAGCTTCTCGACGGTCAATCCTATGGTGATTCCACCAATAATACCACCGATGGCAGCGCCGATAGCCGTACCGATACCGGGAATAAATGAACCCAGCGCCGCCCCCGTAGCGGCACCGGCTGCAGCCCCACCTAAAGCACTGACTGCTTTGCCAGCAGTCACCTTAATTAAGGCTTGGGCACCGAGCTTGATGATCCCCTTTCCTGCCACCTTGGCTGTGATCTTGCCGGCGATTGCGCCGGTGATGGCACCCGCGGTACCAATGCCGCCTGAGATCAGCATGCGATTTTCAAGATTGATGATAACACTGTTTGTTGGCGGTTCTTTGAGCGCAGTTGTGAATTATCAGCAGACTCAACACGATTCTCCGCCAGAATCTGCTCAACTTTTTGTAAATGCTCGGCGCGTAATTGCTGATTATTCTGTAGCACTTCTTCAATGGATTGCTGTACCGGGCCAAATACATTGCCTTTCATCAGATAATTCTGCAGCTTCTCGGCCATCCAGTTTTCCAGAACACCGGTGGCCAATGCAACAATACGTTCATATTCCCCTGGCAGACTGTAATACCAATCCAGATAATCATCCACATTGTCGGCCATTTGCTGAAAGCCGGTACCGGTAGTTTCGCGCAATTTGCCCAGCGATGCTTCGAGCTTGCTGAGGCTGTCGAGATAAGCCTGCTCAATTTGCGCGGCTGTTCCGGGCTTGTAGTAATCATCACCGATCATTTCCACTGTTTGAATCACAGTTTGTTTTGATGCCTGTATTTCTTTGATCGTCTCCGGATTGGAACGCAGCCAGGCATCGACGTAAACCGTCGAAGGCACGTAAATAAAGAATATAAAGAAAGTAGCAAATGCCGAGGTGAGTGCCCAAGCCCAGGGCGAAACCGCAGGCGGCTGATCGGTATCCTGTATGGGAGCGAATATGCGGCGGTGTTCGGATAATGGAACCATAAAACTGGAAATCCCGAGAGCCACGTTATAAAAAAACAGCAAGCTACCCAGAAAAACACATCCCAGATAAAGCACATCACTGAATGAATGCAAGCTACCTAGTGCATAACGCTTCATTCCTTCAATAAAACCCAACAACCGGTTGGTTTCAAGAATCAAGATACTGTTGGTTGTCCCATCCAATCTCTGGCTTTCCATCGCGATAGCTTCCACCAATGAGGCATATTGACGGTTTGCATCGGTATGGTTCACAAACACAACAAAAAACACGGCCATCGCCAGCGCAGTCACCCAACGCGACCAGGCTAAGGATTTATGCACGGCGATATAAGGCTTGTATTCACGGGCAGCAATCGGGAAGAAAATGGCATAAATGACGGCAAATACCGGAATGGCGGCAAAGAAGATCAGCCACTCTTGTTTTTCTGCCGAACCGAGATAAAATAACAGTAAAAAAGCAAAAACGATCGACCACAGTAGCCACCATATATACGCCAGAATCCGGCGGGTAAAGAGCCAATGCAGAATGCCCAGTTTCTTGAATTGGCTGGAAAGATAAATTCTTTCAATTGTCACTGCATAAATCGCAGCAAAGTAAATGGGTAATCCAAACAGAAATGTTACCAATAAGGCAAACCACAACTGCTTGTCCGGAATCAGCCGCCCAAAATAGTAAGCAAACCCCAACCAGCTTGCAGAAAATGCCAAATAGCCGAGCGTTCTTACGAAACTAAAGTTTTTAAGCGCTGAAAACACAACCATGATTCCTTCTGATCAACAACCGGGGATAAAAACGAGCTACAGCAGGACGGAAAAATAAACTAAAGTAGCTGGCTGATAGTAGACTTGATCTGGCTAGGGGCTGTCAAGATATTGATGAGCTGATGACAGTTTTCGGAGTTTAAGATGAAATGAAGGAGATAACTGAGCAAGCATATAAAGAGTTTGATGATAATGATGAATCTCCTGTAAAAAATGCGGATGATTTTCAAGACTACCTTCTTAAAAATTCATTTATAAGTTGTTGGCATAAGAATTTTGATGAGAATATGGTGATGTGGGAAATCTATGGCAGAGATAACAACGCAATTGCAATTCAAACTACAGTTAAGAATATTAAAGAAAGTATTGATTCTTCTTGTTTAACTGGGCACTCACTTAAGCTAAAAAGTGTTATTTACGAACAAGCAAATGAAATTCGTGGAGTATTGCCATATGAAGATTGTTTCTTTATAAAAAGGCCACATTTTTCTTTTGAAAAAGAAGTAAGGATTAGTTTAGATACCTATTCACGGGCTAATCCATCGAAGAAAACACCATATGGATACGAGCTTTCAGTTGATATCAATAGACTTATAGAAAAAATACTAATCCATCCAGATAGCCCTGATTGGTTTATGGATGTTATTAGCTCCATAGTTAAGAAATATGAAATTAAGGTACCTGTGTTACGTGGATTATATGGCACAAAATAATTGTTTTCTTAGCGACTGATCCGATAATTTCTTATTGCGTGCACAATGAATCACTGGACCGACATCAAACTACCGATCCCAGAATGGCTCAATACCTGGGCTAACGGAATCCCGGAAGCTTTTCCCGATGTGAATCAGAGAATGGCATTGGTCATTGATTTAGCTCGTATGAGCATAAAAAATGGAGGAGGGCCATTCGGCGCGGCCGTTTTTAATCAACATACCGGCGAACTCATTGCGCCGGGGATCAACTGGGTTGTTCCCGGCAGATCCTCATTATTGCATGCCGAAGTGATGGCGCTGGCTTTAGCGGAACAAACGCTGCGTAGCTACGAACTCACAAGTCATGGCTCGTTTGAGCTGGTGACCAGTGTGGAACCGTGTTGCCAGTGTTTGGGTGTGTTGCTGTGGGCAGGTGTGGCCTCGGTTGTTTGTGGTGCGCATTCGGAAGATGCACAGGCAATCGGCTTTAATGAAGGTCCTCGTTCGTTGCACTGGGAGCAGGAGTTGAAGCAAAGAGGAATTAGCGTAACACGGGAAGTGATGCGTCCTCAGGCTGTGGAAGTTTTGCAAAGCTATACCGGAGAAATTTATAACAGTCAGCTATAAGCTTCAAACCGATCTAGATAATTTGAGATATTTTTGCTTTAATTCGCTTACGATAGTTACTAATGTCAGAGTTGGTCGAGTGGTTCAGGAAAATTGAGGGCTCGTATCAGACTAAAAAATATTAGTGTAGTGTCTCTCAAATGTTTATACATTTAAACAATGACCTGAGATTGCATCATGGCGTTACGGGCACGCTGAATTTTCCGCAAAATTTTTTCGCCCTTGGCATTCCAGACATAGCGTTTGGGATTTTGATTGCGGTCAGCCAAATAGGTAAAAATTCAATCTGCCAGTTCTTTAACTGAAGCAAGGCTGCCACTGACGATTCGATCAGTCAGATCGCGGAAGAAACGGAGCGTTTAACAACATAAAGATGAACTCTGTACTCAAGATACATTTCTTCTGGAATGCTGTCATTGACAGTGAAGCAGGGCGGATGAGCTTGCGTCATCCGCCAAAAAAGTTAACTGTTTATTTTGAATGAAACAAATCCAATCAGCATAAATAAACTCAGCGATTAACTGGTTTAGCTGCTGGAACATTTTGTGCTGCTGGAAGCGGTGTATTGGGTGCTAACTCTGAAGATTTAGTTGTCGGCTGCGATCCATCTTTTGTGGCCTGTTTTTGGTCACTAGGGGCAACATCCGGTTGGGGAGCGGCAACTGCCGCTTCTGCTTCAGGTTTAACTTCGCTTTCAGTGGCTGGTTCTTTTTTGTTGGATGAAAATTGATTCCGTAATTCTTCAACTGTACCTTGGTGCAGGTAGCCGGTATGCCAAAGATAAGCGATGCTGCCTAGCAGTAACAAAATGAATAAATAAGATTTCCATGGACTTTTCTTTTCTGCATAAGGATCTGTGAGTGAACGTTGAGCACCGGGTGGTAAGGTGGCTATTTGTGTCAATGATGCTCCAAATGGAATATTAATAATTGCACGTGTGTTAACCGCCCAGCCATTACCATCTAACAAGGGTGCCAAGTTACGCTTACGTAGCTTGAGAAAAGCCAGCAGAACGGATGGGCCAGAGATCAGTAAGATCAATCCAACGATAGCTAATGGCATTTGCCACCAGACTAAGCTGATAAAACCGGTAACAACGGATGCAATCGCGGTGCCGATGGCGCCAATTGCCAGACCGATGGCGGCAAAAATCCCTGCAAACTTGCCGACATCAAATGGAACAGGAGGCGTTTTGCTCGCGTCAGTTGTTTGTGTAGTATTTGCGATACCTGATGCCGCCTGATCTTGTACTGCCTTTTCGCGAGCGCTAGCCATTTTCTCGATCTGCTCACCAATCATTTTGCCGATTCGCTTGTACGGATACCAAAAGGCTTGGCGTACACTGATGGGATGCTCGATGATTTTTACGATGGTCGCATTCCAATCCCGGCCCGTGCGGTCATAAAATATACCATTACGGCCTACCATTAAATTATCAGCATCACCATTCGTAAAAGCCGCAACTATAATCATCTTTTCATTGCCACCGCCTTCACGCTGACACTCACAATAAGCGAGGTAAGTGCCACTTAAATTGGCCATGATGCTGTGCTTGTTAATGTCTGTTACCCGTAAACAGAAATCGCAGCTACGACCATCTAAATATAAAGATCCTGCTTGAAAAATGGCCTTTCTTTGGGCTGTATAAAAATCACGGAATGATACAAAATTATTCAAAAGCCGAAATAGATCGCGGTGGTAGCGAATCAGTTTTTCTACAGAAATAATAGCATCTGATGCATCGGCAAGTGCTTTGTCTTCATGGATCAGAGACAAGACTTTCTCTTGATAGCCACTTGCCAGAATATATCGAATTCGCCTGATTCCTAAGGTTTCAACGGTAGCTCCGCGTTTAGCATCGAGCCATGCTTGATGCGCTGAGAAATGATTGCACAATTGTTGCCACTCTTCGTAATTAAGATTTTCTTTACCACCTAGCAGAGGACCGATCACTTTATTCTTAAATTCGGTGATTGCAAAAATCCACGCAGGGTTAATTCCTGCCTTAAGTGGAAGTAGCTTGTTCGCTTCAATTTTTGCAATAGGCAGGGAAGCAATTTGTTCGGAGTCAGTAGATAAATTTTTACTGGCGAGTGCTTCGTATTCTGTGAGTGCAGGATTGAGCGGTTCGCTTGCACGTTGATCGAATTCAGCAAGTCGGCAACGCGTAAAGTAATCATTAATTTTAATTTTTACACGATCAAACGCTGACTTGGCAGCTTCAGTCTCTTCGCCTAAGAGTAGAATATTGGTCGCATCGCGTTCCGCTTCCTGCCACCATTCCGAATAAGCTCTGGCTTCCAAAAAGAACTGATTGATTTTCTCTTCCGAGACACCGGGTAAACCGGATCGATCTTCTTCCGTTCCGACACAAGTCATAATGTCCTCAATGACTAATTGGGTATCAGTGTCAGTGGCTGTACTCGAAGGGATGATGCCGTCACCATTAAATTTTGTATCAGCAAAAATCTTATTCAGGTCTGCAGTATCCTCAACTGAGATGATCAACTCGTTTTTCTTGCCGATATTCAGCAAAATTTGTTTTGCTGAAGCTAATAACGCGGCTCCTTCCGGTGTGCTATCGTCAATAGAATTTAGCGGAAGAGTATCCGATCCCTTGGTAAGGTCCTCTGGCTGCTTAAGTAGTGACGTTGCCCAGTTAGCAGCAGCAATAATTTCTGGTACGCGTATATGTCCGTCTTTATCGGTATCAATGAACTCAAGCGTTTTACTGTCGAACTCAAGGTTGCTAGTTGGACAACTTAGGGCTGCCCAAAGCTTTGGGTCAAGTTCACCGAGAGATTTTAGATCGATCCCCTCTTCTAAACGGACTTGATCAAAACCACCGGAGCGAAAAAAGCGCCATTTATGTAGACTATTCATAATCTCTTTTTTTGTGATTATTTTATGTTTGTAGGTTTATTAAATACTTGTATTTAATAATAATTTTAATTTATAATGTGTTAATGTATGGGTGTTCGGCTTGGTGTGGTTATGCGATTTCAATTGTTTGCATCGAAGTTGCGCTTGCACACGATTTTGGTTGATCGATCTTTATTCACTTCGCGACAAACAAGCGGTGACGTGATTGTGATAGAAATTTCCTGTTAGCCCTAAAATATCTGCTTCATTTTGACAAACACTTAATCTCGAATGATTTCTGATACCGCTCTCTTTAAGATTAACTGGTAGTGCCTGAGCGCTGACCCTTGGTTGTGCATCATTTTTGGATGGAATTGACTCTACATCAAGCTGTACAGGCATGGTGCCAGAAGAACCAAAATCCAGTTGAATTGTGGCCCGTTTTGATAAATTGATAATTCGATCTCCACCACCACCCCAACGATCATTGATCCGCACTATGATTTGTTGCTTGGTTTTAAGGTTAGTCACTCGAACGTTACTGCCGATTGGCAGAGTTCGATGTGCTGCTGTCAATTGCTCAGGGTCATAGGGTTCGCCGCTTGCAGTGCGCCGCCCCTCCATGGCCGGAGCATAGTAGGTTGCTGTGCCAGTTTCGGAAGGCCATAGTCGTTTTTGAGTAGAATTATTGATTCGATCTTGACTAATTGACGTAGCCGAAACTTCTGCCTGCTGAGTGTTATGGTCATGGGCGTTGGATGTTCTATCAATGTCCTGAGTATTTATTATCGCAGTATTGGATTGTGTGGAATGCGAAGTATCATTTATTACTGGTGTTGCGATGCATCCACATAACAATAAAATAAGAGGGCTGTAAATATAACCATCTTTTATGGTGTTGTGTTTTTTCACTATTTTAAGATTAAAGGAGTTTTGTTAGCAGAATAGGACTTATCCTACACGATATCAAGTTCTATTATTTAATTATTTGAATATATAGTGGACTCGAATTTTGGGATGAAATTGGACGATCAGCCGCCTTGGGCGACTCATGGTTTAAGGTGCCTTTGAGGCGCTTACCCAATAAGCATAAGGCTTTTCCGAGGTAATTTAATTGAGTAAATCCATGAAGCAGCCGAGAAGTCCTGCGGAGTCGGTGCGGTGGCAAAAAAACCAAATACTAGCCATGAATGCGATCATTGACAATGCCAGCAATGTAGCAGGTACCATTAAATTTCTTTGTTCATATTTGGCTTTAATTGTCTTGGCAATATCGTCATAGGATTTCTCGGATACATCTTGTTCCGTTTCAGGAATTTCAGGAGTCTGATCATTTACTACTCTGTCCCCTTGCTCGGTTTTCTTTGTGATAAATGCCACGTAATTTTCTTTTTCTAACGGCGTTGGTGACGCTGTTTCCGGAACGGCATTATTGGCTACTTCCTGGGTTACTTGCTGCAATTCCTGCTTTTTTCTTTCTCTATTGTTGAGTAAGATGATGTAATGAAAAACATCGGTAATCAATCCCATTCTCTGTGTCGCTTCATAGATATCTTGTGCGTCGACGAGTGGCTTGCCTCGTTCATACGCGACATTGAATGATCTGTCACAGAGAGAATTAATCGTCCGTGGTGTTCCGCCGGAGCTAAATGCGATCGAAAGCGCTTCCCATCCGGTATCTGAAATTAGGTTGGGAGCTCCGCCGGCTACTTGAATGCGATGCGTGATATATTTCAGTACCCTATCAACATTCATTTTTCCCAGTGTTTCAAGTGCAGCGATTCGCTGCTTAAAGGGTGCCATCTCCGGTTTGTTGATTTTTTCCATCAATTCTTCCTGACCGAGAAGCAATAGCTGAATGAGTTTAGCGGATCCTTCTTCGAGATTGTTTAGTAACCGAATGCCGTTGATAACATCATCTGACATCAGATGTGATTCATCCATAATGACTAGGCATTTTTTTCCTTCAGAATTGATTCTTAACAGCGCATTTCTGATATCCCGCATTACAAAGGTTTTTTCAGATGATGTAGGTTGTAATCCAAGCTCCTGCGCAAGAAATAGATACAGATCAGAACTGTTGGCAGGCGGCTCAGCCATCCAGATTACCTGGATGTCTTCGGGAAAATCAGATTTTATCATCTGACTGAGTGTGGTTTTGCCGGAGCCGATTGGTCCGGTTACGACGATTAAACCTCGACCGCTCTGTAAAGATCCGGAGATCTGTTTGCGTATACGAGCATGATCGCCCTGATCATAAAAGAACAGTGGATCCGGTACATTCTCAAATGGAAGTAAATTAAGGTTAAAGTGCTGTGCGTACATGTGCATTAATTTGTTCCTTCTTGCGGCATTAGTTTTACTTCGACTCTACGATTTTTTGCTCTACCTTCTTCGGTCGTGTTGGAGGATATCGGGCGAGTATCACCATAACCAGTAGCTGATATCCGGTTTTTCGGGATCCCATGCAACACCAGGATGTTTGCAATGGCTTTTGCACGGCGTAATGATAAATCCATATTATCGGTACCTGGTTTACCGGTTGGGATGTTGTCGGTATGGCCTTCTATGAGGACGCGGCTATCTGGAGATGATGATATTTCTTTGACCAAATTTTCAATCGTAGCGTAAGTAACATCTTGGAAAACATCTTGTCCAGAAAGAAATGTTTTGCCATCAAATATTGTCAGTGTTCGTGATTGAGATTTAGTATCGATAGTTTTATTGTCTTTTAAAGCGCTTTCAGTTGTTGCCGGTTGATTCTTAAACTGGGTAATTGTTTTATCCACACCTTCAACAAGCGCCCTGTTGGTATCCTGATCTTCAGTTAAATAATTGAAGGCATCGGTGGTTGATTCAGGGATGGATGCCGGAATAGGAGCTGGCGATACAGGAATAGGCATTATTTCCGACCGATAATCTTGAGAAGCCATTGCGTGAACCGGAAGTTTTAACGCCTTAAACGTGACAATCGCCGATAGGGAAAAAAATATAACAGACAGCCCAATAATAATAGAACGCATCATAAAGTACTCGATTTAATATGTTTTAGAACTTAAGCGAGTATTAACGGACTTAAATCAAAATATTTTAACGCATTGAACGATACTTTGCTTATTTGAATGGAATTCGTCAATAAATACCTTGAATTTAAATCGGAATGTTGCAATCCGTACAAAAGATGATTGCGAACCATTGTATAGCTGTGCGGTGGTTCCTTCACGCGCTGATCATCAGCGGAATTGGGTCAGCCAATTTCTATTACTCAATGTAAATTTTTCCCCAAATAAGTTAGTTGAAGCATGGTGCCATGCACATTTTATTGGGTCGCGGCAATTTTGCATAGATGGATGCGGCTTTGCGCAAGTATCTTAATAAAGCGACTCAAGGTGTGCATGTAAGTTTTAAGGCATGTCACCCACTACTGTCCCGTTAACGAGAAAGCGCTGCGACCCTTTTTATGCCTAATTGGTATAATAAGTTTTTTCATAAACTGTTCATGAATTTGAGACGCTTGCAAAGCGACATCATTCAGGTCTTTCTTTCCACACTGCATCCAGATGATCGCAATTTGTGGCACCTGCACCGGCACAACTGGCAGGCCGAATCAGTTTGCGTGATATTGTGGAAAATGTTTCTGCACAAGCCCATCGTCCTTTCCCCTGGGGAGTGCGGAACTGACACGCTCGAACTTGTTACGCATTAACGAAGATAAAGGCTCTATTGCAAATATCTGTTGAATTGCAAGTTAAAGTTGCATCGGAATGTAAGAAGAGAGCGTATACATCAAGAAATCCAATAAATTTGTAGTTTCCACCACGGGAAAAAGAGCCAAAAATGGCCAGTAGCCATTGTTTTAGATTCCAGGCGCAAGCTGCTATCAGCGGATAGATGTGATCGCCGATGGCGGCTTTCCCGCGCGAAATCTCAACATAACGCAGGATTTCTGGTAACGTATTGCTGTCATGCAAGTTCTGTTCGTGACTGATTACACCGACGATCAGATTACCTTTTGCGGTACT
>LNFM01018253.1_pt1 | contig 13381 bp, 16 predicted proteins | sample 596031 | NCBI WGS metagenome assembly LNFM01 (sample SAMN04254537, study PRJNA301005) | activated carbon metagenome | isolation source: dual media filters at the Ann Arbor, Michigan drinking water treatment plant | place: USA: Ann Arbor
TGCTGATCTATGCCGGCTTCCTGTTCGTCGAGCAGGTCCATTTCAAGCGCAAGCTCGCGATCATCTTCGGCGAGGGCGAGAACCAGGCCCGCGTCCGCGCCGTGCTGGAACGGATCGACCGCGAGATCCGCATCTACATCCGCATCAAGACCACGCTCGCGGCAACGACCGCAGCGCTTGCCTATCTGATCATGGCCTGGGTCGGCGTCGATTTCGCCGGCTTCTGGGCGGTGCTGGTGTTCTTCTTCTATTACATCCCCACCGTGGGCTCGATCCTGGCCATCGTGGCGCCGGCCCTGCTCACGCTGGTCCAGTTCGACCACCTGACGCCTTTTTTGATCGTGCTGTTCGTTTTCGGCAGCATCCAGGTCGTGACCGCCAACGTCATAGAGCCGGCCATCATGGGCCACACGCTCAACCTCTCGCCGCTGGTGGTGATCGTCTCCCTGGTCGTGTGGGGCACGCTGTGGGGCGTGGTCGGAATGTTCCTGTGCGTGCCCATCACCGTGGTCAGCCTGATCGTGCTGGCGCAATTCGAAACCACGAGGCCCGTCGCCGTTCTGTTGTCGGCCGACGGCGACATTCCCAAGCCTTATACGGAGAACGGGCAATGAAGCCGCTCGTCTTCTTGCTGCTGCTCACCGTCCCCTTGGTCACCGCGGCGCAGACGCGACCGCCGGCGGCGCCGCGCGAGGAAGGCCAGCCGCCGGGCCCCGAAGTCAGGTACGTCTGCCCCGGCGCCACCGATTTCAGCGCCGTCTTTTCCAAGGACGGCGACCTCGCCACGCTCACGGTTGCCGGCCAGCCCGAGATCGAGCTGCCCCGCCAGCGCTCCGGCTCGGGCTTCGCCTACGGCGACTCCTACTACGAATTGCGCGGCCGTGGCCGCGAGGCGACGCTCACGGCGGCCGGCCGCGCGATGCGCTGCCACGCCGCCGGCCGTCCCGGCGATCCGCCCCGTACCTTCTCGGCGCCCGGCCTCACTGTTACGCTGTTCCCCGACGGCACATTCCGGCTGCGCGAGACTCGCGAGGGCAGCACCGAACCGACCCTCGACCTCGGGCAATGGTCGCAGGAAGTGGACGGCGGTGTCCGGCTGATCCTGCGCGGTAGCCTCGTGACGCGGCGGGCTTTCCGAGAGGCGAACGACAGCCGCTTGATCGCCGACAACGGCACCGAGCTCGTTCAGACCGCCACCGACAGGATCGACGGCCGGTTCCAGCTTGAAGGCCTCTATCGCGATGCGCAGGACGGCGGCCTTTTCACCGAGTGCTTCACCGGGCGCACCTACGGCGTGGCCCCGCGCGGCGCCGAACCGGAACTCGAGCATGCCTGGGTGCAGGCAGCTCCCTCGCGCGACGCCCAGCTTTTCTTCCAAATCATGGGCCGCTTCGGCGACGCTGGCGAGATCGAGGTCGACCGCGTTCTCAATCTCAAGCCCAATGCAACGTGCCCGCCGCCGTCGCCGCGAAGCGCGGCGCTGCGCGGTACCGAATGGCGCGTTCTCGAGATCGACGGCAACCGGCTGGTCTTCGGCGACGGCGTGCGACGGCCGACGCTGACGCTCGACGACGAGGGGAAATTCTCGGCATCGACCGGCTGCAACACCATGGGTGGCGACTACGTGCTCGATCCCGACGGCCTGCGCTTCATCGCCGGCCCAATGACCCTCGCCGCCTGCCAGCCGCCGTCCGATGCCGTCGAGCGGCGCTTCATCGACGCACTGGGCGCGGCCAGGAGCGCCCAGATCGCCGTGACGACGCTCGATCTCAAGGATGCCAGCGGCAAGCTCCGCCTGCGTCTCGAGGCCAGAGGTCGGTAGAGTTTGTCGCTAATAGGTGGGCTCCGCTGTCGGATCGGCCTGGAGGACGAGGATTTTGCCGCCTTGGTCGAGTTCGACGCGCAGGAAAGGCAGGCCCGACGGCACGGTCTGCTCGAATTCGCGGACGATCTCGTCAAACAATCGAACGTAAAGCTTCCACTCGACCATGCCCGGCTCGATCGACATGCGCGCCGGCTCACGCCAGTCGAGCGCCCGGACACCGCTCTTCTGAATATTGTCGACCGGCCGATCGCGGATCAACGTCGCCTCAAAGCGGCCGATGGTGGCCGTGCGCGCCGCCTTCGCGGCCGGCCGGGCCAGCACGGCGACGCAGAGCTGGCCGGACGTTTCCTCGGGCGCAAACTCGACGGAGCCGGCGTTCATCGTCGGATCAGCGATGTCGTCGAGCCAACCCAGGCGTTCAACGATGATGACGCGACTGCGCTCCTTGTCGAAGCGCCACCCTTGTGGAGGATCGAAGCAACGCCGCACGGTGCGCGTCTCGCCCGGCGGCGCCCGAGACAGAATCTCCGGCGAGACCAGCGTGTTCGATTCGAGCTCCGTCGTGCGTACCCGCTGGTCAAGGGCAAAGGAGCCGGGACGATCGGGTAGCACCGTGAACAACAGTTGGAACGTCGTCGTCCGGGAGCTGCGACGGACGATCAACGATCCCGACGCAAATGTCGTGCGCGTGGCGTCGTTGGCGAAGGCACTGCGCGGCACCGAGAAGCGCAGCCGCTCCGGCGCAATCGCGGCATCGCCGCGCCAGGTCCCGATCGCGAGAACCGGAGGCGGTCCGCCGCCCGAGGAGAGGAAGACTCCCGTCACCTCGATCTGGACCGTCGGATCGTCGTCGCCCGACGCCGCGAAATCGGGGGCGTAACGCGGCACTGTCGGCGTTGCCGAGGATGGATTCGCGGAGGGCGGCGGCGACCCTCCCGCCACTCCCGGCCGCAAGTCGAGCCGCAGCGCCACTTCCGGCGGGGCGGCGGCCGAGCCCCATGGCGTCAAGGTGAGCTCGCCCGTGGCGCGGCGCGGCGGCACGAAACGCGGCGTGTAAGCCAGCACCACTGGCGCGTCGTCGAGGCCGGCGATCCGCTCCAATTGAGTCGTCGCCTGCTCAGCCGCCTTGTAGGCCGCGCGCCGGGCCCCATCCCCGGGCCGATCAAGCGCATCCTTGATGGCGGCGTTGAGCCGATCGATCTCCGCGAACGACTGGAGGCGGCCGGCGGGCAGTCGATCGAAGACGTGCTCTGCATCGGACTCGTACCGCGCGACTAAGGCGTCGGTCAGCAGACTGGCCGTCCGGAACGACTGAAGCAGGCCAATTCTTGCCTCGCCATCGGCGCGCGCCTGCAGGCTGGCGCGCTCGGCCCGGAGCATCGCGAGCTTTTCGCCGATTGTGGCGCTGATTCTCGGCGCTTCGGCGCGGCCGAAGGCCATGAAGAGGACGACAGCTGCGGCACACAGCAAGAGCACCGCCACACCAATCGTGCGCAGCCGCTTGCGGTCTTCGGTCGGGTTCGGGCCAGCCGTCATGCGGCGGGTTCTAGCACGGCCGCCGGCGAAGGTACCGGCGGCGGATCGTCAGTAGGAGAAGAGAACAGGCAACGGTGAACTCAGGATCAGGTGGCGGGTCATGCCGCCGAAAATCATCTGCCGCAGGCGACTTTGCGTGTAGGCGCCCTTCACGATCAGGTCGGCGCCGACAGCGATGGCCGTGTCGACGATCGTTTGGCCTGCCGAGCGCGACCCAGGCTTTTCATGCTGGCTGGTGACGTTCAACCCGTGGCTCTTGAGCGACTGGGCGATCTCGGCCGAGGTCGGTCCCGGCACCATCGCACCATCGACGCTCAGCACCACGATCCCCTCGGCGCCGCTCAGCACCGGCATCGCAAGTGAAATGGCGCGTGCGCTTTCGGTCGAGCCGTTCCAGGCAAACAGGATGCGCTTGCCCACAAGCCCGTTGAAACCCGCCGGCACGACCAGGACCGGACGGCCCGAATCGAACAATGCGGTTTCGAAGACGCTTTCCGGCATTTTCGGCAGCGCCCCTGGCTGAGGCAGGACGATCAGATCATAGGCGCGCCCGATCGTGCCGATTGCGGTCGGGCCACTGTCGTCGGCCGAGCGCCACTCGGACTGGAGCCCCGTCGCGCGCTGATCGAACGCCTGCTTCACTGCGGCAACGCGCTGACGCTCCTCGGCATCCTCGGCCAGTCCACCGCCGATCGGCGCACCCATGCCGGCATCGGCCCATGCCATGCTCATGACACCGTAGGACGGCGGTTCGAGCCCAACCAAACGGGCGTCGAATTTTCGCGCTATCTTGGCCGCCAAATCGAATGTGGACGGATCTTCTGCCGTCCAGGCCATTGTCAGAATTGATTTCATGACACGCCCTCCCTGTTGCCGGACGATAACATGCGGCTTGCCGCTGCCCGACCATCAACTTCGATCACGATGGAAAATATGGATATCGTGAACAAGTTGATACAATTCATTCGTTGAATACATGATTTGAATCAATAAGTTAGTATCAATATCTCAACTATTTATTGAGATAGGGGCGCATATCGGCCCCAGCGGTTGTGTCGATCACCCTCAGACAATCCCCAGAACGTCTTGGGGCGGTGGACACAAAAGCCGATCAAAAGACGTCTTTTTCCTTGGGAGATACAAATGCTGTCCATTTTCCGTCGCCTCATGAAGAACGAAAACGGCGCCACCGCCATCGAGTACACGCTCATCGCCTCGCTGATCGCCGTCGCGGCCATCACTGCAATGAAGACCGTCGGCACCAAGGTCAACAACACGCTGAATGCCGTCGGCAACAGCCTCAGCTGATTGTTCTTCGTTCAGCCTAAGCATGGGCGGTCCGGCAACGAACCGCCCATGATTTCCTGAAAGACAACTGGCACGCCACACGCCTCTGGAGATTCAGATGCTATCCATTTTCCGTCGCCTGATGAAGAACGAGAAGGGCGCCACTGCCATCGAGTACACCCTCATCGCCTCGCTGATCGCCGTCGCGGCCATCGCCGCGATGAATACCGTCGGCACCAAGGTCAACAACACGCTGAACACCGTCGGCAATAGCCTCGGCTGATCGACCTTCGTTCAGTCGAAACATGGGCGATCCGGCAACGGATCGCCCATTTCTTTGGTGGTACATCCGCGCCCTATACCAACGTTACATGTCGCACATTGTGCGCGCCGCCTTGTCCGGTAGACTCCAGCCAACACGTCGGCAATCGGGTGAATTCTCTCGCCGCGGGCGAGGAAGAAACTCATGCCAAAACCTCCGCCGTCCACCCCGCTGGCCTTCATCGGCCGCCTCGTCGCCATCCGGCACGGCGCGACCACCGTCAGGTACACCACGCTCAGCAGCTGCAGTTCGCTCGCGCTGCTGCTCGCCATCGCCGCGATTGCAGTGCTCTCGCAGGTCCAAGGCGGAACGGACGTGTCGCCCGGCGCCACGGCCGACGTGTCAGGCTGAACGAACTCCGAAGAACCGCCGAAACCTGCCCGGCTGTTGCTCAGGCGATCTGGGATGCCTTGGGCACGATCCACGCGAAGCGATCGGACAGTGCCGCGAGCGTGATGCGATTGATGGAAGCCGCGTCGATCGTCGCTCCCCCGGTGGCGTCGGGCAGATCCCGCGTCGCCACCGTATCGGCGGCGATCGTGCTCATGAAACCTTGGTCGGTCGCCGCCCGCACCGTCGCCGAGACACACATGTGAGTCATGAATCCGCCGAGCCGACGGCGGCCAGGTGCTTGGCCAGCTCGGTGCCGGCGAAAGCATTGGGGAGCGCCTTGTCGACGATCGTCTCGCCGGCGCGCGGTGCAAGCTGGGCGACAATCTCATAGCCGGTCGAAGACGGATTGAATGCCTTGCCCTTGGATTGATGGCGGACGTGCACCACCGGGGCACCGGCCTTCCGGGCCTTGTCGAGCAGCCCGGCAAGCGCCTCGACCGCCGTGGCCACGCCGGCCAGTGGCAACAGGCCGTCGGTGTACTCACGCTGTGCGTCGATGATCAGCAAGACACCGTCCGCCGTTGTCGCCGGCGTGGGCGTGGCGCCCGCCATCTGCAGCATGGTCATTGCCATGGTCTTCTCCCAACTAAACCAAATTGTCTACGCTACGGTTGTGTACGTTCCGGGTACATCAACGCGCAATACGATCATTTTGGCAAGGCCTACGATGCGATGCCGCGGCGGGGCCATTCACGACTGCGTCATGCACGGCAGCGGCCACGACGCGATCGATTGCAGCGTTCCAGCGATAGCGCAGCCGTCCGACATTGATCCCGAACTCGCGCGCGAGACGTGACCACGACAACCCAACTGCGCGTGCCCAGACGAGTTGACGATCCGTATTGTCGAGCCCTCGCAGCCATGGCAGCACTCTGTCGAGTTCGGAGATTGCCCGCGGCCCAGGCGGAAGCCTGGGCGCGCGCGAGGAAACCCGGCCACCCGCGTCATCTGGATCGATCGGCATCATCGGCCACGATGACTGTTCCGGCGCCGGCCTGCCGTTCCGCGGCATCGGCAGGCGCCTCAGAGTGTCGGCCGCCCGTTCCAGGGTGACGATCACCACGCGCCGGACTTCGGCAAAGCTCAAGTCAGCGGCCATGACGGCCTCCGTTCTTTTCGGTTTCTGCAATCAGTTCGGCAAGGACGCGATCGGCGGACAGGCCGAGCGCGCGGGCAGCTTCGCGGGCCAGCGGTCGTGCCATGAAGGGCAGGACGTCGACCGGGCGAAGGCCCATCTTCGCGGCAAGGAGCCTGGCGATCCGGGCACCATGGTAGTTCGCGGCAGCGGCACGCCCGCCGAAAGCGGTGGCGAAGCGCTGGGTGGGGAGTCGATCGTAAAGTCTGGGATAGGACATCCGTACCTCCTGTTGGCAGGAGTATAGGATTATTCGTCCCTGTCAATCGTACAATTCCTAGTAGACGAATAGGTCGTCAGCTGGCAAAATGCCAGCATCATGGACGCACCCCGCAAAGTATTGGTCGATACTCTGGCGCGTCGGCCGGATCTCGATCTCAAGAATCTCTCGCTGGCCATTGGCCGCAATCACGCCTACCTCCAGCAGTACTTGATGCGCGGCTCGCCGCGCGAACTGCCCGAGGTTGCACGACATGGTCTGGCGCCCCTGCTGGGAGTTTCGCCGGACGACCTGCGGTCTACCGCAGCGCCTCCCGGCGCCGGTGGCCGGCTCGACGGCGACCTCCGCATGGCGGGTCCGCTGCGGGCCGCCGATCGCGCCGACCTTCCGGTCTATGCCTCGGCCGAAGGCGGCAATGGCGCCATTATCATCACCAGCGAGCCGATCGACTATGTGCGCCGGCCTGAGCCGCTCCTCTCGGTACGCGACGGCTACGGCTGCTACGTCATCGGCGACAGCATGAGCCCGGCTTACGAGCAGGGCGACCTCCTGCTCGTCCATCCCGGCCGGCCCGTGCGGCCCGGCGACGACTGCGTCTTCGTCCGCGACCAGGGCGACGGCGCCCAGCAAGCCCTGGTCAAGCGCCTGCTGCGGATCACGCCGGAGAAATGGCGGGTCCGGCAGTTCAATCCGGCGAAGGATTTCGACCTCGATCGCAGCCAGTGGCAGAAGGTCCAGCTGATCGTCGGCAAGTATTCCCGCTAGCCTATCGCTTAACGTCCCATAGGAGTTTGTCCTATCTAACCCTATCGTCCTCGAACGGAGGGGAGATGGAAAGCACCTATTATCTCATCGTCGAGCAGCAGGCCGGCGGCCAGTGCCTCAGGACCATCGATGAATATGCCTCGGCTGACCGCTTGGTCGCCGATGCCGCCGACTACGAGGCCGGGGAGTTCTCCGGGCGCTGGGTCGGGGCCCTGAAGCTGCTGTTCGACGGTTCGGGCCGCCTGGTCTCCGCCCATCCCTTGGCGGACGTTGCAGCCGATGTGCATGCCGAACTCGCGTCGCGCGCGGAATGGCGCCAGCGCCAGGCCGCTCTAGACCGCTGGCCGGCGCGCTAGCGACCGTGAGGGACCGATCATGAAGGCGATCATCGTCGGTGGCGGCATCATGGGCCTCAGCACCGCGTGGGGACTGGCGCGTGACGGCCACGAGGTCGAACTGTTCGAGCAAGGCCCGCTGCCCAATCCACTGGCCTCGTCGATGGACGAGCATCGTCTCATCCGTCATCCCTACGGCGATCACGTGGGCTATGCCCGCCTGATCGACGACGCCTATGCCGCCTGGGATCTGCTGTGGGGCGACCTCGGCCAGCGCCTCTACGCTGCCACCGGAACGCTGGCGCTCACTGGCAATGGTGCCGATTGGGCGGAACGCTCGGCTGCAGCGCTTGCGACCATCGGCAAGGCCATGACTGAACTGCCGGTGGCTGATTTGCGGCATCGCTTTCCGCAGATCGAAGCCAAGGGCGTGGAGCGCGCCTTCTGGATCGACTCGGGCGGCGTGCTGTTCGCCCAGGACATCGTCGCGGCGCTTGCGCAGCATCTCGCGCGCCAGCCAAGTGTGCGCTTGCATCCCCACACGACCGTGCGCTCCGTCGACCTCGAGCGGGGCCGCATCGTCACCGAGGCCGGCGCGGCACATACCGCCGACGTTGTCGTGGTCGCCGCCGGTGCCTGGGTCGGTCGCCTGCTGCCGGATCTCGGGAGGCACCTGATCCCGTCGCGCCAGGTCGTCATCTATTTCGACCTGCCGCACGAGGATCGCGCCGCCTGGGCCAAGGGGCCGATAATCATCGAGAAAACCGGCGACGTCGGGCTCTACCTGGTGCCGCCGATGGAAGGTCGCGGCTTCAAGGTCGGCGACCACGAGTTCAGCCGATCCGGCGACCCGATGGCCGAGCGCACCGCGAGCGAGGACGATATCCGGCCTCTACTGAAGCGCTGCCGCAGCCTGTTGCGCGGCTTCGACCGCTGGCGCACCGATCGGCTGAAAGTCTGCTTCTACACCGTGACCGACGACGAGCGTTTCCTGGTCGAGAAGCGGGCCGCATGCGGCTGGGTCATGTCGCCCTGCTCCGGCCACGGCTTCAAGTTCGGTGCCTTGATGGGACTGGAACTCGCCCGCACGCTCGCTTCGGACCGCGATGCCGCGGCTCATGCAAGATGGGCGGCTGGTCTGGAAGCGACCACACCGACCTGACAAAATGCCCTGAACTCAGGAAAGAGAGAGAAACATGGCTTCCCGCAAGCGCACCCCAGCTGCGCCGAAAGCGACCGGATTGCGCCAGGGGCTCGCCACCTATGGCGACGCAGGCTTTTCCTTGTTCCTCCGCAAGGCCTTCATCAAGGCGGCGGGCTACACCGACGACGCGCTCGACCGGCCGATCGTGGGCATCACCAACACCTTCAGCGACTTCAACCCATGTCATGGCAACGTCCCCGACCTGATCGAGTCAGTGAAGCGCGGCATCCTTCTGCAGGGCGCGCTACCGATGGTGTTTCCCACCATCTCGATCCACGAGAGCTTCTCGCATCCGACCAGCATGTACCTCCGCAACCTGATGGCGATGGACACCGAGGAGATGGTGCGCGCGCAGCCGATGGACTCCGTCGTCATGATCGGCGGCTGCGACAAGACCCTGCCAGCCCAGCTCATGGCTGCCGCCAGCGCCGACCGTCCCACCATCGTGCTGCCTGTCGGCCCCATGCTCGTGGGTCACTTCAAGGGCGAGGTGCTGGGCGCCTGTACCGACTGCCGCCGCCTGTGGGGCCAGTATCGCGCCGGCACCTTCTCCGAAGCAGACATCCAGCAGGTGAGCGAGCGGCTGGCACCGACCAAAGGCACCTGCATGGTGATGGGCACCGCCAGTACCATGGGCTGCATGGTCGAGACGCTGGGCATGGGGCTTCCCAACAGCGGTTCGATCCCGGCCACGCATTCCGATCGTCTGCGCGTCGCCGAAGCCACCGGCAAGCGTGCGGCCGAGATGGCCAAGAGTGGCGGGCCGAAGCCCAGCGAGATCATGACGAAAGCGGCCTTCCGCAATGCGCTTACCGTCATGCAGGCGATCGGCGGCTCGACCAACGCGCTGGTCCATCTCACCGCCGTCGCACGCCGCCTCGGCATCGCAATCAGCCTCGAGGAGTTCGACGAGATCGGCCAGAACGTGCCAGTGCTGGTCGACCTGAAACCCTCCGGCGATCACTACATGGAGCACTTCCACTGGGCCGGCGGCAATTCGCGCCTGATGAAGGAAATCCGCGGCAAGCTCGACGAGGCGGCGTTGACGGTAAGCGGCCGCACGCTGAAGCTGGTGATCGACGGAGCCGAGATGGTGCCCGGCCAGACCGTGATCCGGACGCCCAAGAACCCGATCAAGCCCACAGGTGGCATGGCCGTGTTGCGCGGCAACCTCGCGCCGCGTGGCGCCGTCATCAAGCACTCGGCGGCCTCGCCAGCACTGCTGACCCACACCGGTCGCGCCGTTGTGTTCGATTCGCTCGAGGACCTGGCACTACGCGGCGACGATCCGAAGCTTGACGTGAAGGCCGACGACATTCTCGTCCTGCGCAATGCCGGCGCGAAGGGTGCGCCTGGCATGCCCGAGGCCGGCTCCTTCCCGATCCCGATGAAGCTCGCGCGCGCCGGCGTGAAGGATATGATCCGCATCTCCGATGCCCGCATGAGCGGCACTGCCTTCGGCACCATCGTGCTGCACGTCTCGCCCGAGGCGGCAAACGGCGGGCCGCTGGCTCTGGTGAAGAACGGCGACCGCATCACGCTCGATGTGCCCAAGCGCAAGCTCGAACTGCTCGTGTCGGCCACCGAACTCGCCAAGCGGCGCAAGGCTTGGAAGGCACCGCCGCCGCATCCCGGCAGCCATCGCGGCTATGCGAGCCTCTACTTCGACACGGTGCTGGAGGCCGACGAAGGCGTGGACTTCGATTTCCTGGGATCGGCGGGCGCGAAGCGCTAGCGGATGGCCGACACCCAGCTCCCGAAAATCTCCGTTGTCGTCACGTGCTACAACTGCCGTGACTATATCGGCGACGCCATCCGCTCGGTGGCGCGCCAGACCCTGCGCGACTTCGAGTGTGTGATCGTCGACGATGCCTCGACCGACGATTCCGCCGCGGTGGTCCGCCAGACGCTCGACGAGCTCGCCGATTCGCGCTTCTCGCTGATCAGGCTCGACAAGAATGTCGGCCAGACCGGGGCCACGCGCCGCGGTCTCGCGGCCACAAGAGCGACGTTCGTCTGCTTCCTCGATTCCGACGATCTGTGGAACGACGACTTCCTCGAACGCCACCTCGCCGCCCATCTCAACGAGACCTATGCGGTTGGCTTCACCGCCTGCAACGCCCGGCTGATCGACGGCCAGGGTGCCCTGATCGCCGGCTGCGTCTATTGGTTCGGCAAGGATCGCGCCCGCGTCGATCGCGACCAGGCCTTCGCCCCGGTCGACCCGGCCCGCGTGCCCAAGCTCGATGCCATCAACGGCACGGCGCGCTGGGAGACCCAGACGCCCTATCGCCTCTACACCAAGCGTGTCGTGCATTGGGTCTGGGTCAGCACCTCGTCGATGATGTTCCGCCGCTCGCTGATCGACCTCGTCTTCCCCGACGACGACGAGGCGTTCCGCTTGCACATGGATTTCTACATCGTCGTCATGGCCCAGATGGTGGCGGGCTCGCTGCTGATCGACGAGGCGCTTTACTCATATCGGCTGCACGGCCGCAACGGCGCCGCCGACAACCCCGTCCTGGGCGGGCGACTGCATCTCTCCAGCCGCAACTGGGGCGACACGCACGGCCGCATGCTGGATCGCATGCAGACGGCGATGACCCGCGACCGCGAGCGGTTCATCCTGGCCCTGGGCGATCGGCAGTATCGCCGCATGCTGTTGCGCATGCGCGCTGCCCGCGCCGGCCCTCTGCTGGGATGGGCTCTGATCGTCCGGAGCTGGCTGGTCTGATTCCGGGGTCTCAGGAACGGCGACCGGCGATGAAGTCAGCCATCGCCACGATGTCGTCGCGCCGGAACCATGGCAGGTGCATTTCGGCCGGCTGCGCATCCGAGGCGATGGCAGCGACATTGGGATCTTCCGCCGCGAGGGGCAGCCCCTCTCCCGCCCGCACCTCGATCTTGGGATGCGCCTCGCGCTTGTAGCCTTCGATCAGGACAAGGTCTGCCGGCGCCAGGCGCGCCAGCACCTCGGCCAGCGGGGCCTCGGCCTGCTCGCGCATGATCGCGTAGCGCAGCCCGCCGACCACCGCCACTTCGCGAGCGCCCGCTGCTCGGTGACGGTAGGAATCCCGGCCCGGCTGATCGACATCGACGTCGTGATGGGCGTGCTTGATCGTCGAGACGCGCCATCCGCGCCGGACGAACTCCGTCACCAGCCGCTCGACCAAGGTGGTCTTGCCGGCGTTCTTCCAGCCGGTGACGCCGAAAACACGCGATGCGGTCACGAAAGGATCCGCTGGGCGTTGGCATAGACGGTGAGGCGGCCGTCGCGCACGAAGGCGACGAGGGCGATGCCCGCCTGCTCGGCCGTCTCGATGGCAAGCGACGTCGGCGCCGATACGGCGGCGACCGCCACAGCACCAAGGGCGGCGGCCTTTTGCACCATTTCGTAAGAGCAGCGGCTGGTCACCACCACGAAGCCGCCCTCGCGGAGCGCAGCCGACGCCGCCAATGCGCCGCCCAGCTTGTCGAGGGCATTGTGCCGGCCGACGTCTTCGCGCACCAAGGCCAGCGTGCCATCCGCGGTGGCCCAACCGGCGGCATGGGTGGCGCCGTTCAAACTGTTGATGCGTTGCTGACCTGGGAGCGATGCCATCGCGCGCTCGATCGCCGCGCGCGACACGGTGCCGGCGGCCTGCGAGACCGGCACCGGACGGAGGGCGGCGTCCAGGCTGTCGACACCGCACAGGCCGCAGCCGGTGCGTCCGGCGAGGCTGCGCCGCCGCTCCTGCAGGCCGGCCATCCGCTGGTTCGCAATCTTCAGCCGGACTTCGATGCCGCGTCCAACCGACTCCACTTCGATGTCGTGTATTTCCGACGCCTTCTCGACGATGCGCTCGGTGAGCGAAAAACCGCGGGCGAAGTCTTCCAGGTCGCATGGTGTCGCCATCATCACCGCATGGCTGATGCCGTTGTAGACCAGCGCCACCGCAACCTCCTCAGCCACGATCTCGTCGCGCGTTTCGACGCCCGCGGCCGTGAGCCGTCGTGCGGGGCGATGAACGGATCCCGCCTCGGTCATCGTGCCGTCTCGTCGATGCGCAGATGCCTGCCCTCGCGGTCGAAGAACATCCCGCGATTGAAGGCGAGTGGGTCGGCTTTCACGTCGGCTTCGACCTGCTTCAGCTTGGCGGCAGCCACGGCGTCAGGCAGCGGTCCGCCCGCATGTCCCAGCCCGACGAAAAAGGCGACGCCGTCCCAGGGAGTGCGGGCACTGTCGAGCAGGCCGCGCATCTCGGGCCACGGCATGTCGTCGCCGATCAGATGGGCGTAGCTCGATTTCACGGGGATGACCTGGTCGGTGCCGATGCTGACCAGGACGATGAAGACCGACTTCGAGCAGTGGCTGGGGGC
>LNFM01010167.1_pt1 | contig 13380 bp, 11 predicted proteins | sample 596031 | NCBI WGS metagenome assembly LNFM01 (sample SAMN04254537, study PRJNA301005) | activated carbon metagenome | isolation source: dual media filters at the Ann Arbor, Michigan drinking water treatment plant | place: USA: Ann Arbor
TCAGCGCCCAGAAGTGCACGATCGACAGGCGATACGAGTAGACGGGGCGCTCGGCCTGCTTGGGGATGAAGTAATACATCATCCCGAGGAAGCCTGCGGTGAGGAAGAAGCCCACCGCGTTGTGGCCGTACCACCACTGCACCATGGCGTCCTGCACGCCGGCATAGGCCGAGTAGGACTTGAATCCGTCCACCGGCAGCGCAGCGCTGTTGACAATGTGCAGCATGGCCACGGCGAGGATGAAGGCGCCGAAAAACCAGTTGGCCACATAGATGTGGCGCACCTTGCGCTTGCCGATGGTGCCGAAGAAAACCACCGCGTAAGCCACCCACACCACCGCAATCAGGATGTCGATCGGCCACTCGAGCTCGGCGTATTCCTTGCCCGAGGTGAGGCCCAACGGCAGCGTGATGGCCGCCAGCACGATCACCAGTTGCCAGCCCCAGAAGGTGAAGGCTGCGAGACCATCGGAGAAGATCCGCGTCTGGCAGGTGCGCTGCACCACGTAGTAGCTGGCGGCAAAAAGTCCGCAGCCACCGAAGGCGAAAATCACTGCATTGGTGTGCAGCGGCCGCAAGCGGCCGTATGACAGCCATTCAATGCCGAGGTTGAGCTCGGGCCAGGTCAGCTGGGCGGCAATGATCACACCCACCAGCATCCCCACCACCCCCCAGACCACCGTCATGATGGTGAACTGCCGCACCACTTTGTCGTTGTAGACCGCCGAAGGGCTGGCCTTGTTTGTCACGGACATACAGAACTCCTCACAAATGTCACTCGTTGAAGTGTCTTGCGCGATGGCGTCCGGCGCCTTGACCTATGTCAAGCGGGCTCAATCGCTTTTGAGAATCCGCTCACCTTCGCGCTCGATGTTGTCGAACTGCCCCGACTGCAAGGCCCACCAGAACACGCCGATGATTCCGAACACGAGCAGCACGGACAGGGGAATCAGCAGGTACAGGATGTCCATGGGGTCGGGCTCTGGGAATCGGGTGGGGTTCGGTCCATGCTACGCCGATGCGGGCGCAGAAACCGGGTTGAACGCCGATGAAGCTGGGGTTCTTCCCGCCAGGCGAAAGGCGTTGCCGATCACCAGCAGCGAGCTGCCCGCCATGCCCAGGCCAGCCAGCCAGGGCGGCATCCAGCCCACCAGAGCCAGCGGCACGGCCACCACGTTGTAGGCGGCGGCCCAGATCAGGTTCTGCCGTACCACGCGCAGGGTGGCGCGCGCCTGCATGAGCGTGTGCACCACGTCCATCACCTGCCCGCCCTGGATCACGTAGTCCGACTGGGCCTGAGACAACGGCGCGGCCTGGCCAAGCGCAAACGAGGTGTCGGCGCACGCGAGCACCGGCCCGTCGTTGAGGCCGTCGCCCACCATGGCAAGGGTGAGGCCTTGCGCCTGCAGCCGGGTCACCTCCAGCAGCTTCTGCTCGGGCGTGGCGCCGGCGATCACGTGGTCCACGCCAACCGCCTGGCCCACGGCTTCGGCCGCAGCGGCGCGGTCACCCGAAAGCAACCAGGTACGAACGCCCAGCGCGCGCAAAGCCTGCACAGCCTCACGGGCGTCGTCGCGCATGCCTTCCTCCAGCGTGAAGCTGGCCATCCAGCCCAGCTCATCGCTCAGGTGGGCGCGCGGTGCATCGTCGTTCGTATCCAGCACGGATGCGCCGCAGAACGCAGCAGAACCCAGTCGCACCCTGGCGCCTTCGGGCAAACGGGCCTGCATGCCCTGCCCAGCCACTTCGGTCACTTCAGTCAATGCGATCCGCTGCGTCCCAGCACCTTGTTGCGCCAAAGCGCGCGACACCGGGTGCAGCGAACCGGCCGCCAAGGCAGACGCCAGCGCCAGCGCCTGCTCCCGGCTCACGCCCTCCCGGGTGATCACTTCGCGCAGCACCAGCCGGTCGTGGGTGAGCGTACCGGTCTTGTCGAACACCACCGCGTTGATCCCCGCCAGCGTCTCGAACGCTTGCAACCGCCGCACCAGAACGCCGCGCCGCGCCAGCGCCCCGGCCGAACTCAGCATGGCCGCCGGCGTGGCCAGCGAGAGCGCACACGGGCAGGTGACGATGAGCACCGCCACCGCCACGGCAAGCGCCCGGGTGTGATCGATCTGCCACCAATACACACCAGCCACCGCAGCCGCCAGCAACACGAGCACTAGAAACGGCGCGGCGATCCGGTCGGCGAGGATCGCAAGGCGGGGCTTCCCGGTGGAGGCCTGCTCCATCAACTTGACGATCTGCGCAAAACGCGTGTCGCGCCCCACCTGCATCACGCGCATGCGCACCGGGCCACCCAGGTTGAAACTGCCCGCCACCACGCCCTGCCCTTGTTCGCGGTTCACGGGGCGGGATTCGCCGGTCAGCAAGGCCTCGTCCACCGTGGCGCGCTCGCTCAGCAGCTCACCGTCGGCAGGGAAGGCCTGCCCTGCCTGCAGCCGCACCACGTCACCCACCACCAGCCGGCGGATGGACACCGTCTCCAGTCCTTTCAAACTCTCGCGCTCGCAAACCTCGGGCAGGCGGTTCATCAGGCTGTCGAGCGCGCCGGCCGTGCGGTCGCGCGCCTTGAATTCGAGGTAGCGCCCGCCGAGCAGGAAAAACACAAACATGGTGAGCGAGTCGAACCAGACCTCGGCGCCCCAGGGGCCGGTGGGGTCGAAGGTGGCGGCCGAGCTCACCAGAAAGGTGACGAGGATGCCGATGGTGACCGGCGTGTCCATGCCCACGCGGCCGTGCTTCAAGTCGCGCCAGGCGCTTTCGAAAAACGGGCCGCTGGCAAAGAACACCACCGGCAGGCTGATCACCCAGCTGGCCCAGCGGAGCAACTGCTCGATGTCGGCCGGGATCTCGCCCGGCACGGTCACGTACGCGGGCCATGCGTACATCATCACCTGCATCATGCAGAAGCCGGCCACAAAAAGACGCCACAAGCCTTGCCGCGTCTCGCGCATGCGCTCGCTGATGCCCAGGGCCTGTTGCATGGGGAGCAAGCGGTAACCACGCTCGCCCACCGCCTGCGCGAGGCGCGACATGCGGGTGGCAGAAGGGTCCCAGCGCAACGTGAGCCGGCGCGTGGCCGCGTGCACCTGCGCCTGCTTCACACCGGGCAGTCCTTGCAGGGCCGACTCCACCGTGTCCGCGCAAGCCGCGCAATACATGCCTTGCACCATCAGTACCGATTCGGCGACATCTCCGTCTGTCTGCTCGATGCGCTGGGTGAACGCCTCCTGCTCCACCGGGTCGTCGAGCACGGCGAAGCTGTCGGTGACGGTCAGCGGGCCACGGTGGTCGCCCAACCAGTTGGGCACTGGGCCGGGGAGCGTGGACACAGCCTGATTCATGGCTGGAGGGTAATCGGTGACTTGTTTCATGAACTTGATCCAAGTCAACCACAAGCGGGCTCGCTGCGCTACCCTGCGAGCTCGAACAACAACCTTGAAGGAGCATGGCATGTACAAGCGCATCCTGGTCGCCACCGACGGATCCAAACTCTCCAAGATCGCAGTGGAACACGCAATCACCCTGGCCGACCTCACCGGCGCGGAAGTGGTGGCCCTCAAGGTGATCCCCAGGTATCCACAGACCTACTTTGAAGGCGGTGTGGCGCTGGCCGCTGCAGAGATCGCCCGCATCGAAGCCCAGTGGAACGAAGAAGCCCTGGCGGTGGTGAACGCGGTGAAGTCGGCCGGGCAACTGCGCGAGGTCAAGGTCAAACCGGTCACCGTGAAGTCGGACCTGATCGCAGAGGCGATCATCGCCGCGGCCAAACGCAACAAATGCGACCTGATCGTGATGGCCTCACACGGTCGAAAAGGCCTCAAGCGCCTCTTGCTGGGCAGCGAGACCCAGCAGGTGCTCACGCACTCGCACACGCCCGTGCTGGTCTTGCGCTGACTTGACCTGGGTCTCACGGGGCTGAGGGGCCCGGTGTAGAGTGATCTCGCACACACGCCCACCCTCCATGCCGCCTTCACCTCAGTCGACGCCGAAATTCGTCACCGGCTCCACCCTCAGACACGTCATCAGCATGACCGCCACCGGCTCCATCGGGCTGGCGGCGGTTTTTTTCGTGGACGTGCTCAACCTGTTCTACATCTCGCAGCTCGGCCAGAAGGAGCTCGCTGCTGCTGTGGGCTATGCCGGCACCTTGGTGTTCTTCCTCACCTCGCTGGCCATCGGCCTGTCGATCGCAGCCACGGCGCTGGCTTCACGTGCGCTGGGGCGCGGCGAACGTGACCAGGCCAAGTTGATCGCCGGCGCATCGTTGGTGCTCATGGCTGTGTTCATGGGCGGCGCGGTGGCCCTTGTGTTCCCGTGGCTGGCCCATTTGCTCTCCCTGCTCGGCGCCACGGGCGACACCGCTGCGCTGGCGCTGCGCTTCACCCGCTGGGTGCTGCCCTCGGCCGTGCCGCTGGGCCTGGGCATGTGCCTGGCGGCGCTGCTGCGTTCGCTGGGTGACGCCCGGCGGGCGATGTACGTCACGCTGGGCGCGGGTGCAGTCTCTGCCGTGCTCGACCCGTTGCTCATCATCGGCCTCGGCTGGGGGCTGGACGGTGCGGCCACGGCCACGGTGCTGGCCCGTTGCTCCATGGTGTTCATCGGCCTGCACGCGTTGCTGCGGGTGCACCGGTTGTTTGCGTGGCCGAGCACCACGGTGCTGCGCAACACCCTCAGGCCGTTTCTCGCCATCGGTGTGCCGGCGGTGCTGACACAGGTGGCTACGCCGGTGGGCAATGCCTTCGTCACAGCCGCCATTGCCCCGTTTGGTGACGACGCGGTCGCTGGTTGGGCAGTCATCGTGCGCCTGATCCCGGTTGCGTTCGTCGCGCTGTTTGCTCTCTCAGGTTCGGTGGGCCCGATCCTGGGTCAGAACCTGGGTGCACGCCGCTTCGATCGGCTGCGCAGCACGGTGCGCGACAGCCTGAAGGTGACGCTGGTGTATGTGCTGGTGGTGTGGCTGCTCATGGCACTGGGCAGCGGCTTCATCGCCACGGCGTTCGGTGCACAGGGCGAGGCGCGCGAGCTCATCGTGTTTTTCTGTGTGTTCGTGGCGGGCAGTTTTTTCTTCAACGGTGCGCTGTTCGTGGCCAACGCAGCCTTCAACAACCTGGGCTTTGCCTTTTACTCCACGGCCTTGAACTGGGGACGCGCCACGCTGGGGGTGGCACCCTTCATCTGGATCGGTGCGCAGTGGTTTGGTGCGCGTGGTGTGTTGGCGGGCTATGGCCTGGGGGTGGTGGTGTTCGGGGTGGTGGGCTTGTGGTTGAGTCGGCGGGTTCTCAAGCGGTTGGAGCGCGACGCCACTTCTTCTGTTGTTGTTTCTCGTTAGTGTGAGGTTGAGGGCCTGCGCTTCTGCTCCTGCTCGCAGACGTGGTGTGCGCTGCTCCGCGAATGTCCCCCGGGGCCTTTGGCCCCTCCTCCTTTATTTCGCTGCGCAGCGCACCCCACGCCCGCGAGCGGCCCGCACCCGTGCACGCCACTGTCAACACACACATCGCACGCCAACGAGGTCGGCGGCAATCGGGCTGACCGGCGCAGCGGCATAAAGGAGGAGCACGGGGCGCAGCCCCGGGCGGGGGACAGCCGCGGAGCCGGTCAGCCCGGTTGCCGCCGACCGGAGCAAGTCAACGAAATGAGGCTCAAGCAAACAACGCCTTGTGCTCTTCACGCAGCAAATTCTTCTGAACCTTCCCCATGGTGTTCCGAGGCAACTCAGCCACCACAAAACACCGCTTGGGAATCTTGAAGTTCGCAAGACGTGACTTCAAAGAAGCCAGCACCTGAGCAGCGTCCACCTGCACACCCGGCTTCGCAATCAACAAGGCCACACCCACCTCACCGAAGTCCGGATGCGGCACACCGATGACCGCGCTCTCGACCACGCCCGGCATCTCGTTGATGTAACCCTCGATCTCGGCCGGGTACACGTTGTAGCCGCCCGAGATGATCAGGTCCTTGCTGCGGCCCACGATGTTCACGTAGCCACGCTCGTCAATACGGCCCACGTCGCCTGTCTTGAAGAAGCCGTCGGCGGTGAACTCCTCGGCCGTCTTTTCCGGCATGCGCCAATAGCCTTTGAAGATGTTGGGCCCACGCACCTGGATACCGCCGATCTCACCCGGTTGCACGAGCTTGCCATCGTCGCCCATCACACGCAGTTCCACACCTGGCAACGGGAAACCCACCGTGCCGCCGCGCCGCTCGGTGGCTCCGCCATGGCGCGCGTCGGCGCTGCAGGGATTGGAGGTCAGCATGGCGGTTTCGCTCATGCCGTAACGCTCCAGGATGGTGTGGCCGGTGCGGTCCTTCCATTCGTTGAAGGTCTCGATCAACAGCGGCGCCGAGCCCGAGATGAACAGTCGCATGTGGGAAGCCTGCTGCACCGTGAGGCTGGGCTCGGCCAGCATGCGCGTGTAAAGCGTGGGCACGCCCATGAACACCGTGGCTTCCGAGAACTGGCGAATAGCCAGCTTGGGGTCGAACTTGGCCATCCAGAACATCTTGCTGCCGTTGATCAACGCGCCGTGCAGGGCCACGAACAGGCCGTGCACGTGGAAGATCGGCAATGCGTGGATCAACACGTCGTCGGGCCGCCAGCCCCAGTAGGTCTTGAGCACCTCGGCGTTGCTGCGCAGGTTGCCGTGCGTGAGCATGGCGCCCTTGCTGCGGCCGGTGGTGCCGCTGGTGTACAGGATCGCGGCGAGGTCGTCGTCGGCCCGCACGACGGGTGTGTGCCGGTCGCTCATGTGGACCGAGCGCTCCAGCAGGCTGCCGGTGCGGTCGTCGCCCAGCGTGAACACATGGCGCGTGCCGGCAGTGAAGGCGATCTTGCTGACCCAGCCAAACTGGCCCGGGCTGCACACCACCACGGCGGGCTCGGCGTTGCCGATGAAATACTCGATTTCGGCGCTCTGGTAGGCGGTGTTGAGCGGCAAAAAAACGTGGCCGGCGCGCAGCGTGGCCAGGTACAGCACCAGCGCTTCGACCGACTTTTCCACCTGCACGGCCACGCGCGAGGCCGGCGGCAGCGACAGCGAATCCAGCAGGTTGGCCACCATGGCCGAGGCTCGGTCGAGGTCGCGCCACGAATAGTTCAGACCGTCATCGGTCTCGATCGCCACCCGGTCAAGATCCTGCGGAAAGGCCGCGCGCAAGGCGGCAAAGAGATTGAGGTTGTCCATGTTCTGGTCAGCAAAGTGGTGTGACAAAAAAATCAGAAGGTCTGTCAGAAAACCGGCGGGCGCTTGGCCATGAAAGCCGCAATGCCTTCGCGGTGTTCGGCGCTGTCGGCGTACCGGTAGGCGCCATCGTCCGTGGCCACTGTTGCGCCCTGGCTGGATCGCAAGGCTTGTTTGTTCAGCCGCGCAGCCTGGGGGGAAAGTGCGGCAATGCGCTGGGCGCGCGCCTGCACGGCAGCCGTGAGCGTGCCGTCGGGCAGCACGGTGTTCAGGAAGCCCCGCGCCTTCATCTCGGCGGCGTCGAACACGGCCGCCTCCAGCAGCATCTCGCGCACGGTGGCCACACCGGCTTCGCGGGCCACCAGTGCGGCCTCGCGAGGCGCCATGGGGAAACCGAGCTTGGCGATGGGCGCGCCAAAGCGCGCGCCGCCGGACGCCACCCGGATGTCGCAACAGCTCGCGATCTCCACACCGGCGCCCATGCAGTTGCCTTCGATCTGCGCCAGCAGCGGCAGGTCGCAGGCGAGCATGGCGCCCAACCCACCCCACACATCGTCTTCGTGGAAGTCGCGCAAGGAGGCCTCCTCGAACCGGAAGTCGGCGTACTCGGCGATGTCGCCACCGGCGCAAAAATGGCCACCCTTGCCCGCCACGATCACGCAACGCACGTCGACCCTGGCCTGCAGACTCTCGAAAACCGCCTTGAGTTCACGCCACATCGCGCGCGACATGGCGTTGAACTTGCCGGGGTGGGACAGCGTCACCCTTGCCAGCGTTGTTTCGATGGCGAGGTGAACCTGGCCCGGCATGTTGCGCTCAGTCCAGCTTGGCGCCAGAGGCCTTGACCACCGCAGCCCACTTGCGGATCTCGCCCTTGATGAAGGTGTCGAACTGCGGGCCGCTGATGTTGGCGAACTCGGCGCCCTGGTTGGCCCAGACGGCCTTGGCTTCGTCGGTGCTCACCGCCTTGCGGATCTCTTCGGTGGCGCGCGCCTGCGCGTCGGCGGGTGTGCCCTTGGGCGCCCACACGCCGTACCAGGTGGTCACGTTGTAGTCGGGCAGGCCGAGTTCAGCGGCGCACGGTACGTCGGGAAACGCCGGGCTGCGCTTGGCGCCCGAGACCATCAGCGCCTTGATGCGGCCGCCCTTGATGTGCGTGGCTGATGAGCCCAGACCGTCAAACATCATGTCGACTTGCCCTGCGATCAGGTCGTTGAGCGCGGGGCCTGCTCCACGGTATGGAATGTGGGTGATGAAGGTCTTGGACTGCTGCTTGAACAGCTCGCCCGCCAGATGGTGCGAGGTGCCGCCACCGGCAGAGCCGTAGTTGAGCTTGCCGGGATTGGCCTTGACCTGTGCAAGAAACTCCTTGAAGCCCGCACCCGGAATGTTCTTCGGGTTGACCACCAGCACCTGTGGAACGCTGGCCACCAGGATCAGCGGAATCAGGTCGGTCTCGATGTTGTAGTCCAGCTTGGGGTACATGCTCGGGGCGATGGTGTGGTGCACCGCGCCCATGAACAGGGTGTAGCCATCGGGCACGGCTTTCGCCGCAATGCCGGCACCCAGCGTGCCTCCTGCGCCACCGCGGTTGTCGATCACCAGGCTCTTGCCCGAGAGGCGCGTGAACTGCGCGGCCAAAGGACGGGCAAACGCGTCGGTGCCGCCACCAGCGGGGAACGGCACGATCATGGTCACCGGCTTGTTGGGCCAGGTGGACTGCGCTTGAGCCGCGGTGCCGGTGCCATACACGGCAGCGCCCGCGACGGCAGCGCGCAGGACGTCCCTGCGATTGAAGTTGTCGGTCATGTTGTTTGTCTCCTGTGGTGATGAAAAAGCAGCGTCAAAGGTACAGGTCTTCGATCGCTGCGGCTATGGGGATCTTTCCCTGCGCCAGCCAGGCGCGGTGTTTCTCCAGGCGTTTAAGGTCATAGAGGTAATTGACCATCAAACCGTACGATTGTTTGGAACCTTTGTTCGATGGATCACCCGCCCAGTTCAGCCGCTCCACGCGGGCACCGTTGCCCAGGTGGAAGCGCGCCACCGGGTCCAGCGGCTTGCCGCCCTGCATCTCCTTGCCCAGGTAGCGCGCGGCCCAGCCCAGCAAGGTCTTGCGCTCGGGCGCGGACTCGGTGAGCTGCTCAAGGTTTTCCCAACTTTTCAGCAAGTCGGCCGGGGCATTCTTGTTCAGCCAGGCGCGCAGACCTGGTATGGGCGAGAGCGTGACGAACACCTTGAGCTTGGGAAATTCCTGGTGCAGGGTATCGACCACGCGCTTGATCAGCGAGTCGCCAAAGCTCACGCCGCGCAGGCCGTTCTGGGTGTTGCTGATCGAATAGAAGATGGCGGTGTTGGCCTTGGCGATGTCGACCGCCGCAGCCTCCTCGTCCAGCAGGGGCGTGATGCAGTCGGCGATCTCGTTCATCAGCGCCACCTCCACGAAGATCAACGGCTCTTCGGGAAGGCGAGGATGAAAAAAGCCGTAGCAACGCCGGTCGCCGTCGAGCCGGTTTTTCACGTCGGCCCAACTGCGGATGTCGTGCACCGCCTCGTACTTGATCAGCTTCTCCACCAGCGAGGCGGGTGAATCCCAGCTGATGCGGCGCAGCTCCAGAAAGCCCACATCAAACCAGGTGGAGAACATGTACTCCATCTCGACGTCGAGCGCGAGCAGGCGCTTGTCGGCCTTGAGGTGAGGCTGCATCTCGGCACGCAGGTCGACCAGAAAACGGATGCCTTCCGGGTGGGCGCTGAAGCGCTGCAGGATGCGACGGCGCGGCGACACCGTGGCGCGGCGGTACAGCACCTCGGCCGCTGCCTCGTCGGGCGTGCCCACGGCCGCCGCAAACTGGGTCTGGGCGGCCTTGATCTGCTCGGCATCGGCCACGAAATACTCGCTCATGAGCAGCCAGAGATCGCGCCGCTCAAGAGGAGCAGCCTTGGCGTACCAGGCCATCAGGGCCTGGGCGCGGCTGCCTCCCTCAACCTCGCTGAGCATCGGATCCACGATGCCCTTGAGCTGGTCGAGCAGGCGGCGCAGCTGGCGTGGCGACATGGCTTCGTCGTCGTGCCGCAGCGCGCCCTTGAGACGCTCCTGGGTTGAACGCACGCCCGCCTTGGCACCGGGGCGCAGCATGGAGGCGCCCTTCTCCAACCACTCCGCGGTGTTCATGCGGTGATCCTCGACGTGTTGCTGCGCGCGAGTTCGCGCAAGGCCACGCGCTGGCGCGTGAGGTGCGTGCGCATGGCGGCTTCGGCGCCATCGGCGTCGCGCGCCTTGATCGCAGCAAACACCGCCATGTGCTCGGACAGGCTCTGATCGAGTCGGCCCGGCGCGTGCAGCTGCTGCAGGCGCGCGAGCTTGACGATCTTGCGCAAGTCACCGATCACCTGCGCGAGCCAGCGGTTGTTGGCCAGCGTGATGATGGCTTCGTGAATGGCAAAGTTGGCCTGGTAGTAATCGTTGATGCGGCGCGCCTTGGCGCAACGGTTGAGACGGTCGTGCATCTGCTCCAGTGCCACCATGTCGGCGTCGGTGGCGTTGCTCGCCGCCTCAAACGCACATCGGCCTTCAAGCAAGGCAATGACGGGAAAGATCTCGTCCAGGTCGCGCTCGGTGATCTGGTTGACAAAACACCCGCGACGCGGCTCGTGCCGCACCAGACCTTCGGCGGCCAACACCTTGAGCGCCTCGCGCAGCGGCGTGCGCGAGATGGCCCATTCGCCGCAGAGTCCCAGCTCATCGATGAAGCTGCCGGGTGCCAGCACACCGTCGAAGATGCGCTCGCGCAGCTTGGCGGCCACTTCGTCGTGCAAGGAGTTGAGCACCAGTCGCATGGTTGGGAACCGATCCGTAATCACCTGTAATTACGACGAACTATAAAAAATCCCCGGCCGCGTGGAACGGGGATTTACCCTTGATGGGGACGAATGGCGATCAGGCGCGCCTGCCGTACCACCACCACATGAAGGCGCCCCCGACGATCATGGGCACGCACAACCACTGCCCCATGCTCATGCCCAGCGAGAGCAATCCCAGGTGAGCGTCGGGCTCGCGGAAGTACTCCGCAATGAAACGGAACACGCCATAACCCATGAGGAACACGGCCGACACCTGGCCACGCGCACGCGGCTTGCGCGCGTAGAGCCACAGCAGCACGAAGAGCAGCAAGCCTTCGAGCAGGAACTGGTAGACCTGCGAGGGATGGCGGGGAAGATCGCCCGCACCCGGAAACACCATGCCCCAGGGCAACGACGGGTCGGCCACGCGACCCCAGAGTTCACCGTTGATGAAGTTGCCCACGCGCCCGGCGGCCAGGCCAGTGGGAACGCACGGCGCCACGAAATCCATGACTTCCATGAACGGGCGGTGGCGGCTGCGCGCGTACCAGACCATGGCCAGCATCACGCCCAGCAGGCCGCCGTGAAAACTCATGCCCCCTTGCCAGATGGCAAAGATCTCCAGCGGGTTGGCCAAGTAGTACGCAGGCTTGTAGAACAGGCAGTAACCGATGCGCCCACCAGCCACCACGCCCAGCACGCCGAGGAACAGGATGTCTTCGACATCGCGCCTGGTCCACGGCGGGTTGGTCACGCTGGCAAAGGGTTGGTGGCGCAGGCGCAGGTTGGCCAGCCACATGAAGAGGCCGAACGCCGCCAGGTAAGTGAGGCCGTACCAGTGGATGGCCAGCGGGCCGAGCTGAAGGGCGACAGGGTCGATTTGGGGGTGTTGAAGCATCGGGCTATTGTGCCTTTGGCTTGTTTCGGGCCGAGGGCTCAGGACTTGCGGCCTGATCACCTGCAAAGGCAACGAAATGAGACAGCGCCGGGCTCAACGCGCCCGCCTTCCACACCAGGCTGGTCTCACACGCAGGCACTGCCCTGCCCCGTGGCCAGGCCACCGCGCGGTACACCACGCCGGGCCGCTGGAACTGCCGCACGCTCTGCGGCACCCAGGCCATGCCCAGTCCGGCCGACACGAGGTTGACGATGGTCTGCATCTGGATGGCCTCTTGCGCCACCTGCGGCACATGCCCGGCGGCGTTGTAGAGCGCAAAGATCGCGTCGAAGAGCGAGGGCAGGATGCGGCGGGGAAAGATCACCAGCGGTTCGGTCAGCAGGCTTTTCAGCGCGGGGCGCTGCTCCAGCGCCAGCGGATGCGATTCGGGCAAGGCCACCACCAGCGGCTCGCTGGCGATCCGGGCCTGCACCAAACCGGGAGCAGTGAAGCCCGGCGAGTGCAACAGGAAACCGGCGTCCACCTCGCCACGCGCAAGCAGTTCCAGCTGCACATCACCCGTGGCTTCGATCAGCTCCAGCGCGACCTGGGGCCATTGCTCGCGAAACGCCCGTACCCAGCGCGGCAGCAGCTCGAAGCCCACCGTGGACACAAAAGCCAGCCGCAGCCGCCCGAGTTCGCCTGCAGCGGCGGCGCGCGCCAGCTCGGGCAAGGCCTGCGCCCGGGCGAGCAACTCGCGGACCTCGGGCAACAAGGCCGAGCCGGCGAGCGTGATCTGCACACTGCGCTGTGTGCGGTCGAACAGACGCACGCCCAGCGCGGCCTCCAGCCCGGCAATGGCCTGGGTCAGCGGCGGCTGGGTCATGTGCAGGCGCGTAGCCGCGCGGCCGAAGTGCAACTCTTCGGCCAGCGCCACGAACTGGCGCCACTGGCGCAATTCAATGCGCAGCGATCTGGATGGCTCATTCATATGTCGAGCGTATCAAATTCAGTCTTCAAAGCAATTGGAAAGCGCCCGGGCGCTGCCGCATACTGAGCGCTCTTTTCCCCACCCCACGAGACGAGACCATGGCCGACAGCAAAACCATCCCGATCAAGCCCATCAACAGCCGCAGCGCCAACATCACGCAAGGCAAATCGCGTGCGCCCAACCGCTCCATGTACTACGCCATGGGCTATGAAGAGGGCGACTTTGTCAAACCCATGGTCGGTGTGGCCAACGGTCACAGCACCATCACACCGTGCAACTCCGGCCTGCAGAAACTGGCTGACGCGGCGATTGCCGGCATCGAGGAAGCGGGTGGCAACGCGCAGGTGTTCGGCACGCCGACCATCTCCGACGGCATGGCCATGGGCACCGAGGGCATGAAGTACTCGCTGGTCAGCCGCGAGGTGATCTCCGACTGCATCGAGACCTGCGTGGGCGGCCAGTGGATGGACGGCGTGGTGGTGGTCG
>LNFM01022018.1_pt1 | contig 13380 bp, 10 predicted proteins | sample 596031 | NCBI WGS metagenome assembly LNFM01 (sample SAMN04254537, study PRJNA301005) | activated carbon metagenome | isolation source: dual media filters at the Ann Arbor, Michigan drinking water treatment plant | place: USA: Ann Arbor
CATCGTGAAGATTGCCCCCATCCCAACCTTCCCCCGGCACAGCCGGGGGAGGGAGCAGTGCATCCACTTCATCGTGAAGATTGCCCCCATCCCAACCTTCCCCCGGCAAAGCCGGGGGAAGGAGCCGTACACCCCTTCCCCCGCGACTGCGGGGGAAGGTTGGGATGGGGGCAGCGCTGTTCCACCAACTCGCCAACGCCAAAAAAACAAAACCCCCGGCGAACTGCTTCGCCGAGGGTTTCGCCCATTCCGAACCTGGCTTACCGCAAACCTGGATTCGCCGTCTTCGCCGCCCGCAGCGCTTCGATACGATCGTCGAGCGGCGGGTGCGACATGAACAGCGCCTTGAAGCCGCCGCCGGGACCACCGGAGATACCGAACGCCTGCAGGCCGTCGGGCAACGCGGCCGGCTCGTGCGCCTGCTTCAGGCGCTGCAGCGCGCCGATCATCTTGTCGCGGCCGGCCAGCGCAGCCCCGCCCGCATCGGCGCGGAACTCGCGACGGCGGCTGAACCACGCCACGATGATGCTGGCGAGAATGCCGAGCAGCACCTGCGCGATCATCGAGGCGACGAAGAAGCCGATGCCGTGACCGCGGTCGTTCTTCAACACGACCCGGTCCACGAAGTAGCCGACGATGCGTGACAGGAAGATCACGAACGTGTTGACCACACCCTGGATCAGCGTGAGGGTCACCATGTCGCCGTTGGCGACGTGGCTCACCTCATGGCCCAGCACGGCTTCGGCCTCGTCCTTCGACATGCTGCGCAGCAGGCCCGTGCTCACCGCCACGAGGGCGCTGTTGCGGCTCATGCCGGTGGCGAAGGCGTTGACGTCGGGCGCGTCGTAGATGGCGACTTCGGGCATGCCGATGCCGGCTTGCTGCGCCTGGCGGCGCACGGTGTCTACCAGCCAGCGCTCGGTCGCGTCGCGCGGCTCGGTGATGACGTGCGCCCCGGTCGAACGCTTCGCCATCCACTTGGACATGGCGAGCGAGATGAAGGCACCGCCGAAACCGAAGAGCGCCGCGAACACCAACAACCCGCCGTAGTTGAGGCCATTGGCGGTGAGCCAGCGGTCGACGCCGAGCAGGTTCGCCACGATGCCCAGCACGAATACCACGGCAAGGTTGGTGACCAGGAACAGAAAGACTCGTTTCACTGCGTTTTCCTCCAGAAAAGTCCGGACCGGCGATTAGAGCGCTGCACCCTCCAGGGGTTCAACGGCATGCAGCCGGGATTCTAGGGCCTGCCGACAGACCCTAGTTCGCCCGTTCGATCTCGTGCTGCAGCGACAGCCAGGTTTCTTCCAGCTCCGCGAGCCGCCCGGTGATCCGCGCCTGTTCGAGCAGGCAGACCTTGAGCGCATCCTTGCGCTCCGGAGCATACAGATCGGGGGCCGCCATGCGGGTTTCAAGGTGCTGCTTCTCGCGTTCGAGCTGGGCGATCTGGTTCTCGAGCGCCTTCAACTTGTTCTCCAGCGGTTTGCGCTGTGCCGCGATCTGGGCGCGCGCTTCGGCTTCGAGGCGGCGCTGTTCGCGCCGATTCGGTGCATCGCGTGCTGGTTCGTCGGTGCGCACCGGCGTGGTGCCGGCGGCCAGCCATTCGCGGTAGTCCTCCAGGTCGCCATCGAACGGGTTGGCCGCACCGTCCGCCACCAGCCAGAACTCGTCCACGGCGGCGCGCAGCAGGCTGCGGTCGTGCGACACCAGCACGAGCGCACCGGGAAACGACTGCAGCGCGAGCGTCAGCGCCCCGCGCATCTGGAGATCGAGATGGTTGGTCGGTTCGTCGAGCAGCAGCAGATGCGGCTTGCGATACACGATCAACGCGAGCGACAGGCGCGCCTTCTCGCCGCCCGACATGGGTGCGACCGGCAGGAGTGCGGCGTCGCCGTGGAAGCCGAAGCCGCCCAGGAAATCGCGCAGGTCCTGCTCGCGCGCCCGGCGGTCCAACCGCAGGAAGTGTCCGAGCGGCGTATCGTCTTCGCGCAACTGGTCGATCTGATGCTGCGCGAAGTAACCGATGCGCAGCGCCCTGCCCTCGTGGCGAGCGCCCGAGAGTGGCGGCAACGTGCCGGCGAGCACCTTCGTGAGAGTCGACTTGCCCGCCCCGTTGCGGCCCAGCAGGCCGACGCGCGAGCCCGGGCGGATGGTGAGCTTGAGCCCGGCCAGCACCACGTGATCACCGTAACCGGCCGCGACGTCATCGAGCACCAGCAGCGGATCGGAAGCGCCACCCGGATCGGCGAAGCTGAAATCGAACTCCGAATCGGCCTGGGCGCGCGCCACCAGTTCGATGCGGTCCAGCGCCTTCAGCCGGCTCTGCGCCTGGCGTGCCTTGGTGGCCTTGGCGCGAAAGCGCGCGACGAAGGCTTCGAGCTTTTCGATCTCGCGGACCTGGCGATCGTGCGTCGCGTTCTGCTGCGCGAGCTGTTCCGCCCGCGTGCGCTCGAAGGCGGTGAAGCCGCCCGAATACAGCTTGAGAGTGCCGTTGTCGAAATGGCAGACCGCGGTGACGACGTTGTCGAGAAACTCGCGGTCGTGCGAAATCACCAGCAGCGTGCCCTGGTAGCTGGCGAGCCATTGCTCGAGCCAGATGACCGCGTCGAGGTCCAGGTGGTTGGTGGGCTCATCGAGCAACAGCAGATCGGAACGCGACATGAGCGCCCGCGCGAGCTGCAACCGCACGCGCCAGCCGCCGGAGAATTCGCGCACGGGCCGCGGGTGGTCCGAGGTAGCGAAGCCGAGACCGGCCATCAGCGTCGCGGCGCGCGCCGGCGCCGAGTGCGCGTCGATCTCGGCCAGGCGGCCGTGCAACTCGCCCAGGCGCACCCCGTCTTCAGCGCTCTCCGCCTCTGCAAGATCGGCTTCCACGCTGCGCAGCTCGGCATCGCCGTCGATCACGAAGTCCAATGCGGCCCGCTCCAGCGCGGGGACCTCCTGCTCCACCTGGGCCACGACCCACTTCGGCGGAATCGACACGTCGCCCTCGTCCACGTGCAGCGTGCCGAGCAGCAACTGGAACAGGCTCGACTTGCCGCAACCGTTGCGGCCGATGACGCCGACCTTCTGGCCCGGGTAGACGGCGAGGCTGGCTCCTTCGAGGAGGCGGCGAGTCCCGCGTTGGAGGGTGACTTGTCGCAGGGAGATCACGACGGCTCCAGGTTACTGAATCCCCTGGCTGGCGAGATACTCCTCATAGGTCCCTCGGTAGTCGACGATGCCCTCCGGGCGCATATCGATGATGCGAGTCGCCAGCGAGGACACGAATTCGCGGTCGTGGGACACGAAGATCAGCGTCCCGGTATAGCTCTCGAGCGCCGAGTTGAGCGACTCGATCGATTCCATGTCGAGGTGGTTGGTGGGCTCGTCGAGCAGCAACACGTTGGGCTTCTGCAGCGTGAGCTTGCCGAAGATCATGCGCTGCTCCTCGCCGCCGGAGATCACCTTCACCGACTTGCGCGTCTCGTCGCCGGAGAACAGCAGCCGGCCGAGCGTTGCGCGCATGATCTGTTCGTCGTCTTCGGGGCGCTTCCACTGGCCCATCCAGTCGGTGAGGCTCTGGTCGTCGGTGAAGTCGGCACCGTGGTCCTGGGCGCAGTAGCCCGGACGCGCCTTCTCGGTCCATTTCACCTTGCCGGCATCGGGCTTGATGCCACCTTCCAGGCAGCGCAGCAGCGTGGTCTTGCCGATGCCGTTGGGGCCGATGATGGCCACCTTGTCGCCGGCGTCGATTGCCAGGTTGAGGTCCTTGAAGAGCGGCTTGCCGTAGCCCTTGGTGAGGCCCTCGACCTCCACCGCGATGCGATGGAGCTTGTCCTTCAGATCCACTTCGAAGCGGATGTAGGGGTACTGCCGGCTCGACGGCTTGACGTCCTCGACCCGCAGCTTCTCGATCTGGCGCTGGCGCGAGGTGGCCTGGCGCGCCTTCGACTTGTTGGCCGAAAAGCGCCGCACGAACTCCTGCAGCTCGACGATCCGCTCCTTGGTCTTGGCGTTGGCGGCCATCTGCCGCTGCCGGGCCAGGGTCGAGGCCTCCATGTAGTCGTCGTAGACCCCCGGATAGACCTTGAGCGCCCCGTAGTCGAGGTCGGCCATGTGCGTGCAGACCGAGTTCAGGAAGTGCCGGTCGTGCGAGATGATGATCATGGTCGAGTTGCGCTCGTTCAGCACGTCCTCGAGCCAGCGGATGGTGTTGATGTCGAGGTTGTTCGTAGGCTCGTCCAGGAGCATCACGTCGGGCTCGCCGAACAGCACCTGGGCCAGCAGCACCCGCAGCTTCCAGCCGGGCGCCACGGCGCTCATGGGGCCCTCGTGCTGCGATTCCGGGATGCCGACTCCCAGCAGCAACGCGCCGGCCCGCGCCTCGGCGTCGTAGCCACCCATCTCGGCGAACTTCGACTCGAGCTCGGCCGCGTGCATGTAGTCGTCTTCGGTCGAATCGGGGCTCGCGTAGATGGCGTCCTTCTCGGCCCGTGTCTTCCACATCTGATCGTGGCCCATCATGACCACGTCGAGGACGCGCTGGTCCTCGTAGGCGAACTGATCCTGCCGCAGCTTGCCCACCCGCTCGTTCGGATCGACCGTGACGGTGCCGGAGCTCGCCTCGAGGTCGCCGCCCAGGATCTTCATGAAGGTCGACTTGCCCGACCCGTTGGCCCCGATCAGGCCGTAGCGATTGCCGTCGCCGAACTTGACGGAGACGTTCTCGAACAGGGGCCGGGCCCCGAACTGCATGGTGAGGTTCTGCGTGGTGATCACGGCTGGGGAGCAAGGCGCCGGGCGCGTTACCGCTGCGACGGGGCTGCTTCGATGGGATGGTGGAAGGGTGAAACGCGGCGGAACGCCGGCGCCATCCGGGGCCGCGATGTTACCGGCAGAGGGGAGAAATGCAACTGGTGGCGATGTTGGTGGCGCGGCTGCCCCCATCCCAACCTTCCCCCAGCCAAGCTGGGGGAAGGGGTGTACTTCCCCTCCCCCGGCTTCGCCGGGGGAGGGTTAGGGTGGGGGCCGGCCGACCCTAAGACTCGCTCCCCTGCATGCAAGTCTCGTAAATACGATCTCCCAACACCTCCAGCGGTGTGTCCTTGCGCCCTGCCTCGTGCTCGAGCCGGATCCGCTCGTACCCCACGTCCAGCGCGTGATTGACGAAGTCGATCTCGTACTGCGTCTCGTCGCCGTGCCAGTGGATCTTGACCTCCGCCCGCGGCGTGCCCTTGCCGAAGTAGTACGCCGCGAGGACCTGCAGCCGGGTCTCGTACGCGCAGCGCTCGGCCCGGTTCATGGAGGTGATGCGGTCAGCGCCGGCAGCCCCGGCAAACACCGTCAGTACAACGGCAAGGATGATCTGCTTCACGAAACGTTCCTCATGACCAAGTTGTGGCGCGCCGGGGCTGGTGCGCTGCGGGATCAACGTCGGGCCGTTCGGCGGCAGCGCTCCGAACCCTGTCGCACCGAGCGCACATGCCGCATCGCGCAACCAAAACCGCAGCGTTCCCGAAAAACCCAGTGCTATTCTGGCTCCGCGGTCAAGTGGCACCCGACTTGCATGCCTTGGCCGTCAAACAACCATAACGACAGCAAGCCAAGAGCACGGAGGTTCCCATGATAACGACTCATCTGCGCCGCGCGGCCCTGGTGGCGTTGTTCGCATCGACACCGGTTGCCTGGTCTCACAGCCTGAGCGTCGAGGAGTGTCTGGAAGGCGGCGATTTCATCAAGCACGCCGCGATGTCGCGCGACTACGGCATGACGCGCGAGCAGTTCATCTCGAAGGTCCAGGGCGACATCCTCGCCATCCAGTCCTTCCCGCCAGAGCTGCGCTGGTTCGTCCAGGATCTCGACGACGAAGTGTTGCTGGTCGGCGCGGCCGAACGCGTCTTCGACGAACCGTCCGAGCCCGAAACCCATCGCGATGCGTTTCTGCAATCGTGTTTCGGTCGGGTGAGTTTCAAACCGCGCACGACACGCTGAGAAATCACAGCGTCATCGCCGCGCATGCGCGCGGTGATGACGCTTCGATGACGAATCCGCGTAGTTGCGAATCGCGCTGCGCCAGCATTCATGCGGACCTGCGCGACCCCATCGGCCGGAATCGCGCGCCGTTGCTGGAGTTGCATCAACGATGCCGCCGAATCCCGCGCCAACACTGGGTGGAGCGCGTTTTCGGGGGGTGTGTCAAGGCACGAAGAGAAAGTTATCAAACGCCGCAGCAGAATCTCGGGGGATGCCGCCAGCACTCGCTGTGCACAAGGGCTAAACGCTCGTATCTTTCTGTTTATTCGGTCGTTTCAGCACTGCCCGTTTCCTGCGCAATCCAGGAAAAGTCGAGCCGCCACAAGCGATTTTTCCGGTTTCCCAAAGGTTATGCACAGGTCTATCCACAGGTTCTGTGGATGGCTGACGTCGCCCTCGAGAGACAGGAATCAACGCATCAAGGCTCGCAATCGCACACGGTCACGTACCCGACCCAGTTCCATGTGGTTGCGGTCATCGGATCGTTGTCCGATTCGATGCGCCAACGCTGCGAGCCGGTGATCGGACCGAACACATTCACCCGCCCGGCCGTGCAACCCTTCTCGCATTTGCGCCGCGCGCAACACGGTCAGCGCGCTCCAGGCGTGCGGGCCAGGCACGCTCGTAGGCCTGCAGCGCATCGCGCACGGCGTGCTTGCCGATGCCGTTGCCGACCACCCACTCGAACGACAGGCGGCTCGCCGGCGGGCAGCGCTGCACCGCGAGCATCAACGGCTCGGGCTCAGGTGCTTCGGCTTTGCGTTTCTTCTTCTTGACCGGCGCTTCGTCGCCGGCCTTCTTGTCCGACTTCTTGCCCATGATCGCTCCTACCGACCGCGTCGCAGTGCATCTGGGGGGCCCCAAAAGCCCCGGCAGCGCCCGCTGCTGGTCGATCGGATCGACCAGCAATGCAGGCTGGGACCAAGCGTCGCGAATCTAGCGATGAGCTTTACGGCTGTCTAGCGCGGGGCTTGACCCCGTCCACTAGGGAACCGCACCGCGCAAGGCAGCGACCTCCGTCTGCAAACGCTCTGGAGTCGCTAGTTCGACCGCCACGGGGACGCCCACGGTGAGGCGGATGCGCGCAAAAAGCCGATAGGGCCACAATCGGGCAACGCCTTGGTAGCGCCGGCTGAACGCGCTGCCCCAGAGCCCCGACAACGCCATGGGCACCACCGGAACCGGGTTGCGCTCGAGGATACGCGTGATACCCGGTCGGAACGGCTGCAGCTCGCCGGTGCGGGTGATGGCGCCCTCCGGAAAGATCGCAATCAACTCGCCAGCCGACAGCGCATTGGCCACTTCCTCGAAAGCACGCTCCAGCATGGCCGGATCTTCCTTCGCCGAGGCGATCGGAATCGCCCGACCCTCGCGGAACACGAACGAGAGTATCGGCGTGCGGAAAATGCGATGGTCCATCACGAACCGCATCGGGCGACGGCATGCACCCATCAGGATGACGGCATCCGCGAAGCTCACGTGATTGCACACGACGACGGCGGCGCCCTCCTCCGGGATGTTGTCGAGGCCACGCTTGCGCAGGCGATAGACCGAATGGATCAGTATCCAGGCGATGAACCGCAGCAGGAACTCGGGTACCAGCCGGTAGATGTAGAGCGCCACGGCGGCATTGATCAGCCCGGCCACCAGGATCAGTTGTGGGATCGACAACCCGGCCTCGATGAACAGAATGGCCGCAAGAGCCGCGGCCACCATGAAGCAGGCATTGAGGATGTTGTTGCCGGCGATGATTCGTGAGCGGTGATGAGGCTCGCTGCGCGACTGGATCAGCGCATACAGCGGGACGATGTAGAAACCCCCGAAGAGTCCGATCAGGAACAGGTCCGCCAGCACTCGCCACGCCCCCGGCGTAGTCAGGAACGCCGTCGCGGACAAGTCGGTTCCGGGCGGCATCGCCGGGCTCGCGAAGTACAGATCGATCGCGAACAGCGTGAGCCCGATCGACCCGAACGGCACGAGCCCGAGTTCCACCTTGTGCCCGGACAGCCGCTCGCAGGCGAGCGATCCCGCCGCCACACCGATGGAAAACACGGCCAGCAGCACCGTCACGACGTGCTCGCCGCCGCCCAGCACGTCCTTGCCCAGTGTCGGCAATTGCGTGAGCAGCAGTGCCCCGTAGGCCCAGAACCACGACACGCCGAGGATCGAGAGGAAGACCGTGCGGTTGCCCCGCGTGAACGCGAAGTTGCGCCAGGTTTCGGTCAGCGGGTTCCAGTTGATGCGCAGTTCTGCATCGGCCGGTGGCGCCACGGGAATGGCGCGACTGACGAACCACCCAACGATCGCGATGGCTATGACCGTCGCCGAAATCAAACTCGTGCTGGTGCTCGCCAGCAGGCCGGCAAGTATCGTCCCCAGAAGAATTGCGACGAACGTACCCGTTTCCACGAGGCCGTTGCCGCCGACCAGTTCATCCTCGCGCAGATGTTGCGGCAGGATCGCGTACTTGACCGGCCCGAACAGCGTGGAGTGCAACCCCATCAGGAACAGCGCGGCCAACAACAACGCCAACGAATTGGCCGCGAAGCCGATCGCCGCGACCACCATGATCGTGATCTCGAACAACTTCACGAACCGGATAAGCCGCGCCTTCTCGTACTTGTCGGCGATCTGCCCGGCCGTGGCCGAGAACAGGAAGAACGGCAGGATGAAGAGCGCCGCGCAGACGTTGACCAGCGTCGCGCTCGACCACGTCGACAGGCTCGCCGCGTGGAACGTGATGACCAGCACCAACGCGTTCTTGTAGACGTTGTCGTTGAACGCCCCCAGGAACTGGGTCAGGAAGAACGGCAGGAAGCGCCGCTCGCGCAGAAGGCCGAACTGGCTGTGGGGTGGCGGAGCGGGCACCGGAGCGTCGAGCGCGAGCGGAAAGCGCTAGTTTAGCGTGCCCACCTTCCAATCAAAGGCTGCCAACGCCTTGGCGATCCGGGCCTGTGCAGCACAGGCCGTACAAAGCAACAAGGCGTGCCTCGCAGCACGCCTTGTCGAAGGTTCCTAGTCCCCTGTCTGGAGGATCAGGCCTTGAGGCCTAGAACGCCGTCAGGCGCTCTTGCCCATCCGGCGTCGTGCGACGCCAGCCAGCAGCAGCAGGCCGACACCCATCATCGCGTACTCCGAAGGCTCCGGCACCGGCGCCGCGGCATCGAACGTGAAGATCTTCGGTGCCCCATCCTCGGCCTGATACAGCACTGCAGTGCCGGTCAGCGCGAACGCCGTGGCGTTGGTCTTCACCATGTACCAGGCGCTGACGGGGTTGCCCTCTTCCGCGGAGATATCGCTGTAGAAGGTCACCGAGTTGCCGTTGTAGAACGACGAGTTGAGCGGGACGCTCTCGTCGGGATCGTAGAAAGTCGACGTTGCTGCCGCGGCATAGGCGCGCAGATCGTTGGGGGTCTCACGGTACCAACCGGCTGCCGTGGTGTAACCGAGGAACCCGTTGCGCTGGGTATGGTTGAGTTCGAACTCGTCTTCCTCCTCTTCCTCCGCGAGGGTGACGATGTCGTCATCATCGTCGTCTTCCTCGAAGACGACCACGCGCGAACCGAACAGCAGCGTCCCGTCGCTGTTGTTGCGGAAAACCGCGTCGTAGAAGGTACCGACGTCCTCCCCTTCCAGTTCGATCTCCTGCTCGCTGAAGTGGATCTGCGTGTAGCCCTGGGCGGTCGGATTCCAGCCGGGTCCCAGGAACAGCGGGTCGGAAAACACGTCCTGCGCGCCGAGCACCCGGATGTCGGCGCCGGTGGTCGGCAGCGGCTGGAAGGCGAACGCCTGTTGAGCGGGTACGGCGAGCAGTCCTGCGGTCAACATGGCAGCTGCCATGAGCGTGGGTCGCATCATCATCTAGGTCTCCTGCTTCTGGTTGGATGTCGGGTCGGGGACCCGCCCCCCTTCGGGTGGGGGATGTTTACGGGGAACTCGCGGTGCCGGGGGTCTTCAAACCTGACGGAATCGACGATTTCTCTTCTGTACTTTGATCGGCATTGCTCAGCGGGACGAGGGAGTTTCTCCCTATGCCACCAGGATTTCGCCAGTGCCTTGCGCTATGTCGTGCCGCCCTCTTCCTTGCGCACCGCCCCGAACCCCGATTCACCGCCCAACAGACCTTGCGAAAGGGCGATGCGGACTACCTGCGCGGTGTTCGACACATCCAGCTTCTGCCGGATGCTCGACTGGTAGTTGGCCACTGTCTTGGTGGACAGCGAGAGGATGCGGGCGATCTCCTCGATGCGGTGTCCCGCCACCAGCAGGCGGAACACCTCGAACTCGCGCGCCGAAAGCGCATGCAGCGGGTTGTGCTGCCCCGGTACCATCTGGACGGCCAGTTCCTGCGCCATGTCGTGACTGATGTAGAGCTTGCCTGCCGCCACCAGCCGCACGGCCTCCACCAGGACTTCCGGTGCACTCGATTTCGTGACGTAGCCGCGGGCACCGGTCTGGAGTGCTCGCGACGAGAACACGACATCCTCGTGCACGCTGAACATCAGGATTCTTGCCGCCGGATCCCGCGCGAAGATGCGCCGCGCCGCTTCTATGCCGCCGATACCGGGCAGACTGATGTCCATCACCACCACGCGCGGCGAGAGTTCGCCGAACAGGCGGTAAGCATCCTCGCCGCTCGCGGCTTCCCCTACGACAATCAGGTCCGTCGTGCGCTCGAGCAACCGGCGGTACCCCTCGCGGACGACCGCAGCGCTCGGTCGGGGGATGCTCCGACACGGGCGCGCCGTCGGTATTGTGCTGAAGCACCTCGGTCGTGGCGATCAGGCCTTGCGATTGCGCCGCCGCACTGCCACGGCGCCCAGCAGACCGAGCCCTGCTGCCAGCATGGCGTACGTGGACGGCTCGGGCACCGCCGTGGGGATGAATCCCGCATAGACGTTCCCGACGCGCGGTTGCCCTTCCTCACCTGCCTGGTAGAAACCGATGCCTGCAGATCCGAGCGTGTAGTACTCCGCGTCGGTCTTGAGCAGGAAGAGACCGCTGAAGGGGTTTGCCTCGGCCAGGTTCAAATCGCTCTGGAAGCGGACCGTGTCCGCATCGTACAAGGCAGCCCCGGTAAGGCTCGTCGAGGCCGTGCGACCGGCGATGTACATCCGCAGATCCCGGGTGGTGGTGGACAGCCAGGCGGCCGACACGTCGAACGCGGTGCCGTTCTCCTCGAGACCGTACCTGTAGATGAAGTTCAGCTCCGCGTTGGGCTGCTGCCCGGCAAGGCCCATTCTGAAGCGCGAGCCGAACACCAGCGTGTCGTCGCGCGAATCGCGGAACACGAAGTCGTACATGTCGCCGATCGGTTGCGTCGCGTTCTCGAACACCACGTTCGGCGTGTAGCGGTAGTCCAGCAGCGTCAGGGTTCCGCTCCCCGTCGTCGTGAAGTTCCCGTCTGTCGACACCGCCAGATAGTTGATCTGCTCGTAGACGTGATAGTCGGGGCTGTTCACATCGGTCGACATCCGCGTGATTGCGGTGGGCGTCGCACGGAGAAACAGGGGATCGAAAAAGACGTCGTTCACGCCGACGACGTTCTGCGCGATGTGGCTGAACGGTGGATCTGCAGCAACCAGCGGCTGGAAGTCACCGGCCATGGCTGGCAGCGCCACGAAAGCGAATGTTGCTGCGGTGATCTGAATTCTGTGTTTCACGGCAAGTCTCCTGTTGTATCGCAGGGAATTCGGGACCCCGCTTGCTGCAAGAAAACGATTCCGAGCCTCACTGTCTTGAAGCGCCGGGCATGTCGAAGATGTAGGTGACGCCGATCCATGCGGCGCGAGGGGCGCCAGGACCGACGAAGGTCGAGTGGGTCCAGTCGTTCGAGTTGTAGTTGAAGCCGGCCGCGTCCCGCGTGCCCCAGCGACCAGCGGTGAACGGATTCAGGGCGAGATCGCCCGCCGTCACGTAGCTCGTGTCGAAGACGTTGTCGACTCGCGCTGTCAGCATGAGTCCGCGCGAAATCTGGTAGCTCGCCAGGAAGTTGAAAATCGCGTAGCCCGGAATCTTTCCTTCGCCCACGTAACTGCGGCCTGGCTCCACGGTGATCGACGGATCGATCGTCCCGCTGGTGGGCGCGCCGTTCGAATCGGTGCCGCCCGGCGTGTGCTCGTTGTTCTCGTTACCGCGGACATAGGACCAGGAGTTCGCGATCATCGACAGGCCGAAAGTGAAGTCGGATGTCGCGCGGTAGCGCCAGGAGAGGCGCAGCGAGTCGCGCGGGATCCCGGGAATTCGATCGCCCGGCTGCACCTGGAACGTGTTGACCTTTCCGTCCTGTTTCGTGGAAGTGCTGTTGGAAAGGTTGACGATCTCTGCAGGGCTCTCGAAGGTCGCATCGATGCGCGAGTACGCGGCGCGGAAGTAGTGCCGCCCCGCTTCGCCCTCGAGCCCCAGTTCGAGGCCGCGCCGCCGCGTCTTGCCGAAGGTGTCGAAGACGCCGCGGTTGCGCGTGCCGAGCGACACGAACAGGATGTCGTCCGCGAGATTGGTCTGGTACAGACTGAAATTCCACAGCATCCGGTTGTCGTACAGCTTGCCGCGTACCCCCACTTCCGTCGTGTAGGAGCGGACTTGCGGCAGGAAGGGGTCGTACGTGAGCCCGGTCGGGACGGAACAGCCCGGCGTCTGCCCGGTATTGGTCCCAGGGCCGGCGAGTTCCTCTGCCGCCCGGTCGCGCGCACAACCGAGTTCGATCACACTCGGTACGCGATTGCCCTTGCTCCAGTTCACGTAGAGATTGAGGTCCTCCCGCGGCAACCACGAGACACCGGCCGACGGGTTCCAGCTCTGATACAGGTAGTCGCCGGACGTGCAGTAGTAGCGCGCATCGTTCGATGCAGAGAGCCCGAGCTCAGCGCCGCAAACCGGCTGGAGTCGCCGGAACAGCGTCTCGTCGAACTGATAGAGCGGGATGGGCCGATCGGCGACCAGATTGCTCGTGACCCGCGTGTGGTTGTAGCGCAGCCCCAGGGTGAAGTGCAGGTTCGGTCTGGCCGACCAGATGTTCTTGGCGAACACGCTGATGGACTGGCTGCCGCCGTTCAGGTTGTTACGCTGGATCTCCTCGATCAGCGGAACCAGTCTCGTGCGGTTGTAGAGCTGGGGCGCCTGATTGACGTTGCGATCGGGGCCGATGAGACCCAGCATCTGGCTCTGGCGGAAATCGACCTCGTTCTGGTCGTAGGCGGCACCGGCCACGAGCTGGTTCGTGTCCTGGGCCCAGCTGTACTGCAACGAGGCACCGTTCGCCTTCTGGTCCGACTGCCCGATGTTGAACAGCCCGTTGGGCATCAGCCCGGCACAGCCCGGCAGGTCCACACCCACTGCCCCGTCGGTCGTTGCATTGGGAATGGG
>LNFM01023898.1_pt1 | contig 13380 bp, 11 predicted proteins | sample 596031 | NCBI WGS metagenome assembly LNFM01 (sample SAMN04254537, study PRJNA301005) | activated carbon metagenome | isolation source: dual media filters at the Ann Arbor, Michigan drinking water treatment plant | place: USA: Ann Arbor
TGGCGGCGTTGGAGAGCAGGTTGAGCACGACCTGGGTGACGCGGTCGCGGTCGGCCATCACGGCCGGTATTTTTTCCGGCATCTGCAGGTCCAGCGTGATGTTGCGCTCCTTGCAGATCTGGCTGAGGGCGGTCACGGCGTCATCAAGCACCTCGCGCATGTCGATGCTGCCGGGATGCCAGTCGGCGGCGCCGGATTCGATCTTGGCGAGGTCGAGTACCTGGTTGATCAGCCGGGTCAGGCGTTCGGATTCGCGGGTGATGATGCCGAGGAACTTGCTGCGCTGCGCGGGATCGAGCTGGGGGTTGTCACTGAGGATTTCGGAGAAGGCGCGGATCGAGGTCAGCGGCGTGCGCAACTCGTGGGTGACCGTTGAAATGAAATCATCCTTCAGCCGGTCGAGTTCCTGCAGCCGCTGGTTGGCTCCGCGCAGCTCGTTGGTCGCGGCCTCCAGTTCGCGCGATTTCTGCTCGAGCTGGCGGCTGTAGGCGAGCGCCTGTGAAGCCTCGTCGATGATCGCCATCACCTCGTCGAGCGCCAGCGGTTCCTCGACCACCACCGAGGCCACCATGTCGCGCGCCGAGGCGCTGCCGATGGCGCCGGCGATCTGCGATTCGACGTAGTGCACCAGCACCGCGTTGGCGGTGACCTGCTCGCTGCCCTGGATGCCCTGGCTGCGGGCGTAGGCGGCGAAGGATTCGTTGGCGCGCTCCGGGCCGATGAAGCGCCCGAGCAGGGTCTGCAGGTCGGCGACCGTCGCGCTGCCGCGCCAGAAGCGTGATCCGCTGCCCGGGGTGACATGGCGGAAGACATCGACGAACAGGTTGGCCTGGCTGTGTTCGGCGGCGGTCGGCCGTCGCCACAGCGAGAATCCGACATAGCAGCCTATGTTGGCGATCATGCTCCAGAACAGGCAGTGGCTGATGTCGTCGAGGCCGGTCAGGCCGAAGAGCTGCTGCGGCTTCAGCAGGTCGAAGCCAAAGATGCCCTCGGTGAGGAAGGTGATCGGCAGCCAGCCCGACTTGGCGAAGGAGGGCAGCAGCAGCGAATACAGCCAGACCAGGAAACCGGCGCCGAGTCCGAGCAGCGCGCCGAGCCGGGTGCCGCCCTTCCAGAACAGGCCGCCGATCATCGCCGGGGCGAACTGCGCGACCGCGGTGAATGAAATCAGGCCGATCGACACCAGCGCATAGGCCTCGCCGGCGAGGTGAAAATAACCGTAGCCCAGCACCAGCACTACGACAATCGCGGCACGGCGGATGCCCAGCAGCAGTCCCGAGAGATCGGGTCGTTCGGTCAGGCGCAGGAATTTCCAGCGCAGCAGGATCGGCATCACCAGGTCGTTGCAGACCATGGTCGAAAGTGCGATGGTTTCGACGATGACCATGCCGGTGGCCGCGGACAGGCCGCCGATGAAGGCGAGCAGTGCGAGCCAGGTCCTGTGTTCCGACATCGGCAGCGTCAGCACGTAGGTGTCGGCGTCCACCGTGCCCGGCGGGAAATGCATCAGTCCGCCGAGCGCGATCGGCAGCACGAAGATGTTGATCGCGAACAGGTACAGCGGAAACAGCCAGATTGCCTTGTTCAGGTGGCGTTCGTCGACGTTTTCGACCACGGCGACCTGGAACTGCCGAGGCAGCAGGATGATGGCGAGCATCGACAGCACCGTCAGCGAGGCCCAGGTGGTGTAGTTGCCGGAGGCCCCACCCTGGAACAGCAATGCATTGAGTTCCGGGCTGGCGGCGGCCTTGTTGAAAACATCGGCGAAGCCGTCGAACATGCCCCAGGTGACAAATACGCCGACGGCGATGAAGGCCACCAGCTTGACAATGGACTCGAAGGCGATCGCGGCGACCAGTCCCTCGTGCCGCTCGGTGGCATCGAGGTGGCGGGTGCCGAAGAGGATGGTGAAGGCCGCCAGCAGCATTGCGATGTAGAAGGTGTTGTCCTGCAGGAAGGGCAGCGACGCCGCCGAGCCGGAGGCGACGGTGTTCGGGTACTGCAGCATGGTCGAGAAGCTGGCCGAGATCGCCTTCAGCTGCAGCGCGATGTAGGGCACGATGCCGAGCACCGCGATCACCGTCACCAGGCCGCCCAGCAGGTGGCTCTTGCCGTAGCGCGAGGCAATGAAGTCGGCAATGGAGGTGATGCGGTGGGCCTTGCTGATGCGCACCATTTTCAGCAGCACGTACCACCATAACGCCGCCATCAGCGTCGGTCCGAGGTAGATCGGCAGGAAACCGATGCCGCTGGTGGCGGCGCGGCCGACGCTGCCGTAGAAGGTCCACGAGGTGCAGTAGACCGCCAGCGACAGCGTGTAGATGTAGGGGTTGGCGATGATGCTGCGCCCGGCATCGGCGCGTTTGTCGCCCCAGTAGGCGATCGCGAACAGCAGTCCGACGTAGGCGAAGGAGAGGACTACGATCAGCGCGCCGCTCAACACCGGTCAGTGGTCCTTGCGCTCGATGATCAGCGCCATCAGCGCGATGATGATGGCCCAGGCCGCGAAGACGTAGAGGTAGATCAGCGGGATGCCCCAGATGCGTGTGCTGCCGGCAAACAGCGACAGCACCGGAAAGTTGAACAGCAAGCAGCCAAGCAGGAACAGCGCCACCAGGCGCTGGCCTTTCAGCGGCGGGCCGTTCATGGCGCCTCCAGCGGGACGGCGCGCGGCGGATTCACCGGCCCGGCCTATTTCGGCGCCTGTTTCAGCTGGTCGAGGATGGCCGGATTTTCCAGCGTCGACACGTCCTGCTGGATGTCCTCGCCCTTGGCGATCGAACGCAGCAGCCGGCGCATGATCTTGCCGGAGCGGGTTTTCGGCAGGTTGTCACCGAAGCGGATGTCGCGCGGCTTGGCAATGGGGCCGATTTCCTTGCCCACCCAGTCCTGCAGTTCCTTGATCAGCTTCTTCGCGTCCTCGCCCTCGGGACGTGCCTGCTTCAGCACGACAAAGGCGACCACCGCTTCACCGGTGAGGTCATCCGGGCGGCCGACGACCGCCGCTTCGGCGACGAGGCCGGTATTGGCGACCAGTGCCGACTCGATTTCCATCGTGCCGAGGCGGTGGCCTGAAACGTTCAGCACGTCGTCGATGCGGCCCATGATGCGGATGTAGCCGTCTTCGTCGTAGGTTGCGCCGTCGCCGGCGAGGTAGTACTTGCCGTGGAAATCCTCGGGGAAGTAGGTCTTCCTGAAACGCTCGGGGTCCCCCCAGATCGTGCGCAGCATCGACGGCCAGGGTTTCTTGATGACCAGGATGCCGCCCTTGCCCTTGCCGACCGACTGGCCGGTTTCGTCGACGATGTCGGCGATGACGCCGGGCAGCGGCAGCGTCGCCGAGCCGGGCTTGGTCGGTGTTGCACCGGGCAGGGGCGTGATCATGTGGCCGCCGGTTTCGGTCTGCCACCAGGTGTCGACGATCGGGCAGCGGCCGCCGCCGACGGTGTCGTGGTACCACATCCAGGCTTCGGGGTTGATCGGTTCGCCGACGGTACCAAGGATGCGCAGGCTGGACAGGTCGTATTTTTTCGGCAGGTCGCCGCCGGCCTTGATCAGCGAGCGGATTGCCGTCGGCGCAGTGTAGAACACCGTGACCTTGTGATCCTGGATCATTTTCCAGAAACGGCCGGCATCAGGCCAGGTGGGTACCCCCTCAAACACGACCTCGGTGCCGCCGCAGGCGAGCGGGCCGTAGCAGACGTAGGAGTGGCCGGTGACCCAGCCGACGTCGGCGGTGCACCAGAACACGTCGTCGGGCTTGTGGTCGAAGGTCCACTTCATCGTCAGTGCGGCCCACAGCAGGTAGCCGCCGGTGGAGTGCTGGATGCCCTTGGGCTTGCCGGTGGAACCCGAGGTGTAGAGGATGAACAGCGGATGCTCGGCACCGACCCATTCCGGTTCGCACTGCTCCGGCTGGTCCTTCACCAGGTCGTGCAGCCAGACATCGACCGCCGGATTCCAATGCACCCGGCCTCCGGTGCGTTTGTAGGTGACCACCGTCCCGATGCTGTCGCAGCCGCCCATCGCCAGGGCTTCGTCGACGGCGACCTTCAGCGGCAGGGGTTTGCCGCCGCGCATCTGCTCGTCGGCGGTCAGTACGGCCACGGCGCCAGCGTCGATGATGCGTTCATGCAGGCTTTTGGCCGAGAAACCGCCGAATACCACCGAGTGAACCGCGCCGATGCGCGCGCAGGCCTGCATTGCGACAATGGCTTCGATCGACATCGGCATGTAGATGATGACGCGATCGCCTTTTTGGATGCCGCGGGACTTCAGGCCGTTGGCCATGCGGCAGGTGCGGGCGTGGAGGTCACGGTAGCTGGCGCGGGTGATCTTGCCGTCATCGGCCTCGAAGATGACCGCGGTCTTGTCGGGCTGGGTCTGCAGATGGCGGTCGAGACAGTTGTACGAGGCGTTCAGCGTGCCGTCTTCGAACCAGCGGAAGAAGGGTGCCTTCGAATCATCGAGGGTCTTCGTGAACGGCTTTTTCCACAGCAGGTGCTCGCGCGCGAGGCGTGCCCAGAAGCCGGCGTAGTCCTTCTCCGCCTCCGCACAAAGCGCGTGGTAGGCCTCCATGCCGGAGATGTTTGCCTTGTCGACCAGCGCCTTCGGTGGCGGGAAGATGCGGTTTTCCTGCAGTACGGATGTGATGGTGGCGGATGGCGTGGTCGACATGATGCTCCTCCGGTAACGTGTGTTGCTGATTGACGGTTGCGGACCGGCAGGCGCGCGCAGGCTGCCGCCGGTTTTCTTTGCCTGTTATGGAAGCATTAACCCTTCGCCTTGTAAAGCCGGCGCGCATCCGTTAACGTGGCGAAAAATGCTTTGAACGTGCATACTTACGACTTTCTTACGGCGGGCCTCCCCGCATCGCATGGTAGTGAATCTGGTCAGGTCCGGAAGGAAGCAGGCTCGCCACCCCATTCGCCGCGGCGGCAATGCCGCCGCGGCTGATTGTCGGCAGGTGCGGTATGCAGCAGCGCAGTCAGGACGCAGGCAGTTCCAATAAAAAAGGCAGCCCGGCTGCCACGGAGTGACAGGGGTGCAGGGAATGTGTAGTGCCAAGCGCATGCTGGCACGGATGGCCGTGTTTGCCATGCTGTCGACCGGCGCATCGCCGGTGCCGGCACTGGACGGTGTTTCTCTCGAGTTCGGCAAGAACGGCAGTTACGAAATGGCGCGTCTGGGCGCGCAGTGGCAATGGCAGAAGCGCTGGCTGGACAGCGGCAAGCGGCACATCGGCGGCTACTGGGACCTGTCTGCCGCACAGTGGAGCGCGGACGTTCCCGCGGGACTGAACGACAGCCTGGTCGACATCGGCTTCACGCCCACGCTGCGCTGGCAGGCCGGCGACCTGCGGGGTTTTTACCTTGAGGCCGGCATCGGCCTGCATTTTCTCTCCCACACCTCCCTCGGCGGCCGGCGTTTCAGCACCGCTTTCCAGTTCGGCGATCACCTCGGCCTCGGCTACCGCTTTGGTGCGAAGGGTGCCTACGACCTGAGTTACCGCTTCCAGCACCATTCCAATGCCGACATCAAGAAGCCCAACGCCGGCATGGATTTCCACCAGGTCCGTCTGCAGTACTGGTTTCGCTGAGAACGGTGCCGTCAATGGGCGCCGCAGCGGGCGCCCGCGCCGGTAAGCCGGTAAAATGGCGGCTTCTGCCGTCCATCATCCTTATCGAGCGCTGAATCCCCGTGACCCAGGTACTGGCCCGCAAATGGCGCCCCCGCAATTTCACCGAGCTCGTCGGCCAGGAGCACGTGGTGCGCGCACTGACCAATGCGCTGGAGCAGCAGCGGCTGCATCACGCCTACCTGTTCACGGGCACCCGCGGCGTGGGCAAGACCACGCTGGCACGCATTCTGGCCAAATCGCTGAACTGCGAAACCGGCGTCACGGCTGCTCCCTGCGGCAAATGCACGGCCTGCACCGAAATCGACAGCGGGCGTTTTGTTGACCTGATCGAGCTCGATGCGGCGTCGAACACCCAGGTCGACAACATGCGCGAGCTGCTGGAGAACGCGCTTTATGCGCCGACCAGCGGCCGCTACAAGGTCTACATCATCGACGAAGTGCACATGCTGTCGCGTTCCGCGTTCAACGCGATGCTGAAAACTCTGGAAGAGCCGCCGGGTCACGTCAAGTTCATCCTCGCGACCACCGATCCGCAGAAAATTCCGGTAACGGTGCTGTCGCGCTGCCTGCAGTTCGGCCTGAAGCAGATTCCGCCGCAGCAGATCCGCGACCGCCTGACCGAGGTGCTGGCCGCCGAAAACGTGCCGGCCGACGCGGGTTCGGTGGTGCTGATCGCGCGTGCCGCGGAGGGCAGCCTGCGGGACGCGCTGAGCCTGCTCGACCAGGCCATCGCCCATGGCGGCGGCAAACTCGATGAAGTTTCGACGCGGGCGATGCTCGGTGCAGTCGACCGGACTTATCTCTACACGATACTGCGCGCGCTGGCGGCGCAGGACGGACCGGGACTGGTCGCCGCGGCGACGCAGATGGCCGAACGCAGCCTGTCCTTTGAATCCGCGCTCCAGGAACTGGCCTCGCTGCTGCACCGGCTGGCGCTGGCGCAGGTGGTGCCGCAGACGATTGCCGATGACGATCCGGATGCCGCGGCGATCCGTGAACTGGCACAGGCCTTCGCGGCGGAAGACCTGCAGTTGCATTACCAGATCGCGGCGCAGGGGCGGGCGGAAATCGGCCTCGCTCCGGACGAGCATGCGGGATTCATGATGACGCTGCTGCGCATGCTGGCTTTTGCGCCCTCTGCGGCGGGTGCGGCCGCGCCGGCCCTGCCGGCAGCGGCACCGCGCGCTGCGGCTCCGGCTGCGACTTACTCGGCGGCGCCGGCCGCCCCGGCTGCGCCGTCGGCATGGGCGGAGCTGGTGGGCCAGCTGGGCCTGAGCGCAATGGCCAACCAGCTGGCACTGCGCTGCGAAATGACGAAACGCACGGCGGACCTGATCGAATTGCGGATTTCGCCGGCCGACGAAAGGCTGTTCGACAAGCCGTACCGCGACAAGCTGACCGCCGCGCTGCGCAAGGTGCTGGGCGCACAGTTCAAGGTCGTGTTCACCGCCGGCGAGGTCGCCGGCGTGTCACCGAAAGCCATCACCGACCGCAAGGCCGAGCAGCGCCAGGCCGAGGCGGTCGCCGAAATCCGCGAGGATCCTTTTGTGCGCGAGCTGATCGAAGACTTCGGCGGTTCGCTCGAGGATGCCTCGATCAAACCCAAATGACTGATTGATACAACCGAGAACGGGGAAAACCATCATGATGAAAGGCCAGCTTGCGGGACTGATGAAGCAGGCGCAGCAGATGCAGGACAACATGCGCAAGATGCAGGAGCAGCTGGCGCAGATCGAGGTCGAGGGCCAGGCCGGCGCGGGCATGGTCAAGGTGGTGATGACCTGCCGGGTCATCGGTGACGACCGGGAGATGCTGGAAGACCTGATCGCGGCGGCGGTCAACGATGCGGTGCGCAAGGCGGAGGCGACCAGCCAGGAAAAGATGGCGAGTGTCACCGCCGGCCTGCCCTTGCCGCCCGGCATGAAACTGCCGTTTTAAAATATTAAATAAAAACAAGTACTTATAGTGAATTCTCCCCCTGCGCTGCAATCCCTGATCGAAGCGCTGCGCTGCCTGCCGGGTGTCGGACCGCGTTCGGCGCAGCGCATGGCTTTCCACCTGCTGCAGCGTGACCGTCCCGGCGCCGAGCGCCTTGCGGTGACGCTGGGTTCGGCGCTGGCGCGGGTGCGCCATTGCGAACAATGCAACAATTTTTCGGAAGAGCCGGTATGCGCGCTGTGCCTGTCGCCGCGGCGCAACCGCGGGCTGCTGTGCGTGGTCGAGACGCCCGGCGACCTGCTGATGATGGAGCAGGCGCAGTGTTATGACGGATTGTATTTTGTGCTGATGGGGGCATTGTCGCCGCTGGATGGCATCGGGCCCCGCGACATCCACCTCGAACGGCTGCTGGCACGCGCCGCCGACGGCGTGGTGCGGGAGGTGATGCTGGCCACCAACTTCACTGTCGAGGGCGAAGCCACGGCGCACTATGCCGGAGAATTGCTGCGCGCGAAGGGTGTCCGGGTCACGCGTATTGCCCGCGGCCTGCCGGTGGGCGGGGAACTGGAGCATGTCGACAGCGGCACGCTGGCGCAGGCGGTGATGGAGCGGCGCAGCGTATGAAACGGAAAAGCGGAATGAAATCACCGAAATCGGCTGCGGCCAGGCCGCGGCGCGGCCCGCTGCGCCCGCCGGCATCAGCGGCCGCGCGCAAACCGGCCCATCCACCGCGCCCGGCACCAGCGCCGGCGGCACAGCAGGCCGCAGGCGAAACTCGCGGCGAAAAACTGCACAAGGTGCTGGCCCAGGCGGGCTTCGGTTCGCGGCGGGCGATGGAGGAACGCATCCGCGCCGGCGAGGTGAGCGTCAACGGCAAGGTGGCCGGCATCGGCGACAGGGTTACGGCAGAGGACCGCGTCAAGGTGGGCGACCGCGCCCTGCATTGGCCGCAGGCGGACCGGTTGCCGCGCGTGCTGCTCTATCACAAGCCCGAGGGCGAGATCGTCAGCAACGACGATCCCCAGGGCCGGCCGACGGTGTTCGCGAAGCTGCCGCCGGCGAAGGGCGCCAAATGGCTGGCGATCGGGCGTCTCGATTTCAACACCAGCGGCCTGCTGATCTTCACCACCTCGGGTGACCTGGCGAACCGGATGATGCATCCGCGTTTCGAGGTGGACCGCGAGTACGCGGTGCGCGTGCTGGGCACGGTGCATCCGGCGGCGCTGGATGCGCTGCGTGCGGGCGTGCGCCTGGAGGACGGCGTCGCCCGTTTCGAGCAGCTGGAGGAAGAAGGCGGCGAGGGCGCCAACCGCTGGTTCAGGGTGTTGCTGCGTGAAGGGCGCAACCGCATCGTGCGCCGCCTGTTCGAATCCCAGAACCTGACCGTCAGCCGGCTGATGCGGGTGCGCTTCGGCATCGTTGCGCTGCCACCGCAGCTGAAACGCGGTCAGTTCATCGAGCTGCCGGCCGCCGAAGTCGAACGCCTGCTGGCCTGGGTCGCGAATCCGGACGAGCCTGCTGCAGCAGCGCCTCCCGCTGCAGCAGCAGCACGCAGTCGTCCCCGCCGCTCGTCTCCGCCCAGATAAACGGCAGCCGCGGAAAGGCGCGCTCGATGCGTGCGCGGTAATGGCCGACTTCCATCACCAGCCAGCCCCGCGGCGTCAGATGAGCAGGCGCTTCCGCGAGAATCCGTCGTATCAGCTCCAGTCCGTCACGGCCGCCGTGCAGCGCCAACTCCGGTTCATGCCGGTATTCGGCCGGCAGGCGCCGCATCGCCGCATCGCCGACGTAGGGCGGATTGCTGATGATCAGCTCATAACGGCGGCCGGGCAGCGCGGCAAACAGGTCGGAGCGCAGCAGGTGGAGGCGGGAAACCAGCCGGTGGTCGCGGACATTGCGCCGCGCGACCGCAAGTGCGCCGGCGGACAGGTCGACGGCATCGACCTGCGCCCGCGGGAAGGTGTGCGCGGCGACGATCGCGAGGCAGCCTGAGCCGCTGCAGAGATCGAGCAGGGTGGCCGGTGCACGCGCGAGCCAGGGACGCAGTCGGTCGCGCAGCAGCTCCGCGATGTACGAGCGCGGGACAATGACGCGTTCATCGACATAAAAGCGGTGTTCGCCGAGCCAGGCTTCACGGGTGATGTACGCCGCGGGGATGCGTTCGGCGATGCGGCGATCGAACAGTGCTTGCGCGCGTCGCGCAACGGCGGGGTTCAGCGGCCGGTCAATCCGGCTGTCCAGGTCTTCAAAGCGGCACTGGAGGGCATGCACCATCAGCCAGGCCGCTTCGTCACCGGCGTTCAGCGTGCCGTGGCCATAGGCCAGCCGGGCCTGGCGGAAGCGGGTGGCTGCGGCGCTGATCAGTTGCCGCGGCGTCACGGGCGGCATGGCCGGTGATTTATTAAAATATCAATAAAAACAAATACTTATAACATCAACCCAGAGCGTCGAGGTTGAGCTTGATGCTCGACAGGTCGGTGGTGGTGGTGCCGGCGGGTTTGCCGCCGCTGCCCGAATTCCTGTCCTGCTGGCCGCCGCCATTGCTGGGGGCGTTGCTGATCAGGTTGTGCAGGTTGCTCGGCGAGTCGGCATTGGCCAGAGCCTCGTCCATGGTGATGCGTCCGGCACGGTAATGTTCGAACAGTGCCTGCTCGAAAGTCTTCGAGCCCGGCGACAGGCTCTGTTCCATCGCATCCTTGATCTGGTTGATCTCGCCGGCCTTGATCAATTCCTGGATGTGCTTGGTGTTGAGCATGACTTCGACCGCGGCGACACGTTTGCCGTCGACGGATTTGACCAGGCGTTGTGAAATCACGGCACGCAGCGCGATCGACAGGTCGGCCTGCAGGCTTTCCCGCGCTTCGCGCGGAAAGAAACCGATGATGCGGTTCAGCGCGTTGTAGCTGTTGTTGGCATGCAGCGTCGACATGCAGAGGTGTCCGGTCTGCGCGAAAAGCAGGGAGCTCTGCAGCGTCTCGCGGTCGCGGATCTCGCCGACCATCAGCAGGTCCGGCGCCTCGCGCATTGCGCTGATCAGGGCGTTTTCGTAGGTGTGGGTGTCGACCCGGACCTCGCGCTGGTTGACGATCGATTTCTTGTGCTTGAAGATGAATTCGATCGGGTCCTCGATGGTCAGGATGTGGCCGGTCTTGATGGTGTTGCGGTAGTCGATCATCGACGCCATCGTCGTCGACTTGCCGGAGCCGGTGGAGCCGACGATCAGGATCAGCCCGAGCTTTTCCATGATCACTTCCTTCAGCACATCCGGCAGTCCCAGAGATTCGAAAGCCGGTACGTCGGGCTTGACGAAGCGGATGACCATCGCCACGGTGTTCTTCTGGCGGAAAATGTTGACGCGGAAGTTCCCGAGTTCGCCGCCGCTCTGGGCGAAGTTCATCTCGTGTTTGGTTTCGAACTCCTGCACCTGCACCGGAGTCATCAGCTCGTAGCAGATCTTCTTGACCTGCTCGGGATCCAGGGCCTGGTTGTTGATCGGCAGTACCGTGCCGTTGATCTTGATCTGGATCGGTGCGCCGGCGGTGAAGAACATGTCCGACGCCTGCTTGTCGGCCATCAGCTTGAACAGCGGTGTGACGAACATGGTGCCTATCCCCCGTTATTGCCTGATATTGCCCGTTATGCCTGGTGCGGGCGGCCGCGCTGCACGGCAACCGGACCATTCTGCCCAGTTTCGCCGGCCTTGCAAAGCAGGCCGGCGGACCGTGCTCAGTCGTCGCTGCGCAGCAGGTCGTTGATGCTGGTCTTGGCGCGTGTCTTCGCGTCGACGCGCTTGACGATCACCGCGCAGTACAGATTGCACTTGCCGTCGGGCGAGGGCAGCGAGCCGGAGACCACCACCGAACCGGCGGGCACCCGGCCGTAGAGGATCTGGCCGCTGGCGCGATCGTAAATCTTCGTGCTTTGGCCGATGAACACACCCATCGACACCACCGAGCCTTCCTCGACCACCACGCCTTCGACGATTTCCGAGCGCGCGCCGATGAAGCAGTTGTCCTCGATGATGGTCGGATTGGCCTGCAGCGGCTCCAGCACGCCGCCGATGCCGACGCCGCCGGAAAGGTGCACGTTCTTGCCGATCTGGGCGCAGGAGCCGACCGTGGCCCAGGTGTCGACCATCGTGCCCTCGTCGACATAGGCGCCGATGTTGACGTAGGAGGGCATCAGGATCACGTTTTTCGCGATGTACGAGCCGCGGCGCGCGACCGCGGGCGGCACCACGCGGAAGCCGCCGGCGCGGAAGGCCGCCTCGTCGTAGTTTGCGAATTTCGGCGGAACCTTGTCGAAATAGCGGCTGGTGCCGTCCTGCATCACGGCGTTGTCCTGCAGGCGGAAGGACAGCAGCACCGCCTTTTTCGCCCATTCGTTGGTCTGCCACCGGCCATTTTTCTTTTCCGCGACACGCAGGGTGCCGGCGTCGAGCATGGCGATGGTTTCATCCACCGCGGCGCGCACGTCGGCGGGTGCCTTGGCGGGGGACAGGTCGGCGCGGTTTTCCCAGGCCTGTTCAACGGTGTTTTGCAGTTTTTGCATGCTGATTTTCCTCGGAGGATTACAGTGAAGCGGCGAAGCGGCGCATGCGGTGGGCCGCTTCGGTGCATTCAGCGACCGAAGCGACCAGCGCGATGCGCACGTGCCTGACGCCGGGATTGCTGCCGCGGGCTTCCCGTGCGAGGTAGCTGCCGGGCAGCACGCTGACACCTTCGGCGGCATGCAGCCGGCGGGTGAATTCGACGTCGTCGATCGGCGTCTGCAGCCACAGATAGAACGCGGCATCGGGCCATTCGGCCGGCAGTGCCGGTTTCAGGATGTCGATCACCGCCCGGAATTTTTCAAGGTAAAGCCTGCGGTTTTCGGCAACATGGGTTTCATCCTGCCAGGCGGCGATGCTGGCGGCCTGCACCGGCGGGCTCATCGCGCCACCGTGGTAGGTCCGGTAGAGATAGTATTTTTTGAGGATCGCAGCGTCGCCGGCGACAAAGCCCGAGCGCATGCCGGGCACGTTGGAGCGTTTCGACAGGCTGGAGAACACCACCAGGTTGCGAAAATCCGTGCGGCCGAGCCGTGCTGCGGCCTGCAGTGCCCCGAGCGGCGGTTTGGTTTCGTCGAAATAGATTTCCGAATAACACTCGTCGGAGGCGATGACGCAGCCGTGACGGTCGGCCTGTTCAAACAGCAGCTTCCAGTCGGCGAGACCGAGAACCTTGCCGGTCGGGTTGCCGGGCGAGCAGACGATGATCAGCTGGGTGCGGCGCCAGATCTCTTCGGGCAGCCGGGCCGGATCAAAGGCGCAGTCCTCGGCCGGCAGGTTGTTGATGAACTGCGGCTCGGCGCCGGCAAGCAGCGCTGCGCCCTCGTAGATCTGGTAAAACGGGTTGGGGCAGACCACCACCGGTTTGCCGCGGGCGGTATCGACGACGGCCTGCACGAAGGAAAACAGTGCTTCGCGGCTGCCGTTGACCGGCAGCACCTGGGTGGCCGGATCCGGCGCGGCGATGCCGTAACGCCGGCCCAGCCATTGGGCGATGGCCTGGCGCAGGGCATCAGTGCCCAGGGTGGCCGGGTAAACCGAGAGTCCGTCGAGGTTCGCGACCAGCGCGTCGCGAATGAAGGCCGGCGTCGGATGTTTGGGTTCTCCGATATGGAGGGCGACCGGTTTGATGCCCGCCGGCAGTTCATGCCCTGCAAACAATGCGCTGAGGCGCTGGAACGGATAACTCTGCAGCAGTTCGAGGCGTGAGTTCACGTCGGCGGTTGGCTTTCGGGGCTGCGGCTGCCGTCAG
>LNFM01010168.1_pt1 | contig 13379 bp, 11 predicted proteins | sample 596031 | NCBI WGS metagenome assembly LNFM01 (sample SAMN04254537, study PRJNA301005) | activated carbon metagenome | isolation source: dual media filters at the Ann Arbor, Michigan drinking water treatment plant | place: USA: Ann Arbor
AAGCGAAGGCCGAAGAGGCATCCACTGCTCCAAGTCCCGCGCCACATCGCGCGCGCTCAGATCCTGCGCAATCGTGCAGCGGAGGCTTAAGGTAATGCCATGGGGCCATGGGCCGCTCCTACAGTTCGGGGCGCATCCACCCGTCGGGATCAAGGCGACGGTCCTTGTAGGAGGGGCCCATGGCCCCGAAAGCGGTGGATGCAAGGAAACGCCTCGACCGGAACCGTCGCTTTCGCGGCCATGGGCCGCTCCTACAGTTCGGGGCGCATCCACCCGTCGGGATCAAGGCGACGGTCCTTGTAGGAAGGGCCCATGGCCCCGAAAGCGGTGGATGCAAGGAAACGCCTCGACCGGAACCGGCGCTTTCGCGGCCATGGGCCGCTCCTACAGTTCGGGGCGCATCCACCCGTCGGGATCGAGGCGACGGTCCTTGTAGGAGGGGCCCATGCCCCGAAAGCGGTGGATGCAAGGAAACGCCTCGACCGGAACCGTCGCTTTCGCGGGCATGGCCCGCTCCTACAACCGCATGGCCAGCGGCGGACGCGCCCCCTCACATCCCCGCGACCGCCGGCTTCCTGCCCATCCACGGCCGCACCGCCTCCAGCTGCGCGCCCAGCCGCAGCAACGTCGCCTCGTCCCCGAACGGCGCCACCAGTTGCGTCGCGATCGGCAGGCCCTCCGCGCTCTGGTGCAGCGGCAGCATCATCGCCGGCTGACCCGTCAGGTTGAACCACACGGTGAACGGCGAGAAAGCGAACACGCGGCGCCAGTACTCGTCGAAGTCGTCCATCATCATGTCGAGCCAACCCAGCTTCACGGGCAGCGTCGCGAGCCCTGGCGTGAGCAGCACGTCCCACTGCTGGTGGAAGTCCGCCATTTCGCGGCCGAGACGGTGCTCGGTCTGGACGGCGCGGACGTAATCCGGACCGCTCACCTGGGCGCCGCGCTGCGCGGTGAGCCACGTGATCCGCTCCACCTCATCCTCGCGCGGCGGACGGCGTGCCGTCGGATGCGTCCCCAGATTCACCACCGTGTTGGTGCTGACCAGCGTCAGGAACGTGCGGACGACCGCGGCCCCGTCAATCTCGGGATCGCATTCCTCCACGTGATGGCCGAGGTCGGTGCAAAGCCGGGCGGTGTCGACCAGTGCACGCAGGCACTGGTCGTCGACCGACGCGCCGTTGGGTGCCTTCGACGTCCACGCGATGCGCAGGCGGCCGGGATCGCGCCCGACCTCGCGGAGATACGGTCCGGCGTGGGCTGGCGCGGTGTACGGATCGCCGGGCCCGATGCCGCTGGTGGCGTCGAGCAGCGCCGCCGTGTCGCGAACGCTTAGCGTGACCGCATGCTCCGTCGCGACGCCACCCAGCCCCTCCCCGGCGAACGGAGCGAACGTGTTGCGGCTGCGCGTGGGCTTCAGGCCGACGAGGCCACAGCACGCGGCCGGCGCCCGGATCGAGCCGAATCCGTCGGACGCGTGGGCCATGGGTACGATGCGCGCGCCCACGGCCGCCGCAGCGCCACCGCTCGAACCGGCGGAGGTGCGCGTGAGGTCCCATGGATTGCGCGTGGGGCCGTACAGCTGCGGCTCGCACGTGAGCGACAACCCCAGCTCGCAGGTGTTGGTGCGGCCGAAGATCACGAGGCCGGCCCGCGCGAGGCGCTTCGCGTGCTCGCTGCTCTCGGTGGCGATCGGGGTGTCGGCGAAGAACCGGGACCCGCGCGTCATCCGCGTCCCGGCGATCGGCGACGTCAGATCCTTCACGAGGTAGGGCACCCCGTGGAAGGGCCCCTCGGGCAGCCCCGCGCGGATGGACTCCCGGGCGTGCGCCTCGAGATCCATCACGACGGCGTTCACGGCCGGATTGCGTGCCGCGACGCGCGCGAGCGCGGCATCGAGGAGTTCGTCGGGCGTGACCTCGCCCCGCTTCACCAGATCGGCCAGACCGAGCCCGTCGTGGTTCTCGTAGTCGGTGAATCCGCCCATGGCGCCCCCTCCCCCTGTTTTCCTTGATGGTGCCATGGGATAAGGCGCAACGAGACCCTGATCTGGTCGCGCGGTCGCGACCATCGGTGTGCATGAATCAGAGTCTCCCGACGGTCATCGGGAGAACGCTCCCGCCTATACTTCCGCCCTTGATCGTCACCACCGCATGCCGTCTCCACCGCATGCCGCCGCACCGGGATCCGCATGGCCGAACGCTCCTTCAAGACCGAAGTCCAGAAACTCCGCCTAGGCGCCGGCGAGGAATTCCGCGGTGAGGGCATCCTCGCCGTCACCAAGGCGCTCCTCGAATCCGGCGTGAGCTACGTCGCGGGCTATCAGGGCGCGCCGATCTCGCACCTCATGGACGTCCTGGCCGACGCCAACGACATCCTCGCCGAGCTGGGCGTCCACTTCGAGCACAGCGCGTCCGAGGCCACCGCCACCGCCACGCTCGCCGCTTCGGTCCACACGCCGCTTCGCGGCGCCGTCACCTTCAAGTCCACGGTCGGGACCAACGTCGCCTCCGACGCGCTCGCGAACCTCGCCTCGGGCGGCGTGACCGGCGGCGCGCTCATCATCGTGGGTGAGGACTACGGCGAGGGCTCGTCGATCATGCAGGAGCGGTCCCACGCCTTCGCGATGAAGTCGCAGGTGTGGCTGCTCGATCCGCGCCCGAACCTGCCGTGCATCGTGGCGGCCGTGCAGCACGGCTTCGCGCTGTCGGAAGCGAGCCGGACGCCCGTGATGCTGGAACTGCGCATCCGCGCGTGTCACGTGCACGGCAGCTTCGTCGCGAAGGACAACGTGCGCCCTGCCTACACGCTGAAGGACGCCATCGAGCGGCCGCTGCGCGACACCAGCCGCATCGTGCTGCCCCCCGCGAGCTATCTGCACGAGCAGGAGAAGATCACGCAGCGCTGGCCCGCCGCGGTGCAATACATCCGCGACCACGGTCTGAACGAGTTCTTCGCGGAAGGCGCCCAGGACTTCGGGATCGTCCTGCAGGGCGGCATGTACAACAACGTGATCCGCGCGCTCGAACTGCTGGGTCTCGCCGACGCCTGGGGTCATTCGCGCGTGCCGTTGTACGTGATGAACGTCACGTATCCGATCGTCGACGAGGAACTGACCCGTTTCTGCGCCGGCAAGCGCGCGGTGCTGATGGTGGAGGAAGGCCAGCCCGACTTCATCGAGCAGCAGGTCAACACGACCCTGCGCCGTGCGGACGTGCAGACCCGTGTGCACGGCAAGGACTGCCTGCCGATGGCCGGTGAGTACACCGGCGGGGTGATGCTCCAGGGGATCACCAAGTTCATCGAGCAGGTCGCACCGTCCCTGCTCGAAGGGCGTCCGCTGCCGCGTGCCGCGAAGCCGGCGACGACACCGGTCCCGGCGGTGAAGGAGGTCCACCCGCGCCCGCCGTCGTTCTGCACCGGCTGCCCGGAGCGCCCCATCTTCACCGCGATGAAACTGGTCGAGCGCGAACTCGGGCCGCACCACGTGAGCTGCGACATCGGCTGCCATCTCTTCTCGATCCTGCCGCCGTTCGAACTCGGCGCCACGACCATGGGCTACGGCCTCGGCTGGGCGGGCGCTGCAGCACTCAACACGACCGAGACGCCGAAACGCACGCTGAGCTTCATGGGCGACGGTGGCTTCTGGCACAACGGATTGACCAGCGGCGTCGGCAACGCGGTCTTCAACAAGACCGACAACGTGCTGGTCATCGTCGACAACAGCTACTCCGCCGCGACGGGCGGCCAAGACATTCTCTCGTCGCGCGCCGACAACCCGATCCGCGCCACGCGCAATTCCATCGAGAAGGCCGTACGCGGTGTGGGTGTCGACTGGGTGCGGACGGTCACGCATACCTACAGCGTGGCCGAGATGCGCGACACGCTGCGCGAGGCGCTCACGACGCCGGTGAAGGGCCCGAAGGTGGTGATCGCGCAGAGCGAATGCATGCTGAACCGGCAGCGCCGCGAGAAGCCCGCCTTCCGCCAGCTCGTGAAGAGCGGGCAGCGCGCGGTGCGCGAGCGGTTCGGCGTGGACCCCGACACCTGCACGGGCGACCACTCGTGCATCCGCCTCTCGGGTTGCCCGTCGCTCACCATCCGCGACAACCCCGACCCGCTGCGCACCGACCCGGTGGCGGCCGTCATCGACAGCTGCGTGGGCTGCGGCCTCTGCGGCGAGGTCTCGCACGCCGCCGTGCTGTGCCCGTCGTTCTACCGCGCCGCGCTGATCCACAACCCCACGGCGTGGGACCGCTTCGTCGCGGGCGTGCGGCGCCGCGTGATCGGATTCTTCCAGCGGCGGATCGAGCGTCGCCTCGCCGGGATCGCATCGTGACCGGCGCGCTGTCGGAAGCACCGCGCACCATCAACATCGCCATCCTCGCCATGGGGGGCGAAGGCGGTGGCGTGCTGGCCGACTGGCTCGTGGACCTCGCCGAGCACGCCGGCTGGATCGCGCAGACCACGTCGGTGCCCGGCGTCGCCCAGCGCACCGGCGCCACGATCTACTACGTCGAGCTGTTCCCCGGCGCCGCGCCCGGCGCTCCGAAACCCGTCCTCGCGCTCATGCCGTTCCCCGGCGAAGTGGACGTGGTCATCGCCTCGGAACTGATGGAGGCTGGGCGGGCGCTCCAACGCGGACTCGTCACGGCCGAGCGCACGACGCTGATCGCGTCGACCCATCGCGTGTACTCGATGACCGAGAAGACCGCGATGGGGGATGGCCGCGTCGATGCGGATGCGCTGGTGGCCGCCGGCCGTGCCGCCGCGAAACGTGCGTGCTTCGGCGACTTCGCGCGCGCGGCGGAATCCGCGGGGAGCGTGATCGGCGCATCTCTCTTCGGCGCCATCGCGGGCGCGGGATGCCTGCCCTTCACCCGGGCGCAGTTCGAGGACGCCATCCGCCGCGCAGGCGTGGGTGTGGAACCGAGCCTGAAAGCCTTTGCCGCCGGCGAAGGGCTCGTCGTCGCGCCGCCACCGCCGCAGCCCGTCGCATCCGCGATGCCGGAACCCCCGGTCGGCCCGCGCCTCGCGCCGCTCGCGTCCCGCGTCCGCGCCACCTTTCCCGCGAGTGCGGTGCCCACCATCCTCCACGGCCTGCTGCGGCTCGCCGACTATCAGGACGTCGCCTACGCAGAAGCCTACGTGCAGCGGCTCGACACACTGCGGGACACGCGCGGATGCACCGATCGTCTCGTCGAGACCGTGGCACGACATCTCGCGCTCTGGATGTCGTACGAGGACACCATCCGCGTCGCGGACCTCAAGACCCGCGCGACCCGCTTCGACCGCGTGCGCGGCGAAGTGCGCCTCGCGAAGGATCAGCTGCTCGACATCCACGAGTATCTGCATCCGCGGGTGCAGGAGATCGCCGACACCCTGCCCGCCGGGATCGGCCGCTGGCTGCTCGCAACCGGATGGGCCCGACGCGGCGTCGAGCGCGTCGCGTCGAAGGGTCGGATCGTGCGGACGAGTTCGGTCCGCGGCTTCCTGATGCTCTACGCGGTCGCCAGCCTCCGGCGCATCCGGCGCACCACGCTGCGATTCGTCGAGGAGCGCACGCGCATCGATGCATGGCTCGCCATGGTGGGCGGGACCGCCGCCTCCGATGCGGAACTCGCCGTGGCGATCGCCGAATGCCAGCGGCTCGTGAAGGGCTACGGCGACACCCACGCGCGGGGCCTTGCGAACTACAACACGGTGATCGCGCAGGTGCCGAGGCTGAACGGTCACCCCGAGGCGGCGGCGACGCTGCGTCGACTGCGCGATGCCGCACTCGCCGACGAGCAGGGCACGAAGCTCGCCGCGGCCGTCGCAGGCATCGGCGCAGCGCCGGCCCGGATCCCCGTCACCGCCTGAGGGACCCATGCGCAGATTCGATGACCCAGCCACCCTGCGCGCGCTCGTCGAGGACGACCGCGTGCATCGCGACGTCTACACCGACCCGGCGATCTTCGATCTCGAGATGTCCCGCCTCTGGTCGCGCACGTGGCTATACGTGGGCCACACGAGCCAGGTGCCGCAGCCGGGGGACTACATCACGACGGACCTCGCGACGCAGCCCGTGATCCTCGTCCGCCACACTGACGGCTCGGTGCGCGTGCTGATGAACCGCTGCGCACACAAGGGTGCGAAGGTCGTGTCGAACCCGTCGGGCAACACCGGGCGTTTCTTCCGCTGCCCGTACCACGCGTGGGCGTACGAGACCGACGGGGCGCTGTACGCCGTGCCGCGCCATCAGGGCTACGACGGCACGCGGATGCGCGAGTGCGAGGCTGGACGCGGGCTCGTCGCGCTGCCCAACGTCGCCACGTACCGCGGCTTCGTGTTCGCACGGCTGTCCGACGAGGGCCCCGACTTCGCTGCGTACTTCGGAGAGTCGCTCTCGTCCATCGACAACATGGCCGACCGCTCGCCCGAGGGCGAGCTGGAGATCGCCGGTGGCGTGCTTCGCTACACGCACGACTGCAACTGGAAGATGTTCGTGGAGAATCTCAACGACACCATGCACCCGATGGTGGTGCACGAGTCGTCGGCGGGCACGGCGAAGCGGTTGTGGGCGGACCAGAGCGCCGACCTGCCGAAGCCGATGGCGGTCGACCAGTTCGTGCCCTTCGTGTCGGACTACCAGTTCTTCGACGACATGGGCGTGCGCGTGTTCGAGAACGGCCATGGATGGACCGGCGTGAACTTCTCGATCCACTCGAAGTACTCGAGCGTACCGGAATACGAAGCCGCCATGCACCGGGCGTGGGGCGAGGACCGCGCCGCGCAGATCCTCGGCACGGCCCGGCACAACACGGTCTACTACCCGAGCCTCACCATCAAGGGCGCGATCCAGGCGATCCGCGTGGTGCGGCCGTTGGCCGTCGACCGCACGGTGATCGAGTCATGGACCTTCCGCCTGAAGGGCGCACCGGACGAGCTGCTCGCACGCACGCTCACCTACTCGCGCCTGATCAACTCACCCATGTCCGTCGTCGGCCACGACGATCTGCACGCCTACCGCGCCATCCAGGCCGGCCTGCGCGCGCAGGGCAACGACTGGGTGAGCCTGCATCGCAACTTCGACCCGGCGGAGATCGGCCAAACCGATCTCTCGACGAACGGGCTCTCCGAGATCTCGATGCGAAACCAGTTCCGGGCGTGGGTGAAGTTCATGACGCACCAGGAGAAGCAACCATGAGCATGGCGGACTCCGAGCAGAACCTGATCCGCTTCGTCCTTCGCGAGGCCCGCCTCCTGGACGAACAGCGGTACGAGGAGTGGCTCGCCCTCTTCACGGACGACGGTCACTACTGGGTCCCCCTCGCCCGCAATCAGACCGACCCCGTGCTGCACGCGTCCCTCGCCTACGAGGACGCCCTGCTGCGCAAGCTGCGGGTGGAACGCCTGCGCAGCCCCCGCGCGTTCTCCCAGCAGCCGCACAGCCGTTCGCACCACCTGCTGCAGACCCCCGAGGTGGAGCGTGCGGACGCCGAGGCCAACGAGTACGTGACACGCACCCAGTTCCTGTACACGGAGGCGCAGGGCGACGCGCAGATCCACCTGGCGGGCACCGTGTTCCACACGCTCACGGTCGTGGAGGGCGCGCTGCGGTTGCGGCTGAAGCGTGTGAACCTCCTGAACTGCGACGCCGCGCTGCCGTCGATCCAGCTGTTTCCGTGAGCAGGCGACGACCGACGTGAGGGACTACACCCCGAGTCGCCTGGACCGCGCGCGTTCGCTGCGCCGCACGGACGCCGATGCCGAGATGCGGTTGTGGCACGCGCTTCGGAGTCGTCAGCTGATGGGGTGGAAGTTCCGCCGGCAGCATCCCTTGGGGCCGTTCATCGTGGACTTCGTTTGCCTGGCTGGGAGGCTGGTGGTGGAAGTGGACGGTGCACATCACGCGGAGCAGCGCGCGAGAGATGATGCACGGACGCGGTTCATCGAGTCGAAGGGATTTCGCGTGGTGCGGTTCGATGATGGGCAGGTGTTGCAGGAGTTGGACGCGGTGCTGGAGGTGCTTCGAATGGCGTTGGAGGACACCCCTCGACCTGAATCTACACCCGCCCCTCACCCCAACCCTCTCCCCGTGAACGGGGCGAGGGAGCGACTGGGCATGGATGCTCCATTGGCACGGGAAACCACAGACCGGGAACCCTCGCCCCGCTCGCGGGGAGAGGGCAGGGTGAGGGGAAGAAATGGGGTCAGGGGAAACCCCGCCGGATCCAAGCCATGACCCTCCCCCACCCCACCGTCCACGCCGCCTTCGCCGCCACGGCCGCGCGCTTCCCCGATCGGCCGTTCCTCCACATCCTCCCGTCGGTGGCCGACGCCTATGGCATCGACGCCGGCGAGATCACCTACCGCGAAGCCGCCGCCATCATCGAGCGACACGCCGCCCGCTACCACGCCGCCGGCTACGGCCACGGCCATCGGGCGGGCCTGCTCCTCGACAACCGCCCGGCGTTCTTCTTCCACTGGCTGGCGCTCAACAGCCTCGGCGTCTCGGTGGTCCCGATCAACGCGGACCTGCGATCGTCCGATCTCGAATACCTCGTCGGCCACAGCGGCATGCAGATCGCGATCAGCCGGCCCGATCGGATGCGCGACATCGATGCCGCCGCGTGCAGCGCCGGCGCCACTGTGGTCGTGGTCACGCCCGAAGGTGAAGCGATTCCACCCGCGCCGTCGCCGGCGCCTCGTCCCGGCGCACCCGACGCCGACACGGAGTGCGGCCTTCTCTACACCTCCGGCACGACCGGGCGCCCCAAGGGCTGCGTGCTGCCGAACGAGTACTACCTCCACGCCGGCCATTGGTACGACACGATCGGTGGACTCTGCCCGCTGCGGCACGGCGAGGAACGCTTGATCACGCCGCTGCCGATGGTCCACATGAACGCGATGGCGTACTCGACGATGGCGATGATCGTGTCCGGCGGATGCGTCGTACCCCTGGACCGGTTCCATCCGAAGTCGTGGTGGCAAGCCGTGCGCGAATCGGGCGCGACGATCGTCCACTACCTCGGGGTGATGCCGCCGATGCTGATGTCGGCGACACCCACGGAGGCCGATCGTGCGCACGCCGTGCGGTTCGGCTTCGGCGCCGGCGTAGATCGCACCCTACACGCGCCCTTCGAGGCCCGGTTCGGATTTCCGCTGCTCGAGGCCTGGGCCATGACCGAGACGGGCGCCGGCGCGGTCGTCATCGCGAACCGGGAGCCCCGGCACGTGGGAACCGCATGCTTCGGTCGCGCGACGCCGGAGGTCGAGGCGCGGATCGTCGACGACGCCGGCCATGACCTCGCCGACGACGCACCGGGAGAACTGCTCGTGCGCGCCGCCGGCCCCGCGCCGCGTTTCGGTTTCTTCCGCGAGTACCTGAAGGAACCGGAGGCGACGGCCGAGGCCTGGGCCGGTGGCTGGTTCCACACCGGCGACATCGTGCGACGCGACGCGGAAGGGAACTTCCGATTCGTCGACCGGAAGAAGAACGTCATCCGACGCAGTGGCGAGAACATCTCGGCGGTCGAGGTGGAGACGGTACTGCGCCAGCATCCGGCGATCCTCGACGTGGCCGTTGCCGCGACGCCCGACGCCATCCGCGGCGACGAGGTCCTTGCGTGCATCGTGCCGCGCGCGCTGGTCGCCGCCGAATGCCGCGAGGCGATCGCCGCGGACCTCGTGCACTTCTGCCTCGACCGGCTCGCGTACTACAAGGCGCCCGGCTGGGTCGCATTCGTGGACGACCTGCCGCTCACGCCGACGCAGAAGGTGCAGCGCGGCGCCCTGAAGACGCTCGCGCACGCGCTGCCCGGCCGGCCCGAATGCATCGACACGCGCGCGCTCAAGCGCCGCCGGGACTGATGGCCCGCGCGAACTACGACGGCGTGGTCGCCTGCGTCCCGGTGACGGTGCCCTACGTGCGCCATTCGATCCGTGGCGCGCACTGGTTCCTCGCGCGAGCCCTGCGGGAACTGATCGCCACAGCGGGCCTCGCGAAATCCGACGTCGACGGCCTGTGCGTGTCGAGCTTCTCGCTCGCGCCGGATACTGCGGTGGGTCTCACGCAGCATCTGGGGATGAGTCCGCGCTGGCTCGACCACATCCCGATGGGCGGCGCGTCTGGCGTGGTTGCGCTGCGGCGCGCGGCGAGGGCGGTGCAGGCCGGGGACGCCGACGTGGTTGCCTGCCTCGCAGGCGATACGAACCATGTGGAGTCCTTCCGCCTGATGCTCGGCAACTTCAGCCAGTTCGCGCGCGATGCCGTGTATCCGTACGGCGCCGGCGGACCGAACGCGAGCTTCGCGTTCCTCACCGCTGCCTACATGCGGACGTACGGCGCGACGCGCGAGGACTTCGGCCGACTGTGCGTCGCACAGCGTGAGAACGCCCTCGCTTTCCCGCACGCGCTCATGAAGAAGCCGCTCACCCTCGACGCCTATCTCGCTGCGCGGGCCGTTGCCGCGCCGATCCATCTCTTCGACTGCGTGATGCCGTGCGCCGGCGCCGAAGCGTTCCTCGTGATGACGGCGGACCGCGCGAAGCGGCTGGGCCTGCCGGGCGTGCGCATCCTCGGCACCATCGAGCGCCACAACGCGTTTCCCGAGGACCCCATCCAGCTCCGCGGCGGCTGGGCGATGGACATCGACGACCTCTATGCGCAGGCCGGCGTCGGCCCCGAGGACATCGATTTCCTACAGACGTACGACGACTACCCGGTGATCTCGCTGATGCAGATCGAGGACCTCGGCTTCTGCGCGAAGGGCGACGGTCCGGCCTTCGTGCGACGGCACACCTTCACGAACGACGGATCGTTCCCGATGAACACGTCGGGCGGTCAACTCTCGGTGGGCCAGGCCGGCGCGGCGGGCGGCTACCTGGGCCTGGTCGAAGCGCTGCGCCAACTCACCGGCCGTCCGCTCGGCAGCACCGTTCCGGATGCGCGCATCGGTCTCGCGAGCGGCTTCGGAATGATCAACTACGATCGCGGGCTGTGCAGTGGAGCGGCGGTGCTGGCGGGCACTTCATCGACGACCAGAAGCAAGCCCCGCGCACCTGACACCGGCTCGACCGCTGCCGTCCGATCTGCCCCCTGAACCCTCGCCACGGCTTGCCGATGTCCCTCCCCCGTCCCCCGAAGAAGAACCCGATCCTCCGCACGCGCGCGCCCACGACGCCGCCGGGCGGGCGTTCGCGCGTTGCACTCGGGCTCACGACGGCGGCCGCGCTCGGGCGGCTCGAGCTGCAGGTGTGTCGGGATTGCGGGACGGTGCAGTACCCACCGCGGGAGGCCTGCCACGCATGCCTGTCCGAGCGATTGCGATGGACGGTGCAGGATGGCGCGGGCGAACTGATCGCCGACACGGTGCTCACGCACAGCAACGATCTGTACTTCCGCGAACGATTGCCCTGGCGGCTCGGCATGGTGCGGCTCGACGCGGGCACCTCCGTGGTCGCGCACGTCCACGGCGATGTGGGTGATGCACCGGCGCGGATCCGCGTGGGTGCGAGACTCGATCGCGCGGGGCAGGCCGTCCTCGTGGCATTCCCCGAACAGGAGACGAAAGACATGGCCGACGATCGCCAGTTGCGCGAGATGACGTGCGATCCGAAGTACCGCAAGGTCCTCGTCACGGATGGGAAGACACCCACGGGACAGGCCGTCGTCCGTGCCCTGGTCGATGCAGGTGCGGACCTCGTATGGGTGGGACACGCCGAACCGTGGAAGCAGTACGCGGGTTTCGACGCCATCGCGGGTCTGCCCGCCGTGACGCCCGTGCCGCTGGATCTCACCGACTCGCGCGCGGTGTCATCGCTCGCCGCGCAGATCGGCGGGAAGGTCGACATCGTGGTGAACACCGCCGAGCACCATCGCACGTTCGGCATCGGCGATCGCCGCGGGCTCGATGCCGCGCGGGCCGAGATGGACATCAACTACTTCGGCCTGCTGCGCCTCGCGCAGGACTTCGGCCCGGCACTGAAGGCCCGCGCGGCCGACGGCGACTCCGGCGCATGCGCGTGGGTCAACGTGCTGTCGGTCTACGCACTCGCCAACTTCCCGGCGCACGGCACGTTCTCGGCATCGAAGGCCGCCGCGTACTCGCTCGCGCAGTGCTTGCGCGCCGAGATGCGGGCGTCGGGCGTGCGCGTCGTCAACGTGTTCCCCGGCCCGGTCGACGATGAATGGAACCAGCTCGTGCCGCCGCCGAAGCTCGCACCGTCCGCCCTGGCCGCGGCCATCGTGAAGGCGCTGCGCGACGGCGTGGAGGATGTCTTCCCCGGCGAGGTCGCGCAGGACTGGCTCGCCCGCTGGCGCGACGACCCGAAGGCGCTGGAGCGCGAGCTGTCGCTGTAACCGAAATCTCACGAGACCCGGCCCATGTCACAGGACACCCTCGCTGCCTTTGCCAACGCGCTGGCCACCGGCAGCATCCGCGTGGTCGATCTCACGCAGACGCTCTCGCCCGCCTTCCCGCAGATCACCCTGCCCCCCGAGTTCGGCCAATGCTGGCCGTTCCGCATCGAGGAGGTCTCGCACTACGACGAGCGCGGGCCCGGCTGGTACTGGAACAACTTCTCGTGCGGCGAGCACACCGGCACGCACTTCGATGCGCCGATCCACTGGGTGTCCGGGCGGCACCTGCCGAACAATGCGGTCGACACGATCCCCGTCGAGCATTTCATCGGCCCGGCGTGCGTGATCGATTGTTCGAAGGAGGCGGCCGCCGATGCGGACTTCCTGCTGACCGTATCGTTCGTCGAAGCCTGGGAAGCGCGCCACGGCCGCATCCCGCCGCGCGCCTGGGTGCTGATGCGCACCGACTGGTCGAAGCGGACCGACCCGGTGGCGTATCAGAACTTCGACGCGACCGGGCAGCACACGCCTGGCCCCGATGCGGACGTCGTGCGATTCCTCGTCGAGCAACGCGACGTGATCGGCTTCGGCACCGAAGCGATCGGCACCGACGCCGGCCAGGGCTATCACCTCCGCCCGCCGTACCCCTGCCATTCGATCATGCACGGCGCCGGCCGCTACGGTTTGCAGTGCCTCGCGAACCTCGACCAGTTGCCACCCACAGGCGCGGTGATCTTCGCGGCGCCGCTCAAGATCGAGCAGGGCAGCGGGAGTCCGTTGCGGGTGCTGGCGATGGTGTCGGAAAGATGATCTCGTAAGAGGGGCCCTGTAGGAGGGGGCCATGCCCCTGTATGAGGGGGCCATGCCCCCGAAAGCGGTCCCTGCACGGAAGCGCTTCACCCGGAACCATCGCTCTCGCGGCCATGGGCCGCTCCTACAAGATCCGCATCCCCGCCGGCGACGACCGAAGCGGCGGTTTCTGTAGGAGGGGGCCATGCCCCCGAAAGCGGTGAGCGCACGGATACGCCTCAAC
>LNFM01010170.1_pt1 | contig 13378 bp, 8 predicted proteins | sample 596031 | NCBI WGS metagenome assembly LNFM01 (sample SAMN04254537, study PRJNA301005) | activated carbon metagenome | isolation source: dual media filters at the Ann Arbor, Michigan drinking water treatment plant | place: USA: Ann Arbor
GCGCGATCACCAGGTTACCGAGCACGGCCAGCACGGCCCGGGCCGTGACGATCACCACGCCGCCCAGCACGGGAAGGCCGAATGCCGTGATGCCGAAGCCGGCCGCAAAGAGCAGGCCGAAGAGGATCTGCAGCCGCCAGGCGCCGAAGCGATCCCCGAGCCAGCCGCCGAAGGGCGAGACGAGGATGGCAGCGACGTAGCGCACGCCCAAGAGCAGTCCACCCGAGAGCACCGCGGTCTCGACCGAGTAGCGGTCGAGGAACATCAGGGCGACGGTCATGACGAAGAGTCCGTCGATGGAGAAGCCGACCACGAAGTAAAACAGGTCGAGCACCGTGGGCTGCGACAGCCGGCGCCTCCCGGCCGGCTCCTCCGCCACGGAGAGCGGCGGCAGGGTCCAGGCGAGCGGTATGGCGAGCGCCATGAACAGGCCGACGACCACGAACACGTCGCGCGGGCCGAGCCAACCCACCGCGGCCGAGCCCAGGCCGAGGACCAGCGCCGGGCCGATGGCGCCCAGGGCGCGGGTCAGGCCGACGCGCGTGCCGGCGTTCTCGACGATGCTCATGGCGTACATCAGCGTGCCCAGGTTGAGGGCGGCGAAGCCCAGCCCCCAGGCCAGGCGCGCCACGGTCAGCGCCGGCCAGCCGTCGCACCAGGCGTAGACGAAGGTGCTCACGGCGGCGACCGAAGCGGCGACCAGCATCAGGCCGCGCGGACCGATGCGCCGGCCCAGCGCCACGATCCAGCCGTAGCCGATGACCCGGATGATCTTGTTGATCGACAGCAGGAAGCCGACCACCGGCAGGGTGACGCCGAAGGCGGCCGCGTGCACCGGCAGCACGACCTGGATCAGCTCATGCCCGCTGACCGCCAGGCCCCAGACCATGCCGGGACCGATCACGGTCCCCCACGAGGCGCGCACGCTAGTCGGCCGCCGTCGGCGCAGGGGCGGGACGGCGCCGCAGCCGGTCGAGATAGAGGAAAACCACCGGCGTGATGTAGAGCGTCAGGACCTGCGAGACCACCAGGCCGCCGGCCACGGCGATGCCCAGCGGCTGGCGCAGCTCCGAGCCCGCGCCGAAGCCGATGGCGATCGGCAGGATGCCCATGATCGCCGCCAGCGTGGTCATCATGATCGGCCGGAAGCGCAGCACGCAGGCGTCGTAGATCGCCTTCTCGGGATCGGCGTGGCCCTCGCGTTCCCGCTCGACGGCGAAGTCGACCATCATGATGGCGTTCTTCTTGACGATACCGATCAGCATGATGACGCCGATCATGGCGATCAGCGACAGCTCGATATCGAAAGCCATCAGCGTGAGCACCGCCCCCAGTCCCGCCGAAGGCAGGCCCGAGAGGATGGTCAGCGGGTGGATGAAGCTCTCGTAGAGAATGCCGAGAATGATGTAGATCGTCACCAGGGCCGCGAGCAGCAGGAGCCCCTGTCCGGCCAGCGAGTCCTCGAAGACCTGCGCCGTGCCGCCGAAGCTGGTGAACACCGTGGCCGGCAGGCCGGCGCTCCGCTCGACCTCGCGCACCGCATCGATCGCCTCGCTCAGCGCCGCGCCCGGGGCCAGGTTGAACGACAACGTCACCGAGGGCAGCTGCCCCTGGTGGTTGATGGTGAGGGGACCCACGCCCAGCCGCAGGGTGGCGATGGAATCGAGCGCCACCAGCGTGCCGTCGGTGGCCCGTACATGCAGCCGGCCGACATTGTCCGGACTGTTCTGGAAATTCTGGGTCGTCTCGAGGATCACGCCGTAGTCGTTGGCGGCCGTGTAGATCGTCGCCACCTGGCGCGAGCCGAAGGCGTTGTAGAGCGCGCTGCGGACCTGGTCGTCGCTGATGCCGAGCAGCGCCGCGCGATCCTGGTCGACATTGACGACGAGCTGCGGGCTGCTGGTCTGCAGGTCCGTGGTGACGTCCTGGAGCAGCGGCAGGTTCTTGAGCTCCGCCTCCAGCCGCGGGCCCCACTGGTAGAGCAGCTGCAGGTCGCTGGCCTGCAGCGTGTACTGGTACTGGCTCTTGCTCTGGCGGCCGCCGACCGTGAGGTTCTGCACCGGCTGCAGATAGGTGTTGATGCCCGGCACCTGGGCGAGCTTGCCGCGCAGGCGCTGGATGACCTCGGTCACCGGCGGCCGCTCGGCGCGTGGCTTCAGGGACAGGTAAAGCCGGCCCGAGTTGAGCGGCGCCGCCCCGCCGACGCCGACGGACGAGGAGACGAACTGCACGGCGGGGTCGGCCGAGAGGATCTCCGCCACGCGCTGCTGCTGCGCCACCATGGCGTCGAACGACACGTCCTGGGCCGCCTCGGTGCTGCCCTGGATGACGCCGGTATCCTCGGTCGGGAAGAAGCCCTTCTTGGCGATGTCGAAGACATAGACCGTGGCGCCGAAGGTGGCGATGGTGACCAGCAGCGTGATGAAGCGGTGGCGCAGCACGACCACCAGGCTGCGCTCATAGCCGTGCAGCAGCGCCTGAAAGGCCCCTTCCAGCGCCCGCCCCGCCCAGTTCTCGGGGCCATGCTCGGCGCGCAGCATGCGGCTGCCCATCATCGGCGTCAGGGTCAGGGAGACGAAGCCGGAGATCAGGATGGCCAGCGACACCGTCACCGCGAATTCGTGGAACAGGCGGCCGACCAGACCGCCCATGAACAGCAGCGGGATGAACACCGCGACCAGCGACAGGGTCATCGACAGGATGGTGAAGGCGATCTCGCGCGAGCCGCGCAGGGCGGCCTCCATCGGCGTGGCGCCCTTTTCGATGTAGCGCACGATGTTCTCGAGCATGACGATGGCGTCATCGACCACGAAGCCGACAGCCAGGGTCAGGCCGAGGAGCGAGATGTTGTTGAGGCTGAAGCCCATCATCGCCATGCCGGCGAAGGTGCCGATGATCGAGACCGGCAGCGCCACCGCCGGGATCAGCGTTGCCGACAGGCGCCGCAGGAACAGGAAGATGACCAGCACGACCAGGACGCCGGTCAGCACCAGGGTGAACTTCACATCCTCCACCGATTCCTGGATGGAGATCGAGCGGTCGATGATCAGGTCGACGCTGATCGAGGCCGGGATCTGCTGGCGCAGCACCGGCAGAAGCTTGCGGATCGCGGTCGCCACCTCGATCGTGTTGGCGCCCGGCTGGCGGACGACGGCCAACACGATGCCGCGCTGGCCGTTGATCCAGCTCGCCAGGTGATCGTTCTGGACCGAGTCGGTGACCAGCGCCACGTCGGCGAGGCGCACCGGGGCGCCTTCGCGATGGGCGACGATCAGCGGCCGGAAAGCAGCGGCGTCGAGCCGCTGGCCACTGACCTGGAGCGTGAGCTGTTGCGCCGAGCCGCTGAGCACGCCGACCGGACTGTTGGAGCTGGCGGCGGCCAGCGCCTTCTGGATCTCGTCGATGCCGATGCCGCGCGAGGCAAGCTGGGACGGGTTGATCTGGACGCGCACCGCGTATTTCTGCGAGCCGAGCACGTCGACCTGGCCGACGCCCGAGATGATTGAGATGCGGTCGGAGATCAGCGTCTCCGCATACTCGTCGACCTGCGACAGCGGCAGGGTCGACGAGGTCAGGGCGATGAACAGGATCGGAGCGTCCGCCGGATTGACCTTGAGGAAGGACGGCGGCGTGGTCATCTCCGGCGGCAGCTTCTTGGCGGCGACCGAGAGCGCCGACTGCACGTCGAGCGCCGCGGCGTCGATGTTGCGTGCCAGCTCGAATTGCAGGGTGATCTGGCTGACGCCGATGGTGCTCGTCGAGGTGATCGAGGTGATGCCGGGGATGGTGCTGAACTGGCGCTCGAGCGGCGTCGCCACCGTCGCGGCCATGGTCTCGGGGCTGGCGCCCGGCAAATTGGCCTGCACCTGGATGGTCGGGAAATCGACCTGCGGCAGGGCGCTGACCGGCAGGCCGCGATAGCCGAGGATGCCGAACAGGACGATGGCCGCCGTGAGCAGCGTCGCCATCACCGGGCGACGGATGCACAGCTCGGGGAGCGTCATTTGCGCTGCGTTCCGCCCGGCGTATTCGTGCCGGATGGGGGTGCGGCCGCAGCCGGCGCGGCGCCGGGCTTCTGGATCTCGACCCGCGTGCCCTCGACCAGCCGGAGCTGGCCGTCGACCACCACGTTGTCGTTCTCGGCGATCCCGGTGATCGCCGCATCGCTGCCGCGCTGGCGCACCACGGTCACCGGCTTGATCGTGGCGAGATTATCGCCGGTCACCACGAAGACGTAGGTGCCGCGCGCGCCGGTCTGCACGGCAGCCACCGGAACCACCAGGGCGTCCGGCTGAACGCCCAGGGTCACGGTCACGTTGGCGAACATGCCCGGCCAGAGGATGCCGTCCTCGTTGGCGAAGGTGGCGCGCACCTGGAACGTGCCGGTGGGCGTGTCGACGGCGTTGTCGAGGAAGTTGACCTTGCCCGCCACGGTCCGCCCGGGCAGGTCGCGATTGGCGGCCGTGGCGTCGAGCTCGCCGGCCGCCAGGCCTTTGCGGATATCCTCGAAATGGCGCTGCGGGATCGCCGCCAGGGCGCGCACCGGCTGGACCTGGTTGATCGTCACCAGGGGCTGGCTGTCCGAGGCCCGCACGATGTTGCCGGCCGTGAGGTGAACCACGCCGGTCCGGCCGGCCATCGGCGCCCGTATTTCGGTGTAGCCGCGCTGGACGTTGAGGTTGTCGATCGTCGCCTGATCGGCCGCGACGGCGGCCTGAAGCACGTCGACATCGGTCTGCGCTTTTTCAAGATTGGCCTGCGCTGCCACGCCCCGGCTGGCCAGCTCCTTGGTACGCGCCAGCTCGCGCTGGGCATTCGCCAGCTGCGCCTTGTCGCGCGCCAGATCCGCCTGGGCCTGGCGCAGCTGCGCCTCGGCGGCGCGCGCATCGAGCGTGAACAGAAGGTCGTTGGCCTTGACGGTGTCACCTTCGCGGAAATGCACCGCGAGGATCTCGCCGTCGATGCGCGAGCGGACCTGCACGCTGGCAAACGCCTGAACGGTGCCCAGCCCGGTCACCTCGATCGGCACCGCATCCCGCCGGGCGGCGGCGATGACGACCGGCATCGGCTTGGGCGCCTGGTGGGCCTTCTCGCTCGCGGCGATACGGGCGGCGCTGCGCCCTTCCATCCAGAAATAGGCGCCGGCCGCGAGAACGCCCACGGCTGCCAGGCTCAATAAAACACGCGATGCTCCCACGCTCCCCCACCCCCGCGTCCCACCGCAGCAATGCCCGCGCCGCTCCGTGGTCACAGGTTAGCGCGAAGCCCCGGCTTCCGCGAGGGTTCAGGCCGCGGCGAAACTTGCGCTTTTCGGGCCCTTGCCCGCCGGGGCGGCGCAGCCGGGTATGTGGGCGAGAGTGGGACCAGGGGCGATCCGTGCGCTGGCCAACCGGCGCGCGGCCGCCCTATGGTGGCGCCAACGCCCGGCAACGCGGCGAAAGGGGGAGGAGACAATGACGCACAACCGTATGACTCGGCGCACCATGCTTAAGGGAGCAGTTGCCATGAGTGCCCTGTTTGCCGCATCGGGCGAGCTTCTCGCCCAGCAGGCGGTCCCGCGCTCCGCCTCAGGCCCGCGGGCGACGCTGCCGGCGCGCGGCGAGTTCGTCATCCGCGGCGCCACCGTGCTGACCATGGATCCAGCCATCGCGGACCTGCCGGCCGGCGACGTGCATGTACGCGACGGCGCGATCGTTGCCGTCGGCGCGCAGGTCAATGCTCCGAACGCCCAGGTCATCCAGGGACGCGGCATGATCTGCATGCCGGGCTTCATCGACACGCACTGGCACCTGTGGACCAGCCTGTTCCGGCCCTATGTTCGCGGCGATGTCGGCGCGCTGGGCTATTTCCCGGTGAGCAACCGCCTCGGCCAGCTGATGGCGCCCGAGGACAGCTACCGCGCCGTGGCGCTGGGCACCGCCGAAGCCCTGAGTGCCGGCGTTACGACCGTGCACAACTGGGCGCACAACGTGCGCAGCGCCGACCACGCCGATGGCGAGCTCTCGGCCATGCGCGATGCCGGCATCCGCGGGCGTTTCGCCTACGGTCCCGCGCAGGGCATGCCGGACGACCAGCCGATGGATTTCGAGGGCATGGCGCGGGTCAAGCGCGACTGGATGCCGAATGACGGCTTGCTCACCCTGGGCATCTGCTCGCGCAACGTCGGCGCCATGAGCATCGGCGGTGCCACACGCGGCGTGCTGACCATGGACCAGGTGAAGCGGGACTGGGGCGGGGCCCGGGCCCTCGGCCTGCCGATCACGCTGCATACCTCCGGCCCCAGTCCGATCAAGGCGCTGGAGGAGGCCGGTCTGCTCGGCCCCGACGTGCAGCTTATCCATCCGCTGCTCACCACCCCGGAGGAGCGCGAGATCCTGAAGCGGCGCGGCGTCAGCTACTCGACGGCCCCCGTGGGCGAGTCAGGCCGGGCCGCCGCTCTCGGCGTCATCCAGCTCGGCGAGCTGCTGGAAGCGGGCGTCAAGGTCAGCCTGTCGACCGATCACACCACCAACTTCAACTGCGATCCCTTCGTCGGCATGCGCATGCTGTTCCAGCTGCACAATCACCGCATCGGCGCCAAATACCCGCTGACCATGAAACGCATGGTTCAGCTCGCGACCCTGGACGGCGCGGTCGACCTCGGCATCGCTGACCGGACGGGCTCCCTCACGCCGGGCAAGCGGGCGGACATCATCCTGGTGCGCACCACTGACATCAACATGACGCCGGTCGGCGACCCCTACGAGGCGCTGGTCTCGCTGGGCCAGCCGGCCAATGTCGATACCGTGATCGTGGATGGCCGCGTGATCCGGCAGGCGAACAAGTTCACCGCCCTCGACCACGCCAGGATCGTGCGCGACGCCCAGGAGGCGACGGCGGCGCTGCGCAGCAAGGCGAACTGGCCGCCGACCTGAGTCGCCGCCTCCGGACGGAACATCCGGGTTGGCGGCGGCGTAACCGCTCCCTGTAAGGACCGCCGGCGTTGCAATGCCGCAACATTGCGACATACTGCGGGCCTGGCGGTTTGGTGGAGCGCGGGCAGATGGAAGGCTCCCAGGGTAGCGGGGCGGCGGCGACGGCCTGGCACGAGATCGTGCTGCAGACGCTCAAGCGCAACGAGGTGAAGCTCGTCACCTACGTGCCGGACCGCGTGCTCACGCCGCTGATCAAGGCCGTGCACGCCGACCCCTATTTCACGACATTCTCGACCACGCGCGAGGAAGAGGCGGTCGGCATCGTCACCGGCGCCTGGATGGCCGGGATGCGCGGCGCCATCCTCATGCAGACCAGCGGCTTCGCCACCATTCCCAACGCGCTCGCCTCCCTGGTGGTGCCGAGCCAGATTCCGCTGCTCATGTTCGTTTCGGAACGCGGCACGCTGGGCGAGTTCAACATCGGCCAGACCCTGGTGTGCCGGACCATGCGGCCGGTGTTCGACGCCCTGGCGATGGAGAACCACACCATCACCCGCCTCGACGAGCTCGAATTCATCGTCGACCGTTCGATCAAGCAGGCCTTCGCCACCCAGGCGCCGGTCGCCTTCATCCTGTCGCCGCTGCTGACCGGCGGCAAAGTCTTCGGGAAGTGAGCCGGCCATGACACGCCCCGATCCTGTCAGGCACGACAACGCCAAGGTGATGAACCGCTTCGAGCTGACCAAGCGCCTGGTGGGCCGGCTCAAGCACGGCGAGGCCGTGATCGGCGGCATCGGCAACACCAATTTCGACCTGTGGGCCAGCGGGCAGCGGGAACAGAATTTCTACATGCTCGGCAGCATGGGGCTCGCCATTCCCATCGCGCTGGGCGTGGCCATCGCCCAGCCCAGGCGCCACGTCGTGGCTCTCGAGGGCGACGGCTCGCTCCTCATGCAGCTCGGCTGCCTGACGACCGTCGGCATGCTGGGTACGCGCAACCTGACGATCGTGGTGATGGACAACCACATCTACCAGATCACCGGCGCGCAGCCGACGGCCACCGCGGCCGGGACCGACATCGTGGCGATCGCGCAGGCGGCGGGCATTGCACGCAGCGCCTGGGCGGCGGACGAGGCGGATTTCGAGCGCCTGGTCGATCAGGCCCTGGCCCAGTCCGGCTCGGAGGGGGGCGGACCGACCCTGATCGCGGTGCGCATCGACGACAAGCCGGCGGTAGCGACGACCGAGCGCGACCCGGTAAAGATCCGCCAGACCTTCATGCGCGGCATCGCCGCCCAATCCGGGTGACAAAGGCCGGCGTCAAGGCAAGGGCCTGAGGTTAGCCCCGCGCCGGGCGGCAGCGCTCAGACGTCGAGGTTGCTGACCTTGAGGGCGTTGTCCTGGATGAACTCGCGGCGCGGCTCGACCACGTCGCCCATCAGCGTCTCGAAGATGCCGTTGGCCTCGGCGCTGTCGTTGACCTTCACCTGCAGCAGGTGGCGCGCCTCGGGATCGAGTGTCGTCTCCCAGAGCTGCTCGGGGTTCATCTCGCCCAGGCCTTTGTAGCGCTGCATGCCCACGCCCTTCTTGCCGATCTCCAGCACAGCATCGATCAGCCGGGTGGGGCCGGTGATCTCGACCTCGCGGTCACCCGCCTTGAGCTTGGCGAAGCGGCCGTAGACCTTCTGGAACTCGCCGGCCGTCTCGACCAGGCGGCGGGCCTCGACCGAATTGATGACCACGTTGTCGATGACGCAGCGATCGGTCTCGCCGCGCAGCTTGCGCTCGAACACCATGCCGTCCACCGAGGCCGTGCCCGTCCAGGCGCGTTCGTTCTCGCCGCTGAGCGCGTTGAGCCGCTTGGCGATGTACTCGGCCGCGGCCTTGGCTTTCTCGACGTCCGACAGGAGGTCGGGATCGAGGGCGCCGAGGATGGCCGCCTGCTCGACCGCGTCGCGGCTGCCCACGCGCCGGGCCAGCGGCGTGACGAATGCCTTGGCGGCGCGGGCCTTCTCCACCAGCTGGCGCAGGTCCTGGCCGGCGCGCTGGCTGCCGTCGGAGCCGACGGTCAGCACCATGCCGTCGATGCCGCCGCTGATCAGGTAGTCCTCCAGCGCGCGCTCGTCCTTGAGGTAGACCTCGGAGTTGCCGCGCTTGGCGCGGTAGAGCGGCGGCTGGGCGATGTAGATGTAGCCCGCATCGATCAGCGGGCGGAGCTGGCGATAGAAGAACGTCAGCAGCAGGGTGCGGATGTGGGCGCCGTCGACGTCGGCGTCGGCCATCAGGATGATCTTGTGATAGCGGCACTTGGTGACGTCGAAATCCTCCTGGCCGATACCGGTCCCCACGGCCGTGACCAGCGTGCCGATCTCGGCCGAGGACAGCATCTTGTCGATGCGCGCGCGCTCGACGTTCAGGATCTTGCCGCGGATGGGCAGGATCGCCTGGAAGGCGCGATTGCGCCCCTGCTTGGCGGAGCCGCCGGCGGAGTCACCCTCGACGATGAAAAGCTCGGACTTCGCCGGATCACGTTCCTGGCAGTCGGCCAGCTTGCCCGGCAGGGAGGCCATGTCGAGGGCCCCCTTGCGCCGCGCCAGCTCGCGCGCCCGGCGCGCCGCCTCGCGGGCCGCCGCCGCCTCGACGATCTTGCCGATGACGCGCTTGGCGTCGCCGGGATGCTCCTCGAACCACTGCTGGAGCTTGTCGTTGCAGATCGCCTCGACGATCGGCCGCACCTCCGACGACACCAGCTTGTCCTTGGTCTGGGAGGAGAACTTGGGATCGGGGACCTTGACCGAGAGCACGCAGGTCAACCCCTCGCGCGCATCCTCGCCGGTCATCTCGACCTTGTCCTTCTTGGCGATGCCGCCTTCGACCGCGTATTTGTTGATCGTGCGGGTCAGCGCGGCGCGGAAGCCCTGGAGATGCGTGCCGCCATCCTTCTGCGGGATGTTGTTGGTGAAGCACATCATCGTCTCGTGATAGGCGTCGGTCCATTCCATCGCCACGTCGACGGTGATGCCGTCCTTGCTGCCGCGCATCATGATGGCCGGATGGAGGGCCGCCTTGGAGCGGTCGAGATATTTGACGAAGGCCTCGATGCCGCCGTCGTATTTCATCTCCACGGTCTTGGGCTCGACGCCGCGCGCGTCGGTCAGCACCAGCTTGACGCCGGAGTTGAGGAAGGCGAGCTCGCGGATACGGTGCTCGAGCGTCTCGAAATCGTACTCGGTCTTGGTGAAGGTCTGCTTGGAGACGTAGAACCGCACCTGCGTGCCGGTCTTGTCGCCGGCGTCGCCGACCTCCTTCAGCTTCGCCTCGGGCTCGCCGTGCTTGAAGCGCATGAAGTGCTCGCGGCCGGCGCGCCAGATGCGCAGCTCGAGCGTCTCGGACAGCGCGTTGACCACCGAGACGCCGACACCGTGCAGGCCGCCCGAGACCTTGTAGGAGTTCTGGTCGAATTTTCCGCCGGCATGGAGTTGGGTCATGATGACCTCGGCCGCCGACACGCCTTCCTCCTTGTGGATCTCGGTCGGGATGCCGCGACCGTTGTCGTTGACCTCCACCGAGCCGTCGGGATGCAGGATGACGTTGATCTCGTCGCAGTAGCCGGCCAGCGCCTCGTCGATGGCGTTGTCGACCACCTCGTAGACCATGTGGTGCAGGCCCGAGCCGTCATCGGTGTCGCCGATATACATGCCGGGGCGCTTGCGCACGGCGTCGAGCCCGCGCAGCACCTTGATGGATTCGGCGCCGTAATCTTCGGCGCCCTTGGTCGGGTCGAGTCTCTGGGCAGGTTCGGTCATCGCGGCATCACCGTCGCATCGAGAACACGGAAGAAACGGGCCCGCCCGCGCAGGCCCGCAAACAGCTCATCGTCGGTCCCGGTCAGCCACGCCTGGGCCCCGAGATCGCAAATTTCGTCGAACAGCGCCGCGCGCCGCGCGCCGTCCAGATGCGCCACCACCTCGTCGAGCAGCAGCAGCGGCGCCTCGCCGCGCTCGCCGCGCAGCTCGCGCGCCATGGCCAGCAGGATCGACAGCAGCAGCGCCTTCTGCTCGCCTGTGGAGCAGTCCCGCGCCGGCCGGTCCTTGGCGACATAGGTCACCAGAAGGTCGGTCCGGTGGGCGCCGCAAGCGGCCCCGCCTTGCGCCGCATCGTGGCTGCGGCCGGCCCGCAGGGCGTCGCGCACGCGGTCCTCGACCGCGACCGCCGGCATCTCGCCCAGCCAGGCATCGACCTCGCCGGTCAGGACCAGGCGCGGCACCGGGAATGGTCCGGTCCGCTCGGCCGCGGCGCTGTCGAGGCGGCGGATGACCTCGGCGCGGGCGGCGGCAATCGCCACGCCGTGGCGCGCCATGCCGTCCTCCAGGGCGTCAAGCCAGGCGGCGTCCGCGCTGCCATCGGCCAGAAGCCGGCCGCGCTCGCGCATCACCGTCTCGTAGGCCGCGACCTCGCCCGCGTGATCGGGATGGAAGCCGTAGACCAGGCGATCGACGAAGCGGCGGCGCGACGACGAGCCTTCCATGAACAGCCGGTCCATGTCGGGCGTCAGCCAGACCAGCGAGAGATACTGGGCCAGGTCCTTCTGGCCGCGCGCCGGATGGCCGTCGATGCGCACCACGCGGCGTTCCGTGCTCTTGCCCTCCGCCGCCTCGTGGCCGGTGCCGAGATTGACGCGCCCACGGCCACTTTCCAGCACCGCCGCCACCGCCCAGGGCGCGGCCGTATCGGCGCCCCGCTCGCGGCGGTCGATCTCGGCCAGCCGGGCGCGGCGCAAGCCCCGGCCCGGCGAGAGGAACGAGAGTGCTTCGAGCAGGTTGGTCTTGCCCGCCCCGTTGGGGCCGGTCAGCACCACGGGCTGGGCCTCGATGTCGAGGCGCAGCCTGGCATAGCAGCGGAAATCGGTGAGCGACAGACGCACCACCGCGGCACGCCGCTCTGCGGCGGAGGCCGCAGGCAGCGAAACGGCGGAGACGGCTTGGCTCATCGTGTCGGTCACACCCGCATCGGCATGAGGACGTAGAGCGCGCTGGCGTCGGCGGAATCCTGCACCACGGTCGGCGACGCCGCGTCCGACATGGAGAACCTCGCCCCGTCGCCTTCGATCTGCTGGGCGATATCGAGGAGATAGCGCGCGTTGAAGCCGATCTCGATCGGCGCGGCGGTGTAGCTCGCCTCGAGCTCCTCGGTGGCGCTGCCGGCATCCGGGCTGGTCGCGGTCAGCGTGAGCTGGCCCTTGGCCAGCGCCAGCTTGATGGCCCGCGACTTCTCGGTCGAGATCGTGGCCACGCGTTCGACCGCTTCGGCGAAGACCTTGCAGTCCACTTCGAGGATCTTGTCGTTGTTCGAGGGGATGACGCGCTCGTAATCGGGGAAGGTGCCGTCGATCAGCTTGGAGGTCAGCACGACGTCGTCGAAGGCGAAGCGCACGCGGGTGTCGGAGAGCGACACGGCGATGGCGCCTTGCGCCTCGTCGAGCAGCTTGCGCAGCTCCATCACCGTCTTGCGCGGCAGGATGACGCCGGGAACGCTGCCGGCCCCGTCGGGCAGCGGCATTTCCACCCGCGCCAGGCGATGGCCGTCGGTGGCCACGGCGCGCAGCACCTTGACGCCGTTGCTCTGGGCGGCGTGCAGGTAGATGCCGTTGAGGTAATAGCGGGTCTCCTCGGTCGAGATGGCGAAGCGCGTACGGTCGATCAGGCCGCGCAGGTCTCCCGCGGAAAGCTCGAAATTATGCGGCAGGTCACCGCCGGCCATCTTGGGGAAGTCCTCGGCCGGCAGGCTGGCGAGCGTGAAGGTCGAGCGCCCGGCGCGCAAGGAAACCTGGCCGCCCTTGGCATCGGGGCCGCCTTCGAGGCCGACCTGACTGCCTTCCGGCAGCTTGCGCGCGATGTCGTAAAGCGTGTGGGCCTGCACCGTGATGGTGCCGGTCTTGGCGACATCGGCCGCCGCCGTCTCGATGATCGCGAGATCCATGTCGGTCGCGGTCAGCGCCAGCTTGCCCTTCGAGGCTTCGAGCATGACGTTGGCGAGAATCGGAATCGTGTTGCGACGTTCGACGACGCTCTGGATGTGGCCGAGAGCCTTAAGCAGCGCTCCGCGCTCGATCGTGAGTTTCATGTCGGGTCGGATCCGCGTCCCTTAGCGGTTTATCGGGCGGTTATGACCGGCGTCCGGACCCCCCGGAAACGGCCCCCGCAAGGCCGGCCGGACGGACGCATTCCGGGAGGCTTTTGCCAGGGTCGGCAGTATATCAGAAGCAATTGAAATCAAAACTCTTTTGCGAGATTTACCAAGCGCAAAAGAGCCCGAAATACAGGCCTGTTTTCAAGCCTTTGGGCGGCGACTCGGAGCGCCTTTTTCAAGGCTCAGTTCGAGGGCGATTTCAATGGCCCGTCGCTGCACCGGAAAAGCCATCGAGGGCTGCGGCGCGCCGCCCGATTCGAGAGCCATGGCGACCT
>LNFM01010171.1_pt1 | contig 13377 bp, 13 predicted proteins | sample 596031 | NCBI WGS metagenome assembly LNFM01 (sample SAMN04254537, study PRJNA301005) | activated carbon metagenome | isolation source: dual media filters at the Ann Arbor, Michigan drinking water treatment plant | place: USA: Ann Arbor
CGTACAACTGAGGAATGGTGGGCCAATTGGCGTACTCCTTGACGCCCTGCCGCACGTCCTCGTCGTCGAGCACGTTGACCGTGACCAGGTTCTTCACCCCCGACTGCTTGAGGATCTGGATCGCGCGTCCCGAGAACCCGCACTGCGGAAACTGCGCGGTTCCCTTCATGAACAACACGACCGGGTTGTCGGTGACGGTCTTGCGGATGAATTCCTTGGCGTCCATCGATGTTGCCCTGCGTTGATTGGCGCGCGCGTCGCGCAACGCCTGGGTTCGTGAAAACTGCGGGTCAGTGTAGGAAGCGCCGCCCATCGGCGTCAAACCGCGCTCGTGGCAACCCTGCAGGCTCTAAGTGAATCGCCGCAATGTGCAGCAACGATCCGATAAGTCAGGTCGACCGACCGCAGTTCGAGCGTTAGCGATGGCGCTTGAGGTGAAGAATGCTCGCCATGGTATCTCCTGCCGCTCCCTTGCTCCGGCCGGTCGGCGCGCGCGCAGGCGGCAGTCGCCGTGCCGAGCCGAATGCCGTGACCGAGCACCCGGTGGACGCCGCGCAGTCTGCGCGCCAGGTTGGCGGCGAAGCCATGACGGCGTTGCAGCGCCGGCACGCGACCGTCGCGCCGCGCATCGGCTGCGCAATGCCCGCCGTGCCGAGGCACTTGTCGGCCGAAGGCTAATCGGCATGATTGCCCGGCGGCAACGCCACGTGGGTGATCCAGCCCCGTAGTCAAGGTTGCTGGGTGCGTCCGCAGCACACTCGGCCGATGCCGGCGGCGTCATGAGCGGTCGAGATGTCGGTCAATCCATCTGCGGCAAAGAGCCGGCGAACCGCGGGCGCCTGGTCGTATCCGTGCTCGACCATCAACCAGCCGCCGGGCACGAGATGGCTCGGCGCGGCTGCAGCAATGTTGCGCAGGCAGGCCAGCCCGTCCGCATGATCGGTCAGCGCCCGTAGTGGCTCGTGGACCAGACCGGCCAAGTGCGGGTCGCCGGCGGCGATGTAGGGCGGGTTGGCCACGATCAAGTCGAACTGCCCGGCCACCGCACTGAACCAGTCACTGGGCCGCAGGTCCACGCGCGCGCCGAGCGCGAGCGCATTGGCGCACGCGACATCGAGTGCGTCGCGGCTCACGTCCACCGCGCTGACTTCGGCGTCGGGCCGCTCCAGCGCCAGCGTGATGGCGATGCAACCGGAGCCGGTGCCCAGATCCAGCACCCGGGGCGCGGTGCGGCCCGCGAGCCGCTGCAATGCCAGATCGATCAGCAGTTCGGTTTCCGGTCGAGGCACGAGCACCGACGCCGAGACCGTGAATGCGCGGCCGTAGAACTCGCAGCTGCCCAGAAGGTAAGCGCACGGCTCGCCGGCGTGTCGGCGCGCGACCAGCGCGGAGAATCGTTGTGCGTCGGCGGGGGCTATCGGCGTCTGTGGATGGGCAATCAACTGCTCGCGCCGGACCTCGAGCACATGGGCGAGCAAGGCCCGCGCTTCGCGTCGAGGCAGCCCGCAGTCGGCAAGCAAGGCGGCAGCGGTCGTCGCGGCCATCGCATCACCCGGCGTACATCCGGGTGTCAGCGGATCGCGGTACGGCCCGGTGTCCGTCCTGCCGCGACCGTTACTCACGCGCGGCCAGCATGTCTTGCGGCCTGACCCACTGGTCGAACTGCTCGGCGCTGACCAGGCCACTGGCCAGTGCGGCGTCCCGCAGGCTCAGGCTCGCGTGGTGCGCGTGCTTGGCGATTGCCGCCGCCTGGTCATAGCCGATGTGCGGCGCCAGCGCGGTCACCAGCATCAGCGAGCGCGACAGCAGATCATCGATGCGCGCGCGCTGCGGTTCGATGCCGCTCGCGCAGTGGGCATCGAAGCTGGCGCAGCCGTCGGCGAGCAGCCGCACGCTCTGCAGGAAGTTGTGGGCGATCAGCGGCTTGAACACGTTCAATTCGAAGTTACCGCTGGCGCCCCCGAGGTTGATCGCCACGTCGTTGGCCAGCACCTGCGCGGCGACCATCGTCAGCATCTCGCACTGGGTGGGATTGACCTTGCCCGGCATGATCGACGAGCCCGGCTCGTTCTCCGGGAGGGCGATCTCGCCCAGGCCGGCACGCGGCCCACTGGCCAGCCAGCGCACGTCGTTGGCAATCTTGTTGAGCGCGGCGGCAAGCGTCTTGAGGCTGCCGTGCGCGGCGAGCAGCGGCTCGTGACCTGCCAGCGCGGCGAACTTGTTGGGAGCGCTGGCGAACGCCAGGCCGGTGTCGGTCGCCAGCGCAGCGGCCACGCGGGCGCCGAATTGTGGATGGGTGTTCAGACCGGTGCCGACTGCGGTGCCGCCGATGGCCAGTTGCAGCACGGCGGGCGCGCCGGCGTCGATCGCTGCTCCCGCCAGGTCCAGCTGCGCCACGTAGCCCGAGAACTCCTGTCCGAGCGTCAACGGCGTGGCGTCCTGCAGATGCGTGCGGCCTATCTTGATGATGTCGCCGAATGCCTGCGCCTGGGCGTCGAGCGTGTTGCGCAAGCCGTGCAGCGCCGGCCGAAGATGATTCGCGAGCGCGAGCGCGGCGGCCACGTGCATGGCGGTCGGGAACACGTCGTTGGACGACTGGCCGCGGTTGACGTCATCGTTCGGGTGGACCTTGCGGTCGCTGCCGCGCGCACCTCCCATAAGCTCCGAGGCGCGATTGGCCAGCACCTCGTTGACGTTCATGTTGGTCTGGGTGCCGCTGCCGGTCTGCCAGACGGACAGCGGAAACTCGTCGGGCCAGCGACCCGCCAGCACCTCGTCGGCGGCGGCGGTGATCGCCACCGCCTTGGCAGCATCGAGCAACCCAAGCTCGCCATTGACGCGTGCGGCCGCGCGCTTGATGCGCACCAGCGCGTGCACCAGTTCGACCGGCATCTGCTCGGTGGACACCGCGAAGTACTGCAGCGAGCGCTGCGTCTGCGCCCCCCACAGACGCTCGGCCGGTACCTCGATCGGGCCGAAGCTGTCGCGCTCGCTGCGGGTCGCGCTCATCGGTGTGCCCCGCTCAGCCTTCGCCCAGTGCGGCGAGCAGCTCGGCCTGGTGCTCGGCGGTCAGCGCCTGCGACAGCTCGTCCAGGTCACCGTCCATGATGGCGTCGATCCGATACAGCGTGAGATTGATCCGATGGTCGGTGACGCGCCCCTGCGGGAAGTTGTAGGTGCGGATCCGCTCGCTGCGGTCGCCCGAGCCGATCAGGCTCTTGCGCGTGCTCGCCTCGGACCGCTGCTGGTCCTGCACCTGCTTGTCCTTGATGCGCGCAGACAGAATCTTCATCGCGCGCTCCTTGTTCTTGTGCTGGCTGCGGTCGTCCTGGCACTCGACCACCAGACCCGTGGGCAGGTGCGTGATGCGCACCGCGCTCTCGGTCTTGTTGACGTGCTGGCCGCCGGCGCCGCTGGCACGATAGACGTCGATGCGGATCTCGGTCGGATCGATCTTCACGTCGTCGATCTCGTCGGCCTCGGGCAGCACCGCCACGGTGCAGGCGCTGGTGTGGATGCGGCCCTGCGCCTCGGTTTCGGGCACGCGTTGCACACGGTGTCCGCCCGACTCGAACTTAAGTTGCGAATAGGCACCCTGGCCTTCGATGCGAACGATCGCCTCCTTGTAGCCGCCCAGCTCGCTGGCGCTCTCAGAGATCACCTCGGTCTTCCAGCGCTTGCGTTCGGCATAGCGCAAATACATCCGCAGGAGGCTGCCTGCGAACAGCGCCGACTCGTCGCCGCCGGTGCCGGCCCGCACTTCAAGGAACACGTTGCGATCGTCGTTCGGGTCTTTGGGCAGCAGCAGGCGCTGCAGGTCTGCTTCCAGCGATTCGATGCGGCCGCGCGCGGCGTGAATCTCTTCCTCGGCGAGCGCCTTCATGTCCGGATCGGTCAGCATTTCCTGTGCCGACAGCTCGTCCGCGCAGGCGCGGTTCAAGTCGTGAAAGCGCAAGACGACCGGCTCGATCTCGGCGCGTTCCTGGCCCAGCGTGCGCAGCTTGTTCAGGTCGCGCGCGGTCTCTTCTTGCGCGAGCAGTCCGTCGATCTCCTCCAGCCGGCGCGCCAGTTGGGAGAGCTTGGACCTCATCGAGTCTTTCATCGGACGACCTGGATGGTGCGTGCAACGGCCATGGGCGCGACCGTGTCGCGCCCAGGGTCCACGCACAGCTAGTTGTCGGAAGGGGAGGTGTAAAAGCGCGACAGCGTCGCGATCAACCGGTCACGCGCGGCGTCATCGTCCGCAGCCGACTGGTGCAGCGCCGCCACCGGCGCATGCAGAAACTTGTTGGTCAGCGCCGTGGCCAGGTGCTCGATCACGAGGTCGGGCGATTCACCGGCGGCCAGCCGTTTGCGCGCGCGCTCGAGTTCATGCGCGCGCAGTTCGTCGGCGCGCCCTCGCAGGCCCTGGATCACCGGCACGGCGGCGCGCGTCTTGAGCCAGCCTTCGAAGTCACGCACGCGCGATTCGATGATCGCTTCGGCCTGCGCCACGGCGGCCTGCCGCGTCTCGGTGCCGGTCTGGACGATCTTGCCCAGATCGTCGACGGTGTAGACGTAGACGTCGTCCAGGCGCGCGACCTCAGGCTCGACATCGCGCGGCACCGCCAGGTCGACGATGAACATCGGGCGATGTCGACGCGCCTTGAGCGCCCGCTCGACCATGCCGAGGCCAATGATCGGCAGGCTGCTCGCGGTGCACGACACCACGATGTCGAAGCGGGAGAGGTTGTCCGGCAATTCCGCCAGGCGCATCGCTTTGCCTTGCAGCTTCGCCGCCAGGCTCTGCGCGCGTTCCTCAGTGCGGTTGGCCACCGCGATCGACTTGGGATGACGCGCCGCAAAGTGGGTGGCGCACAGCTCGATCATCTCGCCGGCGCCGACGAACAGCACGTGGCTGTCGGCCAGCGAACCGAAAATCCGCTCGGCCACGCGCACCGCCGCGGCGGCCATCGAAACCGACTGCGTACCGATCTCGGTCGTGCTGCGAACTTCCTTGGCGACTGCGAAGGTTCGCTGGAACAGATGGTTGAGCAGCAGGCCCATGCCGCCGGCTTCGCGCGACAGCTTTTCGGCCTGCTTCATCTGACCAAGGATCTGCGGCTCGCCCAGCACCATGGAGTCGAGCCCGCTGGCAACCCGGAACGCATGACGCACCGCGTTGGCCTGCGGCAGCACGTAGGTCGAGCGACGCAGTTCGGCGGCATCCAACTGCTTGCTGTTGGCGAGAAATTCCGACAGCGCGTCCGATGCAGTCTGCGGTTCCTCCACAGCGCAATACAGCTCGGTGCGATTGCAAGTGGAGACGATCACCGCCTCGGTCAAATTGCCGCTGTCGCGCGAACTCAGGTTGTCGCGCAGCTGAGTGATCGTGTTGCCGACTTCAGTGGGTACGAACGCCAGACGTTCACGCAACGCCAATGGCGCCGTCTGGTGGTTCAGCCCGAGGGTCAGCAGTTGCATCGACGCGGTTCTTTTCAATGGGGCCGTGACTTCAATTTCGCTCTTGCGTTGCTCGAGCCATGGGCCACGCCCTGGCTGCGCGAAACCGGAAGATTATAGGTACGCATCCGGCCCACCCGCGAGTGCGGCGACGCGCCGTTGGGCTCAGGGCGACAGTAACGGTACGGGTGGCACGGAATCTATGACCTGGATCAGACTCCAACGTGCTGCAGGTGCGTCACGGGGGTAGCCTGGGTCGCACCGATTGTCATGGACGCATTGATGCCACCTCACGCGAAGGCCACGCCGCACGCTGCTCCAGGCTCGGCCCTGGTGCTCGTGCCTGAGAGCGAACGAGAGGTCGACCGCATCGCCGAACGCTGTCGCCGCCTGGTGAACAAGCGGGCGATGCTGTCGGCCGGTGCTGCGGTCGTGCCGCTGCCGGGGTTTGACCTGATGGTCGATGTTGGCGTCCTGACCCGCATGTTGCAGGAAATCAACGAGGCGTTTGGGCTCACGCCAGCGCAAATCGATGCGCTGGCGCCGAAGAAGCAGTTCACGGTCTACAAGGCGATCAACGCGCTCGGCGCCAGCGCGGTGGGGCGCCTGATCACGCGGCAGGTCGTGGCTATGGTTGCGCGCAGCGTTCTGCGTCGCGTCGCGACCAAGGCAACGGTGCGTTACGTGCCGCTGGCCGGCCAGGCGCTGGCCGCCGGCATTTCTTTCGCCGCCTTGAAAACGCTCGGCGATCGCCACGTTGCCGACTGCGTGCGGGTTGCCTCCACCGCCATCGACATCACGGATGCCGAGACGGAAGCGACGCGCCGCTAGCTGCTAACGGGCAAGCGTTTCCTGCTCCATGCGCAGGAAGGTGCCATAGGCGTTGATGCGATTGGCGGCCTCGAAGGCCGGCAGCTTGGCGTAGCGCGACCAGTCGGTCTGCGCGTACGCCTCGTCGAAAGACTTCAGGTCGCGCACCGCTGCGCCCATCGTCTCGCGCAGATAGCGCAGGTACTCGCGCGTCAGCGCGATGTCGGGCGCCGGGTTGTCCGATGCAGCGCCGTGGCCCGGCACCACCACGGCCGGTGAGAGCGGACCGATGCGGTCCATGGCCGCAAGCCACGCCTTGCTGTCGGCGTTGCCGACATAGGGCAAGCGGCCGCTGAAGTACAGATCGCCAGCGAGCAAGGCGCGGTCGCCATCGACAAACAGCATCAGGTCCTCGTCCGAGTGCGCACCGGCGACGTCGATCAGCCGAAACCGCACGCCGCCGCGGGTGAAGGCGATTTCACCTGAAGCGTCGAATTCGATCCAACGCGTCGCGGCCACCAGCCGGGTCTGCGGGTCGACGTGCGGCGCCAAGTCGCGCCGCCGCTGCTCGAGGCGGCTGCGAGTGGGCTCCGACTCGAGCGTGGCGCGGGCCTTTTCATGCGCCCAGATTTCCACCCCGGGCTCGTTGAGCGATTGCAGGCCGTAGAAATGATCGGCGTGATAGTGGCTGATGATGACGAGCCGGATCGGCTGCTGCGTGACCGTGCCGATGGCTCGCTTGAGTTGGGCGCCGAGTGCCGGCGTGCCGAGCGCATCGAACACCACCACGCCATCGTCGGTCACCACAAAGGCCGCGTTCGAGTTGAACCCCGCGTTGGCCGCGGTCGCCATCCCACCCGCGCCCTGCACGTAGAAAACGCGCTCGCTGGCGCGGATCGGCATCATGGCGCTGTCGCTCGTCGCCTGGGGCGAGCTCGCACAACCCGCCAGCCCGGCAATCACCAGTGTTGAGGTGGCGAACCAGCGGGCAGCACAGGACAAGCGCGCGCAATCAAGCATGGCGTTGGGCCGACGATGAACTGACGCCAGCTTAGCCCCGCATGTGCATCGCGTGGCCGTCATCACGCGGGTTCGGACGGGACCGGTCAGGTGGAACGCGTCTGCGGGGGATCGATGCCTGCGTTGCTGCCACCGCGGCGCTGTTCGCGGGCCACGTTATGCCTGTAGATCCATTGGCCGAGCGCAGCCGTGAGCAGCAGCATTGTGTTGCTGACCACGAACACCCAATTGCCCAGCAGCAGGCTGTACGCGAGGAACGCGGTCGACGCGGTCATCTGGCCGATGAACAGCCAGCTTGAAACGCCCTGCGTGGATCCACTGCGCCATTGTGAGTAGACCTGCCGGCCAATGGTGGCCAGCAGGACCGCGGTCGCAAACCACCCGATCGCCTCGGTGTACATGTCGGCGTCGGGCAAGCGGCGCACCCGCAGTGGTGCCGAGTCAGTTGTGCCGGGTCAGTAGACCCTTCGGATATACTTCGCGCCCTTCGCAGCGTCGGCTTAAGTGGTGTCCGGCGCTTCGATTTTGGCCAAGTAGCTCAGTCGGTAGAGCAGAGGATTGAAAATCCTTGTGTCGGCGGTTCAATTCCGTCCTTGGCCACCAAGATTCCCGCGGGAGCGACGCTCAGCCTCATTGCCTTTGAGGCCTTGGCATCAGCGACGCTCGACTCCCGCTCGGCGTGCGAGGTTCTGTGCAGGCGCCTGATGCCCTGATCGATGTCGCCGTGATCGGCGCCGGCGCCGCCGGACTGGCTGCCGCGTTGGGCCTGTCCCAGCAGGGCCTGAAAGTCGCGCTGATCGGGCCACCGACGCGCCGGTTCATCCCTTCGGACAACCTACCGTACGACGTCCGCATCTATGCGCTGGCGCCCGCCACGATCGACTTGCTGGCCCGCCTGAAGGTGTGGCCGCAGATCGATGGTCGCCGCGTCCAGCCGGTGTCGCGGATGCGGGTGTTCGGCGACGACGGCGATGAACTGAGCTTCGATGCCTACGGCGCGCGCGTCGAACGCCTGGCCACGATCGGCGAGGAAGGCGAACTGCTGCGGGTGCTGACGACCGGTGTGGCCTTTGCTCCCGGCGTGGCGCGTCATGAGGTCGGGCTGCGCACGCTGACGGTCGAACCGAAGGCAGCCGTGCTCGAACTGGACGACGGCACCCGACTGCGCTGCGCCCTCGTGGTCGGTGCCGATGGTGCGCAATCGCCGGTACGCACGGCAGCGGGTCTGTCTGCCGAAGTCGTTGCCTATCCGCACACGGCGGTGGTCGCCAACTTTGCGGCCGCCAAACCCCACGATGGAGTCGCGTGGCAGTGGTTCTGCGATGAAGGCGTGGTGGCATTGCTGCCGCTGCCGGGCAATGCCATCTCGCTTGTGTGGTCGGCGCCTCATGCGCTTGCCGCGCAATTGCTGGCGCTGACTCCGGTCGAACTGGCGAACCGTGTGGCGCTGCGTTCGCAGCAGGCGCACGGCGAACTCTTGCCTCTGGGCCAGGCGGTTGGCTATCCGCTTAAGCGCCTGACCGTTGATCGGTTGGTGGCGCCGCGTGTCGCCCTGGTGGGCGATGCCGCCCATGTGGTGCATCCGTTGGCAGGGCAGGGGTTGAACCTCGGGCTGCAGGACGTGTCCACTCTGCTCGATGTGATCAAGGCGCGGGAAAGCTGGCGGGACGTGGGCGATTTCATGCTTTTGAGACGGTACGCCAGAGCACGGGCCGAGCCGATCGGGCTGATACGCTTCACGACCGATTCGCTGGCGCGCCTGTTCGCGATCGAAGACCCGCTGGTGCGCCGTGTGCGCAACCGCGGCATGGCTTGGGTGAACCGGATCGGCCCGCTCAAGCGAGAGTTGATCCGCCGGGCACTCGGATGAGTGTCATTTGATGAGAGACCAATCGATGCGTGCAATGCAATGGATGTTCGCGGCGCTTGCCGCGCTGCTGATCGGCGGGCTGGCGGCTCCGGTGATGGCTCAGCCGAAGGGGGCGCCCGGGGGCGCGGTCGAGGAGCAGATCCGCCTCAAGATGCAGGAACTGCTGGGCAACCGTCCGGATTCAGTGACGCGCACGCCCTACGGCGTGTACGAAGTGGTGGTCGGCACCGAGGTGTACTACACCGACCAGAGCACGAGCTACGTGATGGTGGGCCGCCTGATCGATGCCAAGACGCGCCAGGACGTGACCCAGGCGCGGCGTGATGAGTTGATGAAGGTCGATTACGCCAAGCTGCCCCTCGACCAGGCGGTACGGCTGCGCCAGGGCAAGGGCACGCGCCAGTTCGTGACCTTCGAGGATCCGAACTGCCCGTACTGCCGCAAGCTGCACACCGACCTGCAGGGAATGAAGGACGTCACCGTCTACGTCTTCCTCTATCCGATCTTGTCGCCCGAGTCGTTCGAGCGGTCCAAGGCCATCTGGTGCGCCAAGGATCGTGCGGCGGCATGGAACGGCGCGATGCTTGACGGCAAGTCGCCGCCGCCGGCCGCGGCCGACTGCAAGCATCCGCTGCAGCAGAACCTGCAACTGGGTCAGCGACTGGGCGTCAGTGGCACGCCAACCTTGATCTTCCAGGACGGCAGTCGCATGCCCGGAGCGTCGTCGGTCGACGAAATCGAGAAGAAGCTGGCCGCCATTCCCAAGAAGTAGTCGCACGAGGGGCCGCGCGTGCAGGCGCGCACTCCCCGAGGCTCGGATCAACAAGGCGCGCTGCGGCGCGCCTTGTCACTTTCAGCGTGCGGCCAGCGCGGTCTGCGGCGACACGCCGCGCGGCAACAGCAGCCACGCGCTGACATCGTGGCGTTGCCGCCCGGCATGCTCGCCGGCGGCGCGCCCGAACCCCCAGAAGAAGTCGAAGCGAATCGGCCCGCGAATGGCGCCGCCGGTGTCCTGCACCAAGGCCATCCGCGTCAGCGGCGCCGCGGTGCTCGGATGTACGGTGCTGATGATGACCGGCGCCCCCAGCGGCACGTACTGCGGATCGCCGGCGAGCGAGTACCCCGGCGTCAGCGCGATGTTCATTGCGCCGACCGGACCGGCTGACGGGTCGCCAATCGGCAGTTCTCGGAAGAACACGTAGCTCGGGTTCTCGTTCAGCAGCGCGGTGAGCTTGCCGGGGTTGGTGCGCGCCCAGGCCTGGATCCCCTGCATCGACGCCTGCTCGAAGGTCAGTTCGCCGCGGTCGATCAACACGCGACCGATCGAGCGGTACGGGTGGCCGTTGGTGTCGGCATAGCCCAGGCGGATCTGCGAACCATCAGCGAACTGCACCCGACCCGAGCCTTGAACCTGCAAAAAGAACGCCTCGATCGCGTCATCCACCCACAACAGTTCCTGGCCTTGCAGTCGCAGGTCGTCGAGTTCGTTGCGCGAGAAGTAAGGCACGACACGCTTGCCCGCAGGCGAATCGACCACGCGGCCGCGCACGCGCTTGCCCTCCAGTTCCGGGTACAGGCTGCCCAGATCGACGATCAGCAGATCGTCGGGCCGCCGGTGCAGCGGCACCGCGAATCGCGCACTCTTGACCCGGCTGCCGGCGAGCAGCGGCTCGTAGTAGCCAGTAATGCGGCCACGATCGGCAACGGCGAGCACGCGCGCTTGTGCGGCCGGCGTGACCGCGACATTGCTCGCGTTGCCACCCGCGTCCTCGCGCGTTTCCGCCAGCAGGCGCCAGGGCTCCAGATGCGCGCGCAAGAACGCGCGTATCGCGCCGGCATCGCCGGCCGGGACCTGCTGCGCGGCGCTGCAGGCGCCCTGCCACAGCGCGCGTCGGGCCGGGGTGCGCTCGTAGCTGCGGCAGGTGGCCAGCCAGGCGGGCCAGGCGCCGATCAGATCGGCATCGGTCACCGCCGGGAGCCCCTCCTGACCGACGCGCTCGTAGCGCGCGGTGGTTATGGTCTTGATCGGCGGCGGTGTGGCCGCCGACGGCGGCGGTGGTGCAGGCAGCGGCGTGCTCTGACAGCCGACCTGCAGCATGCAAGCGGCGGTAATCACCAAGCAGGCAGCGACGCGGCCCCCCCTAGAATGCAGCACCATGTGGCTCCTGATTCTCGAAGCGCTGCTCGCGCTCGCACTGCTCGTCTTCATCGTCTGGTGGACGATGTTCCACGGACGCAAGCGCGACTGAAGCGCGCGCCGCGCGGTGCGTCAGTGCAGAACGCGCGGCATCGACAGCACGAACTCCGGCACGCTGGCATCAAAGTGGGTGCCGTCTTCGGCCACGCAGTGATAGGTGCCGCGCATCGAGCCGACCGGCGTCTCCAGCGGACAGCCGCTGGTGTAGCGGAACGCCTCACCCGGTCGCAGCAGCGGCTGCTCGCCGACCACGCCGTCTCCCTTGACCTCTTCGACCTTGCCGTCGGCATCGGTGATCACCCAGTGGCGCGACAGCAGCCGGGCGGTCATCTCGCCGGTGTTGTGCACGGTGACCGTGTAGGCGAAAACATACTGGTCCGCCTCGGGATCCGACTGCTCCGCAATGAACTGGGGTGACGCCGTCACCGTGAACTCGTACTTGGCCATGGTTGCCGCCTGGTCTGGAGCGCGACTCGTAGAATCACGCGAATCACGGGGAGAACAGCATGCATTCTCGCATCGCACCGAGCATCCTGTCGGCCGACTTCGCGCGACTGGGCGAGGAAGTGCGCAACGTCGTCGCCGCCGGTGCCGACTGGATCCACTTCGACGTGATGGACAACCACTACGTTCCCAATCTGACCATTGGCCCGCTCATCTGCGAGGCGATTCGTCCCCATATCCAGGCGCCGATCGATGTCCACCTGATGGTCGAGCCGGTGGATGCCATCGTGCCGATGTTCGCGAAAGCAGGCGCCAATGTCATCAGCTTCCACCCGGAAGCGTCGCGCCACGTCGACCGCACTTTGTCGTTGATTCGCGAACAGGGCTGCCAGGCGGGTCTGGTGTTCAATCCGGCCACGCCGCTGGAGTGGATGGACCACGTGATGGACAAGATCGATCTGGTGCTGCTGATGTCGGTGAACCCGGGCTTCGGCGGCCAGGCGTTCATTCCCGAGGCGCTCAAGAAACTGGCGGCGGCGCGGGCGCGCATCGATGCCTGGCAGCAGGCCAGCGGCAAGACGATCCTGCTGGAGATCGATGGCGGCGTGAAGGTCGACAACATCGGCCGGATCGCCGCCGCGGGCGCTGACACTTTCGTCGCCGGCAGCGCCATTTTCGGGTCGAAGGATTACGCCGCCACCATCGCCGCGATGCGCCGCGAGATCGCGGCGGCGCGGGGCGACGTCCCGGCCATGCGGCGCGCCGGTAGCGCGTAGCACAGTGCCCAGGCGGCGTGGCTGCGACGTCGCGTCGTCGGCGCGCGGTCAGGCTTGCAGGGGCTGCAGCGCAGGCCGCGTGTCTTGCCCGCAATCGCCGAGCCGGTCACTCTCCAGACACACCTTGTTGCGGCCGGCCGACTTGGCGCGATACAACGCGTGGTCGGCCGCGATCAGCAGTGCCTGCGCGCCGCCAGTGCTGGCGTCCACCGCCGCCACGCCGATGCTGGCGGTGAAGCGCAGGCCAGCCACGCCGTTGCGCGCGACATCGAGCTGCACCACCTGCTGCTCGACCGCGCGGCGCAGCCGCTCGGCAAGCATCAGCGCCTGCTCTGGCTCGGTGGCGGGTGCCACGACCACCAGCTCGTCGCCGCCATAGCGGGCCGCGATGTCGGTTGCGCGAATGGTGGCCTGGCACAGCGCGCCGAACTGCTTGAGCACGGCATCGCCGGCCCGATGGCCGTGGCGGTCGTTGACCTCCTTGAAGCGATCGAGGTCGAGCATCAGTACCGCCAACGACTGCCCGTAGCGGCGTGCGCGCTCGAACTCCTCTTCCAGGCGCCGCTCCAGGTAGCGCCGGTTGTGCACTCCGGTCAGGTGATCGGTGATGCTCTCGTGCTCCAGCAGCGCCACCCGCCGCAATTCGCCCACCGTGCGGTGCGCGAGCGTCACCGTGCGGTGCACGAAGCAGGCACCGAAGAAGAACACTGTCGGCACCAGCAGCGCGGGCACATCGTCGTGCCCACCGAACGTCAGTACCGCGTAGCAGACGTAGGCGCCGATGAAGCCGGCCACGTAGCCCGCGTGCAGATACCATT
>LNFM01010173.1_pt1 | contig 13376 bp, 14 predicted proteins | sample 596031 | NCBI WGS metagenome assembly LNFM01 (sample SAMN04254537, study PRJNA301005) | activated carbon metagenome | isolation source: dual media filters at the Ann Arbor, Michigan drinking water treatment plant | place: USA: Ann Arbor
TGATCCTGCAGCACGGCATGCAGCGCATGCTCGAGGACCAGGTGGACGAGTACTACTACCTGACCCTGATGAACGAGAACTACCCGCACCCGGATATGCCGGAAGGCGCGGCCGAGGGGATCCTGAAGGGCATGTATCTGCTGAAGGATGCCGGCAAGCCGAAGAAGGGGGAGTTGCGGGTGCAGCTGATGGGCAGCGGCACGATCCTGCGCGAAGCAATCGCCGCGGCCGAGCTGCTCGACAAGGACTTCGGCGTGTCAGCGGATATCTGGAGTTGCCCGAGCTTCACCGAGCTGCGTCGCGACGGCTTCGACGTCGAGCGCTGGAACCGCCTCAACCCCGAGGCCAAGGCCCCGCGCAAGGCCTACGTCACCGAGTGCCTGGAAGGCCGCCAGGGCCCGGCCATCGCCGCCACCGACTACGTCCGCGCCTTCGCCGACCAGATCCGCGCCTTCGTGCCGATGAAGTACACCGTGCTGGGCACCGACGGCTTCGGCCGCTCCGACACCCGCGCCAATCTGCGCCGCTTCTTCGAAGTCGACCGCTACTACATCGCCCACGCGGCGATCGCGGCACTGGCGGCGGAGGGGAAGATGAACGGGAAGGATGTGGCGCGGGCGATCAAGCAGTACAAGATCGATGTCGACAAGTCGAACCCGACGACTGTCTGAATAGCGAACTGCCTCAGAGTTGAGCAGTTCGTTCCGCTTTCGGCCTATTCCGTTGAAAAACTCGGTTTCTGGCGGGCGGCTGGGTCCGGCGGTTCGGCCGGGTCATTGATTCTTTCGTCGAGGGCGACGGTAAAAAGGGCGCGCAAGCGCCCTTGGACCTCAAAAACTCGCCGTAATTGCCGCTTCGGGGACTTTCGGCATCAACCACGCTGCCATTCTTCGTAAATTCTGTGCCGTTGCAGCCAATAGGAACTCGTCTCTGGCGCCTTTCAGGCCGCGTAGCCGCAACCTGTCTAGTCGCAAGATGCGTTTTAGGTGCGCGAACAGCATCTCGACCTTCTTCCGATGTCGCCGTGACTGGGCATATCTCTTCGTCGTCGACAACTGGCGCGCCACGTCCCGTGCGGCCTCGTTCACCTGGCGGGCGATCCTTCGATGCGTCGTGTTGGGGCAGCACCGCGACTTCAGTTCGCAGCCGGCGCAGTCGTTAACGCTGCTGCGGTAGATCAGCGTGTTGTCGGCGGTTGGCTTGCCGCTGGATAGCAGTGGCTTGCCCTGGGGGCAGCGGTACTCCTTGATTTCTGCGTCCCAACGGAAGTCGGACCGCCCGAGCGACCCATCCTTTCGCTCGGCTTTGTCCCAGACCGGCACGTGGGGCTCGATGCCTTTCTCATCCACCATCCAGCCCAGCATTTCCGACGTGCCGTAGGCGGTGTCTCCGATGAGCCGGGTCGGCTTGAGGTCGAAGCGCTGCTCGACCCGGTCGATCATCGTCCGGGTGGCTTCGACCTCGTCGGTCCGATACGCAGGCGTGGCCTCCACATCGACGATGACGCCGGCTTTGACGTCGATCAGGTAGTTGGTCGAGTAGGCGTAGAAGGCCGGGCCGCCCGGCGCCGCGGTCCACTGCGCGGCCGGGTCGGTCAGCGACACATTCTTGGGTGGCACGCGCGGCGTCTCAGCGTCGTCCAGCGCCTGCAGATACTCCCGGACTGGGCGCGCGAGCGGCGACTCCCGGTCCCAGGCCGCGTCGGCGCCCGGCACGCCCTTCTGCCGGTTGGCATCGGCCTTGATCACGCTGGCGTCGATCGCGAAGCCCTCGCCGCCGACCAGGCCTTCGGCCAGGCAGCGCTCGAGCACCTTCTCGAACACGAAGCGCAGGGTGTCGTTGTCGCGGAAGCGGCCGTGGCGGTTCTTGGAGAACGTCGAGTGATCCGGCACGGCATCTTCCAGGCAAAGCCGGCAGAACCAGCGGTAGGCCAGGTTCAAGTGGACTTCTTCGCAAAGCCGGCGCTCGGAGCGAATGCCGAAGCAGTAACCCACGACCAGCATCCGGATCAGGAGGGCCGGATCAATCGACGGGCGGCCGGTGTGGCTGTAGTGCGGGGCCAGATGCTGGTGCAGCTCACCCAGGTCCAGGAACTGGTCTATGCCGCGGAGTAGGTGGTTCGCCGGGACGTGGTCTTCGAGGTTGAAGGCGTAGAACAGGGGCGCTTGCCCGGCTTCCTGACGTCCCATCATCGCTGCGATTTCCGCTGGATCGATGGGAAGCCAGTGGACCAGATTAAATAGCCAGAATCAACGCTCTGAACCAATGCTGTAGTCCAGCTCGGCTGCTTCTCAGAACGCGAGCTTGGCTTCGACGGTCAGAACCGGTTAATGCAGCGGGAGCTCCACGACGCGCATGACGGCGCGCCGGCAAGAATTCTGCCCAAGGCATATCATCGCTGCCATAACATGCTCATTATTGGGCTGTCTCGACTGGATGGTGACGGATGAAACCGAGTGGCGCTCCTGTAGAATCCGATTCACTCGACGCTCAATCCGATTGCCGCGTCCCTCGCGAATCGATGTGGCGGCTATTCCTGAGGTTCCTGCGTTTCGGCGCATTGGCCTGGGGTGGTCCAGTCGCGCAGATCGCGATGATCCGGCAGGAATTGGTCGATGATGAGCGCTGGATCACCAGCGACCATTTCAACCGCGTTCTCGCGCTGTACCAAGTATTGCCTGGCCCAGAAGCGCACGAGTTGTGCGTCTACTTTGGAATGCTGTCACGCGGACGCTGGGGAGGCATCCTGGCCGGCCTCGGGTTCATGCTGCCCGGCTTCCTGCTGATGTTTGCGCTGTCTTGGGCCTATGTTCGCTACGGCCTGGATACAGGTAGCGTGGTGGCTGTCTTCGCTGCAGTGCAGGTCGCGGTGGCTGCCCTGATCGTCCGGGCGGTAATCAGGATCGGCGGGCACGTCGTCACCAACCGCTGGCTATGGGCGATCGCCTTCCTCGGTGCCGGCGCACAACTGGCGGGGGTGCACTTCGGGCTGATTCTCATCGTGGCGGGACTGATCTACGTAGGTGCGCGCCGCGGCTTCGTGGGGACTGCGGTCGCCGTGATCGGGTTGGCCACCACGGCAGTTGTCGTTCTTGCCTGGCGCAACGGCGGTCTGGACGGATTGGATGCGCTCAGTCTGGCTGGACCCGTGGGCGGTTCGCCCGAACCCGAAACGGTGTCGTTACTGCTGCTGTTCTGGGCTGGCTTGAAGGCGGGCATGCTGACCTTTGGCGGCGCCTACACCGTCATCCCGTTCCTACAGCGCGATGCCGTTACCCAGGGTGCCTGGATGAGCAACACCCAGTTCCTGGATGGCATCGCGCTTTCCGGTCTGCTTCCGGCGCCCCTGATCATCTTCTCCACGTTCGTTGGCTATCTCGGGGGCGGGCCGTGGGGTGCCGTGGCGATGACGGTAGGCATCTTCCTGCCCGCCTTTGCTTTCACGCTGCTGGCGCATGATCCCTTGGAGCGGCTGGTCCAGCAGCCCCGCATTCGGCAGTTCCTGGAAGGGGTTACCGCGGGCGTCGTGGGCTTGATAGCTGGCACCACCTTGGCGCTGATGCGTGTGAGCCTGGACGGGCTTGAGGCGCTGGTACTGTTCGGCATCGTGCTGGGATTGCTGTTCGCCTCGAAGGCGCGACTTTTGATTCCCGCTGTGATCGCAGGTGCCGCCTTGTGGGGTTGGTTCGCGCAGGCGATCGGGTAGACCGATTCGCTGAGTGCCATCGGGCGGCGAGTTTTTCAACAGAATAGGCCAGGAGCGGACGCCCACCGACAGACGGGTTAGGCTGTGACGGGCGCCTCCGAAAAGGCATAGATTTGCCCGTGAAAAGCCATACCCAGAAGCGACGATCAACGATCCGAATGCTCGCAAGAAGGGATGCATGACCCACACGCAGTCCACCGGAGCGCCGCCGCGTCTCATTCCCTGGTGCACGCTGCTGCTGGCTGCGGCAACCGTAGCCCTTAGCGTCCACGCAGCGATTGAAATCAGCGGGACTTGGCTTGGGAGGGTCAGGATCGTCGAACTGGAGAACTACGGCCTACGCTTCAGGCACCTACAGGAGCTTGAACTTTGGCGCCTGGTCACTGCGCAGCTTGTCCATGTAAAGCAACCTCACATGGTGGGGAATGTGTTTTGCCTACTGCTTGTCGGCACGGCAGTCGAGCGCAACATAGGTTTCCTCCGCTTGCTTGTACTTTGGCTGGTAGGCGGCTCGCTGGCGATACTGTTCAGCTCGCTGTTCGTACTGCCGCCCTGGAACCTTGGCACCGGCGCTTCCCAGGCGATCATGGCGATCTCCGGCGCTGGAATCTGGTTGGCGTTGACCGGCGTCGATCGCTCTAGGTTTCTTCTGCTCGCAGTTTCATTCTCGATCGGTCTGGCGTTCACGATCGACATCGTCCATGTCTACTATCCGAAACCCGGGCACGTCGCGGGAGTACTTATCGGCCTGCTGATCGCATCGTTCTACCGAATGAAAGTCGACGCGCCGGAGGCCGGATAAACGTCCGCTTTGGGTCGGAACCGGACTTCCGAATTTTTCACTACGCCGTCGTTGCCCACTACTTGGCCTGGCTACCCGTGAGATGGGCGCCAAAGAAGCTCGCCAGCTCAAGAGTCGAACGCACCCGATTCACCTGCTTTCTCCACCCATGCCCCTCATCCTCAAACAACACATATGCCACTGGCACATCCCGCTTCTTCAGCGCCTCCACCACCTGCTCCGCCTCCACCACCGGCACGTTGGTGTCGTTGGCGCCGTGCATCACCAGCAGTGGGGTTTTGACGCGGTCTAGCTTGTGGATCGGTGACAGATCGCGCAGCAGCTGGCGCTGGGTCTTGGGGTCGCCGTATTCGCCGGTGCTGATGGCGCCCATCCACGGGGTGCTCTGGGCGAAGAAGGTTTCGAAGTTCACCATGCCGAACAGGTTGGCGCCGGCGGCGAACAGGTCGGGGTAGTCCGTCACGGCCACCATCACCACGTAGCCGCCGTAGCTGCCACCCATGATGCCCAGGCGGCCCTTGGCGCCGATGCCTTCGGCCAGCAGGAAGTCGGCGCTGGCCTTGATGTCCCTGTTGGCGTCGAAGCGGCCTTCGTGGTTGTCCAGGCTCATGAACTTCTTGCCGAAGCCCGAGCTGCCGCGGATGTTCGGGGCGAACACGGCGATGCCGCTGGCCAGCAGGGCCTGGTAGTCGGCGCGGAAGGCGGGGCGCTCCTGGCCTTCGGGGCCACCGTGGAAGCTCAGCACCACGGGGCCGGGCTGCTTGAAGCCGGGCGGCAGGTACAGCCAGCCCGACAGTTCCAGGCCGTCGTGCGCCTTGAAGCTGCGCAGCTCGGGCTTCACCAGCGTGGCCAGGTCCACGCCCGGGTGCGGGCTCCAGGTCAGGCGGGTGTATTCCTCGGTGGCCAGGTCCAGCTGCCACAGGTCGGCCGGGGCGGCGGAGCCGCTGACCGCCATCACCACACGGCGGCCGTCGGGCGAATACTCCGCGCCAGAGACCAGCTCGGCCGGCGCGGCGCCCAGTTCCTGGCCTTCGCCCGTGGCGAGGTCGATCAGCTCCAGTTCGTTGCGGCCGGCCACGTTCCACACCAGCAGCGCCTGGGTCTTGTCCTTGTCGAGGACGAAATCGTCCAGTTCGGCGTCGTCGCGCGAGGCCAGGGTCGTCAGCTTCATCGGGTCGCCGGGGCGCGCGCGCTGCATCCGCGCGAACACCATGCGGTCGCGCTCGAGATTGTGGGCGAGGTAGATCGTGTTGGTGTCGGCGCCGAAGACGCCGGCGGCCTGCGCGGTGCCCTCGTGCCTGGTTAGCAGCTCACTGGTGTCCGTGGCCAGGTCGTCGAGCCACAGGTTGCTGTCTCCGCGCGTCACCAGGCGGTGCACCAGCGCCACGTTGCCGCGCAGGTCGCTGATGTTGCCGAGGCCGGCCATTTCGATGGCCAGCTTTGCCTGGCCGGTCTTGGGGTCGTACAGCCAGACGTCGGTGGCGGCGGGCGTGCGGGCATTGCTGCGGAACCAGTAGCGGCCGTCGTCGGCGAAGTCGCCGGGGAAGGTGTTGGCCTCGCCTTCGTTGATGCGGCGGACGTCGGTGCCTTCGAGGTTGGTCAGGAACAGCTGGGCGTTGTACCCCCCGCCGGGCGACACCGCGTAGGCCAGCCTGCCGTCGGGCGACCAGCGCAGGCCCGACACCGGGTCGGCGTAGCTGGTCACCTGCCGCGGATAGCCGCCGCCCGCCGGGATCACCCAGGCCTGCGGCGAGCCGCTGAGCGTGGAGATGTAGGCGATGTGCTTCCCGTCGGGCGAGTACTGCGGTGCGGAGGCGCTGCCGACCTGGCCCATGGCCGTGATGCGCGCTTCCAGCGCGGCGTCGGTCGGGGTGTCGGCCGCGAGGGCAGGGGAGCCCGCCAACAGCAAGGCAAGCGGAAGGCTGACGCGCAGGCAGGAAGTCATAGGACATTTCCCCAGGGGTACCCGGGCAACGTAGCAGGTGCGGGGGACCGGCCGCTGCGACTATTTCTCGGTGCCGACGCGGCGCCGCCAGGGTCATCCAGGCAAGCAGGGCCTCCTCATCAGGCAGTCATCGGAGATGACGCCGATAGCAGAACTATACAGAAGTGGGCATTTCTTCCGATCCGATGGCCGGGGGCGCCTCGCCGGCTGGCCGGGGCGGTCAAAGGCTGTCGTTGTTCTCGACTATCCGCAGTGCCGACCGCCTTGCCGGGGCAGGGATCACGAACGGCACGCCGCCTGTCACCGCGTCATGGGGAGCCAGTTATGACACGAGCCGCGAGTGCCTGGGTTTCAAGATCGCTGCCTGCACGAGGGGTGCCCGTCGCGCTGCGCCTCGGGCTGGCGGTGCTGATGCTGCTGCTGGCCGGCTGCGCCACGACGCGGGGTGGGCCGACCTCCTTCCTGACAACCGAGCGAGCCCCGGCTACCAACATGGCCATGCGTCACCTGGTCGACGCGAACACCGAAGACAAGCGGAACCAACATCTGGCCGCCGCGATGGCCGACGTCGACATCTACTACGTCGAGTTCCGCGACGAGCTGCTGCGCTCGGACAACACGTTCAATGCCTCGGTCGATCTGGCGTCGTTGGCGGCGGATATCGCCGGTGGTCTCGCCGGCAGCCTGGGGGCCAAGGACAACTACCTGGCGCTCGGCGCGCTGCTCACCGGCGGTCGCGCCACGGTGAGCAACCGGTTCCTGTACACGCAGACCGGCATGGCCTTGATCAAAGGCATGGACGCCGCACGCACGGACACGGCGCTCGCGATCAAGACCAAGCAGATGCGCCACAGCATCCAGGAATACACCGGTCGCGACGCCTATGCCGACGTACTCAAGTACTACTTCGACGGGACCCTGGCCGGTGGCCTGATCTGGCTGCAGTCGCAGGCCGAGACGGTGGAAGCCGAAACCAAGGTCCAGATCTCAACGCTGCGTGTGCCCACGCCAGAAGCCTTCGAGGCGCGCGGCAATTTTCATGACGACGTTAGAGCGGCCTTCGCCACGGCCAAGGTGGAGACGCTCCGCAAGATTCTCGACGCCTGGGAGATCCCCTATGCGGCGCAGGACGGCAAGGATGACCTGCAGCTGTTGGTGCAGGGCGAGTTGAGGCGCCGGATGCAGGAAGGCGAACCCTTGGAGGGGCTTCGCAACCAACTGGTAGAACTCGGTTTGCTTGGAGATGCGCAATGATTACTTTACCTGTCGATGGCAGCCCGTCCCTGGCGGACATTGAGACCATCATCAAGTACGAAGAGCGGGCATTCATGGAGTCCGTCGGCTCCAGCATCGGAAGGAATGGCAGCGAGACGGTCAATTGGGTCAAGTTCGAACCGGCCGGACTTACGGCGAGCGAGCTCAAGCTTTCGTTGTCGTCCGCCAAGGCGCCGGCCGGACACGCGAAAGCCTGGGAGGCCACCATGCTGGTTGCCGGCAAGAAGCGCGAGGTCACCGCATGGCGGGCGAAGCCGCCCGCGGCGTCCACCAAGTCGTTGCCGGCCAGCCACAGTGTCGCCGGCACCGGCGCCACCACGGCCCTGACCGAGTCCGCCGCCTTGCCCGACGTCCGGCCACACGCTGCACCCAGCGTGTTCACCGTGGTCGACAACCTCGTGGTCGGGCCCGCCAGTTCGCCGGTCAAGCAACTTTCCAGCCCGAGCCAGAGCGCGCGCAACACCCGCAGGTACCTGGTGCTGCACTACACCGGCGGGCTTACCCTGGCCGGCACGGTGTCGTGGTTCATGAACGCGGCGGCGAAGGTGTCGGCGCACTTCGTGGTGGCGCGGGACGGTAGCGTGGTGCAGATGGTGCCGCTGGACAAACGCGCCTGGCATGCCGGGAAAAGCGCCTGGAAGAACGTCAATGGCCTCAATGGCCATTCCATCGGCATCGAGATCGTCAACGCCGGCAAGCTGAGGCGGACCGCGGCCGGTTGGGTCAACTGGGCCAACCAGCGCATTCCCGACGACGAAGTCACGGTCGCCATCCATCGGCATGAAACCGTCGAGGCCGGCTGGCACGAGTACACGCCGGCCCAGATCGATACCGTGCTCGAGCTGTCGATGGCCCTGCATGACGCCCTGGGCTTCGAGGATGTGCTTGGTCACGACGACATCGCGCCAGGCCGCAAGGTGGATCCGGGTCCGCTGTTCCCGATGGGGGCGATCCGGGGCCGGCTGCTGGGACGCGCCTGAGTCGCGCCGGACCGGCGTGCGCCCGGTTTGCACCGGGCGGCGCCATCGGTCATCGCCGGCGCGGCTGCCGGCGTGGCCGCAGCGCTCAGATGACGTCAGTCGTCCTTGCGAACCGCGTCCTTCACCTTGACCGTCGCCTCACCCACCGAGCGCTGCGCCTTTCCGAAGTTCTTCTCGGCCTTGCCGGCCAACTCCTTCGGCTTGTCGCCGGTGAGCTTGCCCGTCACTTCCTTAAGGGTGCCCTTGGCCTGGTGCGCGATGCCGCCCTTGGTGTTCTTGTCCATTTGAATCTCCCGGCGCCGGAGGTGGCGCACGCAGGGATTATCCGCGCCGGCACCTGAAGCCCCGTTCGCTGGCACCAGCGATGACTTGCTTCCCAATTTGAACAGGAAGATTCTTCGTCGCGCAGGACTGCGGAGATGAATCCCATGCGATACGCCGTTGTCATCGAGAAGTCGGAAAACAACTTCGGTGCCTGGGTTCCCGACCTGCCGGGGTGCGTCGCCACAGGCAAGACGGTGGAGATCGTCCAAGAGCGGATCCGGGAGGCCATTGAGTGGCACCTCGCCGGAATGCGCGAGGACGGCGACCCCATTCCCCCACCCCTAGTCCAGGTCAACTACGTCGACGTTGCTGCCTGAGGGGGCGGCTGCTGCCCGGAATCCAAAACTGGCACACTCCGGCCCGGCGTGCGCCGCTACACCGGCGACGCGGCGGCGATGGCCTACGCCAACGCCCGCCTGCGCCTGACCGGCCAGACCGCGAAGCCGGTGCTGCTGATCGCCAACGAAGCCGACGAAGTGATTCCGTCGCAGACCTCCTCGCGCTACCTCGACCTGGCGCGAAACGCCGGCCGCGGAAACCAGGTGTTCGAACTGGCGCCGTTCGGCTTCGGCCACTGCAAGTTCACGCCGGCAGTGGAGTCCAACGCGCTGTCCAGGCTTCGGGCCTGGGTGGTCGAGGGCAAGCACCCGGGGCAGGGGCCGGGCTGAGGTTGGGCCTGCCCTGGCCTGGTGGGCCAGAGGCGATGACTGCGGAGTGCGCCGGGCATCCCGGCGCCCATGTCACACTTTCCGCGCCCACTCGTTGTATCGGGTAACTCCCACCCGAGCACCGCCATGACCCCCGACCTCCTCGACAGCCTGATCGCCCGCGACCTGCCCGCCGCCCAGCGCGGCGACATGGTGGCCTATGGGCGGCTGGTCAGCGCCACCCAGCGCATGGTGGCGAGCGTCGCCTTGGCCGTTACCCGCGACGTGCAGACCAGCGAAGACATCGCCCAGGAAACCTTCCTCACCGCCTGGCAGCGCATCGGCCAGCTGGGCCATGCCGGCAGTTTCCTGCCCTGGCTGCGCCAGGTCGCGCGCAACCGGGCCATCGACCACCTGCGGGCCCTGCGCTATCGCGAAACACCAGTTGACCCGATCGAAACGCTCGCCACCGTCGCGGCGGCCCCGCAATCGGGGCCCGCCGAGCGGTTCGTCAGCGACCAGGACGCGCGCCATCTGGCCCAGGCCCTGGACGAGATCCCCGAAACCAGCCGCGACGTGCTGCTGCTTTACTACCGCGAAGGCGAGAACACGCGCGAAGTCGCGGCACTGCTGGGCATCACCGAAGCGGCGGTGCGAAAGCGGCTGCAGCGCGGCAGGGAGGCGCTTCGAACCGAGTGGCTGCGGCGCTTCGCCGACGCTGCCCGCCACAGCGCGCCCGGTGCGGCGTTCGCTGCCACGGTCGGTGCGGCCGTGGCGGCGATAACGCCTGCGCAGGCCACGGCCGCCGGGCTGGGCCTGGGCGCGGGCGCGGGCAAGCTGGGCCTGGGCGGCAAGTCGCTGCTGGCTACCCTGGGTGCGCTCGTGGCGGCCATCGGCCTGGTGGTGGGCGCGGTGTGGCTGGAAACCCGCTACTACCTGCGTCGCGCCAAGTCCGAAGCGGTGCGTCGCGCCGTGGTGCACAACGGCATCCTCTACGCTACGCTGCTCGCGAGCTACATCGGCCTGCTGGCCTGGGCACGGCACGCGCAGTGGAGCGCGAACCAGATCCTGGCGCTCGCGGTCATCTACGTGGTGCTGATCTCCCTGGTCACGGTGGAACGCCGCAAGCACATGCGCAGCAGCACGCGCGATGGCGATCACTGACATCGGCGTCAATCACCCGCGGCCGCCCGGCGGCCTCAGGAGCAATCCATGAACCTCGGCAATTTTTCCGTCAGCCTCGCGGTCAAGGACATCCACGCCTCGCGCAAGTTCTACGAGGCGCTGGGCTTCACCGCCTTCCACGACCAGTCCCAGCACGGCTGGATGATCCTGAAGAACGGCGACACCGTGATCGGGCTGTTCCAGGGCATGTTCGAAAAGAACATGCTCTGCTTCAACCCGGGCTGGGACAACAACGGCCAGAACGTCGACCCGTTCACCGACGTGCGAGAGCTGCAGCGCGAGCTCAAGGCGCGCGGCATCACGCCGGTCACCGAAGTGGATGAGTCGACAACCGGACGCGGACACTGCATCGTGGTCGATCCCGACGGCAATCCAATCTTGCTCGACCAGCACCGTTGAACGCGGCGTCGTCTTTCACGGCAATTCCGCCTGACAGGGCCGCGCAATGGCAGCGCGCCTTTGAACTCCTTTTCGCCGCCTATGCCATCTACTTGGCGGCACTGGTGTTTCGGGCCGCCTGGCTCTACGGGTTCGAGCTGGGCCGTCTGATCGTGATCACCTTCATGATGTCCATGGCCATCGGGCTGGCGCTGCGCAAGTTGTTTGCGCGCCGGACATTGGCGGTGCTGGTCCTGTTGGCCGCCTTGTTCCTTCCCTTCGCCTACATCAACCCGCTCGTCGCCGGTGACCGGATCGCCGCGGGTCTGGAGCCGCCCACCATCCCGGAGCTGATGGCCTGGCTGATCCCGCTGGAAATCTTCCTGTTCATCGCGGCCTACGTACTCGACCTGCGGCTTGAATCGGTCGACGAGCCTACGGACGCGCCGTGACAGCGCCCCTCTTGCCCGAAGACCTTGCCGAAATCTGCGGCCTGCGCTGCGCCGCACCCCTGTCGGCGGAAGACCTGCACCGGGTCTGCTTCTGCTTGGCGGTGGATCCGGCCGAGTTGCGTACGCACCTAGACGAGGTGCTGGCCGCGCACGGAACCTCGGCGCCGCTGGCCGAGAGCCATCCGCATCTGTTCGCTGCGCTGCCGGTGTTCGTGCCGGCCGCGCAGGTGCTGGCGATGACGGCGGTAATCCAGGCGATCGAGACCGTGGCTGCGACCGAGGCTTACCGCAGCGCCGTGCGCGCCTGGGCGCCAGAGATCGCCGGCTTTGATCCCGGCTCGCCCGGCGGGCTGTTGGGCTTCGACTTCCATCTCGGCCCGGACGGCCCGCGACTGATCGAGATCAACACCAACCCGGGTGGCATCCTGATCAACGCCCTGCTGGTCGAGGCGCAGCAGCTGTGCATGCCGACGCTGAGCGCGCCGGCGGTGGGCGAGGGCGATATCGGCGAGGCGGCGGTGGACGTGCTGGTCGCCGAGTGGGACGCGCAGTCGCCGGGCGAGCGACGCGGCCTGGTCGCGATCGTGGACGAGGCGCCGCGGCAGCAGTACCTGTACCCGGAGTTCGTGCTGTTCCGCGACCGGCTCCGCGCGCGCGGCATCGAGGCGGTGATCTGTGACCCTTCCGAACTCGCGTACCGCGACGGCAAGCTGAGCTTCGGCGAACAGCCAATCGGCTTCGTCTACAACCGCTGCACCGACTTCGCGCTGGCCGAACCAGCCTCGGCCGCGTTGCATGCAGCCTATCTCGCGCGCGCGGTCGCGCTGAGCCCGCATCCCTGGAGCCACGCGCTGTATGCAGACAAGCGCAACCTCACGCTGCTGGGCGATCGCGACTGGTTGATGTCGGCGGGCGTGGATGCCGCGAACGTCGAGGCCTTGGTCGAAGGTGTCCCGCGCACCGAAGTGATGACCGACGCGAATCGCGACGCCCTTTGGCATCGCCGCAAACAGTTGTTCTTCAAGCCCGCCGGCGGCTACGGCGGCCGCGCCACCTATCGCGGCGACAAGCTCACCCACAAGACCTGGCAGCAGATGGCCGGCGCCGAGTACATCGCGCAGGCCCTGGTCCCGCCCAGCCACCGCCACCTGAGCGAAGGCGACACCCCGCTGAAGGTCGACATCCGCGCCTACGCCTACCGCGGCCAGCCGCTGCTGTTCGCCGCCCGCACCTACCAGGGCCAGACCACCAACTTCCGCACGCCCGGCGGCGGCTTCGCGCCGGTGCTGCCCTTGCTCGAGCCGAGCCAGGACAAGCCACCCCGCTGACGGTTGCGGGGCTGCCCTAAAGAACGCCCTCCAGCCCTTTCCGGTCGAGCAGGTTCAGGAGCTTCAGCGACGGCCCGCTGGGCTGCTTGTCCCCCTGCTCCCACTTCCGAACCGTGGAAAGGCTGGTGTTGAGCACGCTGGCCATCACGGCCTGGCTGATCTTCAGCCTTCGGCGCAGGGACCGAATGCGCGCGCTGTCGTAGGCCGGAATGGGCGGGAGGCAGAGCGCCTCGTACTCATTCATGCGCCGCTTATCGATGAACCCGAGGCGATTCAGGCCACGCGCGCCTTCAAGGACCTCCTCAAGGATGCGGCTAGTTTTTCCGGATGGGCTGGGCATCTTTGATTTCCTCG
>LNFM01010174.1_pt1 | contig 13375 bp, 15 predicted proteins | sample 596031 | NCBI WGS metagenome assembly LNFM01 (sample SAMN04254537, study PRJNA301005) | activated carbon metagenome | isolation source: dual media filters at the Ann Arbor, Michigan drinking water treatment plant | place: USA: Ann Arbor
CAGCGCGGCCGGCTGCGGCAGGCGCCGCAGCCGGCTGGCCGGGAAGACGATGGCGAAGCGCGAGCCCTTGCCCGGCGTGCTTTCGATCTTGAGCTCGGCGCCATGGCGCTGCACCACATGCTTGACGATGGCCAGGCCCAGGCCCGTGCCACCGGTGTCGCGCGAACGGCTGCGGTCCACACGGTAGAAACGCTCGGTCAGTCGCGGGATGTGCTCGGGCGCAATGCCCGGCCCGCTGTCCTGCACCCAGAACTCACCGCGCCCATCCTCGTGCAGCAGCCAGCCGCAATGCACCTCGCCACCGGCTGGCGTGTAGCGCACGGCATTGCTCAAGAGGTTGGACAGGGCGCTGTGCAGCTCCGACGGCGTCCCCGAGAGTTCGCAGGACGGGGCCGGCTCGAAATGCAGCTTCTGGGACGGACCGGTCATGGGCGGGTTGAGCACGGCCGAGAGGGCCTGCGCCTCCTGCTGCAGCTGGCCCATGAGCCCGCTGACCGGACTCCACTCGCCCTCGCCCGGCAGAGGACTGCCTTCGAGGCGCGAGAGCATGAGCAGATCGCTGACCAGCGACTGCATGCGCCCGGCCTGCTGGGCCATGAGATCCAGGTAGCGCGCCCGTTCGCCCTCATCCAGCGACAGGGTCTGCAGGGTTTCAACGAAACCGGAGAGCACGGTCAGCGGCGTGCGGATCTCGTGCGAGACGTTGGCCACGAAGTCGCGCCGCATGGCCTCGGCCTGCTCGAACATGGTGATGTCACGCGAGAGCAGCAGGCGCCGCCCCTGGCCATAGTCGTGCAGCTGCACCGAGATGCGCACCGGATGCGAATTGCTGTGCAGACGTCCCGGCATGGTGACGCTGCCCTGGTAGTCGCCGGCCGCGACATAGGCCGTGAAGGCCGGATCGCGCACCAGGTTCACGAGGTGCTGCAACAGGTCGCGCTGGGGATCGAGGCCCAGATGGCTGGACGCCGTCTGGTTGAACCATTCGATGCGGCCGCTCGCGTCGAGCAGCACCACGCCATTGGGCGAGGCCTGCAGCGCCGCCAGGAAATCCTGCAGGCGCCGTTCGCTCTCACGCGTGGCCTGCTCGCGCACACGGGCCGCGCGGCGCACGCGCTCGGCCACCGTGCCCCAGAGGCCGAGTTTGAGCGGGACCTCCGACAGGTTGTCATCACGCAGCCACTGCAGCACGCGCAGGCCGCGGGTGAAGTCCCAGAGCACCCAGATCGTGCCCGCGGCCAGCATGCCGGCCAGGCCGCCGCGGATCTCCAGCGACTGCGGTGCGAGCCAGACGCCGAGCAGACCGCCGAGCCCCTGCAGCAAAAGAAAGGACAGGATGCGCAGCAGCATGTCAGGAAGGAGGATGCGCGGGCGGCGCGGGCTCAGCCGCGCGCCGAGGTGGCCGTGCTCATGGCCTGGGCCGAGAGGCGGTAGCCGGCGCCGCGCACCGTCTCGACCATGGCCGCCGCGTCGCCCAGGGCTTCGCGCAGGCGCTTGATGTGCACGTCCACCGTACGCTCCTCGATGAAGACGTGGTCGCCCCAGACCTTGTCGAGCAGCTGGCCGCGGCTGTGCACGCGCTCGGCATGGCTCATCAGGTACTGCAGCAGCTTGAACTCGGTCGGGCCGAGCTTGAGCGACTGCTCGGCATAGCTCACGCGGTGCGTGGCGGTGTCGAGCTTGAGCTGGCCGATCTCCAGCGTCACCGTGCTCTGCTCGGGCGCGCGGCGGCGCAACACGGCGCGGATGCGCGCCAGCATCTCCTTGGTGGAGAAGGGCTTGGCCATGTAGTCGTCAGCACCGGCATCGAGGCCGGCCACGCGGTCGGCCTCGTCGCCGCGCGCGGTCAGCATGATGATGGGCACGGCCTTGGTGCGCGGGTCGCTGCGCCAGCGCCGCGCCAGGGTCAGGCCGCTGGCGCCGGGCAGCATCCAGTCCAGCAGCACCAGGTCGGGCAGCATGGCGTCGATCTCGCGCTGCGCGCTGTCACCGTCCATGGCCAGCGTGGGCCGGAAACCGTTGTGGCGCAGGTTGACGGCGATCAGCTCGGCGATCGCCGGCTCGTCCTCGACCACCAGCACAGAGGGTTGTTTCATTTCAGGACAGCTTCGATTTCTTCGATCGAAGCATGGCGGATGTCGGCGCCCTTGACGATGTAGATGATCAGCTCGGCGATGTTCTTCGCGTGGTCGCCGACGCGCTCGATCGCCTTGGCCAGGAAGAGCAGGTCCAGGCTGCTGGAGATGGTGCGTGCGTCTTCCATCATGTAGGTGATGAGGATGCGCACGAAGCTGTCGAACTCGCGGTCGATCAGGTCGTCCTCGCGCAGGATGGACACGGCCGTCACCACGTCCAGGCGGGCGAAGGCGTCGAGCGCCTTGCGCAGCTGGCCGGCCGCCAGGTCGGCTGCGGTGCGCAGCTCGGACGCCGGCAGGTTGCGCGGGGCACCGCTGTGGATGATGGAGAGCACCATACGCGCCATCTTCTCGGCCTCGTCGCCGGCACGCTCCAGGTTGGCGACCGCCTTGGAAATCGCCATCAGCAGGCGCAGATCGCGTGCGGTGGGCTGGCGGCGTCCGATGATGGAGGAAATCTCGTGGTCGAGCTCGATTTCCATCGCGTTGACACGGTGCTCCAGCTCGATCACCTGCTGGGCCGAATCGACATTCAGACGAGCCAGGGCCTGCACGGCCTGTTGCAGCTGGGCTTCGACCAGGCCGCCCATCTCCATGACGCGGCTGGAAACGGAACTCAGTTCGGTGTCGAACTGCGTGGATAGGTGTTTGTCAGGCATGTTCATTTCCTTCTCAACCGAAGCGACCCGTGATGTAGTCTTCCGTTTCCTTGCGCGTGGGCTTGAAGAACATCTGCTCGGTAGAGCCGAACTCCATCAGGTCGCCAAGGTACATGTAAGCCGTGTAGTCGCTGCAACGGGCCGCCTGCTGCATGTTGTGGGTGACGATGACGACGGTGTAGTCGTCCTTGAGCTCGGTGATCAGCTCCTCGATCTTGGCGGTGGAGATCGGGTCCAGCGCGGAACAGGGCTCGTCGAGCAGGATCACCTCGGGCTTGATGGCAATGCCGCGCGCGATGCACAGGCGCTGCTGCTGGCCGCCCGAGAGGCTGGAGCCGTTCTGCTTGAGCTTGTCCTTGACCTCGTTCCACAGCGCGGCCTTGCGCAGCGCCCATTCGACGCGCTCTTCCAGGTCGGTGGCGCTGAGCGATTCGAACAGCTTGATGCCGAAGGCGATGTTGTCGAAGATCGACATCGGGAACGGTGTCGGCTTCTGGAACACCATGCCCACCTTGGCACGCAGCAGGGCCACGTCCTGCTTGCTGGTCAGCAGGTTCTCGCCGTCGAGCAGCACCTGCCCTTCAGCGCGCTGGTCGGGGTACAGCTCGAACATGCGGTTGAAGACACGCAGCAGGGTGGACTTGCCGCAGCCGGAGGGGCCGATGAAGGCCGTCACCTTGTTCTGCGGGATGTCCAGGTTGATGTTCTTGAGCGCGTGGAATTTCCCGTAGAAGAAATCCAGCTTGCGCACCGAGATCTTCGGGGCAGGCGTGTCGGCGGGGTTGGAAATCGGTTCCATGTTTTGCCTTGCAGGAGAGTATTCGCTGGTGTACACGTGTCAGCCCTTGTGGCGCGTGAGCACACGCGCAATGATGTTGAGCCCGAGCACGGTCACGGTGATCAGCAGCACGCCGGCCCAGGCCAGCTGCTGCCAGTTTTCGTACGGGCTCATGGCGAACTTGAAGATGGTGACCGGCAGGCTGGCCATCGGGTCCGACAGGTTCGAGGTCCAGAACTGGTTGCTCAGCGCCGTGAACAGCAGCGGCGCCGTCTCGCCCGAGATGCGCGCGACCGCCAGCAGCACACCGGTGACCACGCCGGCGCGCGCGGCGCGCAGGGTGATCATCAGGATCACCTTCCACTTGGGCGTTCCCAGTGCATAAGCCGCCTCACGCATGGCGGAGGGCACCAGCTGCAGCATGTTTTCGGTGGTGCGGATCACCACCGGGATCACGATCAGCGCCAGCGCCATGACGCCGGCCCAGCCGGAAAAGGACTTGAAACGCGTCACCACCACTGCATAGACGAACAGGCCGATCACGATGGAAGGCGCCGACAGCAGGATGTCGTTCACAAAACGCGTCACCTCGGCCAGCCAGCCCTTGGGCTCGTACTCGGCCAGGTAGATACCCGCCATGATGCCGATGGGCGTACCGACAAAGGTGGCAAGCATCACCATGAGGAAGGAGCCATAGATGGCGTTGGCGAGGCCGCCTGTTTCGTTGGGCGGCGGGGTCATCTGCGTCAGGGTGGCCCAGGCCAGACCACTCAGGCCCAGACGCAAGGTTTCCCAGAGGATCCAGAACAGCCAGAACAGGCCGAAAGCCATGGCACCCATGGACAGCGCCAGGGCCAGGATGTTGACACGCTTGCGGCGCCGAAAGGCAACGCTGCGGAGCTCGTCTTGCGCGTTCATGAATTGGTGCCTTCGCTCTTCTTGAGTTGCTGCAGCAGCAGCTTGGACATGGCCAGCACGACAAAGGTGATGAAGAACAGCACCAGGCCCAGGTAGATCAGCGAGGCCTGGTGGATGCCGGCAGAGGCCTCGGCGAACTCGTTGGCCAGAGCGGAGGTGATGCTGTTGGCCGCATCGAACAGGCTCAGTGTGTCGAGCTGGTTCATGTTGCCGATGACGAAGGTGACTGCCATGGTCTCGCCCAGGGCGCGCCCCAGGCCGAGCATGATGCCGCCGACGACACCAGTCTTGGTATAGGGCAGCACCACCGAGGAGACCACCTCCCAGGTGGTGGAGCCCAGGCCGTAGGCCGACTCCTTGAGCAGGGGCGGCGTGACCTCGAACACATCGCGCATCACCGCCGCGATGAAGGGAATGATCATGATGGCCAGGATGATGCCGGCCGACAGGATGCCGATGCCCACCGGCGGCCCCGACACCAGGGCGCCCAGGTAAGGCACGCCGTCAAACAGCTTCTGCAGCGGCATCTGCACATAGGTGGCCAGGATGGGGCCGAAGACCAGCAGACCCCACATGCCATACACGATGGAGGGGACGGCTGCGAGCAATTCAATGGCGGTACCCAGCGGGCGCTTGAGCCAGGCCGGGCACATCTCGGTCAGAAACAGGGCGATGCCGAAACTCACCGGCACCGCGATCAGCAAGGCGATGAAGGAGGTGGCCAGGGTGCCGTAGATCATCACCAGGCCGCCAAAATTCTCCTGCACCGGATCCCACACCGGGCTGGTCAGGAAACCCAGACCATAACGTTCGATGGCCGGCCAGGCGCCGACCACCAGGGAGGCAATGATGCTGGCCAGCAGCGCCAGCGTCACCCACGCCGCCGCCTGGGCCAGCCCGCCGAACAGGACTTCAAACCAGGCACCGGTTCGGGACCGGGGAACAGACGTGGGTGAGCTCATGACGTACTGACGCTTTCTTTCTGCTTACTTGTAGGCGATGGGGTTGCCCGAGGCGTCCTTGATCTGGCTCCAGGACTTCTCGATGGCGGCCTTCACGCTGGGGGGCATGGGCACGTATTCCAGGTCACCGGCCATCTTGTCGCCATTCTGGTAGACCCACTGGAAGAACTTCAGGGTCTGGGCGGCATTGGCCGGCTTGTCCTGCACCTTGTGCATCAGGATGAAGGTAGCGCTGGCGATCGGCCAGGAGTTCTTGCCCGGCTTGTTGCCCAGGATCTGGTAGAAGGTCTTGTCCCAGTCGGCGCCGGCAGCGGCGGCCTTGACGCTGTCGTCACCGGGCTCGACGAACACGCCGTCGCGGTTCTGCAGCTGGGTGTACGACATCTTGTTCTGCTTGGCGTAGGCGAACTCGACGTAGCCGATGGAGTTGGGCAGGCGGCCGACGAAGGCGGACACGCCCTCATTGCCCTTGCCGCCGGCGCCCACGGGCCAGTTCACAGCGGTACCTTCACCGACCTTTTCCTTCCACTCGGGGCTGACCTGGCTCAGGTAGTTGGTGAAAGCGAAGGTGGTGCCGGAACCGTCGGCGCGGCGCACCGGCGCGATGGTGGTGTCGGGCAGGCTCAGACCCGGGTTCAGGTTGGCGATGGCCTTGTCGTTCCACTTGGTGATCTTGCCCAGGTAGATGTCGGCCAGCACGGGGCCGGTCAGCTTGAGCTGGCCCGGCGCGATGCCTTTCACGTTCACCACGGGGGTGACGCTGCCCATCACGGTGGGGAACTGAATCTGGCCCTTCTTGGCCAGGACCTCGTCGGTCTGCGGCATGTCGGAAGCGCCGAAATCAACGGTCTTGGCGTCGATCTGGCGAATGCCGGCACCGGAGCCCACCGACTGGTAGTTGATCTTGATGCCGGTGGCCTTGTTGTACTCAGAGGCCCACTTGGAGTAGATGGGCGCCGGGAAGCTGGCACCGGCACCGGTCACGTCCTGGGCAACGGCGGCACCGGCCCACAGCAGGGTCGAGCTGGCCGCAAGGCCCAGCAGGGAGAATTTCAGGCTGGTTTTCATGGATTGGCTCCTGGTTGGTTACTGGAAAGCAAGCCAAATTTACGAATCTTTTGTGACAGGATCGTGACATGAGCAGACACATGGAGTGTAGCGCGGCCCACACGTTTCAAAATGCCGTCATCTTTCTGTCACAGACCTCCGATAGCCTTCAGGCTTTCTTACCTAAGGAGCTCGCAATGATCAAGACCGTTTTCACCCGCCGCCTGATGCTTGCCACCGCCCTGGCCTGGGGCCTGGCCGGCTGTGCCAGCATGAACCAGCCCGTCACCCTGGCCGAGACCCTGGCCCGTGACCCCCAGCTGAGCACCCTGAACAGCCTGGTCGAAAAGGCCGGCCTCACGGACACCCTCAAGTCCGGCAGCTACACCGTCTTCGCCCCCACCAACGACGCCTTCAAGGCCGTCCCGGCCAAGACCCTGGAAGAGCTCGCCGCCAACCCGGCCCGCCTCAAGGACGTGCTGACCTTCCACGTGGTGGCCGGCAAGGTCATGGCCGCCGACGTCAAGAACGGCCCGGCCAAGACCGTGCAGGGCGCCAATGTGGCCCTGGCCCGCGCCGGTGCCTTCGTCACGGTGGAAGACGCCATGGTGACCCAGGCCGACCTGGCCGCCACCAACGGCGTGGTGCACGTGGTGGACCGCGTGCTCATGCCGCCCGTGCGCCGCTGAAGCCCGCCGTGCGGGCCCGCCGCGGCCTGCACGCTTTTCCTTCCGTGAAGGCCCACCCACCGGTGGGCCTGCGCCTTTGAGATGTCCATGTTCCGTGCCCTCACCGTGATGCAAGCACCCTCGCCCGCTCCCACCCGACGCCAGCTCCTGCTCGCCGCCGCCAGCCTGCCCCTGCTGGGCAGTGCCCGGGCCCAGGCCCCGCGGCCCGCACCCGCTGCGCGTGCGCCCGAGATCGTGCAGATCGTCGACAGCTCCACCGACCAGCTCGACGTCTCGCGCGACTTCCTCATCGGTTCGCGCGCCGCCTGGCAGGAATTCAATGCCCGCGGCGGCTGGCGCGGCCGTGCCGTGCAGCACACCGTGATCGAGGTCGACGGCAGCACCGCCAGCCTAAGACTGGCGGTGGAGTCGGTGCGTGCCCTGCCCAACGGCCTGGCCCTGTGCGGCACCGCGGGCGACCGCACCGCCGCCCAGCTGGTCGAGCTGCTGCGCCTGGACCCGCTGGAGATCGCCCACGCCGCGCCCTGGCTGCACCAGGACCTGGCCGCGGGCACCGAGCAGCGCACCTTCCCCATCTTCGCCTCGCGCCAGGAGCAGATCGCCCACGCGCTGCGCTCGCTCTCGGTCATCGGCGTGCCCGAGCTCGGCCTGGTCTACGCCTCGGCGCAGGAGCAGCGCCTCTACGAGAACGAAGTCCAGCGCATCGTGCGCACCCTGCAGCTGCGCCTGCAGACCTACGCCCCCGTCGGCAGCCTGCAGGAGCTGGGCCGCAAGCTCACGCCCCAGACCCCGCCCATCCTGCTCTTCGTCGGCGGCACGCCCGAGCTCGCGCAGTTCGCCCAGGGCCTGGACCGGCAGGACCGCCAGCGCTACGTCATCGGCCTCGCCGACGTGAACCTGCAGACGCTCAACCAGCTCGGCGCCGCGCGCAACACCCCCGTCATGGCCACCCAGGTCGTGCCCATGGTCACGGCCGGCCTGCCCATCGTGCGCGCTTACCGCGAGACGCTGGCGCGCCTGTTCGACGAACCGCCCACGCCACAGAGCCTGGCCGGCTACATCGCCGCGCGCTATGCGCAGGACGTGCTGCAGACCGTGGAGCCCACGGCCACGCGCGCCCAGGTGCTGCAGGCCTTCCGCCAGCGCAGCCAGCTGGACCTGGCGGGTTTTCGCATCAACTTCCAGGCCCAGCGCCGCAGCAGCGCCTACGTCACGCAGAGCATGCTCACGGCCGACGGCCGCATCCTTGGATAGCAAGATGTCGCGGACATCTCCGCTCGGCCTGAGCCTGTCGAAGGCCTCTGCAGATCAGCGCAACATCCCGCAGGCGTTTCGATCCTTCATCAAGCTCAGGACAGGCCCCGCTCAACGCGCACGGACTTTGACAAACCGCGCTGAGCGACAATAGCCCGCAGCTTCCACCCCGCGCATGAAGAACGGAACCGACCTCGCCGCCATCGACCTGGGCTCCAACAGCTTCCGGCTCGAAATCGCCCAGCTCGACCACGGCCTGCTCAAGCGCCGCGAGTACCTCAAGGAGACCGTGCGCCAGGGCAATGGCCTGGACGCCGAGCGCAACCTCACGCGCGAGGCCATGCAGCGCGGCTGGGACTGCCTGGGCCGCTTTGCCGAACGTCTGGCCGGCTTCAAGAAGGCGCAGGTGCGCGCCGTGGCCACCCAGACCCTGCGCGAGGCACGCAACCGCGAAGAGTTCCTGAGCCGCGCCCAGCAGATCCTGGGCTTTCCCATCGAGGTCATCTCCGGCCGCGAGGAAGCGCGCCTGATCTACCAGGGCGTGGCCCACCTGCTGCCCCAGAGCGACGAACGCCGCCTGGTGGTGGACATCGGCGGGCGCTCGACCGAACTCATCCTGGGCCAGGGCTACCGCCCGCGCTTCATGGACTCCTACCGCGTGGGCAGCGTGGCCTGGTCCATGCGCTACTTCCCCGAAGGCACCTTCAGCACCGCCGCCTTCGACACCGCCGAGATCGCGGCCCAGGCCGTGCTGGAAGAAGCCCTCAACAGCTGCCGCCCGCAGGACTGGGACACGGCCTATGGCTCCTCGGGCACCGTCGGTGCGGTGGGCGACGTGCTGCAGGCCGCGGGCTGGCCGGCCGGCCTGATCACGCGCGAAGGCCTGGACTGGCTGCTCGACCGCCTGCTCAAGGCCGGCAGCGCCGAACGCCTGCGCCTCGAAGGCATGAAGGACGACCGCCGTGCCGTCATCGGCGGCGGCGTCAGCGTGCTGCGCGCCGTCTTCTCGCTGCTGGAGATCGACGAGATGCACGTGGCCCAGGGCGCGCTGCGCCACGGCGCGCTCTACGACCTGCTGGACCGCGAGCACGAGCAGAGCGACCAGCGCAGCACCAGCGTGCAGCGCCTGGTGCGCAACTTCGGCGTGGACCCGGCCCAGGCCCGGCGCGTGAGCCAGGTGGCCGAAGCCCTGCTGCAGCAACTCGCGCGTGGCCACAACCTCCCCGAGCTGGAGCGCCACCTGCGCAAGCTCGGCTGGGCCGCGCAGCTGCACGAGATCGGCAGCGCCATCTCGCACAGCGACTATCACAAGCATGGCGCCTACATCCTGGACAACGCCGACGCCGCCGGCTTCACCATGAACGAACTCCACCGCCTGGGCCAGCTCGTGCTGGGCCACCGCGGCAAGCTGCGCAAGCTCGACCTGGAGTTCGACGACGAAGCCTTCACCCTGCAGCTGCTGGCCCTGCGCCTGGCCGTCGTGCTCTGCCACGCCCGGCGCGACCCCGACCTGCACGGCCTGCACATCGAATGGGACGGCGGCACCGAAGTCCAGCTCACTCACCCCGCCACCTGGGGCGCGAGCTACCCGCAGTCGGCCTGGCTGCTGCAGGAGGAAGTGCAGGCCTGGCAGAAGACGGCCTGGGTGCTGCGCGTGAGCAGCGTGGGCTGACCACCCCTCCCGCGCCTCAGGCTTGCTCCAGTCCCATTTTGGGACTAAACTTGCGCCCATGCGCGTGATCGCGGTCTCCACCCTCCGGGCCTTCTGGAAGCGGCACCCCGAAGCCGAACAGCCCCTGAAAGCCTGGTACGAGGAAGCCAGCCATGCGCACTGGACCCAGCCCTCGGATATCAAAGACCAGTACCGCAGCGCCAGCATCCTGAAGAACCGCCGCGTCGTCTTCAATATCAAGGGCAATGACTACAGGCTGATCGTGGCAGTGGCCTATCAGCTGCAGATCGTCTATGTGAAATTCATCAGCACCCACAAGGAATACGATGCCGTGGATGCCGAAACCATCGACATGAGCTGACGGAGCACACCATGAACATCCGCCCCATCCACACCAAGGCAGACTACCAAGCCACGCTCAAGGAAATCTCCGTCCTCATGGAGTCCGATCCCGCAGCAGGAACGCCTGACGGAGACCGACTGGACATCCTGACGACACTGGTCCAGGCTTACGAGACCCGTCATTTCCCCGTCGGCGCCCCGGACCCGGTGGAGGCCATCAAATTCCGCATGGAGCAAAGCGGCCTCACCGTGAAAGACCTCGAACCCCTGATCGGCAAGAGCAACCGCGTCTACGAGATCCTCAACCGCAAACGCCCGCTGACCCTGCCCATGATCCGCCGTCTGCACCAGAGCCTGGGCATCCCGGCGGAAGTGCTGATTGCGGAATCTGTCGGGTAGGCAGCTGAACCACACGAAAGCCTGTGCGCCTTGCTCCCCCATGGGACGTCAGCCCCCCAAAAATCTACCGCTCGGGCTGAGCCTGTCGAAGCCCTGACAGCCCTTCGACCCTTCGACCCTTCGACAAGCTCAGGACAGGCAAGCTCAGGACAGGCAAGCTCAGGGCGAACGGATGGGTCTTGGACCGCTGAGTGGTCTCATACCAACCAGCCGACCTTGCGCAGCGTCTGCACCAGACCCTCCGCGAACTGGCGATAGCCCTGGACATTGGCATGCACGGTGTCGGCCCGCAGCTCGGGCGTGGACAGCACATCGGCCCAGCCGTCCGCGTGCAGCGGCAGTTTGAGCTCTTCGGCCAACTCGGCATACAGCGGGTGGTCCTTGAGGCTACCCGTGCCCGCGGCCAGCAGCGAGACCTGGGGCACGGCCACCAGCAGCACCTGCGCCCCACCGGCCTGGGCCGTGCGGCTGATCTCGCGGATCGTGCTCTTGGCCGTGCCCGCACTCATCTGCCGCAGAAAATCATTGCCTCCGATGCTCACGATCACCAGCCGCGGCTGATGCTCCTGCAACAAGGCTGGCAAGCGCGCCAATGCCTGGGCCGTGGTGTCGCCCGAGACACCGCCGTTGACCACCTGCCAACCGGTGAGCGCCTGCAGCACAGTGGGATAGGCCGTGTCCGGCGTGGCCCCCACGCCCGCTGTCAGGGAGTCACCGAGGGCCAGCACCGTGCTGCCTGCGGGCAGGGCCTGGGCTTTGGGAGCACGCTTGCCGCAGGCGGACAACAAGGTCGCGGCGGTCAGGGCGGTCAGCAGATGGCGGCGGGAAAGGGATGCGGGCAGGTGCGGAGTCATCATGAAGCCGAGCATAAGCGGACGGCACCGTCCTGCGCTCGAATCGCCCAAGGACAGCGACGGCTTTCAGGCCGTGACGATCTCCATCTGCGTCGGAATCGCCCGCCGCAAGGCATCCCCCACGGGCGAATGCGCCTCGGCCCACTCGACGATCTGGCGCAGCTCCTCAGACGTCGCACCCTCGGCTGCGATCTGCACCCGGATCTGCAGGCTCTGCGGGCCCGGCGGCACACCATCGCCCAAGCCGAAGATGCCACGGTCGTCCGAGACGCTTTCCACCGTGACCTCCAGACGCGTCAGCGTCACACCCAGTTGAGCGGCACGCATGGCGATCACCGTCGCGTCGCAGTTGGCCAGCGCGGCCCGCAGGAACCAGCCCGGCGTGGGCGCGGCGCCACCGCCGCCCACGCTCTTGGGCATGTCGCTCACCAGCACCGCGCCGTTCGGCCCCTCGGCCTTGCAGCTCAGGCCGTCGATCAAGGTGGCGGTGGCAGGCTTGTCGGTGATGCGCCCCTTCTCGGGGTGCTCTGAGAAAAAGCGGGTGACGTTCTGTATCGACTGCTGGATCCGGACCTGGCTCATACCTGCCTCCTGTCGTTGGTCCCGTCTGTAGGGCTGGGGCAGGTTTTACATCAAGCCTTGCGGGCAGACAAGAAACCGAAGCGAGGGCGCAGTGACCGGGCTTCGCCGCCCCGATGAACCACTCAATGCAATCGCAAACACCAGACCGACGATGACCTACGGGTCTTGAGACCAGCCCAGGCCAAGCCCAGAGCCAGCAGACAGGCGACGACCGCCATGGCCGCCAAAGCCAGCACGCTTTGCTGATGGTAGTTGACCAGACCATCGAAGTAGTGGCCTTCTTCGTTGTACGGCAGGCCGGCGCGCTGCCAGGCCACCACGGCCAGGCCACCGCCCAGGACCCCACACAAAGCCGACAGGCCCGTACAGACCATGAACAGCGCAGACCGCCTCATGCCGCCAGGCCCCCCAGCCAACAGCGCTGCTTCACCAGAACGTCCCTAGGTCTCATACGAGGTCAGCATGACGTCGGCCGCCTGCCCCCGGAGCGGAATGAGCGCCTGGTAGGCCTCGGACTTGAACCACCCGTCGGCCGCGGCAAGGTTGGGAAAGCGTATGACCACGATGTCGGCATATGGGTTGACGCCCGCCAGGGTGGCTCGCTGCCGGCCCCGAAAAACCAGCTCGGCGCCCCAAGGTTGCAAAGTGCCAGGCACCTGATCCCGGTACGCAGCCCATTTCAGGGGATCTTTGACAGTGATCTGTCCAACGACGTAGGCGTGAGTCATGACGGGGATTTCTGGGATGCCATTGAAAAAAGCGAGATCTGCGATTCACATGGAGTGCAGGCTGCGGTGCTCTACGTCCATCGTGCTATGCCATGCTGACGTCGGAGGTCATCGGCACGCCTCCCGCACTTCGAAACGGAAATCTGATGGTGTGTGCCCGAGCGGACCGCCATGTTAGGGCCGACTGAAAGCTTTGCGAACACATGCGACTCCTATTCCCGTACTGACAATACTGAACCCCCACCATCCGACGAGAAAGACCCAATACAAAAGGGGCTCGTCAAAAGAAGCGCAACTTCTGCGCCCGCATTGCACCGCACCAGACTGAACAGCTGATAGCGTCAGATAAATACAAC
>LNFM01010175.1_pt1 | contig 13375 bp, 12 predicted proteins | sample 596031 | NCBI WGS metagenome assembly LNFM01 (sample SAMN04254537, study PRJNA301005) | activated carbon metagenome | isolation source: dual media filters at the Ann Arbor, Michigan drinking water treatment plant | place: USA: Ann Arbor
GAGCTGCGCACGCCATTCGGCGTCGGTCCTCTGAATGGCGCGGGGTTTGTCGTCTTTCATTCAGGACTCCTCACGAACGATCAATCACGATGAGCAGGACACCTCGATGTGCTGTGCCCAGTCTGGAGGAAAGTCGGCATCGGCCGAGGTGTCGTGCCGTTCGTCGAACGGATTCTCCAGAACTTTCAGCAGCCGCTGCACTTCCGAGAAATCGCCGGCCTGTGCCTGGCGGATCGCCGACTCGGCCAGGTGATTGCGCAGCACCACGCCCGGGTTGACGCGGTTCATGGCGGCGGCTCGTTGTTCGTCGTCGCTGTTTTCCGAGCGCAGTCTTTCGGCGTAGGCACTCGACCAGCGTTCCTGGAACGCCAAGTCGTTGAACAGTCCCATGACAAGGCTGTTGTCTGCGCCCGCAGCGGTGCTGAATGTCGACAGTCGCCGGAACAGGATGGTGTGGTCGGTCTGCTCATGAGCCATCTGCTTCAGCAACGACTCGATCAGGCTCGCGTCCTCCTTTTGAGCGGTCGCAAAACCGCATTTCAGGCGCAGGCGGCGGCGCATCGCGTTGGCGAAACTCTGCTTGTAGGACTCGAGCACCTCCAGCGCGGCGTCGCCGTGGTCGTGACCGATCAACGGCATCAGACCTTGCGCTAGCGCATGCAGGTTCCAGAAGCCGACATTGGGCTGGCTGGCATAGGCATAGCGGCCCTGTCGATCGGTGTGGTTGCAGATGTGGTCCGGGTCGTGGCCATCGAGAAAGCCGAACGGGCCGTAATCAATGGTCAAACCGAGGATCGACATGTTGTCGGTGTTCATCACGCCGTGGCAGAAACCAACGCCCTGCCAGTGCGCCATCAGCTCGGCAGTGCGCTGCGCAACCGCGCTGAGCAGCGCCACATAGGGTTGCGGCTTGTCACCGCATTCGGGATAGTGATGCGCGATGACAAAGTCAGCCAGGCGCCGCAAGGTATCTGTATCACGCTGCTGTGCAAAGTGCTCGAAATGGCCGAAGCGGATGAAGCTCGGTGCCACCCGCGTCACGACCGCTGCGGTTTCGAGGGCTTCGCGCAGAACTGGCATGGGCGAGCCGGTGATGCACAGCGCACGGGTGGTCGGAATACCGAGGCCATGCATCGCCTCCGAGCACAGGAATTCGCGAATCGACGAGCGCAGCACCGCGCGGCCGTCGCCCATGCGCGAATACGGCGTCATCCCCGCGCCTTTCAGTTGCAATTCCTGAGGGCCGCTGGGTGTGTCGATCTCGCCCAGCGACAAGGCACGCCCATCGCCAAGTTGACCCGCCCACACACCGAACTGATGGCCGCTGTAGACGCTGGCCAACGGGCGCATGCCCGGCCACAACGCATTGCCGCTGAAAACCGCGAGGGCGTTCAGGTCGGTTCGCGTCTGCCAATCGGAAGGCAGGCCGAGCAGCTCGGCGCATGAGTCGCTGTGCGCCACCCAGTGCGGCGCGGGCAGCGGTTGAGGGGGCAACTCCGTGTGGAACTCGGCACCCAGCGCGTGAAACCGGTTGCGCCAGTTCCAGTCCGGCCCTGCAGTCAATGTGTTGACTGGGGTGATGGTGCCTTCGATACTCATCTGCCCTAGTGTATTCAGGCATCCATCTCAGCGTGCAAACAGGGGTCAACCCTAGCCATCGCAGCGAGCCGGCTACCCTGCACCTCGCTTCTTATGATCGGGCATCCGTCCAGCGATCAACAGTGCTGCTCCGCCCCTGGGGCTCCCGCAGAGAAAGCCCGCCATGCCGACCGTTCCCGGCCAGATGATGCAGATGCCGCTGACGATCTCGTCGCTGATCCGCCATGCGGCGCGACACGCCGGGGAGGTCGAGGTGGTGTCTCGTCGTGTTGAGGGCGACTTGCACCGCAGCACCTATGCCGAGGTGGAGCGGCGCTCGCGGCAGGCGGCGCAGGCCTTGGGGCGACTGCGCTGCGAGATCGGCGAGCGGATTGGCACGCTCGCCTGGAATGGCCATCGCCACCTGGAACTGTTCTACGGCATCTCGGGGTCTGGGCGGGTGTGCCACACCATCAACCCGCGGCTGCATGCCGAGCAGATCGCTTGGATCATCAACCACGCGCAGGACCGTGTGCTTTTTTTCGACGCGACCTTCCTGCCGCTGGTCGAACAGCTGGCGCCGCAGATCGAAAGCGTTGCGCACTGGGTGCTGATGACAGACCGTGCGCACATGCCAGAGAAGTCCTCGCTCAAGAACCTGCTGTGCTACGAAGACCTGCTTGCCGCTGAAGACGGCCATTGGGCTTGGCCGGAGTTCGATGAGAACACCGCATCGGGCCTCTGCTACACATCGGGCACCACCGGTATGCCCAAGGGCGTGCTGTACAGCCACCGCTCGACGGTGCTGCATGCGCTCGGTCAGGTTTCGGTCGATGCCATGGGCATCGGCTCGCGCGACGTGGTGCTCCCCGTTACGCCGATGTTCCACGTGAATGCCTGGGGCGTGCCCTTTGCCGCGCCGATGGTCGGTGCCAAGTTGGTGTTCCCGGGCCCGCGGCTCGATGGGGCGTCGCTGCACGAACTGATGGAGTCCGAGCGCGTGAGCTTCACCGCCGGTGTCCCGACCGTGTGGTTGGGCCTGATCACGCACATGAAGGCGCAGGGGCTGCAGTTCAGCGCGCTGCGTCGCACGGTGATTGGCGGTGCCGCGTGCCCGCCCGCGATGATGCGAACGCTGGAAGACGAGTTCGGGCTGGAGGTCATCCACGCCTGGGGCATGACCGAAACCTCCCCGTTGGGCACGCTGGCCCACCTGAAGGCCAAGCACGCGTCGCTCGATGCCGAATCGCGGCGCCTTCTGCAGCAGAAGCAGGGCAAGGTGATCTACGGCGTTGACCTCGCCATCGTCGACGCCGACGATCGGCCATTGCCCTGGGACGGCTGTACGCCGGGCCAGTTGCTGGTGCGCGGCCACTGGGTGGTGGATCGCTATCTGGGCAGCAGCGAATCGCCGCACATTGATCTGGCTGGCGAGCGCTGGTTTCCGACCGGCGACGTGGCCACGATCGACGCCGACGGCTACATGCAGATCACCGACCGCAGCAAGGACGTCATCAAGTCCGGCGGCGAATGGATCAGTTCGATCGCACTCGAGAACATCGCCATGGCACACCCGGCGGTGCACGAGGCCGCCGCGATCGCCTGCCATCACCCGAAATGGGACGAGCGGCCGCTGCTGGTCGTGGTGCGCAAACCCGGCGCTGAGGTGAGCGCAGCCGACCTGTTGCACTTCTTCGTCGGCAAGGTGGCGCGCTGGCAGATTCCCGATGATGTTGTCTTCGTCGATCAACTCCCGCATACCGCCACCGGCAAGCTGCTCAAGACGGCGCTGCGCAAGACCTACCGCGACCATCGCCTACCGGGCGTGTGAGTCCGCTCTGATGTTGCAGTGGCGTGGCCTGCGCCGATACTTCCGCCTCATGAAACCATCGAAAATTCACAACCTGACCTGGCCGTTCATCTTCGGCGGCGCGCTGGTGCTGATGCTGGGCATTTCAACCGTGTCGGCCGATGCGTCGATCGGCTGGCCGATCGTGCTCATCGGCGGCGCGTCGATTGCCGCTGGCGTGCTCCTGATTTACCTGCGTTCGCGCATTCCTGATTCAGAGGATTGACACCATGATTCGCCACATCGTCCTGTGGACGCTGAACAACCCCGCGGACGCCCCGCGCTTCATGGCGCTGCTCGAGTCTTGCGCCAGCCTGGTGCCTGGCACCGTCGAATTCGACGTCGGTATCCGCGAGCCCGGGCTCGAAGCCAGCGCGGATGTCGTGCTGGTCTCGACCTTCACCGACGCGCAGCAGCTCGATGCCTACCAGAACCACCCGCAGCACAAGGCTGTTGCCGCTGAACTGGGCAAGATGCGTTCCGGCCGGCATGTGGTGGATCACACTTTCGAGCCTGGAAAGGCTGCTGCTTGAGCATTCGGCGGTCTTGCCGATCGGTGTGCGTTGTCTGGTGGGCAGTGTTTGCGGCGGGAGGCACGCTCGCCGCGCAGCCCCTGGCCGCGCCCCCCGCCGTCGCGGGCGGCTTGCCCTACGTTTTTCCACTCCCTCGCAGCCCGGCCACCATCGCCGCGCAGTGCAAGACGCTGCTGGCGGATCTCAGTCGGACCGAGACGCAACTGGCGCAAGGCAGCGAACTCTCGGGGTCGGCGCTGCTGGCAGGTTTCGATGCGATGACGCGCCGCACCGAGGACACGCTGGGCCCACTGGGGCTGCTGGTGGCGGTGAGCCCGAGCAAATCCGTCCGCGACGCGGTGGACGCTTGTGACCGCGACTACCAGGCTTATTCGTCCCGTTTCTGGCAGAACGCCGCGCTGTATCAGCGCCTCAGGCAAGTGCAACCTGCTGATGAGATCGATCGCCGCTTTTGGCGCGACACCCTCGACAACTTCGAAGACGCCGGCGTGGCACTGGCGCCGGAACAGCAACAGAGGGTGCGTGAACTCAACGATGAGTTGACTGCGCTGACGCAGGCATTCGAACGTCGCATCCGCGAAGACCGCACCCAACTCCGGTTCACCCGGCATGAACTGGCCGGTGTTCCCGCTGGCGTGTTGAAGGCCGCCCCGCGTGACGGGAAGGGCCGCTACCGCCTTGGCCTGGAACAGGCCACGGTGTTTCCGGTGCTCGAGAACGCTACGAGCCCTGCCACGCGCGAGCGTGTGTGGCGCGCCTACCTGTCCTTGGGCGGAGCTGCCAACCTCGACACGCTCGCCATCCTGGCGCAGCGACGCCGCGAGATGGCGCAGCTGTTCGGCCATGCCTCGTATGCCGACTTCGTGCTCCGCCACCGGATGGCTCACAGCGAGGCCGAGGTGCAGACTTTTCTTTCCACCGTGAAAGAGGCCGTCAGTGCGCGCGAGCTCGCCGATCTGGAGGAGTTGCGTGCCGAGAAGGCGCGTCATCTGAATCAGGCCGTCGACCAGACCGTGCTGTTTCGCTGGGACACGGCGTTCTATTCGGAGCGCGTGCGCCGCGCCACCTATGCGGTCGACCAGGAGCAGTTCCGGCGCTACTTCCCGCCCGAACCCAGCCTGCGCTTCGTGTTCCGCGTGGCCGAACGGCTGTTCGGCATCACCGTCGCGCCGGCAGCGACCCCGCAATCGCTGTGGCATCCGGAGGCACTCGCCTACACCGTTACCGACAACGACAGCAAGGCACTGCTGGGCACGCTGTTCGTTGACCTCTACCCGCGCGCGGACAAGTTCAACCATGCGGCGCTGTGGAGCTTTCGCAATGCATCGACGCGGGCCGACCGTCTGCCGGCCGCAGCACTCGTGGTCAACGTCAGCCGCCAGGGACTGACCCTCGACGAACTGGAAACGCTGCTGCATGAGTTCGGTCACGGCCTGCATGCCTTGCTGTCGAAGACGCGTTACGCGGGGCAGGGCGGTACCAACGTGCAACTGGATTTTGTCGAGGCGCCGTCACAGATGCTGGAGGACTGGGTCTACGACCCGCAGGTGCTGGCGTTGTTCGGCGAGGTCTGTCCACGCTGCGAGCCCGTACCGACCCCATTGCTCGCTCAGGCGCGGGCGGCGCGCGACTTCGGCAAGGGAATCCAGTTTTCTCGCCAATATCTGTATGCCAGCTACGACCTGGCCCTGCACGGCCACGAACCAGCAGACCCGCTGGCGCTGTGGGCCCAGATGGAAGGCGCCACAGCCCTCGGCCATGTGCCAGGCTCGATGTTCCCGGCCGGCTTCGAGCACATCGCCGGCGGCTATGCAGCCGGCTATTACGGCTATCTGTGGAGCCTGGTGCTCGCTGAGGACCTGCGCACTGCGTTTGCCGCCGACCGATTGAGCCCCGCCGTTGGACGGCACTATCGAGCCACGGTGCTGGAGAACGGTGGACAGATCGCGCCGGGCGAATTGCTGCAACGCTTTCTGGGCCGCCCGACTGACAGCCGGGCCTTCTTCAAGGCGCTGGCACAGGGAGACTGACGATGGACTTCCCGCTGCAAATTCCCTTCGTCCAAGCCATGGGCTTCGAACTGCTGCGCATGCAGGATGGCGAGGCCGAGATCGCGCTGAACTTGCGGCCCGACCAGCACAACTCGCTGAGCATGGCACATGGTGGTGTCACGATGACGCTGCTGGATGTGGCGATGGCGCACGCGGCTCGGAGTGCCGATGCACCGGCGGACGCCACGGCAAACGCACAGGGCCGCGGCGTGGTCACCATCGAAATGAAGACCAGCTTCATGCGCCCCGGCACCGGCCGCCTGACCGCGCGCGCTCGCGTGCTGACGCGCACCATTGCGCTGGCCTTTTGCGAAGCGTCGCTGTTCGACGAGGCCGATGCCCTGGTCGCGCACGCCACGGGCAGCTTCAAGTACCTGACGCGCGGCGCCAGTGAGGGTCGGCGGGTGAGGGGGGCCGGCGGCGATTGAACCGCGAGGCGGGCTCAGTGAGTCGAGTTGCGTGCCACAGACCTCAGTAGCTGACGACCCGGTCGAGCTGAAGCACCCAGCTGGCTTCACCCTTCTTCAGCTTGTACTGAAACTGGCGCATGCCGCCCGTGGGAGCACCGTCGGCATCGCTTTCCTTGTAGACCGGGAAGCGCCGGACGAGGGTGTTCTCGACCACGGCAAACTCGTCGTGACCACGGTAGCCGTTCGCGGGGCTCAAGGCCTGCGGTTCTACAGGTAGATAGATAGCGCTCAGCGATTTGCGGCGATTGGTGCTGTAGGCGATGAGTGAGCCGCGCGATAGGGGGTCTGCCGACGTGATGTAGAGGTAGATCTCTGGCGATCCATCTGCATTGAGGTCGGCCACCTCGGCTCGAACGATCTGGCCTTCGATCGACTGCACGAGCGGGCTGTTGTCGATGCTCAATCCGCGTGGCGTGATCGTCAGTTTGCTGCGCGGGCCGATGTTCGCGCTCGTGACATGAAAGCCAATGCCCTGCCATTCGAACGACTGGTCGAACAGCACAGGTGGCACAGGTGGTGCAGGTGGAGCCACGGCGGCTGGCGCTGAGGCGCTAGCCGCAGCCACAGGTGCCGAGGCGGACCGCTCTGGCAGGCCGGCCGTGTCCCAGTAAACGAAGACGGTTTCGTGGGCCAGGCGGTAGATTTGCCCCGATCGGCCCAGGCCTGCGCTGCGAATGGCTCGCTTGCCGTCCTGATCGAGGTAGTTGCCTACGCCGCGGCGAGGGCTCAATTCGTGTCGCACGCCGTCGGCCCGATCGATGGACACAAAGCCCTGTCGCTGCGAGAAGGTGCAGGCCACCACCTTGGACGCGCGGTCTGAACCTTTCGGGTAGATATCGCAGCGTGCGTCCACCGTGTCCGCGTGTGCAGTGATGCTGACGGCCAGCAGGGCGCATCCGATCCAAACAAGGCGGTATCGCATCAATGGTGCGCGCAGGGGTGGAGCGTTCGATGGGAGCAAGCGAGTGTTCATGGCGCAGTTGGAAGAATACCGCTGACGCGCTGACTTTTCAGCAAATTGAGGTTGCCGAACCAAGCGTGGGCCCGCCGCTTGCATCTTGCCGCTCAATGGGTCGAGTGGACGAATCGGCCGCCAGGTCGCATCGAAGCAGTGGCCTCAGGCGGTTGCTGGGCTGAGAATGCGCGACATGCACCAGAAGACAGCGAAATGGCAAGGCGTGGTGGGGCACAGTATTCGTGCCGCGGCGTTGGGCCTTCTGACTGTGGCGTCCATCCAGCCGAGCCAGGCCCAGGACTGGATGCTGACGTTGCTCGACGGCGATGCTGTGGTCATCGATGGCGCTCGCCGCCTCGCCGCCGCGCCTGGCCTGCGTCTGGGTGCTGGCGCGCTGGTCGAGACGGGCGCCACCACGACCGTCGTACGCCTTGAGGGGCCTGAACAGGCCAGCGTCGACCTCGGTCCCGACACCCGGGCGATGTTGATACCTACGGCCATGGCCTCGCGCGGCGGGCGTGCGCCCACGCTCTACCTGCTGCAAGGCGCCGCGAAGCTGACCAGTCGCGGCGGCGCGACGCTGCAGGGTCTGATCACGCCAGGGCTCGAGTTGTTGCCGTTCACCGGCAGTGCGGTGGTGCAGGTGAGCAAGGGCCAGCAGGCTGTTTTTGCCGAAGCCAGTCGCCTGGAATTCGATGAACGCCGTGCCGGTGGCGTGTCCCGTACGCTGGCAGTGGGCGAGTTTTACAGCGGAGACATGGCACGCGCTGGCACCCTCGCTTCGAGGCCAGCTGCCGATTGGCTGAAGCAGGTACCCAGGGCCTTCCGCGATCCGCTGCCATTGCGCGCTGCAGCCTTGCGCGACAGGCCATTCGAACCGACGGTGCTGCCTGGCCCGACCTACGAGCAACTGGCTCAATGGCTAGGCGCCGAACCGGGGTTACGGCGCGATTTCGTATCGCGCTTCAAGCCATTGACGCACGAGGCTGGCTTTCGAAGCGGCCTGAAATCGCACCTGCACGCCCATCCCGAATGGGGCGAAGTGCTGAACCCCAAACCCACGAAGCCGCCAAGATAATCCGGTCAATAGGAGCGCCTGCGAATGAAGCTGTTGGTGAAGTTCAATCTGTTGTTCATCACCGTGATGGCACTCGGCCTCGCGGTCAGCGGCTACGTCACTCGCAGCCTGCTGCAGGAAAACGCCAAGGAGGAAACGCTGAACAACGCGCGCCTGCTGATCGAGAAGTCGCTGGCGGTTCGGGGCTACACCTCCGGGCAGATCACCAAGCTGCTGGAAACTCAGATGAAGTACGAGTTCCTGCCGCAGTCGGTGCCCAGCTATTCAGCGGTCGAGGTGCTGACGACCCTGCAGTCCAAGTACCCACAGTTCTCGTACAAGGAAGCGACCCTGAATCCGACCAACCCGCGCGACCGCGCCACGGGCTGGGAAGTCGACATCGTCAACCAGTTCCGCAGTGGCGGCGACGCAAAGGAATTGATCGGTGAGCGCGACACGCCAACCGGTACCTCGCTGTACATCGCCCGGCCGCTTCGCATCAGCAACCCGGCTTGCCTGACGTGCCACAGCAGTGTCGAAGCAGCTCCGAAGACATTGGTTGATCGGTACGGACCGGCCAACGGTTTCGGCTGGAATCTGAACGAGGTGGTGGGCGCTCAGATCGTGTCAGTGCCGATGGACGTGCCACTGCAGCGTGCCAGCCGCTCGTTCAATGTGTTCATGACTGCACAGGTGGCCGTATTCGTCGCAGTGGGGGTGGTGCTGAACCTGATGATCTGGCTGGTCATCGTGCGGCCTGTCACCCGGTTGTCGTCTTTGGCCGATCGCGTCAGCCAGGGCGAGATGGAGGCTCCGGAATTCGACAGCGGCAGCAAGGATGAGATCGGTAACCTGGCGGCGTCGTTCAACAGAATGCGCACCAGCGTGGTCCAGGCCATGCGCATGCTGGACAACTGACCGGTGGACAAGACCTCGCGCATCGCGCACCCGGAGCGCCTGGGCAAGTACCAGGTCACGAATGTGCTGGGCGAGGGCGCGATGGGCGTGGTCTACAAGGGCTTTGACCCCGGCATCCAGCGCGTGGTGGCATTGAAGACGGTGCGCCGCCAGCTGCTGGAGAACAACGACCAGGGCCCGGGCATGGCCGCCCGTTTCCGCAACGAAGCCCAGGCTGCCGGCCGGCTGGCGCATCCCGGCATCGTGGCGGTGTATGACTACGGCGATGAAGGCGACGTGGCCTACATCGCGATGGAGTACGTCGAGGGCAACACGCTGGAGCGTTACATCGCCGAGCAGGTTCAGTTCAGCGACAGCGACATCGTCAGCGTGGTGGTGCAACTGCTCGACGCACTGGAGCACGCGCACACCCAGGGCGTGTGGCACCGCGACATCAAACCGTCGAACATCCTCATGACGCGCGAGGGGCGCCTGAAGATTGCCGATTTCGGCATTGCGCGCATCGAATCGGCGCGTCTGACCTTGGTCAACAGCGTGATCGGAACGCCCACGTACATGGCGCCGGAGCAGTTCCGCGGCCTCGAGATCGACCGTCGCGTCGATATCTATGCCACCGGTGTGCTGCTGTATCGCCTGCTGGTGGGCAAGCCGCCCTTCACTGGCAGCACCGAGTCGCTGTCTTACCGTGTGGTGCACGAGGCACCGGTGCTGCCTTCGGCCGTGCTGGGCTACCAGCGCGGCGCGCAGTACGACCCGGTGCTGGCCATCGCGCTGTCGAAGGATCCGGCGCGCCGCTACCCCACTGCCCAGGCCTTCAAGCTCGCGCTGATCTCCGTCATTGACATTCCTGTGGCGGCCACGGTGTCCGACGAGACTGTCATCGCGGTGGCGCCGCGTGGCCCGGCGCAGGCGCTCGATCTGCGCCCGGGCCACGATGGCGGCGCAGCCGACCGTCCTGCTGCAGGCACTGGGAACTCGCCAACGAACTGGGATCCTCTGGTGCTGTCTCAGGTCGAGGCAAGTCTTGCGCGGCACGTTGGCCCGCTGGCCAGCGTGCTGGTGCGCCGCACAGCGCGTGACTGCGCAGACTTGCCGTCCTTGGTGCAGCGTTTGGCTGATCAGGTAACGAACGCCCACGCCCGTGATGCTTTCCTGGCGCAAAGCCTCAAGCACACAACGAACCGTGGTACCGGCTCTGGCCTGTCGCAGGGCAGCCGAGCGGGATCGGCCAGCGGTGGTGCGGCGGTGGCAACGGGCCGTGTTGTCACGCCCTTGAGCGACAGCTTCATTGCCCAGGGGACCAAGCTGCTGGCTTCACATATTGGGCCTATCGCTACCGTTCTGGCCAGGCGCGCAGCCGCCCGCGGTGGTGGCCGCGAAGCCTTTGTTGAAGCGTTGACCGAAGCTGTGACCGACGCCGTGGCGCGGGAGAAACTGCGAGCGGAGCTGTCGCGCCTGCAGTGACATCCGCGTCTGGGGTCAGTCGACTCGACTCCTTCGGATGGCGGCATCAAGCTGTGCTCCCCAGGGTCACGGTTGCGGCGATAACATCTCCGCCGTCAATTCAAACAGGAGTGCGCGGCATGGCCATGGATGTGGTGGATTTCGAGATCAAGGGCTCGGAAATGCAGTTCGTCGAGGTCGAACTTGACCCGGGCGAGGCGGCAGTGGGCGAAGCTGGCAGCATGATGTTCATGGACGCCGGTATCGCCATGGACACGGTGTTCGGCGACGGCTCGGCCAGCACCGGCGGTCTGTTCAACAAGCTGCTGGGTGCCGGCAAGCGCTTGGTGACAGGTGAATCGCTGTTCACCACGGTTTACACAAACCAGGCACACAGCAAGTCGCGCATCGCTTTCGCGGCGCCTTACCCGGGCAAGATCCTTCCGATGGATTTGCGCCAACTCGGCGGGATGCTGATCTGCCAGAAGGACGCCTTTCTGTGCGCTGCAAAGGGGGTGTCTCTCGGCATCTACCTGCAGCAGAAGATGTCGGTCGGGTTCTTCGGCGGCGAGGGTTTCATCATGCAGAAGCTCGAGGGCGATGGCCTGGCCTTCGTGCATGCCGGCGGCACCTGCATCAAGCGTGAGTTGCAGCCCGGGCAGACGCTGCTGATCGACACCGGCTGCGTGGTTGCGTTCACGCCCAATGTGAACTTCGAGATCCAGTACGTTGGCAAGATCAAGACCGCCCTGTTCGGCGGCGAAGGCCTGTTCTTCGCCAAGGTCACCGGGCCGGGCACCGTGTGGTTGCAGAGCCTGCCGTTCTCGCGGCTGGCTTCGCGCGTGTTCGCGTCGGCGCCTCAGCGCGGTGGCTCGCGTGAGGAAGGCTCGCTGCTCGGTGGTGTGCTGGGCGGGGGCCTGCTAGGTGGCACGATCTTCGGCGGTGACGACGAGTAAACGGGCAAGCAGGCAACGGCGCAATGGCGCCCATCCGCTGACGTATCCTGCACCGCATGAGATTGCTGATCGATTCGTTCTGGCGTGCTGCGGCGTACTGCCTTCATCCGCGTGTGATTGCTCTGTCGCTGATGCCGCTGGTGTTGATGGCCGCGGCAGCGTTCGGCTTGGGCTATTTCATGTGGGATGCCACGCTCGCATGGATGCAAGCGGGCGTGGAATCGCAAGTCTGGCTGACCTCGGTGCTGGTCTGGTTCGACAGCATCGGCGTCGGCGGTCTCAAGGCCTTGCTCGCGCCCTTGCTGATCGTGTTCCTGGCGATTCCAGTGATCGTCATCGTTTCTTTGTTGGTCGTGGCGGTCCTGATGACGCCGTCGGTGCTGAATCTGGTGGCCGAGCGCCGTTTTCCAGCACTCGATCGGCGGCACGGCGGCTCGACCACTGCAGGTGTATTTGCCTCATTGGGCGCGACATTGGTGGCGCTCGTTGCCCTGGTGCTGTCGATTCCGCTGTGGTTCGTGCCGCCCCTGGTGCTGATCCTGCCGCCGCTGATCTGGGGCTGGCTGACCTACAAGGTGATGACCTACGACGTGCTGGCCGAACACGCCACCAAGGAAGAGAGGCGAGAACTCATCCGCCGGCACCGCAGTGCCCTCCTCGGCATGGGTGTGCTGACAGGCTACCTGGGCGCAGCGCCCTCGCTGTTGTGGGCCTCCGGCGTGCTCTTCCTGGCGCTCGCACCGGTTCTTGTGCCGGTCGCGATCTGGATCTACACGTTGGTGTTCGCGTTTTCGGCACTCTGGTTTTCGCACTACGCCCTGTACGCGCTGCAGGCACTCCGCGCCGAGCGCGCAGCAGCACCCGGGCCTGCAGCGTCGGCGGTGCCACCGGCGGTCATCGATCCTGCAGCAACGGCAGGGCTGTTGCCTCCTCCACTGATCTGACTGCAACGCGATGGCATTTGGACTGTTGATCATCGGCGACGAGATACTGTCGGGCAAGCGCGCCGACAAGCACGTGCCGAAGGTGATCGAACTGCTGGCCGCGCGCGGTCTGTCGCTGGCCTGGGTGCGCTATGTCGGCGATGATCCGGCGCGAATCACCGCGGATCTGAAGGACGCGTTCGCCAGCGGTGACATCGTGTTTTCCTGTGGCGGCATCGGCGCGACGCCGGACGACCACACCCGGCAATGCGCCGCGCGTGCCCTGGGCTTGCCGCTCGCACTGCATCCGGTCGCACGCGACCTCATCACCGAGCGCATGCAAGATGTTGCCGCCGAGAAGGGCGTGCCGTTTGAGCCTGATCGCGCAGACAACCTGCATCGGCTGAACATGGCGATGTTCCCGCAGGGGGCCGGGATCATCCCGAACCCGTACAACAAGATTGCCGGCTTCTTCCTGCGTTCGCCAGACGCTTCAGCGGGCGCCATCTACTTCGTGCCGGGTTTTCCGGTCATGGCCTGGCCAATGATCGAATGGGTGCTCGATGAGCACTGTGCGCACCTGCAGTGCGCGCAGGGTCAGCGCGAGCAGTCCGTCATCGTCATGGGCGCGATGGAGGCCAC
>LNFM01013985.1_pt1 | contig 13371 bp, 11 predicted proteins | sample 596031 | NCBI WGS metagenome assembly LNFM01 (sample SAMN04254537, study PRJNA301005) | activated carbon metagenome | isolation source: dual media filters at the Ann Arbor, Michigan drinking water treatment plant | place: USA: Ann Arbor
GGCTGGCAGATCAGCGCCATCGCCAGCATGGCGCGTTGACGCAGGCCGCCCGAGAGCTCGAAGGAGTAGAGCCCATAGGCGCGGGCGGGGTCCTTGAAGCCGACGCGCTTGAGCATCGCCTCGATCAGCGCGCGCGCCTCGCCCTTCGAGGTCGGCCGGTGCAGTTGCAGCGCCTCCTCGATCTGGTTGCCGATGGTGTGGACCGGCGAGAGCGAGGACATCGGCTCCTGGAAGATCATGCCGATGCGGCCGCCGCGCAGGGCCCTGATCTCCTTGCCCTCCGGCTTCAGCCCGGCGATGTCGATCGACGAGCCGGGCTTTTCGGGGTCGCGGAACAGAATCTCGCCGCCGGTGACGCCGCCATTGCGCGGCAAAAGCCCCATGATCGCCTGCGAGATCACGGATTTGCCCGAGCCGGATTCGCCGACCAGCGCCACGGTCTTGCCGGCCGGAACGCGCAGCGAAACGCCCTTCACGACATCGCGAGAAAGCCCGTGGACCGTGAAGCCGATCCGTACATCGTTGATCCGCAGAATATCCATAACGTCGCTAGAACCGCCCCTTCCCGATCCCCGTGCCGTATGTCAGGCGCGCACTAGACGTTGAAAGCCGGGCTTTGCCAATGGCATTCGACATGTTGCGACACGCAGGCGGACATTGTCCGCGCCTGATGACACCGGCGCAACGCAGCCACGCCTGAAATTGCCACAATCCGCATTTTGCCGCAGCAATTTCGCGGCCTCGGCGCAGGGCTGCCGCCATGCCGGCGGTCCAACCTTGTATCCGGCCGCCGGAAAGGCCTGCGGACGCGACGGCGCTGCCGCATTGCGCTTGGCCGCAAGCTGGCACACATATGTTCGCAGCCGGCGCAGGCAACGAACGCGCCGCCAGAAAGCGCCGGACAGGACCGCCCGTTGGAGAGCAACCTCTTCCGTTATGTCTGGCAGAAGAGCCGCGGCGAACAGATCATCGTCCTGCTGATCATTCTCGCCTCGATCCCGTTCTACTGGGCCTCGTTCAACGTGCCCAAGCGCATCGTCAACGACGCCATCCAGGGCGGCGCCTTCAAGGACGGCAAGACCAGCGCCACCCTGTTCGACATCGGCTTCCATTGGCCGGGCTTCCTTGGCGGGTCGGAGGTCAGGCTGTTCGACGGATTCCAGGTCGATCAGCTCGGCCTGCTGCTGGGCCTGAGCTGCTGGTTCCTGGTGCTCGTGCTGATCAATGGCGGCTTCAAATACGTCATCAACCTGCAGAAGGGCATTCTCGGCGAACGCATGCTGCGGCGCATGCGCTACGACCTGTTCAGCCAGTTGATGCGCTTTCGGCCCGAGCAGATCCGCGCGGTCAAGCCCGCCGAGGTCGCCAGCATGATCAAGGACGAGGTCGAGCCGATCGGCGGCTTCGTCGGCGACGCCTTCATCCAGCCGGTCTTCCTGCTCAGCCAGGCGCTCACCGCGCTCGTCTTCATCATGGTCCAGAGCGTCTGGCTCGGCTCGATCGCGCTGATCATCGTGCTGCTGCAGGCGATCATCATCCCGATCCTGCGCAAGGAGCAGCTCCGTCTCGGCCGCGAGCGCCAGATCGCCTCGCGCCAGCTCGCCGGCCGCATCGGCGAGATCGTCGATGCCGGCCCGACGATCCAGGGCCATGGCGCCACGACCTATGTCCAGGCCGACATCGCCGGCCGGCTGGGCCGGCTCTTCGACATCCGCTACGCCCTCTACAAGCGCAAATTCGCGGTCAAGTTCCTCAACAACCTGCTCGCCCAGATCACGCCGTTCTTCTTCTACGCGATCGGCGGCTTCTTCGCGCTGCAGGGCAGGCTCGACATCGGCCAGCTCGTCGCCGTCATCGCCGCCTATCGCGACCTTCCGCCGCCGATCAAGGAGCTGATCGACTGGGACCAGCAGAGGAACGACGTCACCATCAAATACGAGCAGGTTATCCAGCAGTTCAACAGCGACGAGACGGTGGTGCTCGACGAGACCGATGGCGTGAAGCGTCTGCCCGAGGAGGGCGAGATCAGGCTCGACGGCGTGCAGTTGCTCGACAATCGCGGCCAGCCGCTGCTCGCGCCCGTCTCGCTGCATGCGGCCCGCCCGGGCGCGGTCGGCGTGGTCGGCCCCAATGGCGGCGCGCGCGAGGTGCTCGGCCGCATCCTCGGGCGGCAGGCGATGGCCTATTCCGGCCGGGTGCTGATCGACGGCCACAATCTCTCGCGCCTCTCCGTCGAGCGCGCCAGCCACATGATCGGCTATGCCGGCAACGAGACCGAGATCATCGCCGGGACCCTGCGCGACAACATCCTGCTGCCGCTGAAGCGGAGGCGGCCGAGCGCGAGGCCGGAGGGCAAGGTCTCGCCCGAGGAGCATCGCTTCTTTCTGGAGGCGATCCGCTCCGGCAACACGCCGTTCTCCTTCACCGCCGACTGGACAGATTACGAGGGCGCGGGCCTCAAGGACGCCGAAGCGCTGGAAGCCCATATCCGATCGGTGCTCGACGTGCTCGGCTGCGCGGAGGACGTCTACGAACTCGGCCTCGACGGAAAAGTGGTCGCCCCGCTGAACGAGGGCGCGGAAGGCCGCATCATCGAGGCGAGGCAGGCCGTCGCGGCCGAACTCGCCGGCAGCAAGCTGACAGGCCTGATCGAGCCCTTCGACCCGGAGCGCTACAACGCCAACGCCACCGTCGCCGAGAACCTGATCTTCGGCACGCGCACCGGGCCGCGCTTCGCCAGCGAGACCCTGCTCTTCGAGCCCTATGCCCACGCCATCCTCAAGGCCGAGGCGCTGATCGAACCGCTGAGCGATGTCGGCGCGCGCATCGTCGCGACCGTGGTCGAGATCTTCGAAGGGCTGCCCGTCGGCCACGCCCTGTTCGAGCGCTACGCCTTCGGCGCGAGCTTCGATTTCGAGCGGCTGAACGAGCTGGCGGCACTGGTCTCCAAGCACGACATGCGCGCGCCGCTCGACCCCGAGACCGAGCGCGACCTGGTGGCGCTGGCGCTCGGCTATATCGAGCCCAAACACCGGCTCAACCTGCTCGACGACCGGCTGCGCCGGCGCATCCTGCGGGCGCGCGCCAGCTTCAAGGCGCATCTGCCGGCCGATGCGGTGGAGGACGTCTCCTTCTACGACCCCGACCGCGTCATGATGGGCGCCAGCGTCCGCGACAACCTGATGTTCGGCCGCATCGGATTCGGCGTCGCCGATGCGGGCCGCAAGGTCGCGGGAATCGTGCGCGCGGCGCTGCTGCGCGCGGGCCTCGAAAGCGCGCTTTACCGGCTCGGCCTCAACACCGATTGCGGCATCAGGGGACGCTTCCTGCCGACGCGACTGAAGCTCGCCTGATCAAGGCGCCGCAGATCGCGATCCTCGACGCCAGCGCCTTCCTCGCCACGACCCGCGACCCCGCCGAGGTGCTGGAGCGACTGCGCGAGCACTGCGCGCGGATGACGCTGTTCGTGCTGGTCAGCGATGCTAGTCTGGTCTCGGACGTTTCGCCGCGCATCGTCTTCAACGGCGTTGTCGGCGCCGTCGAGGATGACGATGGCGAGGAGGCGAGGCCGGCCCGGCCGCAGCGACGCAACGGCCCGACCATGGAGGCGCGACCATGACGATCGAAGACGACATCGCCTGTCTCAAGCAGTTCCCGCTGTTCCGCAGCCTGCCCAAGCCGCGCCTGAAACTCGTCGCGCTGATGGGCGAGAAGCTGCAGTTCGACGCCGGGACCCGGATCATCGACGAAGGCGAACGCCCAGAGGGGGTGTATTTCATCCTCGGCGGCGAGGTCGAGTTGGCTCATGCGCGCGCCGACGGCGGCACGAAGCGCCTGGTGCTGGCGACCGGCATGGTCTTCGGCGACGTGCCGCTGCTGTGCGACCAGCCCTATGTCGGCATGGTCAGCGCCAAGAGCGACGTCTCGGCGCTGAGGCTGCCGCGCGACCTGTTCTTCGAACTGCTCGAGACCATACCCGATTTCAGCATCGCGCTGTCGCGCGATCTCGCCTCGCGGCTCTACAAGCTCGCCGACGCGGTGCTGCACAGCGAGAAGGTCCATTGATGACCAGGGCCGTGATAACCAAGCCCGTGATCACGAAGGCAGTCGCGCGATGAGCCTGTCCCAGACCGCGGGCTCCGGCCGGCCGGCGCAGGGCGTCGGCATGGAGCAGATGTCGTCCTGGAGCCGCGACATCCGGTTCGTCTCCGGCATGGTGCTGCTGCTGTTCGCCGCGACGCATTTCGTCAACCACGCGATCGGCATCGCCGGGCTTCGGTTGATGGAGGACGTGCAGTCCTGGCGCTACTGGGTCTGGCGTTCCTGGCCCGGCAGCGTGCTGCTCTACGGCGCCTTCATCGTGCATCCGCTGTTCGCCATGCTGCGCGTGGCGCAGCGGCGCACCTTCAAGATGCCGCTGCGCGAGATGCTGCAGATCGCGCTCGGCCTCGCCATCCCGCTTTTCCTCGTCGATCACATCGTCGGCACGCGTGTGATGGGGACGTTCTTCGATCTCGACGAGAGCTATCCCGCCGTGCTGCGCCGGCTCTGGCCGGGGCTGGCCACCAATCAGACCATCCTGCTGTTGCTGGTCTGGGCCCACGGCATCATCGGGCTGCATTTCACGCTGCGCTCGCGCGATAGCTATGCCCGCTGGCGCGATCCCTTCATGCTGGCCGCCATCCTGATCCCGATCCTCTCCCTGATCGGTTTCGCCGTGGCGGGCCGCGAGGCCGCGCTGCTGACGCGGTCGCCGGAGCATTATTCCGATGCCGCGATCACGATGTTCAACCAGAACGTCACCTGGGCGAAGACCGCGTTCTACGGGCTCGTCGGCGGCTTCGTCGCCTTCGTCGGCATTCGCGAGATCAGGGTGCGGACCTCGCGCCACATCACCGTGCGCTTCGTCGGCCATGGCGTGCGCAAGCTGACGCCGGGCCTGACCGTGCTGGAGATGTTCCGTCGCTTCGGCATTCCCCATGCCGCGCTCTGCGGCGGACGCGCGCGCTGCGCCACCTGCCGCGTGCTGGTGCTGGACGGGGCCGACGGCCTGCCGCCGCCCGGCCCCAACGAGGCCAAGCTGCTCAAGCGCATCAGCGCGCCCGACCGCGTCCGCCTCGCCTGCCAGATCAGGCCGCGCGACGACGTCCAGGTCCAGATCCTGCTCGCCTCGCGCCTGACCGGCACGACCGCGCGCGAGATCGAGCCGGACCAGTCCTCGGGCAAGCGCGGCCTGACCATCATCGTCGCCGACCTGCGCGCCTTCTCGGCCATGGCCGAGCGGCAATTGCCGCAGGAGCTGATGGGCCTGCTCAACCGCTTCTTCGACGAGATGGCGCAGGCGATCGCGGCCCATGGCGGACGCATCGACGCCTTCTACGGCGACGGCTTCATGGCCGTGTTCGGGCTGGAGGGCAGCCCGGCCAAGGCGGCACAGGCCTCGATCAGCGCGTCGGGCGACATCGTCCGGGCGGTCGAGGCGCTCAACCGCGAGTTCGGCGCGGCGCTGCCTTTGCCGCTGCGCATCGGCATCGGCATCCATACCGGCCAGGCGATCATCGGCTCGGTCGAGAACGAGAGCCTCGGCCGCCGCGACATCACCGTCGGCGAGACGGTGATGGTGGCGAGCCAGCTCGAATCGGCGACGCGGCGGGTGCTCGCCGACGTCGTGGTCTCGGAGGACACCATCAAGGCGACCGGCCGCGGCTATCGCGGCACGACGACCCTGAAGGTCTCGATCAAGGGTCGCGACAAGGCGCTGACGGCCTATGGCTTCGCCAGCGCTCCGGAAACCGCGAAGGAGGACGACGAAGCGGCGGCGCCGACGCTGCTGACCAAGACGAAGGCCGCGCCGTCGCCAGACCAGGCGCAGACCGCCGACGCGGCCGGGACGACCGGCAACGGCAAGGCCGGGGCTGCCGATGAAGGCGAGGTCGTCATTCCGGAGAAGGCTGCCGAGGCGGTTGCCGAGGACGCGCGCATCGACGAGGCGGCCGAGAAAGTGGGCCGCGAGGCGAAGCCGACCCGCGAGCCCAAGCCGGCCGCGCGCAAGGCGGCCAAAGCGAAGACGCCCGAGACGAAACGATCCGACGAGGCCTGAGATGAATCCCGGAACGAGCTTCGCTCGCTCCGGACGACGGTCTGGTTCCGAGTGACGTCCAGATGCTTCAAGCCGCCCCATAGACCAGAAAGCGGCGGCGGCCGAAACCGGCTTCCTGCAGCGCGGGCTCCGCGATCGTCAGTGCGAGATCGATGATCGGCGGCGCGGTCCGCACCGCCGTCAGCGCGCCGATCTGCCCCTGCGCCCGGTCGAGATCGAGCGCGTAGTCGATCACCAGCATCGTCGCCCGCCCCGCAAGATCGAGCAGGACGGGCGGGACAGCCTCGGCCCGCCCGAACGGTTTCAGCGAGAGGCCCAACAGCACCAGACCAAATGGCTCCTCCGGCGCGAGATCGACCTTCTGCAGCTTGGCGGCGAGATGGCGCACGCGGCAGGCAAACCCATGCAGGGCCTCGGCCGCGAAGGCCGGAATCTTTGGGTCGACAACCGTCACCGAAGCCGGCCTGTGCATCAGGAAGCCGGTGATCGGCAGCCCCGCCCCGCCGATCTCGACGACATGGGCGCAATCACGCACGGCATGGGCCGCCAGCACCTGCCGCAGGCAGGCCGCCGGCCCGGCAAGATGCGGCAGCAGCACGCCCGCAGGCGCGGACGCCCCGTCCTGCTCAGCGTCTTCCCGGCCCGCGCTGGCCTTTGCGGGAGCGCTTGCATATGGTCCCGCCGGTTTCATATCCGCTTTCCCCGATCCCGCATCCGGCCATTGCATGAGCAGCGACGCCCCTCCCGACGCCTTCTACGACATCATGCGCGGCGTCGCAGCCCTGACCGGCAACAGGGTCGTCGGCGATCTGGCGAAGTTGCTCGGCGACGGCATGCCGCCCGACCTCTGGATTGCGGTCAACCACAAGCAGATCGCCTCGAAACGCTGGCTGCTCGATGCGCTGGCGCAGACCATGCCCGAGCCCGACGGGCCGGTCTGGGTGCTCGGCGCCTGGTATGGCGTGCTCGGCGCGCTGCTGCTCGACGACGAGCGGCTGACCATTTCCGAAATCGTCAGCCTCGACCGCGACCCGGCCTGCGCCCCGGTGGCCGACAAACTGAATCGCCGGCATCTCCGCGACGGCCGCTTCCGCGCGCTGACCGCCGATATGACGGGCCTCGACTTCGGCGCGCAGACGCCCCGGCCCGGCCTCGTGATCAACACGAGCTGCGAGCATCTCGACGACGTGCCTGGCTGGCTGGCGACGCTTCCCGCCGGCCTGCCGCTCCTGCTCCAGTCCAACGATTATGTCCGCGAGCCCGACCACCGCAGTTGCGTGCCCTCGCTCGACGCCTTCATCGCGCAGGCAGGCCTCTCGGAACTCTGGTTTTCGGGCGCGTTGCCGACGAAGAACTACACCCGCTTCATGCTGATCGGCCGGCGATGAGCGCCCCCGATCCGGTCGTCGCCATCGCCATGAAGGGCTATCCGCGCCTCTCGGAAACCTTCATCGCGCAGGAACTGCTCGGGCTGCAGCGCCTCGGCCTGCCCTACGCGATCTGGTCGCTGCGCCAGCCGACCGACGCTGCCCGCCACCTGATGCATGGGCAGATCACGGCCCCGGTGAGCTATCTGCCCGAATATCTGCGCGACGACCTGCCCCGCGTCGCGCGCGGGCTGTTGAGCACACTGCCGCGCCCCGGCTTCTGGCGACTGCTGCCGGTGTTCCTGCGCGATCTCGCCCGCGACCGGACGAAGAACCGGCTGCGCCGCTTCGGCCAGGCCTGCGTGCTCGCCCGCGAATTGCAGCCGACGATCCGCCATCTCCACGTCCATTACCTGCACACCCCGGCCTCGGTGATCCGCTATGCGGCGCTGATCCGGGGCCTGAGCTGGTCGTTCTCGGCCCATGCCAAGGACATCTGGACCACGCCCGACCGGGAGAAGCGCGAAAAAATCGCGAGCGCCGACTGGGGCGTAACCTGCACCCGCGACGGCCACGCCGAACTCGCCCGCCTGTCGGACCGGCCAGACAAGGTGGCGCTGGTCTATCACGGGCTCGATCTCGGCCGCTTTCCCGCGCCGCCAACTCGCCCGCCGCGCGACGGTAGCGACCCGGCCGATCCGTTGCGCTTCGTCACCATCGGCCGCGCGGTCGAGAAAAAGGGTTTCGACGACCTGCTCTCGGCGCTGGCGCTGCTCCCGGCGCATCTGCACTGGCGGTTGACCCATATCGGCGGCGGCGAACTGCTCAGGACGTTGCAGGGACAAGCCGCCACTCTCGGCCTCGCCGATCGCATCATCTGGGCCGGCGCGCAGGCGCAAGGGCCGGTGATCGCGGCGTTGCGCGAGGCCGATCTCTTCGTGCTGCCCTCGAAACAGGCCGGCGACGGCGACCGTGACGGCCTGCCCAATGTCGTGATGGAGGCGGCATCGCAGGCATTGCCGATCGTAGCGACCGATTTCGCCGGCATTCCGGAGTTCGTGCGCCAGGGCGTCGAGGGCCTGCTCGTTCCGCCCGGCGATGTCGCCGCGCTGGCCGGAGCGCTCGTCGAACTGGCGACCACGCCCGAGCGCCGGCTCGCGCTTGGGCGGGCAGCCTTCGCGAGGCTGACCGGTGATTTTTCGGCGCAGGCCGGCCTTGCCCGGATCCACGCCGCGCTGCTCGCCTCCGTGGCGGCGGCGCGATGACAGTCCCCATCCTGATCGCGGTGACGCATCTGCTCGGCAGCGGGCATCTCGTCCGGGCCGGCCATCTCGCGCGCGCACTGGCGGAAGCCGGCCATCCGGTCACGCTGGCGAGCGGCGGCATGCCGCTGCGGTCGATGGAGGGCGAGCCCTTCGCCTTCGTGCAATTGCCGCCGGTGAAGGTCGAGGGCACGGACTTTCGCAACCTGCTCGACGAGTGCGGCGACGCCATCGACGAAGCGCGCCGGAATGCGCGACAAGCGATGCTGGTCGATCTGGCGACGCGGCAGCGGCCGGCGGTCGTCATCACCGAGCATTTTCCGTTCGGAAGGAGGCAGCTCGCGGGCGAGTTCCTCGCCCTGATCGCCGCAGCGGAAGCGGCCGATCCCGCGACGCTGGTCCTGTCCTCGATCCGCGACGTGCTGGTCACGCCCCGCGCCGACAGGGTAGCCGAGGCCCACGCCCGCATCGCCGCGCTGTTCGACGGCGTGCTCGTCCATGGCGACGAGGCCTTCCTGCCGCTGGAAGCGTCATGGCCGGTGACGCCCGAGCTCGCCGGGCGGCTGCATTACACGGGCTACATGGCATTTCCGTCATTGCGAGCGCAGCGGAGCAATCCAGAGGAAATGCGGGAAAACCCTGGATTGCTTCGCGCCGCTCGCAAAGACGATGAACGCGACATCCTCGTCTCCGGCGGCGGCTCCAGCGCCGCCCTGCCCCTGTTCGAGACCGCTATCGCCGCCGCGCGCCTCACCGGAGGGAGCCGCCGCTGGCGCATCCTCGTCGGCCGCGCCACCGACCCCGCTGCTTTCGCGCGCCTCGCCGCGTCCGCGCCGGCCCATGTTGCGGTCGAATGGGCGCGGCCCGATTTCGCAGCCCTGCTTTCAGCTTGCGCGGTCTCGATCAGCCAGGCAGGCTACAACACGGTGCTCGACCTGATCGACGCCGGCAGGCCTGCGATCGTTGTTCCGTTCGATGCCGGCGCGGAGACCGAACAGGCGATCCGGGCCGAGGCGATGGCGCGCGCCGGCCTCGCCGGGTCCTTGCGCCTGTCTGGCGATGCCGACCGCGACGCCGCAGCGCTGGCGGCCGCCGTGGCGCAGGCCCTGCGCGAGGAGCCCACGGCCGCGCTCCTGCTCGACCGGGACGGCGCGCGGGGCAGCGTCGCCGCCATCGCCCGGCTTCTGGCGGCGCGCCGCTGAGGCGCGAAACACCCTGCCGCCGCCCGGCTGGCACGGCCGTTGCCTGATCTCCGGCATGCCCGGTGCGAATTGCCGCCCCGGCGCTTTGCGAATTGCCGCCTCCGGTCTTTCGCTCTAACTAGGGTCTGATATGCCTCCCTTTTCGGTCGGCCCTGGGACAACCGGTCAAGCACCCGGCAAAGTCCCGCGCCCGGAGACCAGACGATGACAGCGATGACCGCCCCGGCCCTGCCCGACATGAAGCTGTCGGTGCGCCAGACCTTCGGGATCGATTCCGATCTGGAAGTGCCGGCCTATTCCAAATCCGAGGCCCATGTCCCCGACCTCGATCCGGATTACCGCTTCGACCGCGACACCACCATCGCGATCCTCGCAGGCTTCGCGCATAACCGCCGCGTCATGATCTCGGGCTATCACGGCACCGGCAAATCGACCCATATCGAGCAGGTCGCGGCCCGGCTGAACTGGCCCTGCGTCCGCGTCAACCTCGACAGCCACGTCTCGCGTCTCGATCTCGTCGGCAAGGACGCGATCGTGCTCAAGGACGGCAAGCAGATCACCGAGTTCCAGGACGGCATCCTGCCCTGGGCGCTGCAGAACAACATCGCGCTGGTCTTCGACGAATACGACGCCGGCCGCCCCGACGTGATGTTCGTGATCCAGCGCGTGCTCGAGCAGTCGGGCAAGCTGACCCTGCTGGACCAGAAGCGCGTGATCCGGCCGCACCCCTCGTTCCGGCTGTTCGCCACCGCCAACACGGTGGGGCTCGGCGACACGTCGGGCCTCTATCACGGCACGCAGCAGATCAACCAGGGCCAGATGGACCGCTGGTCGATCGTCACCACGCTGAACTACCTGCCCCATGACAACGAGGTCGCGATCGTGCTGGCCAAGTCCAGGCATTATCAGGCGACGCCAGAGGGCAAGGACATCGTCAACAAGATGGTCCGTGTCGCCGATTTGACCCGCAACGCCTTCATGAACGGCGACCTGTCCACCGTGATGTCGCCCCGCACGGTCATCACCTGGGCCGAGAATGCGGAAATCTTCACCGATATCGGCTTCGCCTTCCGCGTCACCTTCCTGAACAAATGCGACGAGATGGAGCGCACGCTGGTGGCCGAGTTCTACCAGCGCTCCTTCGGGAAAGAGCTGCCGGAGAGCGCGGTCAACGTGGTGCTGAGCTGAGGGGCGCAGCGCGCATGGCCACGCTCCGGCGCGAGATCGACATTGCCGAGACGAAAGAAGCCGTCATTGCCGGCTTGAGCGCCTACAATGCAGCGCGCGTTGGGCCACGCAATCTTGAGCCGCTGGTGATCAGCCTGCGCGACGAGAACGGCGCGATCGTTGGCGGGCTCATCGGCGAACTGAAATGGCAGTGGCTGCATGTCGATCTGCTCTGGATCGACGAGGCCCATCGCGGCAGGGGCCATGGCGAGGCGCTGGTGGCGATGGCGGAGCAAGCGGCGCGCGACCATGGCGCGCGTGGCGTCTATCTCGCGACGATGAGCCTGCAGGCTCCTGATTTCTACCCGAAACTCGGCTACAAGGAGTATGGCCGGCTGGACGACTACCCCGTCGCCGGCCACCACATCCTCCAGTTCGCGAAGGCGCTATGAGCATCGCAGACAGCAAGCCGAGGCGGACGAAGACGGCGTTGGCCGCGCCGAGCAAGCGCACCGGCATGCCGCCTACTCGACCTCTCGCCCACTATGATGAGGACTTTTCGCGTTGGGCCTTCGAGCAGGCCAACGCGCTGCGCAATGGCGACTATGCAGGTCTCGACATCGAGAACATCGCTGAGGAGCTGGAGACGTTGGGGCGGGGGGAATTCAGCGCGCTGAGGAGCGCATTGGCCGTGATCGTCATGCATATGCTGAAATGGGATCATCAGCCGGAAAGGCGAAGCCGGAGTTGGGCTATCTCGATCCGCGTCCAGCGCAACCATGCAGAAGACCAAATCAGGGAGAACCCCAGCCTCAAACCTCGGCTCGGGGAGGCACTGACGGGCGCTTACAGAACGGCCAGGCTGACAGCGGCCAACGAGACCGGCCTGCCGATCCGGACCTTTCCGCCGGACTGCCCCTATACATGGGCCGACGTGACCGAACGCCCCTTCGCCATCGACCCCGACGACGCCTGAGCCCGCATGACCCTGTCCAACCGCAAGCCAGGCACCACCAAGGAAGCCCCGGCCGAGCCGCTGAAGCGCGCCATCTCCGGCGCGATGAAGGCGATCGCGCGCAAGCCGGAGATGGAGATCGTCTTCGCCGCCGACAAACCCTCGCTGGTCGGCGACCGCGCCCGCCTGCCCGAGCCGCCGCGCAAGCTCACCGTGCAGGACGTCGCGATCCTGCGCGGCCATTCCGATTCGATGGCGCTGCGCCTCGCCTGCCATGACGCGACCGTGCATCGCCGCGCCGCGCCCGAGGGCGATGCGGCGCGCGCCGTGTTCGACGCGGTCGAGCAGTCTCGCGTCGAATGCGTCGGCTCGCGGCGCATGGCCGGCATGGCCGGCAACATCACCGCCATGCTCGAGGACCGCTACCATCGCGGCGGCCGCTACGAGGAGATCACCGACCGCGCCGACGCGCCGCTGGAGGATGCGCTCGCCCTGATGGTGCGCGAGCGCCTGACGGGCCTGAAGCCGCCCAAGGCCGCCGAAAAGCTGGTCGATCTCTGGCGCGACCTGATCGAGACCAAGGCCGGCCCTGATCTCGACCGGCTCGCGAAGGCGGTCGAGGACCAGCGCGCCTTCGCCCGCACCGTGCGCGACATGCTCGCCTCGCTCGACATGGCCGAGCAGAGCTCGCAGGGCGACGACGCCGAGGACGATCAGGACGACAAGGATTCGGCCTCCGAAGACCAGCAGCAACAGGAGGGCGAGGCGCAGCAGGAGAGCGCCGGCGACCGCTCCGAGACAGAGGTCAGCGACGACGCGACGGAGGAACTGCAGGAAGGCGCCTCCGAGGCCGCCGACGCGCCGGCGGGCGACTGGGAGGAGGAGGACGAGAACTCCGATTCGGAAGAGGCCGGCGAGGCCCCGCGTCCGCGCGAGAGCAAGCCAAACGACCGCCCCGTCACCGACTACAAGGCCTACACCCAGAAATTCGACGAGATCATCACGGCCGAGGAACTCTGCGACGCCGAGGAGCTGACGCGGCTTCGCGCCTATCTCGACAAGCAACTCGCCCATCTTCAGGGCGTGGTCGCGCGCCTCGCCAACCGGCTGCAGCGCCGGCTGATGGCGCAGCAGAACCGCTCCTGGCAGTTCGATCTGGAAGAGGGCGCGCTCGACCCCTCGCGACTGCCGCGCATCATCATCGACCCCTACCAGCCGCTCTCCTTCCGGCAGGAATCGGACACGAATTTTCGCGACACCGTGGTGACCCTGCTGATCGACAATTCCGGCTCGATGCGCGGCCGGCCGATCACGGTCG
>LNFM01014768.1_pt1 | contig 13371 bp, 12 predicted proteins | sample 596031 | NCBI WGS metagenome assembly LNFM01 (sample SAMN04254537, study PRJNA301005) | activated carbon metagenome | isolation source: dual media filters at the Ann Arbor, Michigan drinking water treatment plant | place: USA: Ann Arbor
TGCGCTTGGACTACGGCGTGACCAACGGCTCGACGATCTCGCCCTTCTACGATCCGATGATCGCCAAAGTGATCGCCCATGGCGCCACGCGCGACGAAGCTCGTATCCGTCTGGTGCGCGCGCTGCGTGAGACGGTGATCCTGGGGCCCACCACCAACCGACATTTCCTGATCCGCCTGCTGGAGCATCCCGACTTTGCCGCCGGCAAGGCAACGACCGCCTTCCTCGTGAAGCACGATTTCCCTGCCCCGGCGATCGGCGACGCGCACTGGGACACGGCCGCGCGCCTGCTGTGGCGCGCCTCGGCCGCGCGCTATCCGGCGCCACTTCGCGGCTGGCGCAACTCCAACCCCGAGCCGACGCCGATCCGGCTGGCGGCGGGCGGCGTGGAACGCCTGCTGCAGGTCACGAGCGGCGACAGCATCGACGCGCCATTCCATATCGATGGCGAGGACATTATCGTCGATCTCGATGCCCTCACGGTCCGCTTCGCCGACAGGACCTACGCCCCGCCCGCGACGGCGGCGGCGGGCAGCGACGGCAAGCTGCGCGCGCCGATGGACGGAAGGATCGTGGCCATCAAGGTCGCGGCCGGCGACAAAGTCGCGCGCGGCCAGACCCTGGTGGTGCTCGAGGCGATGAAGATCCAGCACCAGCTCAAGGCCGTGCAGGATGCCAGGGTTGAATCGATTTCAGTCCAGGAAGGCCAGCAGGTCGCCAACCGCGCCGTGCTCATCACGATGGCCAGCGAGGGGGCGGGTGGAGCATCTCGTCCAGCGATGGCGTCGAGGCCGCAGGACGGCTAGTCTCCCCGCTGACGAGAAACTCAGGGAGGAATGACCGTGTTGCGCAGAACTGTCCTTGCCTTGCTCGCCACGGCGGCTGCAAGCCCCGCCTTCGCCCAGGCCTACCCCACCAAGCCGATCAACCTCATCGTGCCCTTTGCCGCCGGCGGTCCGACCGACCTGCTGGCGCGCATCCTCGGCGATCGGATGTCGAAGGAACTCGGCCAGCAGATCATCGTCGAGAACGTCACCGGCGCCGCCGGCACGATTGCCATGACCAAGCTCGCGCGCGCCGCGCCCGACGGCTACACGATCGGCATCGGTCACCTCGGTACCAACGTGGTGAACGGCGTGATCTACACCAAGCTCGGCTTCGATCTCATCGGCGACCTGGAACCGATCGCGCGCCTGCCGGCCAATCCCATGCTGATCGTTTCCTCGAACCAGGTGCCGGCGAAAACGCTGAAGGAGCTGGTGGAGTACCTCAAGGCCAATCAGGTCTCCGGCGGCACCGCCGGCATGGGCTCCGGTTCGCACATCGGCTCCCTTGCCTTCAACGCAGCGACAGGCGCGACCTATCAGCTCGTGCCCTATCGCGGGACCGGCCCGGCGATGCAGGACCTGATCTCGAACCAGATCCAGGTGATGGTCGACCAATCGTCCAATTCGCTGCCGCAGGCACAGGGCGGCAAGATCCGCGCCTATGCCGTGACCTCGGCCAAGCGTTCGCCGGCCATGCCCGACATCCCGACGGCCGCCGAGGCGGGATATCCGATGGAGGTCTCGATCTGGAACGGCCTGTGGGCACCCAAGGGCACGCCGACCGCGATCATCGACAAGCTCAACGCGGCCGCCGTTGTCGCCATGCAGGACCCTGCGGTGCGCAAGCGCATGGAAGAACTCGGGCAGGACCTGCCGACGGTCGAGGAGATGAAGCCGGCGGCGTTCGCGGCCTTCCAGAAGGCCGAGTTTGCCAAATGGAAGCCGATCATCGAGAAGGCCGGCGTGAAGATCGAGTGACGATTCAGTCGCGGTAATTCGGCGGCACCGGACAGGGCGGCAGGAGTTTTTCCAGCGCCCTGGCCACGCCCAGCAGTTTCGCCTCGCCCCAGCGCTTGCCGGTGAGCTGCAGGCCGATCGGCATCCCGTCGCGCGAGAAGCCGCAGGGCAGCACGATCGACGGCTGGCCAGTGAGGTTGGCCAGGTAATTGTAGGATGTGCCGGCGAAGAAATACGGATGGTCGACGCCGTCGATGCGGAGCGGCTCGCTCGACTTCTGGCGGATGAAGGCGGCGTCCGGCATCACCGGCATCAGCCAGGCGTCGTAATCGTCGAGGAACCGCTCGCACTGACGTATCACCCGGTCGCGGCGGTCGAGCACGGCGAAGAATTGCGCCATGTCGAGGTGGGCCGCCCGCGCCACTGAGCGAATGGAGGGATCGGCGGCGTCGGTCCTGGCAAAAAAGCGCTCGCGCTCGTCCAGGGTTTGGAGCGCGCGGACCTCGTACTGCAGCAGGTCGGACCAGTCGTCCCAGCTCTGCTGCCAGTCGAAGGCGGCAGGCTCGGCGCGCTTCACCTTGGCGCCGGCCTTGCCCAGCAGACGGGCGGTGGCCTGGACGACGGCGGCGGTATCGGCCGAAACCTGGACCAGCGGATTGCTGTCGAGTACGGCGATACGCAGATCCCCGGGCTTGCAGGTGGGTGTCGGCCCCAGCGGCACTGGTGCTGCCTCGGCCTCGTTGCCGTCGGGGCCGGCGACGATCCGGAGCGCCATTTCGAGGTCGGCGACCGAGCGCGCCAGCGGCCCGAACACGCCCATATAGCGGACGGTCCGCGTCTTGCCCGGCAGATCGGGCACGTGACCGCGGCCAGGCACCCGCCATTCGCTGGGCTTCAGGGAAAAGATTCCGTTGTAGTGCGCGGGATTGCGCACCGAGCCGCCAATGTCGCTGCCCAGTTCCAGCGGCGACAGGCGCGCCGCCACCGCGACGCCGCCGCCGCCCGTCGAGCCGCCGGCCGTACGCCGTGCGTCCCAGGCATTCCGGGTCGTGCCGAATAGCGGGCTCTCGGTCTGAAAATCCATGCAGAGTTCTGGCACGTTGGTCTTGCCGAGGATGACCGCCCCTGCAGACCGCAGCCGGGCGATCAGGCTGGCGTCGGATCGGGCGACATTGTCCTTGAGCGGCGGATGGCTGGAGGTGGTGGCGAGCCCCTTCACGTCGAAGGCCTCCTTGATGGTGACGGGCACGCCGTGCAGCGGCCCCAGCTTGGCGCCCTTCCGGCCGCGGGCACGGTCGGCCGCCCGGGCGGCCTTCATCGCCCCCGCGCGGTCGACGACCACCAGCGCGTTCAGTGGGCCATTGACGCGGGCGATACGCTGCAGGTGCGCCTCGGTCGCTTCGACCGAGCTCAGCTTCCCGTTTCGTATGGCGCGTCCAAGGCCGGTGGCGGTCGCGAAACACGGATCCATGCATGCCTCCCTTGCATGACGCCGAGACTAGTCGCCCCTCTCGCACCCGGCTATAGAGCCCGAGGAATTCTTGGGGACGTCATGAGCCTAGCTAACAAAACACTTTTCATCACCGGCGCCAGCCGCGGTATCGGCCTTGCCATTGCGCTGCGCGCCGCGCGCGACGGCGCCAACATCACCATCGCCGCCAAGACGGTGAAGCCCGACCCGCGCCTTGCCGGCACGATCTTCACCGCCGCCGAGGAAATCGAGAAGGCCGGAGGCAAGGCGCTACCGATCGCCTGCGATATCCGCGACGAGCAGAGCGTCGACACCGCGGTCGCCGAGACCGTGGCCAGGTTCGGCGGCATCGACATACTGGTGAACAACGCCAGCGCCATCAGCCTCACCGGTACGCTCGCCACGCCGATCAAGCGCTACGACCTGATGCATCAGATCAACGGCCGCGGCACGTACTTGGTCTCGCAAAAGTGCATCCCGCATCTCATGAAGGCGGCCAATCCGCATGTGCTGAATCTCTCGCCGCCGCTCGATTTCGACGTCAAATGGTTCGCCAACCATCCGGCCTACACGCTCGCCAAGTATTCGATGTCGGTCTACGCCTGGGCGATGGCGGCGGAATTCAAGGGCCGCGTACCGGCATCGCCACCGCCGCCATCCAGAACATCCTGGGCGGCGAGGAAGGCATGAAGCGGTGCCGCAAGCCCGAGATCATGGCCGATGCCGCCCACGCCATCCTGACCCGGCCGTCGCGCCAGACCACCGGCAACTTCTTCATCGACGACGAGGTGCTGACGGCCGAGGGCGTCACCGACTTCGAGCAGTATGCCGTCTCGCCGGGCACGCCGCTGATGCCCGACTTCTTCGTGCCCGCCGCGGGCGCGCGCACCGTCGTAGGCCGGGGCTAGCCGCGATCATGGCGACGTTCATGCTGGTGCACGGCGCGTGCACGGGCGGCTGGTCCTGGGAAAAGGTCGTGCCGCTGCTCGAGGCGAACGGCCACAAGGCTTGCGCGCCCGACCTCCCGGGCCTCGGCAAGGACTCGACGCCACCCGCCAACGTCACGCTGGCCGACAATGTCGAGAAACTGGCGCGCCTGCTCGACAAGATCGACGAGCCGGTGGTGCTGGTCGGCCATTCGCTGGGCGGCATCACCATCAGCCAGCTCGCCGAGGCGCGCCGGCGCAAGCTCAAGGCGCTGGTCTATCTCTGCGCACTGCTGCCGACTTCCGGCAAGTGCGGCAAGGACATGACGGCGCTGGAACCCGATGCCATGTTCCGGCTGTCGCGGCAGGTCAGTCCGGACGGTCTGACTTACAGCTTCGCCCGCGACAAGTTGCCGACGCTGTTCTATGCCGATGTCTCGCCGGAGGACCGCTACCGAGCCATGGAGCGCATGCGGCCGCAGCCGCTCGTGATCTCGACGACGCCCGTGACTCTGACCGAGGACCGCTTCGGTTCGGTGCCGCGCTGGTACATCGAGTGCACGCACGACAACGCCATCAGGATCAACCTGCAGCGGACAATGGTCAAGATGACGCCATGCAAGGTCCTGACGATGGAATGCGGCCACTCGCCGTTCTTCAGCAATCCCGAGGAGTTGGTCGAGCACCTCGAGACGATCGCACGGGCCTAGTTCTTCAATCGAAAAACGCGAGAGCCCGGGTCTCGATGCTCTGGCGTGGCCTGGGATTCTCAGGCGACGTCGGATCGTCGAACGCCGAGTGCAGCGAGAAGCGCGACCGGCCGTCCTTCATCGAGTCGTAGCACTTGATCACGATCGCCTCGTCGCGCGTCATCCTCGGGAAGTAGTACCAGCGATGATCGGCGTTGTAGACGCCCTGGTAAATCTCGCCGGTACGGTCGGCATAGACGAGATCGCAGACCGCAAGGTCGCGCGGCGCCAGGCTTTCGGAATCGACCAGGCCCAGCGGCGTCATCTCGACGGGCTCGTGTGCGATGTTGCGCCATACATTGAACTCGGCGAAGCGCTTCTTGAGCCGCACCTCGGCCTCGTCCGGCGGCAGCAGGTCGCGCACGCGCTGCGGTCCTGATTTTTCCGTGTAGTCGCAGTGGACGCTGCGCACCGGCGTCCGCAGGCCACGCTCGACGGCGCGGTCGGCGGTTCGCACGGTATGATCGAACACCACGACCTTGGCCGCGCCGGTCTCGCGCTTGATCAGCGCCTCGACCTCGGGCTCGTAGGCGGTTCGCACCTCCTCCTTGTCGTAGAAGTCGCGCACGGCAGTGTCGTGGTGCGTCAGAATGAAGGCCTGGCGGTCGAGCGAGAGGTCGCGCGCGATCGGCCGGCCATCGTGGACGCGTACCTTGAAATCCTGGTAGTTGCCGACCCGTTTCGGCAGGCCCGTCCCGTGCGGCGGGTTGTAGGTCACCGGCTTGATGCTGAGGTCGGCAAGATACTGGACCGGCGCCTCGACCCAATCGGTCTGCAGCACCGGCGCCTGCTTGAGCTTGAGGTTCGACATGGCCGTACTCCTCGATCTCTTGTCCTGAAGAGATCGGAGGTTATTTACGCCCTTCAATGGGGTAGCGATCATGAGAAGAACTCATGAGGTCATGCCGCCAGTTCGAGAATCTCCATCACCTCAGCCGGCCCCTTGATCGGGCGCGGGTTGTTGAGCACGGCGCGGTCGTGCATCGACTTCTCGGCGATCTCCCGGAAGCGGTCCCTGGCCACGCCCACCTCGGCCAGACGTCCCGGCAGGCCGAGCGACTTCACCAAGCCTGCTACCGAGTCCGCGGCCGCAACTTCCGGCTTGCCAAAAGCCTCGCTCACCCGCTTCTGGCGCTCGGCATTGGCGGTCAGGTTCCAGCGCAGCACAGAGGGCAGCATCACGCAGGAGGTATGGCCGTGTGGCACGCCGCAGGCGGCGCCCAGCACATGGCCGATGCCGTGGCTGGCGCCGACGCCGACGCCGGACGTGCCGGCGCCGATCGACAGCCACATGCCGAACTGCAGGTTGAGCCGCGTTTCCATGTCCTCGGGCTTGGCCTTGTGGCCGGGCAGCGCACGCGACAGCAGCCGCAGCGCCTCGGTCGAGGTGCCGATGGCGAAGGGATTGGCCTGCTGCGAGCACAGCCGCTCCACCGCATGGTCCACCGCTTTTAGGCCGGTCGAGAGCATGAGGTCCATCGGCGTGGCAAGGGTCGCGGCCGGATCGAGCACGATGACGCGCGGCACGACAAGGCGATGGCCAAAACTCTCTTTTATGCCGTAGCGCGGATCGGTAATGCCGGCGAAGGCGTTGAACTCGGCGGCCGACAGCGTGGTCGGCACGGCCAGCATGCGGATCGCCTCGGCCGGCGGCCTGATCGCCTCCGCCGGGGGCGCCGCCCCTTCCTTGGGCTTGCCGGCGCGGTAGAGATCGAGATCCTCTATCCGGGTCGCGTTTTGCCAAAGCGCGATCAGGATCGCCTTGGTGGCGTCGATCGCCGAGCCGCCGCCCACCGCCACGATCAGGTCGGCCTTGGCGTCGCGCGCAAGCGCCGCGCCTTCGATCACGCAGGGCCGGGGCGAATGGGCGGTGATGCCGGCATAGACGCCGGCGTAACGGTCGCCGAGGTCGCGGATCACATCGGCCAGCAGCGCACTCTGGGCCACCGACTTCGTCGTGGTGATGAAGACACGCTTCGCGCCCAGCCGCTCGGCCTCGGCCCGCAATGCCGCGCCCGCCGGCTTGCCGTAGACCACGCGCTCGATGTCCTGGTGTCCGTGGATGCCGCTCAACATGGGAGACTCCTCAGCCGATGTGGCGGCGATAAAGCGCCAGCATGCGCTCGTAATGCTTCTCGCGGGCGGCTTCGTGCAGGTTGCCGCGGTCGGAGAAGGCGTAGCCGTGATGCGTGCCCATTTCGGTCTCGACGCGCGAGGGGAACGGCGCCGAGGCCAGCAGCTTCTCGAACTTGGCGACATCGGACAACGGCACGTAGGTGTCGTGCTCGGCGAAAGAGTAGTAGCCCTCGGCCGTGATGTCCGAGAGCATCAGGTGCGGAGAGTCGGGCTTGTCGGTGATCAGTCGCGTGCCGTAGTAGGAGGCGAAGCAGGCGATGCGGTCGGGGTGCCTGGCTGCGGCCGCGGTCACGAAAGCACCGCTCATGCAGTAGCCGACCAGGCCGATCTTGCCTGGCTTGGCGTCGGGCATCGACGGCAACCGGTCCAGGATCGCGCCGGTGTCGGCCGCGACCTTGGCGTTCGAAATCGATTCCAGGAAACCGAACATGCGGGTACGGTTCGCCTCGGCGTCGGGATGATCCCGCGTCGGCCCGCACACGAAATCGCGGATGGTGCGATAGTAGAGGTTTGGCAGCAGCACGTAGTAGCCGGACTGCGCGATCCTGCGGCAGATCTCCTTCAGCCCCTCGCGCACGCCGGGTGCATCCATCAGCATCAGCACGACCGGCAGCGGCCCGCCATCGTCGGGCCTTACGGTATAGGTGTTCATCGCGCCATCTTGCGTGGCGATATCCAGGTCACGTTCGATCATGGCCGGACGGTACCGGGCCCCCGCCCCATGGTCTATAACCGCGGCCTCCCATTGGGTTCGAGGAGTGGAACGAGATGCCGGGCGCCCTGGACGGCCTAAAAGTCATCGACCTGTCGCGCGTGCTGGGTGGTCCCTACTGCGGGCAGATGCTGGCCGACCACGGTGCCGAGGTGATCAAGGTCGAGCCGCCGCAGGGCGACGAGACGCGCACCTGGGGTCCGCCGTTCGACAAGGAAGGCATCTCGGCCTACTTCGCCGGAATCAACCGCAACAAGCGCACGATCGCGCTCGATCTCTCCAAGCCCGAGGGCCGCGAGGTGCTGCTGAAGCTGCTCGCGGAAGCCGACGTGCTGATCGACAATTTCAAGACCGGCACCATGGAGAAATGGGGCATCGGCTATGCCGATACGCTGGCGAAGAAATTCCCGCGCCTCGTCCATGCCCGCGTCTCGGGCTTCGGCGAGGACGGCCCGCTGGGCGGCTTCCCGGGCTACGATGCCATGGTGCAGGCTTCGGCCGGACTGGTCTCTGTGAATGGGTCGCCCGAGAGTGGCCCGGTGCGAGTGGGCGTCCCGGTGGTCGATCTTTCGACCGGCATGAACGCCTGCATCGGCATCCTGATGGCGCTCTACGAGCGCAACCGCTCGGGCATGGGCCAGTTCATCGATGCCACGCTCTACGACAGCGCCATCGCACTCCACCAACCGCATGCGCCGAACTATTTTACGGCGGGACAGAAGCCCAAGCTCGTGGGCAACAGCCACGGCAGCCTGGTGCCCTACTCGAACTTCCCGACCAAGGGCCGCAACATCGCCATCGCCGCCGGCAACGGCGGCCAGTTCCGCAAGCTTGCCGAGATGCTGGGCAAGCCCGAGCTGGCCCAGGATCCGCGCTTCAAGACCAACAAGGATCGGGTGGCACATCGCCTCGAGCTCGAGGCCGAGTTGCGCGAGTTGCTAAAGGACCGCGACGCCGACAGCTTCTCGATCGAGCTGATGCAGGGCGGCGTGCCGTCGGGCGCGGTGCTGGAAGTGCCCGACGTGATGGAGCATCCACACACCAAGCACCGCGGCATGGTGTGGGAGAAGGACGGTTACAGGAATGTCGGCAACCCCGTGAAACTTTCGCGGACGCCCGCCGGCGTGCGCAGCAAGCCCAAGAAGTTCGGCTCCGACACAAAGGCGGTGCTGACCGAAGCCGGCTATTCGGCGACCGAGATCGACAGGTTGGTGGCCACCGGCATCGCACTCACCGAGATCAAGAAGGCCTGAGGAGAAAACGATGTTCCAACCCGACCTGCTGAAGGGCAAGCGCATCCTGGTGACGGGCGGCGGCACCGGCCTCGGCCGCTCGATGGCGCACCGCTATCTCGAGCTCGGCGCCAACGTGGTGATCTGCGGCCGGCGTGAGGATGTGCTGAAGCAGACTGCCGAGGAACTGGCCAAGGAAACCGGCGGCGAGATCGAGACGGTGGGCTGCGACGTGCGCGTGGCCGATGCCGTCGAGGCCATGATGGACAAGATCTGGGAAAAGCGGCCGCTCGACATCCTGGTCAACAATGCCGCCGGCCAGATCCTGGCGCAGACCAACAAGATGTCCTCGCGCGCCATCGACGCCGTGCTCGGCATCGTGCTGCACGGCTCGGCCTATTGCACCGTGGCAGCGGGCCGGCGCTGGATCGATGCCGGCGAGCGCAACAAGGTGGTGATGTCGATCCTCACCGTCTCGTCGCTCACGGGAGCGCCGTTCACGGTGCCGTCGGCGATGGCCAAGGCGGGCGTGCTCGCCATGACCAAGAGCCTGGCCGTCGAATGGGGGCCCAGGGGCATCCGCACCTGCGCCATCGTCCCCGGCCCCTTCCCGACCGAAGGCGCCTGGAGCCGGCTGATGCCCAAGGAGCGCGGCAGCCAGGACGAGATGATCAAGGCGATCCCGATGCGCCGCGTCGGCGAGCATATCGAACTCGCCAACCTCGCCGCCTACCTGGTGAGCGACGGGGCGGCCTATATCAACGGCGATGCCATCGTGATCGACGGCGGCAAGATGCTTCAATCGGGCGGCGGCGGCGCCAACACCTCGGCCATGCTCGACTGGACCGACGAGCAGTGGGAAGCGATCCGACCCAAGAAGAAGTGAGTCCGTCTACGGGAGCACGATCCGCGTCAGCGTGCGCTGGCCGGCGGTGATCTCGAACTCGGATTCCTGCTTCGCGTCGCCCTTGAAGGCGATGGCGACGTATTTGCCGACCGGCAGGGCAAACATGGCGAACGGCGGGTAGAGCGTCGTGATGTCCGTCCGGTCGCCATAGATGTCCTTGCCCAGGCCCTTAACCTCGAGCGCGGTGGCGCCGGGCGCCTCGAAGGCCGCAAGGCCAGCATCGAGCGCGAACTCCATGTCGAGCCGCTGGCCCGCCTTGATCTCGAACGGGAAGGTGCGGTCCAAGGCATCGGCCCTGATGCGCGCACGATAGGCGCCCGACGCCAGGTCGAAGCTGGGCGTGTTGCCGTAGCTGTTGGCGACCGAGTTCTCGCCCTCGACCGGATCGGCGGCGGCAAAAATCTCGATGAACGGATCGCGCAGGCCCTGACCGCCCTTGCTGAAGACGATCGAGCCCTGCAGGCGGCCGACGCCGGCCACGATCTCGACCGCGGTGGTGTCACCGGCCGCGACCTCGACCTCGCGCGAGAACCGGGCTGCGCCCAGGGTCATCTTCACCGTGTACTTGCCGGCCGGAACGATGGTCGAGGTCTCGGCGGCGTAGGAATGGAAGATCGCGTCGTCCCCACCCCGAGGCACGACCTCCCAGAAAACATCGCCTTTCTGGTTCTCCTCGGCCGTGCGCTTGGCGCGCAGGCCGAGCCGGCCAGCGTTCAGCACGACGTCGAGGCGGTTCATCTTGCCGGCCTCGATCTTCACCGTCGTCCTGTACTTCACCGCGCCGGCATCGACCTCGACCAGATAGTCGCCGGGGGCCAACTCGGCCTCGATGCGGTCCTTGTAGGAGGTGTCGACATATTCCGGCGCGACGCCGGCCGGCGCCGGCCTGTCGAACTTCCAGACGACCGAATCCTTGCCGGCCAGCGGATCGTCGCCCTCGGCCAGGCGCGCCGAGCCTTCGAGATTCCACGACGGCTTCGGCTCGGCCTTCGGGGCCGGCAGTGGTGGTGCGGGTGGCGGCGCCTTCTTGCGCGCGGCCTCGACCGCGCGACCGATGGCGTTGCCGAGTTCCCCGGCATTGCTGGCCGACAGCGCCAGGCCGCCGGTGGCCGCGGCCATGCATTCGAGCTGGCGCACGGCCTGGCGATCCTGGATGTCGAAGCCGACCGTGTGCACGACCAGCCGCACGTCGGCCTTCTTGAGGGCGGCAGCGACCGCACAGGGATCGGCGTTGCAGGTCTCGACGCCATCCGACACCAGGATGACGCTGGTGATGCCTTCGCTGGCCTTGAGTTGCTCCGCGGCCATCTTCACCGAGGCCGTCATCGGCGTCATGCCCTTGGGCACGATGCCGTTCACCTGCCCCATCAGCGCCGTGGCATCGACCGGCCCGACCTGCTTCAGGACCTCGATGTCGCCGCAGTCGCCCTTGCGGCAATGGCCGTAGGTGACCAGCCCAAGCTGGTCCTGCGGACGCCAGTCCTTGAGCAAGGTGTGGATGGTTTCGCGGGCCACCTCGATCTTCGTCTGGTTGCCGATCCGGCCCCACATCGAGCCCGAGGCATCGAGCACCAGGAAGACGCGGGCGCCGTCCCCCGTCTGGGCCAGAACGGGGCGTGTGGCGATCGCAGACAGGGCCATGACGACGATGCTGAAAACCAGACGACTTATTGGGCGGTACATCGGCAACACCTGCGCTAATCGTCCTTCTTCGACCCCGATGCCACCCAGGCGATCAGCAGATCGTAAAACACCGCCAGCACGACCGGACCGATGAACAGGCCGATCAGGCCGCCGGCCAGGGTACCGCAGATCACGCCGGCGACGATCACGGCCATCGGCGTCTGCAGGCCTCGCGCCATCAGGATCGGCCGCAGCACGTTGTCGAGCAGCAGCAACGGCAACGTGTAGACGGTGAAAAGCGCGGCCGACAGAGCGGGCAGATATATCCACGCCCATATGATCACCGGAATCATGACGATGTTGGGGCCGACCTGGACGATAGCCAGCACCAGGCAGACGAAAGTGATGGCGCCGGCAAAGGGAACGCCCGCCACCAGCAGGCCGATGCCGATCAGCGCCGACTGCAGGAGGGCGACGCCGATCACGCCCTGCGAGACGTTGCGGATGGTCGAGCCCGCAATCTCGACGAAATGCCGGCCCCTGGCATCGGCGACACGGCCGGCAAGATCGCTCACGGTCGTGGTCAGCCTGTCCGAATAGGCAAGCAGCACGCCCGACACGACGATCGCCCCGGCAAACTGCAGAACCTCGAAGAACACGCCGGCCGCCAGCGCCCCGACCCAGCGGCCGGCCGAGGCGATCTGGCCGACATGGGTCGACAGCAGGGCACGGATGTCGTGCGAGGCGTTCAGCCAGAAGTCGTAGAGGCGCGCGCCCACCAGCGGCCAGTCGCGCACCGACTCGGGCGGCGGCGGCATCACCTGCTTGCCGCCGACCAGGAGCCGGGCATAGGCGTCGAGGGTCTCGATCGCCGAGGCCGACAGGATCACCACCGGTGCCAGAAGCAGCAAGAGCAGCAGGATCGACAGCAGCGCCGCCGCCAGACCGTGGTGCAGGCGGAGCCGCCGGCGGAGCGCTGCAAACAGCGGATAGACCGCGACTGCCAGGATGATGGACCAGATGATCAGCGGCGCCACGGGCCGCATCAGGGCAATGCTCATGTAGATCACGCTAGCGATCAGCGCGAGGCGGACCGCCACGTCGATCGTGAAGCGGGTTACGTCCGCCCGTCCCTTTTCCGTCTCGATCATCGCCGCCTCCCGCCCTGCCTTGCGTGCAATGTTCCTAGCGAGCAGGCGCGCCACCGTCCATCCGCCGGCCCTTGTCGGCATGCCGACTGATCGCCGATACTCGCCCCTTCCGGGGGAGGCGTTGGGTATGGATCAGTACGACTACATCATCGTGGGCGCGGGCTCGGCAGGCGGCACACTCGCCGCGCGACTGACGGAGAATCCGGCGACCAAGGTCCTGCTGCTGGAAGCCGGCGCGGCCAGCCATCCCTACTCCCGCATGCCGCTCTCCTTCGGCCTGCTGATCGACAATCCGGCGGCCAACTGGCTCTACCAGTCCGAGCCGGAGCCCAATACGGCCAACCGCGTCATCCCGGTTCCACGCGGAAAACTGCTAGGCGGTTCCAGCTCGATCAACGGCCTGGTCTGGGTCCGCGGCCAGCCGCTCGACTTCGACACCTGGGCGCAGATGGGCAACCGTGGCTGGAGCTGGCGCGAGGTCGCGCCGCTGTTCACGCGCATCGAGAATTTCGTCGATGGCGACGGCTCCAACGGCCGCGGCACCGGCGGGCCGCTAAAAGTCTCGACCGTGCCCGACCAGAACCCGCTCTACGACGCGCTGTTCGCGGCCTCGAAGTCGGCCGGCTTCAAGCTCAACCCCGACTACAACAGCGAAGACCAGGAAGGCGTCGTGAAGACGC
>LNFM01016435.1_pt1 | contig 13371 bp, 14 predicted proteins | sample 596031 | NCBI WGS metagenome assembly LNFM01 (sample SAMN04254537, study PRJNA301005) | activated carbon metagenome | isolation source: dual media filters at the Ann Arbor, Michigan drinking water treatment plant | place: USA: Ann Arbor
GCCTGCTGCCTGAAATCGTGGAAAGGCGTCGCATGTGCCGGAGACCTCCAGAGCTGGTTCGCGAATCGACCGTTCGACCGTAGCAACCGCCCTCCGGACGCCCCACGTGAGGCGGTAAAGGGATGGTTCAGTGTTGGCCACGGCGGCCTGCGGTCCTATCGGCGGGACCACTCCCACGCTGAATCGCCGGGCTCCGTCACTCCTCCACCGCCGGGGCGCGGGCCATGAGGTCACGCATGCACTCCTCGACGGGCTTGCCGTCCACCGCGGCCGCGACCTGGGCGCTGATCGGCAGCTCCACCCCCGCCCGCTCGGCCAGCTCCAGCAGGCGTCCGACGGTCCACAGCCCCTCGGCGACCTGGCCCAGCCGCCCCTCCACGTCGCGCGCCGCCATCCCGGTGGCGATGAGCTCCCCGGCCCGGCGGTTCCGGCTGTGGCCGCTCGTGCAGGTCGCCACCAGGTCGCCCATTCCCGCGAGACCCCGGAACGTCGCGGCGCTGGCACCCGAAGCCTGCCCCAGCCGCGTCATCTCCGCCAGGCCGCGGGTGATGAGCGCGGCCTTGGCGTTGTCGCCGAAGCCCAGCCCGTCCGACATGCCGGCGGCGATGGCCACCACGTTCTTCGCCGCGGCGCACAGCTCGACCCCCACCAGGTCGTCGTTCACGTACACGCGGAAGGTCGGCCCGTTGAACCGTGCGGGCGAGCTCCGGGTCGCCGGCGACGACCGCGGCCGTGGGCTGCCCCTCCGCGACCTCCTCCGCGTGGTTCGGCCCGGAGAGCAGCGCGAATGGCACGTCGGGCCCGAGGGCGTCCGCCCAGACCTCCGAGAGGCGGCGGCCGCTGCCCGGGTCGAGGCCCTTGGTGAGCGACAGGACCCCCGCGCCCGGGGCGAGCCGGCCGCGCAGGCCCGCGGCCACGGCGGCGACCGCGCGGCTCGGGACCGCGGCCACCACCAGCTGCGCGCCCTCGACGGCGCCCGGGTCGCCCATATGCGTCACCTCGACGCCCTCGGGCAGTCGCACGCCCGGCAGGTACGCCGGGTTCACGCGGTCGCGTGCCACCCGCGCCGCCTGGGCCTCGGTGTGGCAGACCAGGCGGGTCGCCGCGCCCCGGCGGGCGGCGAGCACGGCGAACGCCGTCCCCCACGACCCGCCGCCCAGCACGGCCACCCGCGCCACGGGGGCGGCGCTCACCCGCCGCCGCGGTCGCGCACCTGCAGGATCAGGGGGATCCCCTCCAGCTCGAAGCGCCGGCGCAGCCGGTTCTCGAGCCAGAACCCGTAGTCGCGCGTCATCAGGGTGCGGTCGTTGACGTCCAGGCGGAAGGTCGGCGGCGACTCGTCCACCTGCACCAGGTAGCGCAGCGACAGCCGGCGCTTGCCCCGGCGGGGACCGGGACGCTCCTCCGACAGCTCGCGGATCGCCTCGTTGAGCTCGCGGGTGCCGATGCGCGCGCGGCGGCGCTCGTAGAGGCGCAGCGCGGCCGGGATGATGCGGTGCAGGCCCTCCGCGCTCACCGCCGAGCACACCTCCACGGGCGGGCGCTGACGCGACTTGGCGCGCAGCTCGCCGGTGATGTCGTCCAGGTCGGGCTGGGCGAGGTCCCACTTGTTCATGATCAGCAGGGTCGCGCACTTGGCCCGCGCGGCGCTGTCGACGGCCCGCAGGTCGGCGTCGGTGAGCCCCTCGGTGGCGTCGCAGATCACCAGCGCGACGTCGCTGCGCTCGGCGGCCTGGATCGCGCGGATCTGGCTGTAGTGCTCGACGTCCTCGCGCATCTTGCCGCGCTTCCGGAGCCCGGCCGTGTCGGTGAGGATGATCTGCCGGCCCTCGAACTCCAGCATGGTGTCCACCGGGTCGCGGGTCGTCCCCGGCCGGTCGTGCACCACCACGCGGTCCTCGCCGAGGATCGCGTTGAGGATGGAGCTCTTGCCCACGTTCGGCCGGCCCATGATGCACAGGGCCGGGATGCCCTCGCCGCCCTCGCGGGGCGAGAGGTCCTCGTCGGGCAGCGCGGCGACGATGCCGTCCAGCAGGTCGCCGATGCCGAGACCGTGCTGGGCCGAGACGGCGTGCACATCGCCCAGGCCCAGTGACCAGAGGCCCTGGGCCTCCAGCTCCAGCTCGCGGCGCTCGCACTTGTTGGCGATCACCAGCACCGGGACGCGGGCCGTCCGCAGGCGGTCGGAGACCTCCAGGTCGCCGGCGGTGGGCGCGGTGGTGACGTCCACGATGAACAGGACCAGGTCGGCGTCGTCCAGGGCCCGCAGCGCCTGCGCCGCCACCTGCCGCCCGATGGGCGTGGGATCGGCCTCGTCGATACCGCCGGTGTCCACCAGCTGGAAGGCGCGCCCGCCCCACTCCGCCTGTCCCATGCGCCGGTCGCGCGTGACACCGGGGAACGGGTCGATCACCGCGTCGCGACGGCCGGTGATGCGGTTGAACAGCGTGGACTTCCCCACGTTCGGGTAGCCGACGATCGCGACGATCGGCAGGCCCTGCCCCAGGTCGGGGACGCTGGAGCTGCCCGGGCGCTTGCCCGGGACGCGGCGGGCGGGGTCGCGGTCCCCCCGCGACTCGGCGCTCATGCCCGCACCGGCCCGCCGGCGCGTTCGAGCAGTTCGGCGATGGCGGCCATCATGCGGTCCGCGGCGACCCGCGCGCGCTCGGATCGCGGGCCCTCGGTGAGGTCGCTGAGGTCCAGCGGCGACCCGATCTCGATGCGCACCGGTCCCCACCGGCGCTGCGACCCCCAGATGGCCATGGGGACCACCCGCACCTCGGGGTCGAGGGCCAGCGACCCGGCACCCGGCCAGGCCGGGCCCAGCCGGCCGTCCTCCGACCGCGTGCCCTCGGGGAACATGAGCAGCGCGTCGCCGCGGGTGAGCACGTCCTTCGCCATGCGGATCGCGTTGCGGTCCGCCCCGCCCCGGTCCACGGGGAACGCGCCGGTGCGGCTGATGAACCAGCGGGCCAGGGGGTTCGCGAAGAGCTCCTTCTTGGCCATGAAGTGCAGCCGGCGGGGCAGCGCACCGCCGCCGAGCAGCGGCGGGTCGGCCCCGGAGATGTGGTTGCTGACGAACAGCACGGGCCCCGTTCTCGGGATGTGCTCCGCCCCGCCCCGGCTCATGCGGAAGGCGATGCGGAACAGTGGGCGGCACACGACATACGAGATGCCGTACAGCACCGGGTTGATGTACGCGCGGTCCTGCGCGCCGGTTTCGGTGCTCATGATCGGGTCGTCTCCCGTGCGGCGCCCGCGAGGGCGGCGATGGCCTCCACCACCTCGGTGGCGGTCATGTCGGAGCTGTCGATGACCACGGCGCCGTCGGCCCGCCGGAGCGGCCCCTCGGCGCGCGTGCTGTCCAGGTGGTCCCGGCGGACCAGGTCCTCGAGGACCTCGTCGAGGTCGGCCGGCACGCCGCGCGCGGCCAGATCGGCCTGGCGGCGTCGCGCCCGCTCCCGCGGCGCGGCGGTGAGGAACACCTTCACCTCGGCCCCCGGGGCGATGACGGTGCCCACGTCCCGGCCGTCGGAGACCCAGTCGCCGTCGCCCATGATGCGCCGCGACGCCTCGGTCACCTCCGCCCGGACGCCCGGATGGGCCGAGACCTCCGAGACCAGTCCGGTGACGCGCGGGGCGCGGATCTCGTCGGTGAGGTCGGACTCGCCCACCAGCACGCGCAGCCCGTCGGCGCCGTGCTCCAGGCGCACCGGGTGGGCCCGGGCGATGGCCGCGCAGGCGCCGGCATCGCCCGGGTCGGTGCCCTCGCGCAGCACCAGCCAGGTGACGGCGCGGTAGATGGCGCCGGTGTCGAGGTACCCGGCGCCGATCCGTCCGGCCACCGCGCGGGCGACCGTGCTCTTGCCCGCGCCGGCGGGACCGTCGATCGCGATGATCACGCCACGCCGCCGAGCGCCGCGAGGTCCTTGGCGAAGGCCGGGTACGACACCTGGCAGGCCTCGAAGCCCTGCACCGACACGCCGTCGGCGCTCGCCAGGCCCGCGACGGCCCCGAACATGGCCAGCCGGTGGTCGTGGCGGGCCTCCATCCGCCCGCCCGGGACGATGCGCCCGCCGGTCACGCGGAAGCCGTCCTCCAGCTCCTCGGCCCGCACGCCCAGGGCCCGCAGGGCGTCGACGACGGCCGTGATCCGGTCGCTCTCCTTCACGCGCAGTTCCGCGGCGCCGCGCACCACCGTGGTGCCCTGGGCCAGCGCGCCCAGCAGCCCCACCAGCGGCAGCTCGTCCACCATGCCGGGAACCTCCTCGGGCGCCACCTCGGTGCCTCGCAGCGTGCCGGCACGGCGAACCACGATCGTGCCGCACGGCTCGCCCGCCACGGGCGGCCCCTCCTCCACCGTGATGTCGGCGCCCATGCGCCGCATCACCTCCAGCAGCCCGCAGCGCAGCGGGTTGAGGTTCACGCCCTCCAGCCGCACCTCGGGGTCGGCCAGCAGCACCCCGGCGACCAGGTGGAACGCGGCGGACGAGAAGTCGCCGGGCACCTCCAGGTCGGGCAGCGACAGGCCGGCCACCGGTCCCCGCACGCCGACGGCCGCGCCGTCGCGCAGGACCTCGACGCCCGCCGCCTCCAGCATCCGCTCGGTGTGGTCGCGCGACGGGGCGGGCTCCACCACCCAGGTCTCGCCCTCGGCGAACAGCCCCGCCAGCAGCAGGCAGCTCTTGACCTGCGCGCTGGCCACCTGGAGCTCGTGGCGCATGCCGGTGAGCGGGCGCCCGCCGTTGACCACCAGCGGCGGCGTGCCGCCGGGCGCCGTGAACACCGATGCGCCCATCCGCCGCAGGGGCGTGGCGACGCGCGCCATGGGGCGGGCGCGCAGGCTGTCGTCGCCGTCCAGGATGAGGTACTCGGCCGTGGTGCCGACCAGCAGCCCGGGCAGCAGCCGCATGAGCGTGCCCGCGTTCGCGCAGTCGATGTGCGGGCTGGGGTGCAGCCCGCGCAGGCCCCGCCCCTCGATCACCAACGTGCCCCCCAGGTGGCCCGAGGCCGGCACCCCGCAGGCCTCCACCGCGTTCAGGGTGGCCGCCGTGTCGGCCGAGTCGAGGGCGTCCGTGATCGTGACCGTCCGGTCCGAGACGCCGGCCAGCAGAATCGCCCGGTGCGTGAGCGACTTGTCGGACGGAACCCTGACGGTGCCGCGCAGGGCGGCGACGGGGCTGATGCGAACCGTGGTCATCCGGCCGAGACTACCGAACCGGCGGCCGGACCCCGGACCATGGCCAGCACCGACGGGCCGTTCGATCGCAGCCAGGCCCGGTCGGCGCGGTGATCGGGCCAGTGGCGCTCCACCGCCGCCCAGAACCGCGGTGAGTGGTCCATGTGGAGCAGGTGGGCCAGCTCGTGCACCACCACGTACTCGCCGATCCGCGCCGGGGCGAGCATGAGCCGCCAGTTCAGGGCGATGGTGCCACGGGCCGACGCGCTGCCCCAGCGGCTGCGCTGCCCCCGCACCGCCAGGCCGCCGGGCGAGACGCCCATCACCGGCGCCCAGGTGGCGACCAGCGACCCCAGGTGGTCACGGGCCCGCGACCGGTACCACCGTTCGACCGCGACCACGGGGTCGGCGCCGGCCGGAACCAGCAGGCGGGCGCCGTCGCGCCGAACGGCCCGCACGTCGGCGAGCGCGAGCAGCAGCGACTCGTCCAGGTACGGCAGCACGGCGCCGTCGCCCAGGGGCGGCGGCGCGGCCGCGGCGGCACGGGCCAGCGCGGCCGTGATCCAGTCGCGGTCCGCGCGCAGCGCCCGCTCCACCCCGGCGACGCTCACGCGGGTGGGCGCGGTGACCCTCACCCCCTCGGCCGTCACCCGGATCGTGATGCGGCGTGTCCGCGACGAGCGGACCAGCCGGTACGCCACGGGGGCGCCGTTCAGCTCGATCACGGCCACCGTCACCCCTCCGCCGGGATCGAGCGCGCGACGCGCAGGGCCACGGCGGCGGGATCGTCCATCTCCCGGATCTGGATCCCGAACACCCGCTCGGGCGTCTCCCACACCAGCGTCATGAACCGGCCGCGGCCGCGCAGCACGGCGGGGTGGCCGTTGACCTCGGCCGGCGTCGCGCCCGGGCCGCCCGGATCCGGGCTGGCGAGCGGCGCGGGCGCTTGGCGCAGCAGCACGCGGGCGTGGTCGTCCCCGTTCCAGGTGAGGATCACCGCCGGCGGCGCCGCCGGGTAGGACGCCTCCGGCTCGATCCGGGGATGGCCGGCGGTGAGGCCTGCCGGCAGCCAGGCGGGCAGCCGCAGCGCGTAGCCCGCCTCGAACTCCGCCTCGGGGACGCCCTCCGCCCAGTGCCCGTCCCCGATCCCGGCACCCATGCCGTGGCCGGCCCCCAGCCGGCCGCTCACGGCCCCGCCCGAGGTGCGCAGGTCGGCGATGCCCACGCGGTCCAGGTGGCCCACCGCCTCCTCACCCGGCCCGATGGCGTCCACGCCGATGAGCGCCACGCCCGCCGGCAGCCGCACCAGGGTGAGGCCCCCGGGGCCGACCGGGGTGGGGGGCTCCGGTTCCTCGAGCGCCAGCACCGGGGTGAGGGCGACGACGCCGGGATGCGCCCGGGCGACCAGGACGCGATCCAGCGTGTCACCCGCCGCCGTCAGCGTCACCTCCGCCGCCACGACCGGGCGCCACCGGCTGGGGATCCCCGCCGGGCAGGCCACCCGGGCGCGGATCGACCGCGCGTCGGGGTCGACCCACGCGGCCCGGGCGCGCGGCGGGTCCTCACCGCCCAGGGACGCGGCGATCCAGCCCGCTCCCGCCGGCGGCAGGGCGGTGGCGACGGGGTGGCCGAGGATCTCGGCGATGGCTGCCAGGGGATCCGCCATGGGCGGATCATCGCGCAGGCGCCGGGCGGCCGGCCCTCACGGGGCCGGCCGGCGTCCGGGTCCTAACGCCTGCGGCTGTTGCGCAGCGCCTCGCGGCGCTGGCGCATCAGCATCCGCAGCAGTTCCGAATGCGTGTGCATGTGTGTTCCCTCCCCCCGTTCACGCCTCGGGGCGCCGGCGGCGCCCGGTGAGCATCGTGCCCTCGTGCCCGCAGTAGCAGCGGAAGCGCACGAGGATCCCGGCGGCGGTGTTGTCCATCCCCTGGAGGCGGGACTCCCACACCAGCACGGGCCCGCACGTGGGGCAATCGACTCCGAGCATGTCCGGCTCCTTCCGAAAGGACTTCTTGGTCTGGATACCAATCGATTGGCACTTGGCCTGAAAGAGCCTTTGTGCCACGATTGGACCGATGAGGGTCTCTGCGCGACGAATGGGTTCGCTCCTGGGGCACTGGTCCGACGGCAATGGACCGCTCCACGAGCGCCTCACCAACGGCCTCAGCCGGGTGATCGAACGCGGCGAGCTCCCCGGTGAGGCCCTCCTGCCCACCGAGCGCGAGCTGGCCGCCGAGCTGGGCGTGAGCCGCACCACGGTGGTCACCGCGTACCGCTCGCTCAAGCGCACCGGGCGCCTGGCGAGCCGCCAGGGACGCGGCACCTGGATCCCGAGGGCCTCCTCGGCGCCCCGCGCCGGGTCGAGCGCCCGGATCACCTCGGAGCTGTTCGGCTCCATGTTCGACGAGTCGGACGGCGGCCTGGTGGACCTCACCGCCGCCTGCCCGCTCGCGAACCCGGTGCTCCTGGACGCGGTGGGCCGCTGGACCGGTGCCGAGCTGGCGGCGGGGATGACCGGCATGGGGTACCTGCCGGGCGGCCTGCCGGAGCTGCGCCGGGCGGTCGCCGACCGGTACACCGCCCGGGGCCTGCCCACCGAGCCCGAGCAGGTGGTCATCACCAACGGCGGCCAGCAGGCGATCGCCCTCATCGCGTCGCTGCTGGTGAGGCCGGACGCCGCGGTGCTGATGGAGGACCCCACCTACCCGGGCGCCCTGGACGTGATGCGGGCGCGCGGGGCGCGCACGATCGCCGTGCCCATGGACGGCGACGGCGTGCTCCCGGACGTCCTGGAGACGCAGGCGGTGCGGCACCGTCCCGCGCTGATCTACCTGGTGCCGAGCTTCCACAACCCCACCGGCGCGCTCCTGAGCCCCGACCGCGGCGCGCGGATCGCCGAGTTCTCGCGCCGGACGGGCATCCCCGTGGTGGACGACCAGGTGCTGCGCCAGATCTGGATCCGCGGCCGGCGTCCCCCGCCGGGCCTGGCCGAGCACGATCCCGACGCGCCCATCCTCACCATCGGATCGTTGAGCAAGACGATGTGGGGCGGCATGCGCATCGGATGGATCCGGGCGCCCCGCTCGCTGGCCGAGCGCCTGGCCCGCGCGCGGCTGCTCGCCGACCTGGGCGGCTCGGTTCCCGGGCAGGTCATGGCCCTGAACCTGATGGACCGCTTCGACGAGGCCGCCGGCGTGCGCCGGGAGATCGTGCGGGCCACGGCGGATGTGGCCGATGCCGAGCTGGCGGCGCGGTTGCCGGGCTGGGAGTACACGCCGCCGGCGGGCGGGGCCACCCTGTGGGTGCGGATGCCCTGGGGTGACGCCCGCGGATACGCCCAGGCCGCGCTGCGCGCCGGGGTGCTGGTGCTGCCGGGCTCGGCGATGTCGGTGAGCGGGGGCCACGAGGACCGGCTGCGGATCTCGCTGCTCGGCGAGCCGGATGCGCTGCGCGAGGGCATCCGGCGGATGGCGGCGGCGTGGGAGTCCTACCGGCACACCGCCTGCGACGACGGGGTGGTGGTGTGATGGCGGTGGTCGAGGGCCCGTTCCGCGTCCCCCGGGGCGGCGGCGTGGTGCTGGACGGCGAGTCCGCGGGCACCGGCCCCGAGATCCTGCTGCTGCACGGCCTCACCGCGACCCGCCGGTACGTGTTGCACGGCTCCCGGGCGCTCGAGCGCAACGGGCGCCGCGTGATCGCCTACGACGCCCGCGGGCACGGGCGCTCGACCCCCGCGGACGACCCGTCCGACTACGCGTACGTGCCCACCCTGGCCGACGACGCCGTCGCCGTGCTGGACGCGGCAGGGGCCGGGCAGGCCACGCTGATGGGCCAGTCCATGGGATCGGCGACCGCCCTGGCGGTGGCGTTCACCCACCCGGAGCGCGTGCGCGGGCTGGTGATCGTGACCCCCGCGCACCGCGGCCGGCCCGCCGCCGACATGGCCCGCTGGGACGCCCTGTCGCAGGGGGTCGCCACCGGGGGCGTCGAGGGCTTCATGGCCGCCTACGGCACCCCGCACGTCCCGGAGCGCTGGCGGGCGTCGATCAGCACGGTCATCCGGCAGCGGATGGAGCGGCACGAGCACCCCGAGGGGCCATCCCGCGCACGGCCGCGTTCGACGGCATGGACGCGCTGCGCGCCCTCGCGGTGCCCGTGCTGGTGGTCGGCAGCCGCGACGAGCTCGACCCGGACCATCCGCTGGCGATCGCCGAGGAGTACGCGGCGCTCATCCCCGGCGCCGAGCTGGTGGTCGAGGGCGAGGGCGAGAGCCCGCTGGCCTGGCGCGGCGGGTCGCTGGCGAACGTGGTGCTGGAGTTCCTGGAGCGGCGCGGGGCCTGACGGCTCAGGCCGGGCTGCTGCGGGTGGTGTAGCCGCGCTCGGCGATGAGGCGCACCGCCTCCCGCGCGGAGTCCGCGTCGTCCACGCGGATCACCAGCTCCCCCACCCCGCCCGGCGGGCCCGGCCGCAGCACCAGGTCCCCGATGTTGATGTGGGCGTGCCCCAGGGCCGTCGCGATCTCCGACAGCGCGCCCGGGCGGTCCGGGATGTCGGCGACGATGTGCCAGGGCTCGCGGTCGGACGGGGCGGCGGCGCCGGCGCGCAGCCGCTCACGGCCCTCGGCCGCGCCCGCCACGAACGTGAGCAGCGCCTCACGGTCACCGCGGGCGACCGCCTCGCCCACCGCGCCCAGCCGGCCGCGGAAGTCCTCGAGCGCCTCCACCACGGCGTCGCGGTTCGCGAGGAGGATGTCGGCCCACAGGGGCGGGTTCGACCCGGCCACCCGGGTGAGGTCGTTGAACGACGGCCCGGCGGAGCGCAGCGCCTCCCGGCCCTCGGGCGCGGTGTCGGCCGCCTGGTGGATGAGCGCCGCCGCGAGCACGTGGGGCACGTGGCTCACCAGCGCCATCAGCCGGTCGTGCACGGCGGCGTCGATGGCCACCGGGGACGCGCCGCAGGCCGCGACCAGCGTGTGCAGCCGCTCGTAGAGCCCCGGACGGGCCTCGACGGTGGGCGTGAGGAACCACGTGGCACCGCGGAACAGGTCCTCACGCGCCGCCGCGACACCGGATCGCTCGCCACCGCAGATGGGATGCCCGCCGATGAACCGCTCGCGGTCCACCGGGCCCAGGGCCTCGACGACCGAGCGTTTCGCCGACCCCAGGTCGGTCACCAGGCAGTCCTCCGGAGCGCACGCCAGCACGGCGCGGGCGATCGACGGGATCGCGGGGACCGGGGCGCCGATCACCACGCAGGCCGCGCCGTCGCATGCCGCCTCGAGCGTCTGGGCGGCGGACGTGACCGCGCCGAGCGCCACGGCCTGGGCCGCCACGCCGGGCTGCGGGTCGAACCCGCGCACGTCCGCGACGCCGGCGCGCCGCAGCGCACGGCCGAGGGAGCCCCCCATGAGCCCGACGCCGACGACGGCGACGGGTCCCTGGGGGACCCTCCCCGGCACCGGATCAGGCGCCGACGGGGACCGGCTCACCGCCGGCCATGACCTTGCCCATGAGGTCCACGCACCGCTTCACGTCGGCGACCCAGGCGGCGAAGCCGTCGGCGTACAGGGCCTGCGGCCCGTCGCAGAGGGCGGTCTCCGGCGTGGGGTGCACCTCGACGATGAGGCCGTCCGCGCCGGCCACGACGGCCGCGCGGGCCATCGGGAGGATCCAGTCGCGCCGGCCGGCGGAGTGCGAGGGGTCCACGATCACCGGCAGTCCGGAGTTGGCCTTGACCACCGGCACCGACGAGATGTCGAGCGTGGAGCGGGTGGCCGTCTCGAACGTCCGGATGCCCCGCTCGCACAGGATGATCCGGTCGTTGCCCTCCCGCGCGATGTACTCGGCGGACAGGAGCCACTCCTCGATGGTCGCCGACATGCCGCGCTTGAGCAGGACGGCGGTGTCGGTGCGGCCCACCTCCTTGAGGAGGTCGAAGTTCTGCATGTTGCGGGCGCCGAGCTGGATCACGTCCGCGACCTCGAGGACGTCCTCGAGCTGCCGCACGTCCATGACCTCGGTCACGACCGGCAGGCCCGTGGCCTGGCGGGCCTCGGCGAGGATGTGCAGCGCGTCCTTGCCCAGACCCTGGAAGGTGTAGGGCGAGGTGCGCGGCTTGAAGGCCCCGCCGCGCAGCATCGCCGCGCCGGCGTTCTTGACGACCTCGGCGGTCACCATGGTCTGCTCGCGCGACTCCACGGTGCAGGGGCCGGCGATGAGGCAGAAGTTCTCGCCGCCGACCTTGCGGCCCGCGATCTCCAGCGTCTCGTTGCCGCCCCGGAAGTCCCGGGACACCAGCTTGTAGGGCTTGAGGATGGGGACGACCTTCTCGACCCCCGGCTCGGCTTCCAGCTGCATCGAGGCGACCAGCTCGCGGTCGTCGCCGATGGCGCCGATGAGCGTGACGAACTCGCCGCGGGACACGTGTGCCCGCGCCCCGGAGCGCTCGATACGCCCCACCACGTGCGCGATCTGATCCTCCGTCGCGCCCTCACTCATCACGATCATCATTGCGGTGTCGGTCCTTCCTGCCCGGCGGCATGCACGGCCGGGATCGCGGTGTTCTCGTCCCCTGCGAGCACGCCGGCGATGGCCGCCAGGAACGTGTCGTTCTCGTGTGGGGTGCCGATGGAGACTCTGAGGCGGCCCGCGCATCCGAGCGCCGCACCGTCGCGCACGATGACGCCGCGCGCGAGGAGCCGCTCGTGGACCCCCGTGCCATCCGTGGCCCGGTCGCCATCCGGCGAAACCAGGATAAAGTTGGCCTGGCTCGGCGTAAAGGCCACGCCCATCCCGGTGAGCGCGGCGGACACCCGCTCACGCTCCCGGATCGTCTCCTGGACGCGGCGCTCGGTCTCGGCGAGGTTGCGCAGCCCCTCCAGGGCGGCGACCTGCGCGAGGGTGTTGGTGTTGAAGGGCTGGCGGACCGCCTCGATGGCCCGGATCCAGGTCTCGCCGCCCACCCCGTAGCCGATCCGCAGCCCGCACAGGCCGTGGGCCTTGCTGAAGGTGCGCAGCACCATCAGGTTGGGCCGGCTGCGCGCCATGCTGATGCCGCGGCCGCGGTCGAGCTCGGTCACGAAGTCGTGGTACGCCTCGTCGAGCAGCACCGGGACGTCCTCGGGGATCTGGTCCAGGAACCGCTCGATCGCCCCGGCCGCCATGTACCCGCCGGTGGGGTTGTTCGGGTTGCACAGGATGACCAGCCGCGTGCGCTCGTCGACGGCCGCCGCCATGGCGTCCAGGTCGTTCCGGCCCAGCTCGTCCACCGGCACGGCCACGGCCTCTGCCCCGGCGGCCGCCGGCAGGTGCGGGTACAGCGAGAACGACGGCTCGGGGTGCACCAGCGTGGTGCCGGGGTCCAGGAGGGCCTGGCCGGCGAGCAGGATGATGTCGCAGGAGCCGTTGCCGAGCACCACCTGGGAGGTGTCCACGCCGTGGAGGTCGGCGATCGCGGCGCGCAGCGCGCGGCCGGCCCCGTCCGGGTAGCGGTTGAGGCCGCCGATGGCCTCACGGATCGCCGCCTCCACCTGGGGCAGCGGCGGGAACGGGCTCTCGTTGGACGCGAGCTTGACGGCCGCATCCAGCCCGTACCTGCGCAGGACGTCGGCCGTGGTGAGGCCGGGCTCGTAGTGCGGCATGGCCGCCAGGCGGGGGGAGGTGATGATGCCCACGACGCCCGAGTCTACGAGAGCCGGGGGCGCCGTGCCGCCGGTCAGCGCAGGCGCCAGAACACCCCGTCGGTCCGCTGCACGCGCGTGGCCTGGACATGGCAGCCGTTGCAGAAACTCCCCGACAGCTGGAGCCGGCGGAACGGCGCGCTGCCGGAGGACCGCTTGTACTCGACCCAGGTCCACCCGCCGTCGGCGCTGGCGCGGGTCTTGCGCATGATCGCGATGGCCTCGATGAAGTCGTCGACCCGCAGCTCCTTGACCACGACGGTGCCCGGCGCGTGCGGCACCCCGGCCCGGCCCCGGCGGCGCAGCTGGGCACGGGTGCGGTTGACGTAGATGCGCTTCCGGTCGGCGGAATGGGCGCTTCCGAGCCCCGCCAGCGAGGCGACGGGCGGCCGCGCGAGCGGCAGCCATGACCGGTAGCCGTCGATCAGGCGCGCATCGGACGCGGGGATGCCGGGCAGCGCGGGCTGCCGGGCCGCGTCGGAGGGGCCGGCGGAGGCCAGCACCGCGACCGCGG
>LNFM01014611.1_pt1 | contig 13368 bp, 16 predicted proteins | sample 596031 | NCBI WGS metagenome assembly LNFM01 (sample SAMN04254537, study PRJNA301005) | activated carbon metagenome | isolation source: dual media filters at the Ann Arbor, Michigan drinking water treatment plant | place: USA: Ann Arbor
GCGCCGTGCCGCCGACCACCCCGGCGAAGCCGGCCAGGCCGGCGCCGATGGCGAAGGTGATGGCGAACACCATCTGCACGTCGATGCCCGAGGCCGACAGCATGGCGCGGTCGTCTACCCCGGCGCGGATCATCATGCCGACCCGGGTGCGCGCCAGGAACCACCACAGGGCGAGGCCGATCACGATCGCCATGGCCAGCAGCACCAGGCGATAGGTCGGGAACTTGCCGACGATCGGCAGCGCGGTCGCGCCGATGATCCAGCGCGGCGGGTCGAACTGGTAGATCTCGCCGCCCCAGACCCACAGCGCCACGTCGGCGGCGATGATCGACAGCGCGATGGTCGCCATGGTCTGGCGCAGATCCTGGCCATGCATGAAGCGGAACACGCCGATCTGCAGCAAGAGACCCATCAGCGCCGCGAAAAGGAAGCCCGCGGCCACCGCGAGGAACCACGAGCCTAAATACTCGCCCGCCACCCAGCCGACATAGGCGCCCAGCAGATAGAGAGAGCCGTGTGCCAAGTTGACGTTGCGCAAGAGGCCGAACACCAGGGTAAATCCGCTGGCCACGAGGAAATAGAGCGCCGCCAGGGTGAGCCCGTTCAGCGCCGTAACCAGAAAGAGCCGTTGGTTGTCGGCGATGCCCCAGATTGTGAGCGCCAGCACCGGCAGGCCGAACAGCCAGGCCCAGAACCAGCGGCGTGCGAAGCTCATTTTCCTCCCCTTCGTCTTACGAAGGGGAGGTGTCGCCGTCTTACGGCGACGGAGGGGTCATGAGCTACCACACTGCGGGTGGCCCGCCCGTTCATGATGATGAGCGGATGGGACCCTCTTGATCCGTGACTCATGACCCCTCCGTCGGCGTAGGACGCCGACACCTCCCCAGCTTCGCTAGGGAGGAGAATGAAGGGCGCCGTTGTCACTCCCATCACGCCACCGAAGCCGCCCAGCGCGTGCGGGCGGAGGCGATCTCGGGCTTCTTGTAGAACGTGCCGTCCTTCATCACGGCGAGGATCTTCCTCTGGTCGCGCAGGATGGCGAGGTTGCTCAGCGGATCGCCGTCGACCAGCAGGATGTCGGCGAGGTAGCCGTCCTTGATCTGGCCGAGCTCGCCGCCCTGCATCATGATCTCGGCGCCGAGCTTGGTGGTCGAGACGATGGCCTCCATCGGCGTGAAGCCCAGGTGGCGTGAAGGCGAAGCCGTAGTCGCCGCCCGGCAGCACGCGGATGCCGCGCTTGTGCATCTTCTTCAGCGACTCGACCGCCGCGGCGATCTCGATCTCGTAGCCCATCTCGATCGCCCTCTTGCGGTCGATGCCCCAGGGGGCGGCATGATCCATCATGGCGAACAGGATGCCGATGCCGGGCGCCACGAAGATCCTGTCCTTGCGCGCCTCGAGAAGATCGAGCGACTCCTCGTCGGTGAAGCTCGCGTGGTAGATGATGTCGATGCCGTGCCGCATGGCCTGCTTGATCGATTCGCAGGACCGGGCGTGCGCCGACAGGCGCTTGCCGCGCTTCTTGGTCTCCGACGCGGCGACGGCGACCTCCTCGTCGCTCATCCAGGTCGTGTCGGCCGGCGCGTTGGCCGCGAAGTTGTCGCCCGACAGGTTGAGCTTGATGGTGTCGACGCCATACTTCAGGAACATGCGCACCACCTTGCGCATCTCCTCGGGGCCGCTCACCACGACGCCGAAGCTGAACTCGGGAAACATCAGGTGAGGCAGCATCTCGTCGCCGAGGCCGCCGGCGACGGTGATCTCCTGGCTGGCCGCCAGGTAGCGCGGTCCGGGAATCAAGCCCTGGTTGATGGCGTTGCGCGTCACCACGTCGAGCCGCGGCTTGGCGCAGGCGGCGCCGACGCACGACGTGAAACCGGCCTCGAGGTAGCGCCGCGCCACGTCGGCCGACCACAGCACATGCTCCTCGAGCGGCATGCGTTGGATGCCGTCCAGGGTCGCCGAGTCGTTCCACGAGAAGTGCGTGTGCGCCTCGACCATGCCCGGCATCAGGGTGGCGCCGGCGCCGTCGATCACCGTAGCGCCGACGGCCGGGATCGACCGGCTGCCGCGCCCGACCCGCAGGATGCGGTTGCCCTGGACCAGCACGTCGCCGGCAAACGGCGGCGCCCCCGATCCGTCGAGGATTCGCACGTTGGTGAAGAGCATGTTCGCCATGACTGCCTCCCTCACAAGCCACGGGCATGGAAGCGCCGCAGCGCCTCGGTGCACTCGCCGGGCTTCTCGATCGTCGTCCAATGGCCGCAGCGCGGCAGGATCTCTACACGCGCGCCGGAGATTCGCTCGCCGATCAGGCGTACGGCCTGGGGCGGCGCGATCGAATCCTCGTCGCCCGTCACCATCAGGGCCGGGCAGGCGATCTTTGCCAGGTCGGCCGGCTGCGCCGCCGCCAGCGCCTCGCACGAGCGGGCGTAGCCGTCGGGACTCTGGCGCATCAGCGATTCGCGCACCATGGCGATCGCCGCCGGCTGGCGCTGCCGGGTGTCGGTCGAGGTCGCCGACTGCACGATCGTGTCGGCGATCACCTGCATGCCGATCTCGCCCTCGCTGCGCGCCTTCTCGCCGCGCGCCCGCAATCCCGCGCGGGCGGTATCGGGCGGCGCCAGCAGCGGGCCAAACAGGGCGAGGCTGCGCACCAGCCGGGGCGCGACGGTGGCGAGATGGAACGCCACGATGGTGCCCATCGAATGGGCGACGACATGGGCGCGCTCGACATGCAGGGCGGAGCACACGCGCAGCATCGCCTGCACGAAGCGATCGATCGACAATGGTCCTTCGACGCGCGCCGCACCGTGCGATGGCGCGCCAGCACCGGCATCAGGGGCACCCAGACGTTGGAGGTGCCGCCCAGGCCATGGATCAGCAGCACGTCGTCGCCCGTTCCGTCGCTCTCGACGGCGATGCGGTCGACGAACTGCGTGGCCATCTCAGGCCACCGACAGGCGCCGCGCGCCATGCCCGGCCAACTCCGGCTCCTTGTGGAACCGGCCATCCTTCATCACCGCCAGCAGCCGCTTGGAATCCTGCAGAAGGGCGATGTCGGCGACCGGATCGCCGTCGACCAGCAGCAGGTCGGCGAGATAGCCCTCCCGGATCTGGCCGAGCTCGCGGCCGCGCATCATGATCTCGCCACCGAATCGGGTTGCCGCGACCAGTGCCTCCATCGGCGTGAAGCCGAGATACTTGACGAAGTATTCGAGGTCCTTCGCGTTGGTGCCGTGCTTGATCCAGGCGAAGCCGTAGTCGCCGCCCGGCAGGATGCGGAGGCCGCGCCGATGCATCTTCTTCAGGGTCTCGCAGGCGATCTCGAGCTCGCGGTGATAGCCCATGCCCTTGGCAACCTCGGGCGTGATGCCCCATTCGGCCGCATGGAAGGCGGTGTTGACCAGCCAGGCGATGCCGGGCGCCACGAAATGGCGATCCTTGGCCGCCTCCAGCATGTCGAGCGCCTCCTCGTCGGCGAAGCTCGCGTGGAAGATGATCTCGATGCCGTGTCGCACGCATTGCTTGACCGATTCGGCCGAGCGCGCATGGGCGGCGACCCGCTTGCCGCGCCGGCGCGCCTCCCTGACCGCCATGGCGATCTCGGCGTCCGACATCGGCGACAACTCTGCCGGGATGCCGGCGATGTACTCGCCCGACAGGTTGAGCTTGATGGTATCGACGCCGTACTTCAGGAACAGGCGCACGGTGCGGCGCATCTCCTCCGGCCCGCTGACGATCGCGCCGAAGCTGAACTCGGGGAACGGCAGGTGCGGCAGGGTCTCGTCGCCGAGCCCGCCCGGAACGGTGATCTCCTGGCTGGCCGCGAGATAGCGTGGGCCTGGGATCAACCCCGATTCGATCGAGTTGCGGATCACCACGTCGAGGCGCGGCTTGGCCGTCGCCGCGCCCATGCAGGACGTAAAACCCATGTCGAGATAGCGCCGGGCGATGTGCGCGCACCACAGGATGTGCTCCTCGGTCGGCATGCGCTGGATCTCGCCGAGGCCCGGCTGGTCGTTCCAAGAGAAATGGGTGTGCGCCTCGACCATGCCCGGCATCAGCGTCGCGCCCGCGCCATCCACCACCGTGATGCCGGTCGGCGGCAGGGTCCGGCTGCCGCGCGCCAGCCGGGCGATGCGATTGCCCTGCACCATGACCTCGCCGGTATAGGCAGGCCCGCCGGAGCCGTCGAGGATACGCACATTGGTGAACAGCACGTTGGGCATGTCGAGACCTGTTGGGCGGGGACCTACTGGACGGGGTTGCTGAGCGTCCCGATACCGTCGATGTGGATGCGCACGCGATCGCCGCGGCGCAAGAACCTGGGCGGGTCGAAGCCGATACCGACCCCCGCGGGCGTCCCGGTGGCGATGATGTCGCCGGGATGGAGCGTGATGCCGGCCGAGAGGGTCGAGATCAGGGTCGGGATGTCGAAGATCAGGTCCTCGGTCGGCGCGTCCTGGCGCAGCTCGTCGTTGACCCAGCAACGCACACGCGTGCGGGCGCCGTCGAGCTCGTTGGTGCAGGCGAGCCACGGCCCCATCGGCGCGAAGGTGTCGAGCGACTTGCCGATCAGCCACTGCTGATGGCGGCGCTGCAGGTCTCGCGCCGTCACGTCGTTCAGGATGGTGTAGCCCCATACATGGTCCAGGGCACGCGACGGCGGGATCGCCCGGCCGGCCTTGCCGATGACGACGGCGAGCTCGGCCTCGTAGTCGATCGACTCGCTGAGGCCGCCGGGAATGCGGATCGCCGCCTCGGGAGCGATCACGCTCTCCGGCACCTTGGAGAAGATGACTGGAACCTCCGGCACGGCCTGCTGCGGCGGCCGCGGGCCTCCGACGCCGCTCGCCGCGAACTCCGCGGCATGCGCGCGATAGTTGAGGCCGACGCAGAAGATGTTGCGCCGCGGCACCGGGATCGGCGCGTCGAGCTCGACGGCGGACAGGGGCAGGGCGGCGCCGGACGGCTTGGGCATCGGCGCCCCTTCCGCCATCGCCTCGACGAGCGCCAACGCGCCCACGGCATGGGCGCGGTCTCCGAGCGCGAGAGGCGTCACATCGCGTTCATCGGCGCTGAGCCGTCCGACATGCCGCCGTCCCGCCCACCAAAATGCGGCGATCTTCAACGTTTCCACCCGCACCGATGCCGGCGATGGCCAAGCCCGGTGCCTGTTTGCTAGTTGATGAGCCGCGCCTCTCGAGCGTAAGCATGAGACGCGCGTCTCACGTATTGCGTCGAGGCTAGAATCGGGGTCCCGGACTGTCAAGGAAAGCGATGCCCACACGCAGGCGAGACACCCAGACCATGCCACCCGAGGGCGAGGACACAAAGGCACGCACGCAGCGCAAGCTGCTCGACGCCGCCATGCAGCTCGTCCGGCGGGGCCGCACGCCCTCGGTCGCCGAGGTTGCGCTGACCGCGGGTGTTTCGCGTGCGACGGCCTATCGTTACTTTCCCAATCGCAGCACCGTCATCGCCGCCGTCGTTGCCGAGAGCCTGGGTCCCGTGCGCGGCTTCGAGCCGACGGCGCGCGACGGCCGGCAGCGCGTGCGCGAGCTGTTCAACCGGACCTTCCCGCGCTTCAAGGAATTCGAGCCGCACATGCGCGCCGCCCTGCAGCTCTCTCTCGAGCACGAATCGCTCGAGCGCGTCGGCCTGCTCGAGGAACCGCAGTATCGCCGCGGCTTCCGGCGCGGCCTGCTGCAGCGCGCGGCGTCGCCTCTGCTCCAGAAGCTGGGGCGCCGGCGCTACGATCAGCTCCTGAAGGCGCTGTCGATCATCTACGGCATCGAATCCTATGTCGTTCTGAAGGACATCTGGGGATGCGACGATCGCGAGGTCGAGCTGATCGCCCGCTGGATGGTCGACGCGCTCATCGACGCCGCGCTGCGCCAGGAGCCGAGGGACGTGGCGCCGGAGAAGACCAGAGCTAACGAGGCCAGACTTCCGGGGGCACGGTCCAGGCCCGGCAGGCAGGCGCGGCGCGGCTCCTCGAGCTGACGGGGCGAGTTCCCGTCGTCCCGACCGCCGGGTGGCGTCCCGGCGCCGGCGCAACGGGCAGGCTTGCCGCCGCCATGTCGCGGTTCCAGACTGTGGTTGTGCGGACCGTTCGTCCCGCCAGGCGGCTGCAACGGAGATGCGTGATTGGCTCGAGACCGACACGACCCGCCAATCCCGGTTCCGACGTCGGATCACCTCTCGGCGATGCTCGACCAGGCGCCCGGCCCGCGCGTCTCGGTCGGCTGGCTGCTCGAGCAGCTTGGCGAGCGCTCGTTCGGGCTGACCTTGTTCGTGATGGCCGTGATCGCCCTGCTGCCGGGGGCGTCGACGGTCATCGGCGTCCTGATCGCCTGGCCCGCCATCCAGATGATCCTCGGGCACGACGCCGCCGTGCTGCCGCGCCGCATTGCCCGCCGCGAGGTCGGCGTCGACAGGTTGGCTCGCCTGATCGACCTGGTCCTGCCCCGCCTGCGCTGGGTCGAGCGGCTGATCCGCCCACGTTGGCCGACGCCGTTCCAGGCCACCAAGCGCCTGACCGGCATCGTGATGCTCCTGGTCGGCGCGACGCTGGTCTCGCCAGTGCCGTTCACGCAGGTCGTGCCGGCGCTGGTCATCATGCTGCTGGCGCTCGCCTATCTCGAGGAGGACGGGATCGCGCTGCTGGTCGCCCTGGTCGCCGCATTGGGTTCGCTCGTGGTGACCGGCGCGACGGTGTGGGGCGCGGTGGAAACCATCGACTGGCTCGACCCGGCGCTGCCGACGCGCCGCTGATCCGGTACGGCCGCCCTCGCGTCCCGCACGTCGGCCGGCTGTCCGTCGGGCATCCGTCGCGTCCGAGACGCTCCGAAAGGGAGCCTGAGCCGACGGTTCCTCGACGTACCTCCGTGCACGGTGTATCGTCTGCCACCATCGCCCACCAATCGACGGCCTGCGATGGCCGAGAGAGTCGCGTGCTCCCGCCAGACGAGCGTTCGAGGTGCACCGATGAATTCGTCGCTTCTTCCGCCTGCAGGCTTCTCGGTATTTCTGCTGTTGCTCGTTGCCGCCTATGGCCTGCTGCGGGTGCTGCAGTGAGCTTCTTCCTGAAGGCGCCCGGCTTGGCCTGCATCGCCATGGCTGGGGTCGTCATCCTGTCCATCACCGTCTTCGTCTGGACGCGCCATGGGCTGGCAGTCAATGGCATTTGAGATATCGTGGAGCAAACCGAACGGGAGTCGCAGTCAGGTCGTGTGCGCGTCTGCCAAGTCGGCCATTGCGGAGATAACGCTCCGCCGCCTTTGGCGAGCGACAGACTTGCGGATCCGGGAGAATGATGGGGTGCCGCTCACTCTCGACGCCTTGACCATACTCGCGGGCCAATAGCGCCAGGCGCGTCTAGCGCTGTGTCGTCTCGCCCGGCCGCTTGCCGGATTCGAGATTGTTGCTGGTGAAATGGTTCACCGCGAAGAACAGCAGGGCAGCGACGAGCACGCCCCATGCCAGCGCTTTCGACAATCCCGGTCCCATGTTCGTTCCGCCTCTGCTGCCTGCCGGTGCTACTGGAGGGATCGGCCTGGCGCTGTGCTCCGGCAGCCAGCTTACGAGGCGGGCGGCGATCGCCTCGGCGTCGGTCGCCTTCCAGTTGCCCTCGGGCAGCCTCGCGATCGTCGCGGCGAGGGCCCGTGCCGCGGCGTCCCTCGGTAGATCGGAGAGCCGGGCGGCTTCCTGCCACGGGTCGACGCCGAGCCGCGTCAAGGCGGTGAGGACGGTGAGCGGCACCCCGACCTGCTCGTCGCCGACCTCGGCGAAGAGAAAAGCGTTGTAGGGCGAATGGCCGAGAGTGAATTCGGGACGCAGGGTCATGAGGCCTCCCCTCTACCTGCCGCCCGTCTGCGCGTCGGCCTGGCAACAGGCGGCCCGCTCGGACGGCTTGCGCTGCAGGCCCCAGCTCGCGGCGAGCAGCTCGCCGACGCGCGCGGCCATCAGCCGGTTGCCGAGGCTGCGGCCATCGGCGCTCGCGACATAGTGGACGTGGTCGCTGTAGATTGAGGCGTTCTGGCTCTCGAAGACGCTGCCCAGGTCGTGGATGGACAGGCCCGCCTCGCCAAGCGTCATCATGCCGGCGACGATCCGCCGGTAGGTGTCGCGGTAGGAGAGATCGCCGGCCACGCGCCGCTCCTCCTCGGTCAAGGTCTTGCCCCAGGCAGGCACCGGCTGCAGGAAGAATGCCGACTTCACGCCATTGTCGCGCGCCACAGCCGCGGTCGCTCGGAAATACTTCTGATAGAGGCCGAGCTGGACGGCGAAGTGGCGTTCGGGATTGGCCTGAATGTCGGCGGGTAGGTCGAACAGGCCAAGCACCGTCGTCTGCTTGCCGGACCGGACCCCGTCGCGGTGTTTCGCAGCCGCCTCGATGGCGCGGATCAGGACGTAGGCCGCATGCGAGCGGCCCAGTACCGGATCGAGCGCCAGCGCTCCCGCCAGGCGCCCCATCACCCAGCCGATGGCTGCGTCGCCGAAGTTCTCGTCGGCGGCAAACGGGTTGGCTGCGAGGAAGTTCGACGCGGGCGCCTCGAGGCGCTGCTGCATCTTGTGATGGAAGTAATAGTGCTCGTTGAAGCCGCTGACGTTGACCACGGCATCGACCGAGCCGGCATTGAGCGCGAAGACGATGAACGACTGCGGCTCCTTCCAGGCACCTGCGGCGCCGTTCAGCACCAGCCAAGGCTTGCCATTGGGGCTGACGAAGTTGTTGTTCAGCTCCTCGCTGAGATAGCGGGGATAGGGAGGCTCCATGTTGCCGCCCAGGTAGGAAGCGACCGAGCCGCCGGTCAGGATGACGACATAGTGATCGTTCGATCTGGTTGCGGGGAACTCGGGACCGAACAGGCCTGCGCTGTTGACCCAGGAGAAGCCGCACGGCGGGTTGGCGTGATGGACGAACGCAAGGTAGGGGTGCGGATAGAGCACGTCGATGAAGCGGCAGCCCGTGCCCCTGGTCAGGTCGCGCACGTAGGTGTTCTGCGTGCGCTCGAACAACGCTGCCGGCGGCGTGTAGCGGCCGTCCTCGATATACAGCCAACCGATTGCCGCGACCTCGACGGCTGCCAGGGCGAGGATGGCCCCGATGACGACGGACAGACAGCGAAACAGAGCCTGCTTCATCGCTGCCTCAATCGCCTCAGGGTGCGCGCTCGAGGCGCTCGAGATCGGCAAGCACCGCGTCGACCAGCGCGCGGTGCCGTGTGTCGCCCTTGCCCAGCGTGGCGGCGTAGAGGCCGAGGACGAAGCGCGCCTTCACGGCGGCATCCTGCCAGGTGGCCGCTTGTGTCGCGAACAGCTGGGCCTCCAATGCGTCCCGTTGCATTCGCAGGATCTGCTCGTTGGCCTCGACATCGGCGAGCAGGCGGCGCGAGTCGGTGGCCGCCTGTGAGGCCATGCCGCGGCGCTTGTCGAGGTCGATCACGTCGTCGGTCATCGCGATCTGTCCCTTGGCTGCCGGCCGCCCGAGGAGGCGCGCCGGCAGTGCCTCTGGCGCGCATGCGCCGCGCCGTTGGTGGCGGTTGGCCGATGCACGGTCGCTCGATGCCGACGGCTCGGTCAGGCCTTCGGCGTGGCCGGCGCCATCAGGAGCTCGACGCAGGCACGCGCCAGGTCGGAATCGCTGCTCGTCGAGCCGGGCATCATCGCGAAGCCGCCCTTCTCGACGACGGTGCTGCGTTCCCACGTGCTAGCCTTGGCGAGCTCGGCCAGCCGAGTGGCGGAATCGCTCTGGGCGCGGAAGCGCTCGGCACAGTACGGCGCCAGCGCCACGACCGTGGCGTTGTGCGCGGCGACGCTCGCGTCCTTGCGCGCCGTGCCGCCGGTCACCCAGCCGCCCCAGGTGAAGCCGAGCCCGATGCAAAGCGCGGCGCCGATCACCGCGCCCCATAGAATCGGTTTGGTGTCCTTGGGAAGGTTCATGAGGAAGCCCTTTCCGGCCGCTCCTGCGGCCGTCAGCCGGGCGTGCGCGGGATCGCGACGCCGACGATCGATTAGACCAGGAAACGCGGAACCAAGAAGGGCGGTCTCGCCGGCCTTCGGTCGAGCACCTCCGCGCTTTGGCGGGAGCGCACGCATCTCTCAGCCATCGCAAGCCGGGCTGGGTGGGCGATGGTGATCATTCGTACACGCTGCAAGGGGACGCGTCCACACGGCATTGACTTCGGACGATGGCATCGGCGCGTCGAACGGCCGGCTTTCGAGATGGTCGTGATCAGCCGGGAATGGGGATGAAGCGAGAGGTCGCGCTGCGCGCCTGCCCGAGCTCGAGATTGTTGTCGCTGAAGAGGTGCAGCGCAAACAACAGTACAGCCGCACAGAGCGCGGCCCAGGCAAGGGCGGTCGCGAGCTTCAGGTTCATGGTGCCTGCTCCGATGCATGCTTGCGCTTGAAAGGGCGGTGACGAACCCATGCTGATGCAGCGTCGACAGCAGCAGGTCCTCGATGTCGCCACGCTTCGGGCAGCGGTGCTGCCGATGGTGCGAAGAATGGCTTGCGCGATGGCCTCGGGTTTTTGGCAGCTATATTTTCGTCTCGGCCGCAACCTGCTCGAGACGCGCCGCGCTGTCGTGCAGCTCCTCGCAATGGCGAAGCAGGCGGCGTTGATCGGATTCGAATTGCATGCTTTCGGAAAGTCGCCGCGCACGGCGTGCCAGGTCCCGCAGCCCGTCCGCCTGCTTCAGGAGGCTGTGCTTCGTCTGAGGTTGCTCGAGCATCGTGTCTCCATGCGTTTGGGTGAAGCGATGGCGGTTCCAAAGTGCTGTGACGCGCATCGGCAAACGAGGAGCCCATGGTTGCCGTGCGACCCGATTTCAGCCTGACCCCATATTGCGCCACGCCAAGGAACATGGCGGGTCGCGCATCTCGGTCTGGGCATGCGGCGAGATGGGAACAATCTGTCGGCCCGTCACTGTTCCGCATAGGCACGGGTCAGTCGTTCCTTGGCGGCGAGATACTCGAGCCGCCGGATCTCGCGAGCATCGGGACAACCCGGGATGACGACGGAATCGCGTGGCGTACGAGGACCCTCCGCGAGCTCTGCCGTCTTCATCCACGCTCCGTATGCCTGCTGCAGTTCGACACGCAGGCGCGCCCGCTTCTCGATGAGTGCTTCCATGGGATGTTCCTCGTTGGAGGGCGACTCAGGGTGCGGCACGGAGCGCTGCGCATGGCACGACAGGCAGACCGGGAAGCGTCGGACAGAGAACGTGCGGAGCGACCCAAGCTTTCCAGCGTCTCTCGGCGTACCTCTCACCTCGGGGGCGGGAGCACGCGCCTCGATCTGCCATTCGCTGCCTGGAGCATCGTACGATAGTGAACAAGCTGTACGCTTTCGACGGCCAGCCGTCCAATGCCCAATCGAGGCAATGCCGCCTGCATGATCGAGGACTTTCGCCAGCGTGCACCGTGCAAACAGCCGTCGCGGCGAGGAGCTTAATCTCCGGAGCGGCCATGCCGCCGCCATGCAGTCTCCTCGGGAAGCCCGTCGCGCACATCGGCGTGCGCGACGGTGCTGGCAGGCGACAAGCGCTTGCCGCTGAAGCGGATCGACAGGATGAGGCCGTCGTCGGTTCGCAGGACGAGGCCGTTGCGCCCGAACGCCTCGGCGAGCAGCACGGGCTCCATGTGAACCTCGCCGGACGCGACGATCTCGCCCTGTCGAACGAGGTACCCATCCAGCTCGTATTCGGCCCGGCCGAGCGATTCACCCTTGCACTCGAGCACGCCGCCGCCGCGAAGCACGCCGAGATGGCGCATCAGGGGCTCGCCTTGGCGCCAATCGAGAGGACGCGATGCGTCGCGGTGCAACTGGCAAGGAAAGGCTCGAACGAGGTGGAGGGCAGCACGCCTCTTGCTCGAACGGATTGCGCGAATGCGGCGTCCACCGGTCGCAGCTCGACATCCGAGCACGCGCTCTCCCCTTTGGGAATCATCGAATGTCCTTTGTGGGGCCGCGAAGACGACAACATGGGCTTTGCCCGTGCCGAGCGCAATGGCTCTCTTGCAAAGGCAGCCGAAAGAGGCCATATCACGGTTGTCGATAGATGGACTGACGATCTGGTTGCGCCCTTTGGTGCGCCTACCTCCGACCCTGATCCTGAAACAATTGCGAATTCGACGGCCTGCCCCATCGGGTGCTGGCAAGCATGACTATGTAGTGAAAGGGGATTCCCATGACGACGGGAACCGTGAAGTGGTTTAACACGACCAAGGGCTTCGGCTTCATCCAGCCCGACGATGGCGGCAAGGACGCTTTCGTTCACATCAGCGCCGTCGAGCGCGCCGGGCTGGGCCATCGGATCGGCGCAGCGGCAAGCTGTCGGCCGACAACCTCAAGCGGGTCGACTGATCCTGGATTTCCATGGAGCCGGATCCGGCTCCGTGAACATCGAGGCCAGGAAGCCCCGGTTGGCCTTGCACGCCGGGCGCTAGCCTGCATCGGCACTTCGAGCGTCGCGCCAGCGGCGCTTGCGCCGGCACAATCGACGAATCGAAGCCCCGTGGCGAAAGCCGCGGGGCTTTTCGTTGATGACGCGGCGACTGCAGAGGGCAAACGGCTTTGCATGATCAGGGTTGGGGCAACCCGCGCCGTGCGACAGGCGTTGAGGCGGCAGTAATGACAGCGATTTGAGGCCTCTGTTCGCATGACCCTCGACTCCGCGCTCGACGCGCTTGCCCTGGCCCTCGACTGGGTGCCCGACTGGCTGGCCGCCGTGGCGACCCTGTCGCTTGCGGCGCTCGCCGCCATGCTAATTCATGGGGCCGTCCTGCGCCTGCTGCTGCGGTGGCTGCCGGCAGGTCACGTGTTCCTCCAGTCGCTCATCGGTGCCACCGCTCGCCTCATTCGCCTGGGACTCGTCGTCGTCGCGGTCTCGATGGTGTTGCCGCTGGTGCCGCTCGACCGGGAGACGCGCGGCGTCGTCGCACACGGCCTGCTGATCGCCGCCATCGTGTTGCTCGGTTGGGCGGCCTGCGTCGCCATCACGCAGGCGTCCGAGCTCTATCTGCGGCGCGTGCCCGTCGACCTCGCCGGCGACCCGCTCGGTCGCAAGCACGTGACCCAGATACGCATCCTGCGCCGCGCTGCCGTCACCCTGGCGACCATCGTGACTGTCGCCGGGGCTCTCATGACATTCGACTCGGTGAAGGAGTATGGCGTCAGCCTGATCGCCTCGGCAGGCGCCGCCGGTCTCGTCGTCGGCCTGGCGGCGCGGCCATTGCTGAGCAATCTCTTCGCCGGCATACAGATCGCGATCACCCAGCCGATCCGCATCGGCGATGCCCTGCTGGTCGAGAACGAATGGGGCTGGGTCGAGGAGATCACGGGAACCTACGTCG
>LNFM01010178.1_pt1 | contig 13367 bp, 7 predicted proteins | sample 596031 | NCBI WGS metagenome assembly LNFM01 (sample SAMN04254537, study PRJNA301005) | activated carbon metagenome | isolation source: dual media filters at the Ann Arbor, Michigan drinking water treatment plant | place: USA: Ann Arbor
CAGCCGCCCTCGTCGCCATCGCCATCGCCGTCGCCATCGCCATCGCCGTCGCCGCCGCCACCCTCGGTGGCGCAGTCCGCGTTGCAGCCGTCACCGTCGATGCGGTTGCCGTCGTCGCAGGTCTCGCCGGAGTCGACTTCGCCGTTGCCGCAGGTGATCGCGGGACCCGCGAGCGCCACGACGCAGACGTCATCCATCGTCCAGCCGCCCATCTCGAGGCCCTGGTCCGAGGCGAGCTCGAAGCGCAGCTTCACCTTGCCGTCGACGATGTGCGGGGCGAGATCGAAGTCCGCGAAGCGCCACTCGCGATCGGTGTGGTGCGTCGAGGCGTTCTGCTGTGAGGGGCTCGCGTAGTTGCTCCACACCTGCGTGCCGTTGACGAGGATGCGCGCCTGGTCGAACACGCCGTCCTCGACGTTCAGCCAGCGCCACATGTGGAGGCGGACCGCCGTCTTGCCCTCGAGCTCGATCGCGGGCGACTCGATGTACGCGTTGGTGTCGGGCGTGTATGCGCCGTCCAGGCGCAGGCCGAGCACGTTGTTGCCCGTGTGCGCGCTCGCCGGGTCACCGCTCTCGCCCTGCGAGACGCCGGCGCCCCAGCCGAGCGTGCCGGCCCAGCCGTTGAGCCCGGTCTCGAAGCCCTCGCAGTAGATCTCCTCGGTGGCGCCCACGTAGAACTCGTAGAAGGGATCCGCCGCGTTGATCGGGAGGCTCGTCGAGCCATCCGCGTTGGTGACGATGACCTTGTACTGGATGACGCTGCCTTCGGGCTGCTGGGGGATGTCACCCTCGAAGCCGTTCGCGCTCGCCGTCATCGGGACGGTGGCGACCGTGCCGCCGCGGAGCTTCCACTCGATCGAGGCGCCCGTGATGTCGCCTCCACACGTGGAGTTGCTGGCGATCTCGATCGCGACGTTGAACTTGTCGCGGGTCGGGAGGCCGACCGAGAGGCTGGCCGACGCGTCGGCGAGACCATGGCGATCCCATGCCTCGACGAGGTCGCACTTGTTCGGCGTACCGTTGGTCAGGTCACCGTCGTCATCGTCAGCGACCAGCGCCTCCATGAACGTCGACGGGATGTCGGTCGCGCGCGAAATGACGCCGTAATAGATCTTGCCCGCCTGCGACCAGGCCGGGCCCTCACCGAGGGACGCGACCAGGTTCGTCGTCATGTCCCAGAGCGTGCCGCCGATGATCTCGCCCTCGTCGTGGGGGCGGTTCGGGTCGGCGTCCTCGGGCCAGCGCTTCTCGACGCCGTTGGGGTTCAGGTTGCGAAGCGGCTGGTTGGTGAAGAAGAAGCCGCGGCCGAGGCCATTGTCGCGCGTGATGAGCGCCGACAGGAAGTCACTCGTGCCCTCCGACAGGGCGCGCGCGCTATCGGTGATGCCCATGGGGTTCGACTTGTCGTGCAGGCCGTGGCCGAACTCGTGATAGACGACGTCGGCGAGCCGGGCCGTGTTCTCGCAGTCGGAGCCGCGCAGGAAGAAGTTGATCGTCTGGCCGTCGTAGTAGGCGTTGCACTGATCCTGAATGCTGACGTTGACGTTCAGGCGAGCGTTGACCCACTGCGTGGTGGCCGGGGAGAGCGCTCCCAGCCCACCGGTCCGGATGAACTCCTTCACGACGTTGGTGTGGACGTAGGCGCTGAGCTGTCCGTCCGCCGCCTCGTCGGTGGACTTGGTCCACAGGATCGAACCATTCGGCTGGAGCGGCAACGTGTCGGCCGCGAGCGTTCCCGACTCGACGTTGATCCGCGCGTAGGTTCCGCTGAGCCTGAGCGCGACGCTCGAGGCGGCCGCGCCGTCCCACGTGACGACACCCGCGACGTCCGCGGTGGCCGCCACGCCGTTCACGTTGTGGGTCGCGTAGGACGCCGGCCGCGCCGAGTAACCATCACCTGGATAGCGGTTCGGGACGTTGAAGTTCACGGTCCCGGTCGCGTTGATCACGTGGGAGACCCGCGCGACCGGCGCTCCCGTCGCCGCGTCGAGCCAGACCGTCCAGCGACCCGCGCCCGCCTTCGCCCTGACCGCGACCTGCTCGACGAGGGTGAACGTGATGTCGGGCGTGGCGCCCGTCTTCGTGTGCACCGTCGGGAGGATGATGCGGGGCGCTGCGAGTGCTTGCGAGCCCTCGAGCTCGGCCTCGATGCCCGCCTCGGCGAGCCATGCGATGGCGCGTACGCCCAGGGCCTGCGGGAGGACGCGCGCGGGGTTGGCGGCGACCGTGACGTTGGGCATCGCGGTCGAGCCGGCGAGGAGCAGGCGATCGCGCTTGAAGTTGATGATGACGTACGCCTCGTGAACCGCGATGCCGCCCGCGTGCTGCTGGAAGATGACGGTGCGGACGTCGTCGCCGCCGGTCAGCCCATTGGAGAAGAGCTTGAAGTCGGCGAGCGTCGCGCCCGGCGCCAGCGTCGCGATGTTCGTGGCGAGGAACTGGCGGGCCGCGTTCTCGGCGATCGCCGGATCCGCGACCGAACCGCTGGTCAGGATGCTCGGGCCGTACATGCGCAGCGGAACGTCGGTGTCCGCATCGTAGATGGCCGTCCAGTTGGCGAGAGACGTGCCCGTGGGGCCCGCCTTCCAGGTGGTGTGCAGCGCGCTCCGGGGCGCGCGGATGGCGGTGATCCGACCGGTCTCGCCGTGCTTGTCGAGCTTGACGGCGAAGCTGGTCTGATAGAGCGCGGCCGTCAGGGCGGCGGCAATTCCGAGGGTACGCAGGCGCATCGAATCCTCCCTTTGCGTGCGTGCGCATCAGACACGCGGGCGGAAGGTACGCCAATGGACGGTGGATGACATCCACCTTTCTCATGCGAGGCGCGCCCCACGCATGCCGCGATGTGTCAGGGCATCAGCCTGGGATGCTTCGAGAATTCAGCACCAACCGGGCCCGGGCCATGTCAGCGTGCATCTGCGCGACGAGACTATCGATCGAGTCGAACTTCGCCTCGGGGCGAATCCAGTCGACGAAGCGGCACCGCACGACCCGGTCGTAGAGATCCCCTGCCCAGTCGAGGACATGGACCTCCAGCACGAGCTGACCGTCGTTGACGAAGGTCGGGTTCGTCCCCAGGCTCGCGACCGCCGGCAGCGGCGGACCGCCTTCGACGGCCAGCGTCACGGCGTAGATCCCCGGTCGAACGGGTAGCGAATGCCCGGGGGTCGCGATGTTCGCGGTGGGGACGCCGATGGTGCGGCCCCGCTTCGCGCCGTGCACGACCGGCCCGTCGACATCCCAGTCGCGACCGAGGAGGCGGGCGGCGCCCATGACGTCGCCGGCGGCGAGGGCCTCGCGGATCCGGGTCGACGAAGCGACGACGCCGTCGACCTCGACGGGCGGGACGACGAGGACGCGGAAGCCGGCGCGCTCGCCGTGCGCGCGGAGCGTCTCGATGGTCCCGGTGCGCTGACAGCCGTACGCGAAGTCGTAGCCGACCACGACCGCGCGGGCGCGGAGGCCCGCGACGAGGATCGTCTCGACGAAGGCCTCGGCCGAGGTGGCGGCGAGGGCCGGGGTGAACGGCTCGATCACGGTGGCCGCGAGCCCCGCTTCGCCGAGGAGCTCGAGGCGCCGCTCGGGGGTGGTGATGCGCGCGGGCGGGCCCTTGCTCGAGGTGATGGCGGAGGGATGCGGCTCGAAGGTGAGCGCGATGGCCTGCGTGTCAGGCGTCGTCTGCGCGATGGCGCATGCCCGCTCGATCAGCGCGCGATGGCCGAGGTGCACCCCATCGAAGTTGCCGATCGCGACCGCAGCGCCACCCCACGTGGGCGCGGTTCCATGGCCGCGAACGACGAGCATCGCCTGCGAGCCTACTGTAGAGCGGACCACGCGGGAGGCACGAGCAGCAGCATCCCGGCCATGGCCGCGATGAAGCCCTGGGCCATCGGGAGCCGGGCCTGCGCGGAGAACCGGGCCACGGCGAGCCCCGAGGTGACTGCGGCCAGCCCCAGGGTGAGCGCGCCCGGCTGGCCCGCGCGCAGGTCGACGAGGACGGCTCCCACGATCGCGCAGCCCAGGGCCAGCTCCGCGCGCCGCGCCCGCACGAGCGCGACGAGGCCGGCCAGCGCGGCGACCGCGATGATGGGGCCGAGGGCCTCCGCGCCCCGGGTGGCGACCACGAGCGGTGTGGCCTCGGCGCGCGGCATCGCGAACCAGTGCGCGGCGAGCGACGCCCCCGCCCCGCTCTGCGCGGCCCCGGCGACGAGCGCGACGATGATCCAGATGCCGCCCGCGATCGGCAGCCCGATGGCCCACGGCGGCCGCGGCGACAGCTCCGTCACCGCCCGCGCACCGACGAGCGCGACGAGCGCGACGCAGCCCGGTTCGAGGATCGCGGCAAGCGTGGCCGGCGCGAGCGCCACGAGGGGCGAGATCGGCGTCGGACGCGCGAGCTCCGCCACCGTCCACGCGAGGGCCGCGAGCGCGAGCCCGGCACGGATCGACGCGTCACCATGATCGACGAGCAACGCCGGGACGAGCAGCGCGGCGACGATCACGCCCGCGCGACCACTCGCGCCCTCCCCCGCCAGCGCGCGAATAGCGGCGGCGACTGCGGCGCCCGCGACCCCCATCGCGAGCGCCGCCCCGAAGGAGCTGCCGAGGATCCCCGCCAGACCCGCCGCGGCGATCCCCATCGCCGGGATGATCATCCATGGCCGCACCGTTTCGCGACGGTACGGACCCCACGCGCAGCGGGCAATTTTTCGACCGGGGGACGGGGTAAACTTTGTCAACCTTGCGCGAAGGTTGACAAGGTTTACCCCGTCCCCTATCCGCGTACGATGCGGTCCCGCGTGCTCGCCTTCTCGCGATGGCTCGTGCCGTCGCTGGTGGGGGCGGCGGCGGCCGCGATCGTCGCCGGGGTCGTCGAAGGCCGCGAGCGTGATGCGATCGGGGTCGCGTCCAGCGTGGGTTACGCGTGGATCGCGGCGGGACCGTACGCGCTGCTCGTCGCGTTGATCGTGCGGACCATTGCCCGCGCGTGGCGACCGGCCGAGTTGCCGCTGGTGGATGCGGATGGCTCGTACCCCGCGCTCGCGGGCTGGCTGGGGGCGCTCTGGGTCGCGACCGCGTTCGTGATGTGGGCGATGATGCAGGGGACGTGGCGGATCGCGGCCTGGACCGCGTTCAAGCCGTTGACCGCGGGGTTCCTCGCCGGGGGATTCGCGGTGGTGACGGTGCTCGTCGCCGGCTCGGTCACGCCGCCCCTCGCCCGCGGGTTCGCGTGGATCGTGCGGCGGCTCGACGGACGCTGGCAGCGGCGGGGCCATCGCACGCTCGCGCGGCCGGGGCTCATCGTCGCCGCGCTCGTGGTCTTGAGCGTCGGGGCGCTCGCGGTGGTGTGGCTCACGTTCGCGGAGAAGCGGTTGAAGAGCGTGTCGCTCGACGGGCTGGTGGGGCCGGCGGCCGGGCTCGCCGCGCTGCCGATCGCCCACGCCACGTGGCACGGCCTATGGGCGCGCGTGCGCGACTTCGTCGGGATCGCCGTCGTACTCGGGGTCGCGATCTGCGTCGTGCTCGCCGTGCGGACGACGAGTCAGCGACCCGCGCTCGCCCTCGCGATGTGGGGCACGCAGCCGCTCGCGCGGTCGGGCATCACGCGGCTCGGCGACGTCGAGCAGATTCGCGCCTCGCTGCCCCGCCACACGTTCCGACTCGTGGACCAGCCGGGTGCCTCGCACCCCGACATCCTGCTGGTCACGCTCGGTGGCGTGCGGGCCGATGCCACGCCTCCCTACGGTGGGGGCGCGGAGATGCCCGTGCTGCGCGAGCTCGGTCGCCAGTCCGCACTGTTCCAGCAGGCCTTCGCGACGACGCCCGCTCCGACCCGGGCGCTGCGCTCGCTGCTGCTCGGGCTCGACGACCTGCGCGTGCGCGCACGCCCGACCCTCGATCCCCGGCACGTGCTCGTCACCGAACGTCTGCACGCGGGCGGCTACGAGACCGCCGCCTTCATCTGCTGCAAGGACCTCGCGCCCGGGCTCGCGCGGGGCCTCGACCACATCGTCACCGAACGCGACGGGGCTCGCCTCGCCGACGCGGCGCGCGACTGGGTGCTGGCGCGCGACCAGGCCGGTGCGACGACCCCGGTGTTCGTCTGGGTACACCTCGATCTGCCGCCGACGGCCAACGCGCCGATGGGGCCGGTGGATCGCCGCGCCGAGTACAACGCCCGCCTCGTCGGTGTCGATGCGAGCGTGCGCCAGGTGATCGCCGGATGGCAGGCGCGGCCGCCCACGCGGGCGCCGATCATCATCGTCGCCGGCACGAGCGGCATGGGCCTCGGCGAGCACGATCAGGTCGGCGACTCCTACGACCTCTACAACTCGCACGTCCGCATCCCGGTTCTCGTCAGCGGCCCGACGCTCCGTGCCCAGCAGATCGCCGAGCCCGTGTCGGCCGTCGACATCGCGCCCACGCTCCTCGCCCTCGCCGGCTTCATCCCTCCGCCCAACCTCGACGGGCGCTCGCTCGCCGAGGTCGTGCGCGGCACCGCGGCCTCGAGGCCCACCGAGGGCGCGGCCTATGGACGCTTCGAACGCAGTCGCATGGCGGTCCGTGGCCAGTGGAAGCTCATCCTCGTGCCCGGCGAGCCGCTCCTGTTCGATCTGCGATCGGATCCGTTCGAGCGCACCAATCAGGCGCCGCGGAAGGTGCGCCTCGTCGAGCAGCTCACGAAGCTCGTCGAGGACCACGAGCGGGCGATGAAGGTCTCGCCGTTCTGAGGGTCACTTGGGCAAGGCGTCGAGCTCTTGCCAGCGTGCGAACAGCCGCTCGACCTCGGCGCGGGCCGCATCGAGCGACGCGACGATCTTCGTGACATCCGACGCGCGGTCCTTGAACACCGCCGGATCGGACAGGGTGGCCTCGAGCTCGGCGACCTTGGCCTCGGCGGCCGCGATGGTGGCCTCCATCGACTCGAGCTCGCGTGTCTCCTTGAAGGTGAGCTTGCGGGCGACAGCGGGCTTCGCGGAGCCAGCCGCGGCCTTCTTCTCTTTCTGCTTCGCGGCCGCCGCCGCCGAGCTCGCCTTCACCCGCCGCTCGACGTAGAAGGCGTAGCTCCCCTCGTAGAGCGTGACCTGGCCGTTGCCCTCGAAGGCGAGGATGGCCGTCGCCACGCGATCGAGGAACCAGCGATCGTGGCTCACGATGAGGGCGCAGCCCGGATAGTGGACGAGTGCATCCTCGAGTGCGCCCAGCGTGGGGAGATCCAGATCGTTGGTGGGCTCGTCGAGGACAAGGAGGTTGCCGCCGCGCCGGAGCAAGCGCGCGAGCTGCACGCGGTTACGCTCACCGCCCGAGAGCTGGCCGACCTTCGTGTCGCCGATGGTGTCGGGGAACGCCATCATGCGGAGGAAGCTCCGCACGTGCACCTTGCCGTCGGGGAGCTCGACGTAGTCGTAGCCTTCCCCCACCTCCTCGATGACCGTGAGCTCGTCGCGGAGCTCGGTGCGCCCCTGCTCGAGGTAGGCCGGCTTCGTGTTGGAGCCGACGATGACGTCGCCGCGATCGGGCGGCACGAGCCCGAGGATGGTGCGGATCAGCGTCGTCTTGCCGACCCCATTCGGGCCGACGATGCCGAGCCGGTCGCCCGGCTTCATCGTGAGCGTCAGGTCGGAGAACAGGGTCTTGCCCCCGAGCGCCTTGCTGGCGCGCTTGAGCTCGACGATCGTGCTGCCGATGCGGGGGCCGGTGGGCAGCCGCAGCGAGAGCGTGGGCCCACGCACTTCATCGTCGGCGGGCTTGGCGCCGACGGCGGCGTCGAAGCGATCGATGCGCGCCTTCGACTTCGTGGTGCGCGCCGGCGGACCGCGGCGGATCCAGTCGATCTCGCGGCGGATGAACGACACGCGCTGGTACTCGGCCTCCGCCTCGGTGGCCAGGCGCTCCGCCTGGCGGAGGAGGAACTCGGCGTAGTTGCCCTCGTAGCTGTACGCCTTGCCGCGATCGATCTCGACGATGCGCGTGGCCACCCGATCGAGGAAGTAGCGATCGTGGGTGACGACGATGAGCGCGCCCGGCCAGGCCGAGAGCCGGGTCTCGAGCCACTCGACGGTCTGCGCGTCGAGGTGGTTGGTGGGCTCGTCGAGCACGAGCACGTCGGGCTGTCCGAGCAGCGCCCGGGCGAGCGCGACGCGCCGCCGCTCGCCACCGGAGAGGGTCCCGATCGCCTTGTCGCGGGCGGGCAACTCGAGCGCGTCCGCGACGGTATCGATCTCGTAGTCGGCGACGTTCTCGCGCGCGAGTGTCGCGCCGACGGTGGCCTCCGGATCCATGTCCGGCTCCTGCGCGACGTACTCGAGGACGAGATCGCGCCGCCACGTGACCAGGCCTTCGTCGGGCTCCAGCGTCGCGTCCTGGACGCCCATCGCCTTCGCCACGAGCATCTTCAGGAGCGTCGACTTGCCCGCGCCGTTGGCGCCGATCATGCCGATGCGATCGCCCTCGTGCACCGCGAACGACGCGCCCTGCAGCACGCGGCGGGTGCCGTAGCGCTTCTCGAGGCCCTGGACGGTGAGGATCGCGCTCACGACAGTCGCGCGAGATCCGTCTGGACGAGCAAGTACGTCAGCCGGAGTAAGTTGAGGCGCGCCTCGGGTGACCGTACCCGCCCCGCGAGCTCGCCGAGCCGCGTCCGTCCATCCAGCAAGCTGTACACGCGCACGAGCGCCGCGCCGAGACCGTACTGCGCGAGCTCACCTTCCTTGGCCGGCTCGCTCACGACGAACGTGCGCGCGTGGGCCGCTGTCCAGTCCTCGACGAGGGCCTCCCCGAGCTGGGCCGCGCCCGCGCCGATCACGCGGAACGCATCGAGGTGCAGCGAGCGCGCCTTCCACGGGTTCGGTGCGTTGGCCGTCCAGGCGTACTTGCCCTTCTGCCACGAGAACACCTCGATGAGCTTCGAGGCGACCTGCTTCGCGAGCAGGCGATACGCCTCGAGCGGATCGAGGATGTCGAGGCCGACGAGCGTGTCGGCGAGGCGCCCGCCGAAGTGATGCATGACACTCACGGCACGCGCGAGGGAGGCGGCGGACAGCGCGCCCTGCGAGACGAGGAAGTTGCCGAGGCGCTCGCGCTCGACGTTGCTGCTCACGAACTGGGGCTGCCCCTCGACCAGGTGGACTTCCTTGAGCACCCCCGCGCGGCCTTCGAGCGTGAGCATGCCGTTGGCCCGCTGGATCGCGAGCCGGTAGACGAGCCTCAGCGGCGCGAGCTCCTTCAGATCGCCCGTCTCCGTCGGACCGGGTCGACTCGCGCCGCCGGGCGCCGCATCGACATCGTCGCCCAGCGTCATCACGCCGCTCGACTCGTCGCTGCCGGTCATCTCGCCGGTGGGCACTGCCATCTCGTCGCCGGCGATGTACGCCGCGCGGGCGCGGGCCGCCTCGGACTCGGCGCGCGCCTGGCTCATGCGCGTCATCGGCCCCGACAGGCCGCTCTCGGCCGCGGGTTCCTCGTCGACGACGCCATCGAGCTCGGCCGTCGGCGCGTTCACGACCTTGCCGACGAGCTGCGCGAGATCACGCGAGCTCACACGTGACGTGCGGCGCAGCCAGTCGTCGATCGCGTCGCGGAACTCGGCCGCGTCCTTCCAGCGCTCGTCGGGGCGGCGGGCGAGGCCCTTCGTGATGATGACGCGCAGCTCGGGCGGGAACTCGACGGCGTACTTGTGCAGGCGATCGAGCCGCGCATCGCGGACCATCAGCAGGATGTCGAGGTCGTTCGTCGACGTGAACAGCCGGCGCGCCATCACCATCTCCGCGAGCAGGATGCCGACAGAGAACAGATCGCTACGCGCATCGATGTCGCCGCCCGAGACCTGCTCGGGGGACATGTAGCCGTACTTGCCCTTCAGCGTGCCGGCCTCGGTCTTGTGCCGACGCTCGGCCGCGCGGGCAATGCCGAAGTCGGTGAGCTTCACGTCGCCGCGCCACGACACGAGGACGTTGCCGGGCGAGATGTCGCGATGAATGATCCCGAGCGCCTTGCCGTTCGAGTCGCGCGCTCCGTGCGCGTAGTCGAGGGCATCGAGGACGTCGCGGGCGATCAGCGCCGCCAGGTCGGGCGGCAGGCGAATCTGCGCGCGCGCGCACTCGCGAAGCAGGGCCAGCACATCGAGCCCCTCGACGAACTGCATCGCGATGTACGGCGTGTCGGCGTCCGTGCCGAGCTCGAACACCTGCACGATGTTGCGATGATCGAGCTGCGCGGTGATGCGCGCCTCGTCGATGAACATCTCCACGAACTGCCGGTCCGCCGCGAGGTGCGGCAGGATCTTCTTGATCGCGACGAGCTTCTCGAAGCCGTGATCACCGGTGAGCGTGGCCTTGTAGATCTCCGCCATGCCGCCGACGGCGATCCGGTCGATAACGCGGTATCGCCCGATGTCCTTCGGTGTCGGGGCGATCACGAGGCGGCGAGCATGGGGGATAACCGCGCAGAATTCCATCCGCGTCGGGGGGCACGTGCACGAGAGTCGTGGGCGCCAGCGCCCGGCCCGTCCGCCGCTTGCAACTCCCTGACTCGGTTGATGAATTCGACCTGTCGACGGTGATCCCCCGGATCGCCAAGGCTGTTCGATCGAGGCGCCGTGGTCGGCGCACTGCCAGGTTGGCAGGGGTCGCGCCCGTTCCCATCGCCGCGCTGGCGCAGGCCGAGCTCCGGACGACCTGCCATCGCGACGTTAGCGCGTGGCACGGACCGTGGAATTACTTCCTCGCACGAGGTCGACGATGTTCCCCGCGCTTCACTTCATGCTCGTCGGCCTCGTTCGTCGGACCTGGTTCGTCACCGTGCTCACGGTCATCGCCTGCGCGGTGTTCGCGGCACGCGGTGTCGTCAGCGTTGCCGCCGCTCGCATCGATACGGACCTCACGCCTCCTCTCGTGATGCCCGTCCCGAAGGCCGAGCCGGTGGTACCGCCAGCGGCGCTGGATGCGCAGGTGCTCGTCGAGCGGAACATCTTCTGCTCGTCGTGCACGCCTGCCGTCACCGGCGAACCAGGTCTGGCGGCCTCCTCTATCTACCGGGGTGAGGCGGCCACGCTCGTCGCGCTCAGCCGCGGCCCGGATCCCTACGCGACCGTCACCGTCCCCGCGACCTCCGTGTTCGGTAGCTGGGGCGTGGGCGAGCGCATCCCCGGCGTGGGCACCATCACGCGCATCGGCGGCACATCGATCGATGTCGCCGACGCCGCCGGCGCCACCGCGACCCTGTCGTTACTGGAACCGGTGGCGGCCGTTGCAGGCTCGGGCGCGGCAACGCCCGTGAAGACTCCGGCCGCCGCCGATCCCTTCGCCGATCGCATCAGCAAGCGCGATGACGGTAGCTTCGACGTCGACCGGTCGTTGGTCCGCGAGCTCGTCTCCGGTGCCACCCAGCCGGGCGGCGTGCGCCTCCTGCCCCTCATGAAGGACGGAGAGGTCGCGGGCGTGAAGGTCCTCGGTGCGAAGGCGGGCACCATCGCCGCGTCGGTCGGGCTCCGGTCGAATGACCAGATCACCGCCATCGATGGGGAGCCCCTGAAGAACGCCCAGCAGCTCATCAACCTGCTCGCCGGCCTCGACCAGATGTCCCAGGTCACGATCACCGGCACGCGCGGCAAGTCGCCCCTCTCGCTCACGTTGCACCTGCGCTGAAACTGGACGGAGCGAAGTTGGCGCCGGAGGCGCGGTAGCGACATAGTCGGGCCGTGCCCGGAGGTGCCCTCGCAGTCGCGGCTGGCATCTTCCTGTCGCGCATCGCCGGCCTCGTTCGCGAGCGCGTGATCTCGCACTACCTCGGCCTCTCCGCAGCGGCCGATGCATTCCGGGCCGCCCTTCGCATCCCGAACCTCCTGCAGAACCTCCTCGGCGAGGGCGTGCTGTCGGCGTCGTTCATTCCGGTCTACGCGCGCCTCCGAGCCGAGGGTCGCGACGAGGACGCCTCGCGCGTGGCCCGCGCCATCGGGACCCTGCTGCTGCTGATCGCGAGCGTCATCGCCCTCGCCGGTGTCATCGCGGCACGGCCGCTCGTGGCCCTGCTGGCCCCCGGCTACGACAGCGGGACGCACGAGCTGACGGTCCGCCTCGTCCAGATCTTGTTCCCCGGCGTCGCGCTCCTCGTGATGAGCGCGTGGTGCCTCGGTGTTCTCAACAGCCACCGCAAGTTCTTCCTCTCCTACGTCTCGCCGGTGCTCTGGAACACCGCGATCATCGGCTTCGCGATCGCCGCCGGCCACGGGCTCGCCACCGACGACGGCGACTTCGCCGTGTGGCTCGCATGGGGTGCGGTCGTCGGCTCGGCCGCGCAGTTCCTCGTGCAGCTGCCGAGCGTGATCCGGCTCCTGCGGAGCCTGCGACCGTCGCTCGCCGTCCACGACCCCGGCGTGCGCTCGACGCTGCGCGCCTTCGTGCCGGTGGTGCTGGGCCGTGGCTCCGTCCAGATCAGCGCGTACCTCGATCAGATCATCGCGAGCTTCCTCCCCGCCGGCGCCGTCGCCGCGCTCTTCAACGCGCAGACGCTCTATCTCCTGCCCGTCTCGCTCTTCGGCATGGCCATCTCCGCCTCCGAGCTCCCCGAGATGGCGAGCGGCACTGGTGATGCCGCCGCGCGCGCAAAGCACCTACAAGATCGCCTCGCGCCCGCGCTCCGCCGCGTCGTGTTCCTCGTCGTGCCCTCGGCCATCGCCTTCGTCACCATCGGCGGCGCGATCGTCGCCCTCCTCTTCCAGACCGGCCGCTTCGGCGCCGACGACACGCGCGTCGTCTGGATCGCGCTCGCCGGCAGCGCCATCGGCCTCGTCCCCGGCACGCAAGGCCGCCTCATGGCGTCGGCGTTCTACGCCCTCGGCGAGACCAAGCCGCCGCTCTACGCCGCGCTCGTCCGCGTCACGCTCACCGGCCTCCTCGGTTACCTCTTCGCGCTCCCGCTCCGCGAGCACTTCGGCTACAGCGGCGCGTGGGGCGCGTTTGCCCTCACCGCCACCGCCGGCGTCGCGGCCTGGGTCGAGTTCACGCTGCTCCACCGCTGGCTCGGCACGCGCATCGGTCCTGTCCCGCTGCCGATCAGGTTCGAGCTCACCGTCGGCGTGCTCGCGATTCTCGCCGGAGCGGCCGGTTACAGTGTCTCTGTACTCGCGGCGAAGCTCGATCTACCCGGCTGGCTCGCGTCGCTCGGGGCTGTCGGCACCTTTGGTGTCGTCTATCTGGCCGGAGCCATGGCGCGCAAGATCCCCGAGACCCAGGCCATCACACGACGCCTGCGTCGCCGGTGAACCAGCGAGGTGTCGCAGGGGTCCGACCCCTGCGACACCTGTCGATCAGATTTCGGTGACCTTTCTCGCGACCGTGGGCACTCGTAGGGAACCGCCGAGGTCCCCCTTG
>LNFM01030507.1_pt1 | contig 13366 bp, 12 predicted proteins | sample 596031 | NCBI WGS metagenome assembly LNFM01 (sample SAMN04254537, study PRJNA301005) | activated carbon metagenome | isolation source: dual media filters at the Ann Arbor, Michigan drinking water treatment plant | place: USA: Ann Arbor
CCTGGATGGCGCGGCGGATCTCGTCGTCGCGGCCGATCACCGGATCGAGCTTGCCCAGGCGGGCGCGCTCGGTGAGGTCCATGGTGTATTTCTTCAGCGCCTCGCGCTGGCCCTCGGCCTCGGGGCTGTCCATGGATTGGCCGCCGCGCACCGCGGTGATGGCCGACTCCAGGCTCTTGCGGTTCAAACCGTTTTCATTGGCGATGCGGCCCAGCTCGCCCTTGCTGTCGGCCACCGCGAGCAGAAAGAGCTCGCTGGCGATGAACTGGTCACCGCGCTTGATGGCTTCCTTTTCGGTGGCCTGGAGCAGCTTGGCCAGCTCCTGGCCGACCTGCACCTGGTCTTGTCCCTGCACCTCGGGCAGGCGCTTGATGGCCGCCTCGGTGGCCTTGGCCAGGCCTGGCACGTTGACGCCTGCACGCTGCAGCAACGACTGCGGACCGTCGGTCTGGCGCAGCAGGGCGAGCAGCAGGTGGGCCGGCTCGATGTAGGCATGGTCGGCACCCAGGGCCAGCGTCTGGGCCTCGCTCAGGGCTTCGTGGAACTTGGTGGTGAGTTTGTCGAGTCGCATGGAAGTGCTCTCCGGGTGATCAGAATTGTTGAGCAGGTGGCGCCGCACCTGCGTTTTTCAAGCCGTGCCATCAGCGTGCGCTGGTCGACGGCGTGCCGGCTTGATGCAGATCAATCCAGCAGCGAAGGGCGCCAGTAGGCGTAGGGCCATGCCACGGTGAGACCGGCGTGGCGGTACAAGGCGAGCGCGGGCTGGTTGCTGGCATCGACCTGCAAAAAAACGCCGGTCAGACCCCGGCGCGCCGCCTCGGCGGCCATGGCTTTCAGAACGCGCCCGGCCAGACCCTGACCGCGCCGGGCCGCCGCCGTGCGCATGCCGTGCACGCCGAGCCAGCCGTGGCTGAACGACGCAGCGCCGCACGCCACCGTTTGCCCTTGCTCCCGCACCGACGCAAAGAGGGTGCCGGTCGCGCGGCTGAGCGTTCGCGAGCGGCTGGCCCCATCGGCGGGGTCCAGGCCCTCGCCCAGGAACATGGCCATCCACCCGGCGTCGGGCTGGATGTCCAGGTCAGCCGGCTGGCCGGCGGGCAAGTTCAGCAGATGCCGCACCTCGCCCGTCATGGTCAGGGTGGGCTGTTCGCGCCGCCAGCCGCGCTGTGTCAGGGCGTCAAACCAGGGCTGAAAGGACGCCAGGTCGGGCAAGCGCAAATGCGGCTCGAAACCCAATGCGGTGTATCGCGCCAGGATGTCGGACACCAGTTCGGGGTCGTGCTGTCCGTGGTGCAGCGGCACGGCGCTTCGGGCCCTGCCCACCGTGCCGTGGTCCATGGGCAGCAGCCAGCCCGGCAGCGACTCCACCACTTCGGGGGCCACCGCTTGCAGCGTGGCGCGTTCGATGGCTTCGATGTCGGCTGCCTCGAGCATGGACACGCCGCCGGTCGTTCAGCTGTTGGTGGCGGTAATGCCCCAGCGCGCCAGCGCCGCGTCGTCGCTCACGCGGGCATCCACCCAGCGCGCTCCTTCGGGCGTCTGCTCTTTTTTCCAGAACGGTGCCTGGGTCTTCAGGTAGTCCATGAGGAATTCGCAGGCCTGGAAGCTCTGACCGCGGTGAGCCGAGGTCACCACCACCAGCACGATCTGGTCCAGCGGCTGCAACAACCCCACACGGTGGATCACGCGGGCGCCGAAGATGTCGAAGCGGCGGTGCGCCTCGTCGATCATGCCTTCGATGGACTTCTCGGTCATGCCGGGGTAGTGCTCCAGTTCCATCGTGCTCACGCTCAGACCGTCGTTGCGGTCTCTGACCGTGCCGATGAAGCTGCAGACCGCGCCAATGCCCTTTTCCGTTTCGCGCAGACGGGCGACCTCCGTGCTGAGGTCGAAGTCTTCGCTCTGGATGCTGACGCGAGCACGCATGTCAGCCCCCTGTCACGGGCGGGAAGAAGCCCACTTCCGCGCCATCGACCAGCCCGGCAGTCTCATCGCTCATGGTCTGGTTCAAGGCCACACGCACCGACTTGCCGGGCGCGAGTGCCTCGGCATAAGCACCACCGCGCGCCACCAGCTCGGCCCGCAATGCGGCCAGCGTGCCGGCCTGCGTGTCAAGGGCTTCGCTGCCGGTGCCCAGGGCCTCGCGGATGGAAGCGAAATAACGCAGTTGGACTTTCATGCGAGCAAATCGGAAAAGGAAATGAAAGACACCGGATCGCCGTGAGCGATGGTGGTTCCGGCCGGGTTGTCGACCAGCCCATCGGCCCAGACGGCCGAGGTCAGCACACCCGAGCTCTGGTTGGGAAACAGATCCAGCCCGCCCGCAGCATTGCGGCGCACACGCAGGAACTCACGGCGCTTGTCCGCCTTCTTCAAGACGAAGTGTGCTGGCAACGTGACGGCATTCAAGGCAGTTGCCTCAACCCCTTGCAGGCGCAGCAGAAAAGGCCGAACCAGCAGCAGGAAGGTCACGAAACTGGACACCGGGTTACCCGGCAGGCCGATGAAGTGGCAAGGCTTGCCTGCATCGGCGCCGGCCCCGGCGTCGCGCTTGACGGTGCCATAGGCAAATGGCTTGCCCGGCTTCATGGCGATCTGCCAGAGGTCCAGGCTGCCCAGTTGTTGCACGGCGGGTTTGATGTGGTCTTCTTCACCCACCGACACGCCGCCGCTGGTGAGGATGAGGTCGTGGTGGTCGGCCGCCGTCTTGAGCGCGGCCAGCGTCGCGTCGCGCTTGTCGGGCACGATGCCGAGGTCGCTCACCTCGCAGCCCAGGCGGCGCAGCAGCGCGCGCAGGAAAAAGCGGTTGGAGTTGTAGATCGCGCCCGGCTTCATCGCCTCGGGCGGCACATCGCCCGGCATCACGAGTTCGTCGCCGGTGGAGAACAGCGCCACGCGCGGACGTGCCACCACGCTCAGGTGCGCCAAGCCCAGGCTCGCCGCCAGACCCAGGCCGGCCGCAGACAACCGCTCGCCTTTGGACAGCACCACGTCACCCCGTGTCACATCTTCGCCGGCGGCCCGCACCCACTGGCCAGCCTGCGGCACCACCTGTATGTGCACGCCATGGATATCACCACCCACCTCGACCACGTCTTCCTGCATCACCACCGTGTCGGCACCTGGGGGCATGGGCGCGCCGGTGAAGATGCGCGCGCAGGTGCCGGGCTCCAATGGTTCGGCCGCGTGTCCAGCGGCGATGCGCTGCGTCACGGGGAGCACCTGGCCGGGCTCGGTCACATCGGCCGCGCGCAGGGCGTAGCCGTCCATGGAAGAGTTGTCGTTGGGCGGTACCTGCAGCGCGGACACCAAGTCTTGCGCCAGCGCGCGGCCGTCGGCGTCGAAGGTGGCTACCGTTTCGGTGGCGTGCAACGGCGAGGCGTGCGCCAACAAATTGGCCAACGCGTCGTCCAGCGACCTCAGCGGCGCGCGGTGTTGGGGAGGTTGGGACGAGGTCATGGGCTCAACGGGGTGAGGTATTCTAACCGCTCTGCATTGTCGACCAACCACGCAGCCACGTCATCGGCCACATTCAAATCCAGCACAGGGCAGTGGGCGGTCACCGGCAGCGCACCAGCGTCATCGGTGGCGATGGCCACGATGTGTTGATCGTCCGGAAAACGCAGCGGCTTGCCGTGGGCCTGACGCCACACCTCGATCTTGGGCAAATCGCTTTGTTTGAAACCCTCGACCAGCACCCAATCGACCTCTGCGTGCATCTGGGCCAACAGATCGTGCACCGAGTGTTCCACCCGGGCTTCGAATTCACGCATGACCACCAGGCGTTTGGGCGAGGCGGCCAGCACCTCAAAGGCACCCGCCTCGCGGTGGCGCCAGGTGTCCTTGCCCGGGTGATCAATGTCAAAGCTGTGGTGCGCGTGCTTGACAACCGACACACGCTGGCCGCGCAGCTTGAGCGCAGGAATCAGCTGTTCGACCAGCGTGGTTTTGCCCGATCCCGAGAAGCCGGCGAATCCAACGACCCTCATGCGCGCCACATAGGCCTGCACGGCGGCAGTGCTCGCCGGCATCACCCGCACGCGCTTAGGCAGGTTTTCAATACCTTCGAACTGGGGAGGGCGGTGCGGCTGCTGTCCCAGCGCCTCCACGATGGTTTCGGCAAATTTGATCGGCAACGCCGTCTCCAGAACGATCATGGGCACGCCAGGTTGCAGATGCTCTTTCGCCACCTTCACGCCATCGGCAGTGTGGGTGTCGATCATCACGCCGTGACGCTTGAACACTTCGCGGATCGTGTCGAGACGATTGTCATGCGTGCTCTTTCCGCTTTGAAAACCGTAGCGTTTGACGGCATCGGCAAACGCCGGGTCGTCGCCCAGGTCAAAGCGACCTTCACGCGCCAGCCCGTCGCCAAACAAGGCTTTGACGCGAGCACCATCACGGCCCAGCAGGTCAAACACGAAACGCTCGAAGTTGCTGGCCTTGGAGATGTCCATCGACGGACTCGAAGTCTCGTGCGTGTCGGCGCTGGCGCGCACGCGGTACACACCGGTGCGAAAGAACTCGTCGAGGACGTCGTTCTCGTTGGTGGCCACCACCAGTTGATCGATCGGCAGGCCCATCTGGCGCGCCACGTGGCCGGCGCAGACGTTGCCGAAGTTGCCACTGGGCACGGTGAAGGAGACGCGTTCGGTGTCCTGCGAGGTCGCTTGGAAATAGCCAGCGAAGTAATAGACCACCTGCGCCAACAACCGCGCCCAGTTGATCGAATTGACTGTGCCGATCTTGTGTGCGCGCTTGAACCCCAGGTCGTTGCTGACGTTCTTGACGATGTCCTGGCAGTCGTCGAACACACCTTCAATGGCGATGTTGTGGATGTTCTCGTCCATCAGGCTGAACATCTGCGCCTGCTGAAACGGGCTCATGCGCCCGTGCGGGCTGAGCATGAACACGCGCACGCCCTTTTTACCGCGCATGGCGTACTCGGCCGCGCTGCCGGTGTCGCCCGAGGTAGCGCCGAGGATGTTGAGTTCTTCGCCGCGGCGCGCCAGTTCGTATTCGAACAGGTTACCCAATAGCTGCATCGCCATGTCCTTGAAGGCCAGCGTGGGGCCGTTGGACAGCGCTTCCAGGTAGAAGCCCTCTTCGAGCTTCTTCAGCGGCACGATCTGCGGTGTGCCGTACACCGCTTCGGTGTAGGTCTTGTCGCACAGCGCGCGCAGGTCGGTGGCGGGAATGTCGTCGATGTACAGCGAGAACACCTCGAACGCGAGCGCCGCATAGCCTCCCGTGGCTCCCTGGTTAAACACCTGACGCCACCGCGAGAGCGTCGCGCTGTCGACCTGGGGATAGCGCTCGGGCAGGTACAAACCACCATCAGGCGCCAGCCCTTCGAGCAGGATCTCGCAGAAATGCTTGCGCGCCGGGTCACCGCGCGTGGAGAGGTACAGCATCAGTTCAGCTCTTCCTTGCGGATGCGCACAATGGGTGCGAGCACGGTGGGCAGCTTTTGCAGCTGCGCCAGGGCGTCGTTCATGGTGCCTTCCCGCGTGTTGTGCGTGAGGATGATGAGGTCCGTGGAAGTGCCGCCCTCGCCGCTCACCTCGTCAGCCTCGCGCTGCAGCACCGCGTCGATGCTGATGCCTGAGCCCGCCAGCAGTCCGGTGACCTGGGCCAAGACGCCGGCCTCGTCGGCCACGCGAAGGCGCAGGTAGTAGCTGGTCACCACCTCGCTCATGGGCAGCACGCTCAGATCGCTCATGGCATCGGGGTGAAAGGCCAGATGCGGCACGCGGTGGTGTGGGTCGGCGGTGTGCAGGCGGGTGATGTCCACGAGGTCGGCGATCACGGCGCTGGCGGTGGGCTCGCTGCCCGCACCCTTGCCGTAGTACAGCGTGGTGCCCACGGCATCACCCTGCACCACCACCGCGTTCATCGCGCCTTCCACGTTGGCGATCAGGCGCTTGGCCGGCACCAGGCTGGGGTGCACACGCAGCTCGATGCCCTGGGCCGTGCGCTTGGTGATGCCCAACAGCTTGATGCGGTAGCCAAGTTGTTCGGCGTACTTGATGTCGGTCGCACCCAGCTGGGTGATGCCTTCAACATAGGCTTTCTCAAACTGCACGGGGATGCCAAAGGCGATTGCGCTCATCAGCGTGACCTTGTGCGCCGCGTCCACGCCTTCGATATCGAAGGTCGGGTCGGCTTCGGCGTAGCCCAGGCGCTGCGCCTCCTTGAGAACGACGGCAAAGTCCATGCCTTTGTCGCGCATCTCGGAGAGGATGAAATTGGTCGTGCCGTTGATGATGCCAGCGATCCACTGGATGCTGTTGGCCGTCAAGCCTTCGCGCAGTGCCTTGATGATGGGAATGCCACCGGCCACGGCCGCTTCAAACGCAACCATCACACCCTTGGCCGAGGCCGCAGCAAAGATCTCGGTGCCATGCACCGCGAGCAGCGCCTTGTTGGCGGTGACCACGTGCTTGCCAGCAGCAATGGCTTCCATCACCAGCGACTTGGCAATTCCGTAGCCGCCGATGAGTTCGATCACGATGTCGATGTCGGGGTTCGCGATGACCGCTCGCGCGTCGTTCACCACCTTCACATCCGGACCTACGATGGACTGCGCACGCGCGGTGTCCAGGTCGGCCACCATGGTGATTTCGATGCCGCGACCAGCGCGACGACGAATTTCTTCCTGGTTGCGCTGCAGCACGTTGAACGTGCCGCTGCCCACGGTGCCTATGCCCAGAAGGCCTACTTGGATCGGTTTCATGTCGGTCATGGTCAGGTGCCGTGGCGTTTCCGCCAGCCTTCAAAAAACTTCGCGACGCGGTTGATGGCTTCGCGCAGGTCGTCTTCGTGCGGCAGGAACACGATGCGGAAGTGTTGGTTATCGGGATAGTTGAAGCCGGAGCCTTGCACCAGCATCACGCGTGTTTCCTGCAGCAGCTCCAGGAACATCTGCTGGTCGTCCTCGATGGGGTACATCTTCGGATCGAGCTTGGGGAACATGTAGAGCGCGGCCGAAGGCTTGACGCAGCTCACGCCCGGAATGGCGGTGATCAGCTCGTAGGCCAGGTCGCGCTGGCGACGCAGCCGGCCGCCTTCGCCCACCAGGTCATTGATGCTCTGATAGCCACCCAGCGCGGTTTGAATCGCCCACTGGCCCGGTACGTTGGCGCACAGGCGCATGTTGGAGAGCATGTTCAGGCCCTCGATGTAGTCCTTGGCCGACTTCTTGTCGCCCGAGACGATGAGCCAGCCCGCGCGGTATCCGCACGAACGGTAACTCTTGGAGAGCGAGTTGAACGTCAGCGTGAGCACGTCGTCCGACAGGCTGGCGATGGCCGTGTGCTGCACGCCGTCGTAGAGCACCTTGTCGTAAACCTCGTCGGCAAAAATCACCAGGCCATGTTCGCGCGCGATGGCCACGATGGCCTTGAGCAGGTCGTCGGAATACAGCGCGCCCGTCGGGTTGTTGGGGTTGATCACCACGATGCCCTTTGTGGCTGGTGTGATCCTGCGGCGGATGTCGTCCAGGTCGGGCATCCAGCCGTTCGACTCGTCGCACATGTAGTGCACGGGCGTGCCGCCCGAGAGGCTGACCGCGGCGGTCCACAGCGGGTAGTCGGGTGCGGGCAGCAGCAACTCGTCGCCGTCATCCAGCAGCGCATTGGTGGCCATCACGATCAGTTCGCTGGCGCCGTTGCCGAGGTAGATGTCGTCGAGAGTGACTCCCTTTATGCCCTGTGTCTGCGTCTCGTGCATCACCGCCTTGCGCGCGCCGAAAATGCCCTTGCTGTCCGAGTAGCCCGCCGAGTTAGGCAGGTTGCGGATCATGTCCTGCTGAATCTCTTCGGGGGCATCAAACCCGAACACCGCCAGGTTGCCGATGTTCAGGCGAATGATCTTGTGACCCTCGTCTTCCATCTTGCGCGCGGCGTCCATGATGGGTCCGCGAATGTCGTAGCACACGTTGGCCAGCTTGGCGGATTTCTGGATGGTCTTCAAAGTCGCTCCCTGGGGATTCTGGGGTCGTGCTGTTTGGTGTTCCCCGTGCGTCGCACCGGGCGTTATATTCGGTCTCGGCTGCAGGGAAAACCTGCAATTTGACCACAGTTCCGCACCTCGCCAGATCGGCCAGCTCCCCATGAAACTGCACTCCGACAAGCTGGATATCCAGTCCGTCACCGGCTATGGCGACGGCTGGATCGCAGTGAATGGACAGCGCCATTTCCACAGCCTCATGCTCACACCCAAGGGCCAGTTGCTGCCTTGGTCCTGCGCGCGTTTCGAGTTGCTGGAGGCCTCGCATTTCGACATGCTCGTCGAGCAATGCGCCGAACCGCCTGAACTCGTGGTGTTCGGGAGCGGCGCCAAATTGCGATTTGCATCACCGGCCTTGTTGCGAGGCTTGATGGTCCGGCGCATCGGCGTAGAAACCATGGACACAACAGCCGCATGCCGAACCTACAACATCCTCGCGGGAGAGGGCCGACGTGTGGTGGCGGCTTTGCTGCTGGAGACCTGAAGCTCTGGTCGACGCCGGGTGCCGTCAACATGACGGACGGGCCCAATCAGGGTAAAATCGCTGATTGTTTCCTGCCACGGGTCCCATTGCTGCAACGCAGAGCTCGCCGTGAAACAGCCGGGAAGCCAACGCATCACCACCAACTTACGTCAGGGGTCCACGCAGTATGGCAGTCGTTGTCAATAAACCCTGGCCACCGGCGGCATCAAGGTCAGTAACCAGACACATCTGGGCCAGACCATCGTGCTGTACTTTTACCCCAAGGACAACACGCCGGGCTGCACCACCGAAGCCATGCAGTTCCGCGACAAGTACAAGGACTTTGTGAAGGCTGGCGCCCAGGTGTTCGGCGTATCCCGCGACAACATGAAGTCGCACGACGATTTCAAGACCAAACTTGAACTGCCCTTTGAGCTGATCGCGGACACGGAAGAAAAGATGTGTCACATGTTCGGAGTGGTCAAGAACAAGATCATGTACGGTAAAAAGGTGAAGGGCATTGAACGCAGCACTTTCTTGATCGGCCCCGACGGCGTTCTCAAGCAGGAATGGCGTGGCCTGAAAGTGCCAGGCCATGTGGAAGACGTGCTCAAGGCCGTCAAGACGCTGAAGAAGGCCACCTGACTGTCGTCTGGCAACGTTGGCTGGTTGTGGGAAAGGGGTGCGTCACGGGAGTCATGCATAATGATTTCATGATTTTGGGAAGTTTTTCAGCCCACCCCTTCTGCCCACTGCAAGCAGATTTCAAAGCCGCCCGGTCACCCCGGCGGCTTTTTGTTTTCCAGCCTTGAGCTGAACACCCGAGTCCACATGCCACTGCCCCCTGCTCCCTCCAAACGCGCCGCCCTTCTTGCCCCCGAGGCATACAGCCTCAAAGCCATCGAAGAGCCCTTTGAGCTGGACACTGACGCCTCCCCGGTTGCTTCGGCGCCCAAGGCCCAGGCGCCACGCCTGTCCGAGACCGCAGCCAAGACCCCTCCACCGGCAGCCAAAGCAGCCGGCCGTGCCGGAGGCCGCGGCCGCAAGCCTGCTGCGGTGCCATCCCCTGCACTGGCCGAGCGCCCGGAGGCCGATCCGTTTTTGCAAAAAGCCACCGCTTCTGTCATTCAAGCATCGCGAAGCCCCCAGACAGCGCAGGTGACAGCCTCCTCAGGCAGCCGCCGCCGAGTCGCCGGCAAGGTCGGCAACGGCCCTGCAAGGCTCTTCGTGCTTGACACCAACGTGTTGTTGCACGACCCGATGAGTCTGTTCCGTTTCGAGGAACACGACATCTTCCTGCCAATGATCGTGCTGGAAGAACTGGATGGTCACAAAAAGGGCATGACCGAGGTGGCACGCAATGGTCGCCAGACCAGCCGCACGCTCGACGCCCTGGTGGCCCAGCAAGGTGGCGACATGACCAAGGGCCTCAAGCTCTCGGTCACCGGTCACCACGGCGCACGCGGTCTGCTGTTTTTCCAGACCGAGCCACTGGAAAGCAACCTGCCCTCCAGTTTGCCGCAGGGCAAGGCAGACAACCAGATTTTGGGCGTGGTGCATTCGCTGCGCCAACGGCATCCCGAGCGCGAGGTGATCCTGGTGTCGAAGGACATCAACATGCGCGTGAAGGCGCGCGCGCTGGGCCTCGCTGCCGAGGACTACCAGAACGACAAGACGCTCGACGACGGCGAGTTGCTGTACGCGGGCGCGCTGGCTCTGCCGCAGGACTTCTGGACGCGCCAGAGCAAGACCATCGAGAGCTGGCAGAGCGGCAGCCACACGTTCTACCGTGTCAGCGGTCCGGCGGTGGGGCAGTTCTACATCAACCAGTTTGTGTACTTCGAAGCGCCCGGCGAGCCCTCGTTGTATGCCCGTGTGACCGAAATCCGCGACAAGACGGCGGTGCTCAAGACGCTCAAGGACTATACCCACCTGAAGAACGCGGTGTGGGGAGTGACCAGCCGCAACCGCGAACAGAACTTCGCCCTCAACCTGCTGATGGACCCGGAGATCGACTTCGTGACCCTCGCCGGCACGGCGGGCACGGGCAAGACACTGATGGCGCTGGCCAGCGGCCTCACGCAGGTGCTGGACGACCGCCGATACACCGAGATCATCATGACCCGCGCCACAGTGAGCGTGGGCGAAGACATTGGCTTCCTGCCCGGCACCGAAGAGGAAAAAATGGGCCCTTGGATGGGAGCACTGGACGACAACCTGGAGTTCCTGGCCAAGGGCGATGGCGGCAATGCCGGCGAATGGGGCCGCGCGGCCACCAACGAACTCATCCGCAGCCGCATCAAGGTCAAGAGCATGAACTTCATGCGAGGCCGCACTTTCATGAACAAGTACGTGATCATCGACGAGGCGCAAAACTTGACGCCCAAGCAGATGAAGACACTGATCACGCGCGCGGGCCCCGGCACCAAGATCATCTGCATGGGCAATCTGGCGCAGATCGACACGCCCTACTTGACAGAAGGTTCGTCGGGTTTGACGTTCGCTGTCGATCGTTTCAAGGGCTGGCCACACGGTGGGCACATCACGCTGGCGCGCGGCGAGCGCTCAAGATTGGCCGACTTTGCGTCTGAAGTACTCTGAGTCGGAGCCCCAGAGCGCCAACAAAAAACCCGGCCATTGCCGGGTTTTTTCATATGCAACGTCTGATCAGAAGTCGCCACCGCCGGCGAGCGATTCAAAGCGGGTGAGCATGTTCAGGAAGGCCAGCTTCACCGTGCCAGTGGGGCCGTTTCGTTGCTTGCCAATGATGATCTCGGCCACACCCGGTTCCTTGCACGCGTCCTTGGTGTAGTACTCGTCGCGGTAGATGAACATGATGATGTCAGCGTCCTGCTCGATGGCGCCCGATTCGCGCAGGTCACTCATCATGGGGCGCTTGTCGGTGCGGGTCTCCACGCTTCGGTTGAGCTGCGAGAGCGCGATCACCGGGCACTGCAACTCCTTGGCGAGCATCTTCAGTCCACGCGAAATTTCACCCAGCTCGGAAGCGCGGTTGTCACCATCGCCGCCACTGCCGCTCATGAGCTGCAAATAGTCGACCACGATCAGGCCGAGCTTGCCGCACTGGCGAGAGAGGCGCCGAGCATTGGCACGGAGCACGCTGGTGGTGAGACCCGGCGTCTCGTCGATGTGCAGCGAAACATTGCGCAGCTTCTCAATGGCTTCCGTCAGCCGCGGCCATTCGTCGTCGGTGAGCTTGCCGTTGCGCAGGTGGGTCTGGTTGATGCGGCCGATCGATCCGACAATACGCACCGCGAGCTGCGAGGCGCCCATCTCCATCGAGAACACGGCCACCGGCAAACCCTCGTTGAGAGCCACGTGCTCGGCAATGTTGATGGCGAACGCGGTTTTTCCCATGGAGGGCCGCGCGGCCAGCACCACCAGATCGCCAGCTTGCAAGCCCGAGGTCATGCGATCCAGGTCGACGAACCCGGTCGGAACTCCCGTGATGTCGTTGGGGTTGTCGGCCATTTCCTGCACGCGGTCGAGCAGCTCGACCACCAGCGTGTCCATGCCCTGGAAGCCCTCCTTCATCCTCGAGCCTTCCTCGCCGATGTTGAAGATCTTCTGTTCGGCCTCGTCAAGGATCTTGTCGACTGCCTTGCCCTGCGTGTTGAACGCAGCGGTGGCGATCTCGTCACTGGCCGCGATCAGTTTGCGCAGAATCGCCCGCTCCCGCACGATCTCAGCATAGCGGCGGATGTTGGCCGCGCTGGGCACATATTGAGCGAGCGAGTTCAAATAAGCCAGGCCACCAGCCTCCTCTGCCTTGCCGAGGTTCTGCAGATGCTCGAAGACAGTGACCACGTCGGCGGGCTTGCTCGCGTTCACCAGCGTGGCAATGGCCGAGTACGTCAGACGGTGTTCGTACCGGTAGAAGTCGGAATCGTTGACAAGGTCGGCCACCCGGTCCCAAGCGCCGTTGTCGAGCAACAAACCACCGAGCACACTGGATTCGGCCTCGATGGAGTGCGGAGGAACCCGCAACTGGGCCACCTGGCGGTCTGCGCCGCCCTCGTCCAGGCCGGCATCAAATGAGGAGAAGGAACTGGAGAAAACGGCGGACATCGGCGTGAGAAAGGTAAAGGGCCATGGTACGCGCAGGAACCTGGGAAGTCATGGGACAAGTCTGTGGACAAGTCCGGTAAAAGGCGTGGATGACGGACGGTCCCGAGATGCCCGCCAATCTCTGGCTGAACAGGCCCGCACCATGAAAAAAGCCGCGACCCGAGGGCAGCGGCTTTTGAGCAAAGCGCCGGGGCGCCTGCGAGGGACTCAGGCGGTTTCGCCGAGCACCGTGACGTTGACTTCGACCGTCACGTCGGTGTGCAAGTTCACACTCACCGTGTAGTCGCCCACATTCTTGAGGGGACCGTTGGGCATGCGCACTTGCGACTTGGCGACCTTGAAGCCTTGTTTGTTCAGCTCTTCGGACACATCGTGGTTGGTGACGGAGCCGAACAGGCGACCGTCAACACCGGCTTTTTGCGACAGCTTGACCGTCACGGAAGCGAGCTTCTCACCCAGGGCTTGGGCTTCGGCGTGTTTGGCAGCAGCCACTTTTTCGAGTTCGACGCGGCGTGCTTCGAATTCGGCGATGGCGTTTTGCGTGGCGCGGCGGGCACGGCCGGAAGGGATCAGGAAGTTGCGGGCGTAGCCGTCCTTGACCTTGACCACATCGCCGAGGGCGCCGAGATTGACAACTTTGTCTAGCAGGATGATTTGCATGTCAGGCTCTCTTTCAGACGCGGTGCTGGTCGCTGTAAGGCAACATGCCCAGGAAGCGCGCGCGCTTGATGGCGGTGTTGACCTGACGCTGGTAGAAGGCACGCGTGCCGGTCAGGCGCGCGGGGATGATCTTGCCGTTTTCGG
>LNFM01010179.1_pt1 | contig 13365 bp, 6 predicted proteins | sample 596031 | NCBI WGS metagenome assembly LNFM01 (sample SAMN04254537, study PRJNA301005) | activated carbon metagenome | isolation source: dual media filters at the Ann Arbor, Michigan drinking water treatment plant | place: USA: Ann Arbor
GAGGCTGCAGGCCCCGAGAACGAAGGAGATGATGGTTGGGATCACGACGCGGTACATTTACTCGACTACTCCACGACGATCCGAAAACGGATCACCCCCACAATTCCGCATTTACGTTACCCAATCGTTAAATTCGGTAAGCCGTAGACGTCTTATCGCCGGACCATAGGCTCCGCGACCGCCTTGCATTACAAACCGAGACCCCTCTCGTGCGGCCCCTCGACCGCCTCTGGAATGGGCCCGAGCACGATGACGCCAGTTTGACCGGATCGGGGCAGGATCGCGGCGGATGCGGCATCCAGCAGCAAGACACCAATTGGCCTAGACAGCGGAAAAACCCGCGCCACACCTCTGGCCGTATCAAATGTCGCTACCCCACCCCTCCACCAGGGCAGTTTTCAGAAATGGGAGAAAATACAACACGCCCGCTGTTGTGTTGCATGCCCCTCTTCCATCCGGCGGAACCCTGCCGCACAATGGTAGGCATCATCCGGTGATTCGCGCGTCCGGCTTGTGCTGGCTTTCCGTCGCAGCCCCCATGGGGCCGCGGCCGTTCATGCTTGCTGAGACGAATTTGCCTTGACGAACAGGGATCGATCCCATGATTCTTCTGGAGCGCCGATGACAACCGCCGTCCTGGAGCGCAAGCCGCACGCGGCCACCGGTGAAGCCAACCCTGGTCTTCGCCTGATGGTACTCGCCCGTATCGCCTGCGATGAAGGGGCGACTCGGCCCGAGCTGGCGCGTGAACTGGGTGCGTACGTGGGTGTCGGCCCGGTGGCCCGCATGCCGATCGAAGCCGAGCTGGCACAACTCGTCCGCGCTGGTCATGCCATCGAGAGCCGTTCCCGCTTTACTGCGTCTCCCGAAGGTCTCGAGCGGCTCCACCTCGAACTCAATATCAAGGCGCTGCCGAAAACCTGGGCCGAGTTGCGCGACATCCGCCTCGTCGGCAAGGCCTTGGGCATCGAGCGCGACGCGGCATCCCGCTTGAAAGGGCTGGCCGACCCGGACGTCCTGCGTGCAGAGGTCTTGATCCGGTTCTACGGTCTCGGTCTCAAGGGCAGCAGTTCCTCGATCAAGCTGCGCACTGCCCTCGCGGTCACGGCGCTGGAACGAGCCTTCGGCAATCGCATCAAGAGCGAATTGTCGACCAGCACTGGCCTCAACGCCAAGGCGTCCCGCGTTCTCGCCGGCCAGCTTTTGCGCAAGCCGCGCGATGCCGGCACCGACAAGCGCCTCGTCGCCATGCTGGCTGCCGAAGCCGTCGACAGCCCGAAGCTCGACATCGACCAGCTCAGAGCGGGTATTCTCAAACGCTATGCGACCGGCGGATGTCCCGTAGCTCCCGCGGCTCGCCTGGAACCGGCAGCCTCGAGACCCGAAACGGTCGTACCGCCTGCCGCGCCGAACAAGCCCGCGCCAGCGGCGCCGAGCGCCGCCTCGACCGCGTCCGCACAACGGCCCTCGGCGGCCAATCGGCCCGATCTTCCGGGCTTCGTCAAAGTCGTCCAAGCCGCAGCCACAGCCCACGCGGAAGGCTGGCCCGGAAATCGCAAAGCGCTCGTCAGCCGCGTCTATACCGCGATCTCGGCTGAGCACTCGGGCTGGGGCCTATCGCTGGTCGAGTTCAAGGCGATGCTTGCCGAGTGCCATCGCATCGGAAAGCTGGCGCTGGTGACGGCCGACCTCAAGGACAAGCGCCTGCTCGACGAGCTGAAGCTGTCCGCGATCACCTACAAGAATACCGTCTGGCATCTCGTACGCGTCGAATGAATGGAACCGGCACGACGCCGGTTGTCGTGTGGCGTTCGGGCGTAAAGTCGTTGCGCCTCGGATTTGCTCGTGCACAGCGTTTGGGATGACTGCACCATGTCGCCACAGGACTACTCGTCTGCGTCTGCCCCGGAGGATCCCGACCAGCTCGCCGCTGCGTTCGAGCACTCGATCACGTGGGAAGACGACATCTGGCGCGCCGATCCCGTCGATGTGGAGGCGGTGCACGCAAAGGCGCGCCAGAAATTCTATGATCTCTTGGACGCGGTAACGGCTCCCGCCTCTCCTCTCTCCAAGCCGCGCATTCTGCTGTTCCACGGCCAGTCCGGCGCTGGCAAGACGCACCTCATCCGCGCGCTCCGTACCGGCGCGCACCGCCGCGGCAAGGCCTACTTCGGCTACGCGCAGATGACGCCGGACGTCTCGAGCTATGCCGATTACTACCTCCGCCGTCTCGTCAACTCGCTCGAAAAGCCCTACGACCCCGACAAGGGCGGCGAGACCGGACTGACGCGGCTGACACGCAAGCTGGTTGGCGATGTCGATACCGTCGACGCCAAGCAGATCGAAAAACTGCGCGATGGCGAACTCGCCGAAGCCGAGCTTGCCCGCTTCGTTCTGGATCTCGCCGACGAAATCCTCTGCGCGCCGAAGTTCGCCGACGAAGGCCTCGACATCAACATCGTCCGCGCGTTGCTCTATCTCCAGCGCGCCGATCCACGCATCGACGCCCGCATCCGTCAGTACCTGCAGGGCCGCGCGCTGACCGATCTCGCCCGCAGCGCAGTCGGAGCGCTCGACCCGAACACCGGCGATGGCCGCGCCTTCGAAATCGTCGAGAGCCTCGGCAAGCTGATGTGGTCGGTGGACCGCGCCGCATTGGTGTTCTGCATCGATCAGGTCGAAGACCTGCGCAATTTCTCCGACGCCGAGGAACGCTTTCAAAAAGCGGTCGGCAACCTCATGCAGATCGCCAACCGGGTGCCGCGCTCGATCGTGCTGATCTCGTGCCTCGAGGAATTCTACGGCCAGGCGCGCGCAGTGCTGCCGCAATCCTATATCGACCGCGTCGAGAAGGCCGGCCCGATCGCGCTGCTCGAAAACCGCTCGCCCGAAGAAGCCCGCCTCATCATCGCCAAGCGGCTCGAACATCAGGCCGCCACCCATGCTTCGGGCTCGAGCTATCCCGACCCTTCCGCGTTCTTCGGCCCGAACTTCTTCGAGGAGTTCGGAGGACTTTCCACGCGCCGCCTGCTCGAGCACGCGCAGAACAAGATGCGCTCCGGCAATGTCGACGAGCCCGACGAGCCGGAAGCCGGTCAGGAAAAGCCGGGCTTCCTGTCGTCTCTGGTCGCCGCCCTCGGCTTCGCGCCCAGCAACGACGCCCCCGTCGAGATCGTACCCGACGTCGACTATCGCGAGCTGTGGGAACGCTTCGCTTCCGCCAACGAAGCCGAGCTGCCCGCCCACGACAGCGACGTGATGGACGTGCTCGTCAGTGCGCTCGAGCGTGCGCGTGACGAATGGCCCGACGCCATCTCCGGTTTCTCGATCAAGCGCTTGGAACTCGCCGACGACCTGCCCGCCCTCGATCTCATCGTGAAGCATGCGCGCGGCCACACCTTCGAGGCCCGCGTGTTCCTGTGCAACCGCCCGACTCAGGGCGGTGGCTTCAAGCGCCAGCTCGACAAGGTCCTGACCAACACGAGCGGTCGCAGCGCCTTCATGCTGCGGGCGAGCGACTTCCCGCCCAACAAGAAGAACCAGACCGCGCAGGCCTATCGCAAATACCGCGAAAGCAACGGCCGCTCCGTCCTCGTGCCGATCCCCGAGTGGGAGCGCATGATCGCCGTCCGCCAGTTCCACGACGACCACAGCCACGATCCTGGCTTCAAGGCGTGGTTCGCACAAGCAAAGCTGTTGTCGGCGCTCTCTCCCATCATTCAGCTTCTGCGTCTCGATCTCCTCGGCCGCCCGCAATCCGGCCGCCAGGAAGCTCCCGAAGCTCCGGTTTACGAGCCGCTGGCGCCGATGACTCCGCAAGCGATGACCGAGACGCTCGCTGCTGCCCTCGCGCCTGAAAGCGTACCCGGCAGCGCTGACGGCGCGCCCGTCATCAACGACGCGACGAGCGTCGCGAGTGCAGGCTCGGCCTGGGGTGACTGGACCGGCTGGGGCGGCAGCGATGCCGCGAAGTCGATGCCGGCTAACGACGACGAAGTGCCGCTCGCTGTCCTCCTGGACGAGAACGCCGACAACACCAGCAGCATTCTGGCAGGTCGCCAGACCGGCAAGGGCACGGGCAAGTCCGTGACCTTGCACAAGGACGTTCTGAAACGGCATGCCGCCGTGCTCGGCGGTTCGGGCTCCGGCAAAACGACGCTGGCACTCTCGATCATCGAGCAACTCTTGCTGCAAGGTATTCCCGCGATCCTGATCGATCGCAAGGGTGACCTGTGCTCCTACGCCAATCCAGATGTCTGGCGCATCAATGACAACGAATATGGCGAGCGCCGCGGCGACCGCGAGAAACTCGCCGATGCCATCGATGTGGCGGTCTATACGCCGGGTCGCGCCTCTGGTCGTCCGATCTCGATCACATTGCTGCCGACGGGTATCTCGGAACTGCCCGAGCACGAACAGCAGCTATTGGCGAACCTGTCGTCGGCGGCCCTCGGCGACATGCTCCATCTCAAGAATTCGGCCACGCACCAGAAGCAGTCGGGCACGTTGGCTGTCGCGCTGAAGATCCTCGGGAGCCGCTCGCGCTCGGAAGTTTCCCTTGCCGACCTCATCCACCTCCTGGAGGACGAGGATCCCGAGCTTTTCGACCTGACGCAGCGCATGGACCCGTCCGGCAAGATCCGTCGTGATCTCGTCGCCCAGCTCGACAGCCTCAGGCACCGCAATGCAGCGATGTTCGCGACGGGCGGAGAGAGCCTGCGGATGGATTCGCTACTCGGCCTCGGCCAGTTCGCACGCGCTGGCCGGACGCGCCTGTCGGTCATCTACACGGGCTTCCTCGGCGACAACGAGAACATACTGTTCTGGGTCGCGCAGTTCCTGTCGGAAGCACTCCGCTTCTGCCAGCGCAATCCGAATGATGCGCTGCAGGCTGTCGTCATGCTCGACGAGGCGGATCTCTACATTCCCTCCAACGCCAAGCCCGCGACCTCCGAGCCGTTGCAGAGCCTGCTGAAGCGCGCCCGGTCGGCCGGGCTCGGCATGATGCTCGCGACCCAGTCGCCCGGCGACCTCGACTACAAGAGCCGGGATCAGATTACCTCGTGGTTCATCGGCCGCGTCCGCGAAGACACCGCGCTGCGTAAGCTCCGCGCCGCATTCCAGAGCGAAAGTGGTCTAGATCCAGCAGCAGTGCTGCCCCACCAGACCGTGGGCGAGTTCCATCTCGTACAGGAAGGCCTTGTCCGCTCGATGAAGGCCCAACGCTCGCTGATCGACGCCGAGCAGGTGCCATTCGACCGCATCGAGCAGCTCGCCCGTGAAACCAAAGGCCAGGACGAGCGTCAGCTCAAGCTGTTCGACATGCGGTGATTGGGAGAGCGACTATCGGTTCCTGGCCTTCTTCCGGCCTTTTCCCTTCGCGTTGCCCTTCCGGCGATCGCTGGAGAAGGTCTTCGGGGTATTCAGCTGATTATGGCAGCGCGCCGGATTTAACTGGCACCCGAAGCCGCGTTGCGCAGCAGCACTGCTGCTCGAGACGACGGAGACCCCGATGAAGCCCGTCGAGATTGCTGCGACCATCACAGCCGGGACCAATAAGGTTCTAAGAATACTCATGTTTCACCACCGATTAAAAACAAACGACGTGAACGTCTTTATAATCTACCCTAAAAAGACGCTGGCAGATACACGGCGTACGAACTATTTTGCTGGATGAATCGCCCGCTTCCGCCAGTTGGCTCTTGGCTCTTGGCGAATAGACCATCAGCCCCCGCCCCTTCGCGATTTCCCGAAAACAGATTCCATGGGCTTGGAAGCTCGAGCGCAACTCTGCTATGCACTCAGCGCAAGAGCCCATTGATTTACTTGGTAGATACTAATATGTGCAGGCGCAGAGAGATTTCAGGAGATTATGTTGCCGAGAAGCAACTAATTCTACTGAACGTCCGGTACGTAGTCTGATCATCTTGCTTCTGTCGCGAGACGGAGCGAGCCATAGTAGCAGCGCAGGGTCGGGCGGCCGTCTGCGCAAGTTCGAGTTTGGCGGGGTAGTGCCGTGAAGTTGAAAGCGTTCCTTTGGCTCTTGCTGGCCAACATTGCAGCCCCGTTGGTGGGGATAGCCGTTTTTGCCTTGGTCCAGGGCTTCTGAGGGCCGCCGAAGTCGAGATGGGGCACGGCCCCTTAAACACGCAGCACCTCGGCAGCCGATCCAACGCCGTTGGTGCCGTACCGGTGCCGCTCGCAATCTTTCCGGCTCCGAACGGGTGTCCAACCGGGTTGTTCTGGAAGCCGTCCCGCGGTAACGCTTTCTCGCCCCGATCGAGCGGTGCGCTGCAGCTTGCCGGTTGAACCTAGCCGGTCGAAACTGCCCCAGTTGAAGCTGAACATGTATCAGCAGATCATCGACGACTGCTTCCGGCCCGGTCAGGAGCAGTTGACCCACGACGAAGCCGTAGCGCTGCTTAAGGCCCGTGTCTTGCCGCTGGTCGGCACCGAGCGCGTGGCACTGGCCGACGCTGACGGCCGGATCCTGGCAGAGGCCGCAATCGCCCGGTTCCCGGTGCCCGCTCATGACAATGCCGCTGTCGACGGCTACGCCTTCACCCATAGTGGCCAGAAAGACGGCAACGAGCAGTCCTGGACCGTAGTGGGCCGCGCGGCAGCGGGCCATCCCTACCGCGGCAGCCTCACGGTGGGCGAAGCCGTCCGCATCTTCACGGGCGCCGTCGTTCCCCAACAGGCCGACACCGTCGTGATGCAGGAAGACACAGCTGCGGACCCGGGCGCTCCATCGGCGGTGATTTTCCAGCGCGGCTTGAAGAAGGGGGCCAACGTCCGCCGCGCCGGGGAAGACGTCAAAACCGGAGAGACACTGCTCGGCACGGGCGACGTGATCCGCCCGCAGGATCTTGCGGCACTCGCCTCGATCGGCGCCGGCGAGGTCGAAGTCTATGCCCGGCTCCGCGTCGCCATCGTATCGACCGGCGACGAGGTGATTCGCCCCGGCAGCCGCGCGCTCGAGCCCGGCGAGGTCTTCGACGCCAACCAGGCGATGCTGCGCGCGCTCGCAGCCTCCGCGGGCGCCGAAGTTACCGACCTCGGCATCTGGCCTGACGACGCCGTCACCGTTCGCGAGAATCTCGCCGAAGCGGCCAGCCGGTACGATGTGATCCTCACGTCGGGTGGGGCAAGCCGCGGCGAGGAAGACCACATGGCCGCTTCGATCGGCGCCCTCGGCCAGCGCCATTTCTGGCAGATCCAGGTGAAGCCGGGCCGCCCCATGATGCTCGGCCAAGTCGGCCGGACGGCCGTAGTCGGCCTGCCAGGAAATCCCGTCGCCGTGTTCGTCTGCTTCCTGATGTACGTCTGGCCGATGCTGCGTCGCATGAGCGGCTCCCCCTGGCCCGAGCCGCGCCGCTTCCCGCTCCCCGCAGCGTTCGAGTTCCCCAACCGTAAGGTCGGCCGGCGCGAGCTGTGGCGTGGTCGGATGATAGCCACCTCGACTGGCTGGCAGGTCGAGAAGTTCGAACGCGACGGCTCCGGGCTGATCTCGTCGCTCCGCTGGGCAGACTGCCTGATCGACATTCCCGAGGGCGTCACCGATGTCCGCCGCGGCGACGGCGTATCCGTGATCCCGTTCAGCGAGTATGGCATTCTGCTACGCTGAACGCACGCCACGGCCGACAATGGCGCGCCCAATAACCCTTTATATACTAATAATATCAGGCATTTGTAAAACCTATAGCGCGAAGGTGTACCGATCGGGTTTGGAGGCTGCGCGGTCGATGTGGACGCGCGGATGGCAGTCAGTCGGCAGGTCATGATGCGAGGAGCCCGACGGCTCGTCAGGGATGTCTTCACGCAGATCACAGACCGGCCCGATCACGGCCGGCTGTCGTGGCGAGCGTTCCCGCCATTGGCCTGGATCGGCGTCGCCGTCGTGGCCTTGGGGCTGTTGCAGCTCCCCGCCGCCCTTTCCCTTGGGCATGTCCTCGCCGCCGCAGGCATCATATGCATCCTGGCCTGCGCTGCACGCCGCCCATCTCCAGCCCGTAGCGCGCCCGCCGCCCCTGCCCCCTCCAACATCGACACCGACGGAATCGAGCGCCGCGTCGAGCACCTCAAGGACATCGACTGGGAACTGCGCGAGAGCGAGGCCCGTTACCGCGATCTCCTCGACACCCAGGAACACATCATCTGCCGTCGCGACGGCGAAGGCCGCCTGACCTACGTGAACAAAGCCTACTGCCGGATGTTCGCAGTCACGCCGGAGACCGTTCTCGGCGAACGCTGGATGCCGCAGGTCCTCGCCGAGGAACGCCTTGCCCCCGACGCGGGTGGTCCAATCCGTCGCTCTGCCCAACTTCTCGAGACAGCGCATGGCCAGCGCTGGATCGAACTCGAGGAGCATCGCGTTCCCGGCCAGAGCACCTCGGGCGATGCAGCTTCCGCAGCCGCAGGCGAATTGCAGATCGTCGGTAGCGACATCACGGAGCGGCGCGCCGCGCAGGCCGAACTCGCCGCTGCACGCGACGAAGCGCAAGCCGCCGATCGCGCCAAGTCACGCTTCCTCGCCGCGATGAGCCACGAGATCCGCACGCCCATGAACGGCATCATGGGCATGGCGAGCCTCCTGGGAGACACCAGTCTCACGGCCGAGCAACAGACCTATCTCGGCGCTATCGACCAGTCCGCGCGAACGCTGCTGCTGCTGATCGACGAAATCCTGGATTTCTCCAAGATCGAGGCGGGCAAGCTCGAACTGACCGCCGAGCCCTTCGCCCTGACCGAGTGCCTACAGGGCGCCGTCGAGTTGCTGGCGCCGGCCGCACATGAGAAGGGCCTCGAGATCGCCTGGACCAGCGATGCAGCGCAGCCCTTCCTCGTCACCGGCGACCCGATCCGCGTCCGCCAGATCATGCTCAACCTGATCGGCAACGCCGTGAAATACACCGACCGCGGCGGCGTGCTCGTCAGCCTCGTCTGCGAAAGACGCTCCGGCGACCGCGCAAGCCTCGCGGTTCAGGTCAAAGACACCGGCATCGGGCTGTCCGCGGAAGCCCGCACCCGGCTGTTCGGCGAGTTCAATCAGGGCGACGCCGATGTCGCCCTCCGGCGCGGCGGCACCGGTCTCGGCCTCGCCATCTCTCGCCGCCTCGCACGCGCCATGGGCGGCGACATCACGGTCGAGAGTGAACCCGGCCGCGGCGCGGTCTTCACGGTGCGCCTGACGCTGCCGATCGCGATCGACCGGCCTGCCAACTCCCAGCGCCGCATTCCCGCGGACTGCGGCAGCGTGCTTCTCGCGTTCGACCGCCTGATCGACCGCAGGGCCCTGGCATCGAACCTCTCCGCGATCGGCATCGAAGCGATCCAGTCCGACGACCCGCTGACCGGCGAGGACATAGACGCCGCGGCAGCTGGCGGCCGCCCCGTCGGTATCGTCGTCTGCGACGGCCAATCCGATCTGAAAGACGCCGCCGAGATCTTGGCACATGCACACGCCCATGCCCCCTCGGGCAGAGCGCGCGGCATGATGCTGATCGATCCCGGCACACGCCCGAACCTGGCCAGGTTCCGCGAAGCCGGCTTCGACAGCTACCTCGTCCGCCCGGTTCGGCCGTCCGCATTGCGCGCCCGCCTCGGCCTCGATCCCTCCAGCGGCGCCAACGACGAACGCATCCAGCAAGCCGAAGAAATGCCCGGCCCCGCACCATCGGCGACGCGATCGCATCACGTGCTCTTGGCGGAGGACAACGCGGTCAACGCGCTGCTCGCCACGCGTATGCTGGAGAAGTCGGGCTGCACCGTCGTTCACGTCGGTGATGGCGAACAGGCCGTGACTGCCGTGCTCCGCTCGCTCGAACCCGGCGAGCGGCCGTTCGATCTGGTGCTGATGGACATCCACATGCCCCGCCTCGACGGACTGGCTGCGACCACCGAGATCCGGTCGCTCGCCGCAGGCCGCAAGCTTCCGCCGATGATTGCGCTGACCGCCAATGCCTTCAGCGAAGACCGCGACCGCTGCCTCGCAGCCGGCCTCGACGACTACCTCGCCAAGCCCTTCCACAAGTCCGACCTCACCGCCCTCCTCGACCGCTGGCACCACCCCACCGGCGACAAGGCCGCTTGATCTTCCCGCTAGCGACAGGCCGCGCGCGCCCGCTCGACCAAGAGCAGTATCCGATCATACGCGATCACCAGTGGCGATCGAATGATCGGATAAAATTGCTCTCGTCTTATGATTCTAGAGCATCATTATCAGACCTGGGAATCGTGAACGCGATTCCGTCTGGCCGGATGATGCTCTTGCAACGTCAATCGCTCATCCGACACCGACCGCCCCTTGATCCGCATCAATCCGGCAGAGATGGGCCGGAACGAGAAACTCCTGGCACCGTGATTTCAAGTCGGCTTCCGTCAAAAGGAAGCTTACACGGCCTGCGCCGGGAATGCTGGGACGCCCAACGAGCAGTCCCAGCCCGCCCCCACCTTCAGAACTTCACGCTGAGCTTGGCGCCGCCTGAATGGAGCGTCGTGCGGTCGCCGAACTGGCCGTCGTACTGCAGGCGCAGCGCGGTATCGCCCGCCGAGATCAGGTCGAGGCCCGCGCCGAGGTCGGCGACCGTCTTGTCGACCTTGCTCGAGATCGCGAAGGCAAGCGTACCCGGTGCGTCGGCGAACGTCGCCGTCGTCACGAACGTGTCGGTATCGCGGAAGGTGGCGCCGCCCTTGACGAACGCGCGCGTCACGAAGCCGTTGGCAGCGCGTTGCTCGACGCCGAGTTCGAGCGAGGGCGAAGCCGACAGGACCGTGTCGGAGGACTTGGCCACGGCGAGTGCAATGCCGCCGGTGCCCGTTTCCGTGAAGCCGTCGCGCATCAGATGGGTGGCGGTCAGTTCGACCTGCGGCTTGGCGTAGAACGCGCCGCGACTGAGCAGATAGGCGGCCGTCAGGCGCGAGGCGACGAAGCTCATGTCGGTTTGCGATGTCGCGGTCGCCGCGAAGCCGCCGAACGAGACGTTCCGGCTGTTGTCGTGCCAGCCAAAACCGCCTGTCACACTGGCGGCCATCAGCCAGGGCCCCGGCGTGTACTTGACGACGCCGCCCAGGTGCAGGCGGTCGCCGGTCGAGGATGCATTGCTGTCGGTGCGGGCGTTGACCGTCTCGTAGCCGAGGCCGGCGCCGACGCGCCAGTCACGCGCCACCGCCACCTGTGCGCCGGCCGAGTAGAACAGCGCGTTCTCCTGGTAGCCGCTGCTGTCGCCGCGCGCGTCGCTGTCGAAGCGCCGCGCGTTGACGCGTGCCCACACGCACTGGCCTTCCCTGATGAAGCGGTTCGTATCGCCTTCCTCGCCGGCCATGCGGCAGGAGAGAAGCTGCTGGCCGAAGGCGTTGCCGGTGGTCATCGTCGAAGAGAACGAGCCGCCGTCTCCGACGGGCGTGAGTTGATTGAGGGCGCCGCCGAGGCTGCCGCCCGAAGGAATCTGCATCAGCCCGGGCATGAATCCGAGCGTCTTGCCGCCGCCCAGGATGATGTTGAGGTTACCCCCGACGCTGTTCTGGTTCGGCGTCAGGTTGTTCAGGCCGACGCTGTTCTGGTTGGGAGTCGCATTGTTCAAGCCGACGCCCTGGAAGTTGATCGTCGCCTGCACGTTCATGGTGTTGGCGTCAGGATAGAACAGTGCGTAGTTCACCGCCGCCGTGTTGGCGATCGAGATACCATTATTGGTGATGCCGCCCGTGGCGGTCAGGACCGTGAACTGCTTGGTCAGGCCGCCGGTGCTGGGGAAGTTGATCGGCGTAACGACCACCGTGCCGGCGAGGTTGGCAGTGCCGGTGATCGCGAGCTTGTCCGCCGCGCCCGCGCCGCTGTTGCCGGTCCAGTCTGCATCGACCTTGAGCACGCCCGTCGAGGTCTGCACGAAGTTGGCCAGGATCGAAGTTCTGGTGATCGTACCGTTGCCGCCCGGCGAGATTGTGCCGGCGTTGTTCAGCGTCGGGCCATTGAGATTGAACGAAGTTCCGGTTTCGAGCAGGCCGCCAGCGTTGTTGTTGAATGCTGAGCCCTCTCTTGCGTACACCAACACATCACCGCGTACAGTGCCGGAATTGTTGATTGTCGCGATGCCGGAGGAGCGTACATCTATCGATCGGCCCTGCTCTGAAGCGACAAGCCCATTCGCGCCGATGTCGAGAGTTACGGGGCCGTTCGACGCGTTCAAGATAATGGCTTCACTGCTGCTGCCGCTCGTCGTGACGCTGCCATTGACCGTGATCGCGATGCTGCCGGCAGGCGCGACGGCGGATATGCCGGCAGCCGCCCGTCCGCTCGTCGTGATGTTGCCGGATGACGTCACCGTCACATTGCCGGCGGCCCCGCCGGCCGAGCCTCCGTAATAATTGGCGCCAGCCGTACTGGCCGCATAGATTCCGTGAGCGCCCACGCCGGTCGTCGTGATCGTGCCGGTATTTGTCACCGATATGTCACCTGCTCGACCGCCGGCCCCGCCAGGTAACTGGTTTCCAGACCATTCGCCGGAAATGGTCGCTGCTGCGTTGCCACCAATGCTCGTCGCCGAGATGCCGTGCGAGCCTGCGCCACTCGTCCCGATCGTGCCGCCGTTCGTGACGGTGACAGCCCCTCCCGCGCCGCCATTGCCTCCAAGGATGTCATGGAAGACTGCGCCGTAACCATTGCCACCGTGGCCGCCGGCACTGTGAGCTGCGATGCCGTGCGAAGCTGCACCTACTGTCGAAATTGTCGCTGTCGAGTTCACGGTGAGATTGTTACCGGAGGTGCCTGCGTAACCAGTGTTGGTGCCGTTGCCCCCGGCGACGCTGTACGACACGGCGGAGTTGCTGTCCGCTGTCGTCGCGATCGTGTCGGTGCAGGTGTAGACGTGCGTTCCCGGGGTTGTCGCATCGAGCGAGCACGGTCCGGCCGTGGCGTAGGCCACGCCTGCGGCGGCCACCTGCGCCAGCGCGATTGCCGACACCATACCGAACAGCACTGTGCGGCTCTGCACGCGCGCGCCGGCGAACGAAGTGCCCTGTCTCGTTTCAGTACCGTTCATCGGTCAGCTTTCCCTGGATCTTCGATGGGCATAGAGAGGCGTTTGGCGGCCAGCAGGGCCGACATCCGCTAATCAGGTCAGGACTCGTGGGAACAACGCCGGCAGCGCGCGCAAACGAAGCCGCCGGCAGGGCCGCCGCTTCGATGCTCAAAGTGGCACCGCAGCCGGGCGCACTTTCGATCGCGCCTCGGGCAGATCGGGCGCATCTCAAGATTGTCGATGCAGTCTCGGATTGCAGTTACAGGTGCGCCACGACACCGGCGCGCGTCATAGGAATGACAGGAGTTCGGCTTTCGGCACAGGACAAGTATGTCCGGTCAGGGTACTG